>Ga0315284_10008528_pt1 | contig 14635 bp, 15 predicted proteins | sample YL17G09_16_MG_FD_203696 | JGI IMG/M metagenome (GOLD analysis project Ga0315284, IMG submission 203696) | Sediment microbial communities from Yellowstone Lake, YNP, Wyoming, USA - YL17G09_16 | ecosystem: Environmental > Aquatic > Freshwater > Lake > Sediment | place: USA: Wyoming | collected... | reverse complement strand
GGTTCTTCGCCGCGCGCTTCGAGTGTCCTCTATGACCGCTCAGGATCAGCCATTAGCATGGTCAAGCCTGGTGAGGTCGATTGGACAAAGATCTTCACCGGATCGAAGCACTTTCATGTGAGTGGAATCACTCCTGCCCTGAGCGCATCAGCAGCAGAGGCGACGATTGAGGCTTTAAAGGCTGCAAGGAAAGCAGGTTGCACTGTCTCTTATGACCTCAATTATCGTAAAAAACTCTGGACACCTGCCGACGCAAAAAGAATCCAAGAGCCCATGATGACCGATGTCGATATTCTCATTACCACCGAGGAAGATACCAATGTCGTCTTCGGCATTAAAGAAAAAGATTATGAAACCGTAGCGGAGAAATTGGCTCAAACCTTCAAATTTAAGATTGTCGCCATCACCTTAAGGGAAGATATCTCTGTCTGGAAAAACAATTGGACAGCGATTGCCTATCAGGATGGAAAGATTTTCAGAGATAGAAAATATGAAGTAGAGATTGTGGATCGGGTAGGTGCAGGCGACTCTTTTACAGCAGGATTTCTCTATGGCTGGCTTAAACTCAAGGATATTGAAAAGGGGGTTCAGTACGGAAACGCCTTTTCGGCACTGAAACACACTTTGCCTGGGGATTTCAACTGGTGTACCTTAGAAGAAGTAGAAGCCCAACTCAAAGGTGCAGGATTAAGGATCTCAAGATAATTCAGATATGATAACGCCCCTCACCCTACCCCTCTCCCCGCTGGGGAGAGGGAGGGGTGAGGGGAAGGGAGTGAAATATGGAAAAAAGGGAAGTGTTCAATCGGATGATGTCAGAGGGATTGATTCCAGTGATCCGCGTCACTTCTGCCCAGGAAGCGATGGATGTGGCCGATGCCATCAAGGAAGGTGGTGTAAGTTTTATTGAAATCACTATGAGCGTCCAAGGGGCGATTGATGTGATCAAAGAGCTGACCCAGAAATATAAAGATGAGATCATCATGGGTGCAGGAACCGTTCTTGATCCTGAGACCGGAAGGGTTGCACTCCTGGCTGGCGCCCAATTCATTGTGAGTCCCACTCTCAATGTTGATCTCATCCATCTCGCACACCGTTATAGTGTTGTGGTCATTCCAGGTGCGATGACTCCCACCGAAATCCTGGCCGCCTGGAATGCAGGCGCGGATATGGTGAAGGTCTTTCCTGCTGCTCAATTAGGAGGAGCAGATTATATCAGAGCCCTGAGGGCCCCTCTACCACAAATTCTTCTCGTCCCCACTGGAGGAGTCAATCTTCAGAATGCAGGCGACTTTATCAAAGCTGGAGTAGCGGCTCTCGGAGTAGGAGGGGAGTTGGTAGATAAGAAAGCCGTCAAGGAGAAAAAGTTTCACATTATCACAGAGAATACCCGTGCTTTTCTTAAGACCATCCGTGAAGCACGAGGCAAATGAACAGTAAACCCCGTTAGAAATTCCAGCGGGGCATTAAACCCCGCCGGAATTGTTCTAAAATGTAACCCCGCTGCAGAGCAGCGGAGCATTATTTCTAACGGGGTAAACAGTGAGCAGTGAGCAGTAATCAGTGATCAGTAAGCAGTAGGCAGAAAGCAGTAAGAAGCAAAGAGTAACACTAATTGGGAATTGGTCATTGATCATTGGTAATTGAGGTATTCATGCAAATATTATTTCCTTATCCTGAAATGAATTCATTGGATGTTCCGGAAAAAAACCTCCTCGGAATTTTTTCTCCATCCATCGTTAAGATCGAGGAGACCGAGGAACAGATCATCGAAAAAGCTTTCTCTCATCCCATTGGCTCTGCTCCTTTGCCCCAACTGCTTGAAGGGCATGAAAACATATTGATCGCGGTCGATGATTACACCCGGACCACTCCTGTCCAGAAAATTCTCCCTCGATTATTGAGGGAATTAGACGCAGCCGGCATCCAATCGAGTCACATCAAAATTCTCATCGCCCTCGGAACCCATCGGCCAATGACCGAAGAGGAGATCGTAAGAAAATTTGGAAAAGATATTCCGAAACGATACCGCATCTTCAATCACCAATGGTGGGACTCCTCCCAGCTGATAAAGCGGGGAGAAACAGAGAGAGGAACTCCCATTTTTGTGAATCGAATGGTTGAAGAGGTTGATTTCATTATTGGTGTGGGCCAGATCGTTCCCCACCGAGTTTCGGGATTCAGTGGAGGAGGAAACATCATCCAACCTGGAATCTGTGGCGAGGAGACGACAGGAAGGACTCATTGGCTCAGCGCACAATTTCCTGGACGGGAAATATTGGGAAAGATCGAAAACCCTGTCAAAGAAGAGATTGAGAGGGTTGCCCAGAAGGTGGGATTGAGATGGGTCATCAATACCATCCAGGATGGTTCAGGAAGATTGATCAAGGTGGTGGCAGGAGATCCAATCCATGCTTATCGAGCCGGTGCCATACTGTCCCATCAGGTTTATCAATCTGAACTTCCTCGGGAGGCGGATATTGTCATTGCTGATTCTCACCCCTATGATTCAGAGCTCTGGTTGGCAGCCAAAGGGATTTATGCAGCCGAACTGGCAGTCAAACAGGGAGGTGTGGTGATCCTGGTCACACCTTGCCCAGAGGGAGTTTCCCCAAGCCATCCAGAAGTCCTTGAATTTGGGTATCAAACCTTTGGAGAGGTTGAGCAAAAAGTTCAGAATGGAATGATTAACAAATTGACTGTAGCTGCCCATCTCGTCCATGTGGGAAGGGTGATCAAAGAGAGGGCAAGAGGGATCATGGTTTCACCTGGGATATCCAAGGAGAAAAAAGAAAGATTGGGATTTCTGCATGCAAGAACGCCCCAGGAGGCCCTGGAACTTGGATTTTCTTTGGTCGGACCCGATGGCAAAGTTGCTGTCCTTCAAAGAGGCGGCGAGATTTTACCGATCATAGCTTCAACCCTAAAGGGTTGAGTTACATTGGTAACTCAAGGCTTCAGCCTTGATTCATTGTTCATCTGGAGGTTTCAAAATGAAAGCAGTCGTAAAGTACGGAAAGGGTAAGGGGATGATTGAAGTTCGGGAAGTTCCCGAACCGAAGATCAAAGATGACGAAGTCCTGATTGAGGTGAAGGCTGTCTCGGTCTGTGGAAGCGACCTTCACATCTATCACGACAGCCATCCCTACTGGCCTCCTGTCGTCCTGGGTCATGAATTCTCCGGTATGATTGCCGATGTTGGAAAAAATGTAAAAGGTTGGAAGACCGGCGACCGCATTGTCAGTGAGACAAGGACTGGCTCCTGTGGCGTCTGCTATACCTGTCAGAGCGGATTTCCCCAGGTGTGCGAACAGAAAAGGGCCTATGGCATCGGAATCAACGGTGCCTACACAAAATATGTAGCAGGCCCTGCCCGTCTCCTACATCGTCTTCCGGATAATATTCCCTTTGAGGTTGGTGCCGTGATTGAACCCATAGCGATCTGTGTCACCTCAGTCCTCGAACGTGCCCAACTTCAGGCAGGAGAGTCCGTTCTCATTACCGGACCTGGCCCAATTGGTCTTATCTCCCTTGCCATTGCAAAGGCAGCCGGAGTGAGAATGACTGGGGTAACTGGAAGGAGCTCGGATGAGGGAGTGCGGTTTGGAAAAGCAAAGGAACTGGGAGCGGATTTCACCATCAACGTCGATAAAGATGACCCTGTTAAGAAAGTCTTGGAGATGACCGATGGCTTAGGAGTGGATATCCTTATTGAGACCTCAGGAGGCGGAAAGGCAATCTACCAGGCCTTCGAGATGGTGAGGAGATTGGGTAGGATTTGTGCTATCGGAATTTCAGGAAAGGAAGAGGTTCCGATCCCTTACGATCGGGGCATCTTCAAAGCCCTTCGCTACGACTTCTGTTACTCCAGCAGTTGGACTGCTTGGGAGAGGGCGATCGGCCTCATTTCAAAAGGACTTCTTCCCGCAGAAAAGTTGATCACACATAAGTTCCCCCTTGAAAAGTGGGAAGATGCCTTTCATCTTTTAGAAAACCTTCAGGCCGCTAAGGTAATTTTGATCCCTTAGAGATAAGAGAGGGCAGGATGGGACAATATCGTTACCGGGTGGTCATCACCGATTGCGATCATGGCTCCATTGAAGAGGAGAAAGAGGAGTTTGATCGGATGGATACCGAACTCATACTAGCACAAGTGCAGGAGGAGAAAGATCTGACCCGAGCATGCCGAGAGGCAGACGGGCTTTTAAATCAGTATGCCCTCTTGACCCGGAGGGTTCTTGAAAATCTTCCAAAATGTAAAGCGGTCTCTCGTTACGGGGTTGGGGTGGATTCCGTCGATCTCAGGGCGGCCACGGATTTAGGGATGATTGTTGCCAATGTGCCGGATTATTGTATAGATGAGGTGGCGAACCAGACCCTCTCGATGATCCTCGCATTGATAAGAAAAATGGCATTCTTTGACCAAAAGGTGAAATCAGGTCATTGGGATTTTCGATTGGGAATTCCCATCTATCGAACCAAGGGAAAGACATTGGGCCTCATCGGATGCGGGAAGATCGGTCTGGAAGTGGCAAAGAGAATTTCAAGTTTCGATGTGAAGGTGATCGCCTTCGATCCCTATATCGAAAAGGCTCCTGGAGGCATTGAACTGAAAGACTTCGATACCGTCTTGAAGGAATCCGACTTTATTGCTATCCATTGTCCTTTGAATGATTCCACACACCATTTGATTGGCGAACGGGAATTCGGAAAGATGGAGAAAAAACCTCTCCTCATTAACACTTCAAGAGGACCAATTATTGATGAAAAGGCCTTAATCCAGGCATTGGAACAAGGCCTCATTGCTGGCGCTGGTCTCGATGTCTTGGAGAAGGAACCTCCTGATTCCAAAAATCCACTGCTCAAGATGGAAAACGTCATCCTCTCCCCTCATATCGGATTCTACTCAGAGGAATCGATCAGTGAATTGAAAAGGAGAACAGCGAGGAACGTCTCAAATGTCCTATTAGGAAAGTGGCCGAGTTCGGTGGTCAATCGAGAAGTGAAAGGGAAAACACGGGCTTCTATTTCTGGTTAGCTTCTTCCATTGGCCAAGGATAACTTAAGCGTGGAATCGGTGACCATGATTTCGGGTAGACGGTCGAGAAAAATCGCTATTCTTTTGACAAGAGTAGCGGTTTACCGCGTTTACATAGCTGAATGGCAAGCCCCCAGGGGTCACGCATCATGATGAGTTGTGAACCATCAGGAAGATGTTCATCTTGAACCCATGTCGCACCCGCTTCGAGCAATCTCAACTTATCCGCTTCTGGGTTTGCTGAGGCGAAGGCCAGATGGAGTAGCAAGGGATGCATCTTCAAATAAGACGGGACTTGATCTGGGGGATTGTGGTATATTTCAATCATCATGGTGCCTCCGCTATCCTTAAGGAAATGGGTATACGGAGGAGTCGTCACACGGCGTGCAATATCGAATCCTAAATGTTTGGTGTACCATGCAGCCATGGCTAAGGGATCGGACACATTCAGTGCAACGTGTTCCATTTTCAAGTAGATCGCCCCCTCTTTCATTCATGATCGGGTCATGACCAATAGGTTCAAAGCCGAGCGGTTATGACTTTATCATATCCTCATGAATTGTCAAGCTGCCAACTTGACAAAGAGAGCCAAAAAAATCTTACAGAAAGGAGAATTTATATGAAAAGAATCTTTATATTTTTCTTGGTCGTATTACTGACAATCATTTTTCAAACAGGTCTTTCCTCGTTCGCTATTGGTGCCCCGATCGTCATGAAGCTTGCTGAGACACATCCCCAGGACTATCCCACCACGAAAGGGGATTATGAATTTGCCAGGCTCGTCAAGGAGCGGACCAATGGCAGAATTGTCATCGAGGTCTTTCATAGCAAACAACTGGGTGAGGAGAGGGCGGTCATTGAGCAGGTCCAATTGGGAGCCATCGACATGACCCGTGTGAGCATCTCTGCAGTCTCTGCCTTTGTCAGAGAACTCGATGCCTTTCAACTGCCCTACCTCTATCGAGATGCTGCTCACATGTGGAAGGTATTGAATGGCCCCATTGGCGAAGATATCTTCAAGAAACATGAGCCCTTCAATTTTGTGGGTGTGGGGTGGTTTGAAGGCGGTTCCAGAAATTTCTATACCAAGAAGCAGGTCAAGACAGTGAGTGATCTGAAAGGGATGAAGATTCGTGTTCAGCAGGCACCTCTGATGGTAGGGATGGTGGAGGCCCTCGGCGCTGTTGCCACACCGTTGCCCTATGGCGAGGTCTATTCAGCTCTCCAGACCGGTGTTGTCGACGGGGCAGAGAACAACTGGCCGAGCTATCTCACAACAAGCCATTATGAGGTGGCGAAGTACTTGATCACTGATGAGCATACACGAATACCTGAAATTACCGTTGGAAGCAAGAAAGTCTTTGATAAACTGTCGAAAGAAGACCGGGCCATCATCTTGAAAGCGGCCAAAGATGCGGTGGCATACCAAATTAAATTATGGAATGACTTTGAAAAGGTAGCTGAGAAAACCGTCCGCGAAAAGGGGAGTGTCATTACAGAAGTCACTCCGGCCGAAAAACAGAAATTTATGGACGCCATGAAACCTCTTTACGATAAGCAGCCGGCTGAGATATTAGCTGTCGTAAAAAAGATCAGAGACGTTAAGTAGAAGTTAACAACACAAGGTTAAGGTTGAGGGTTAGGTTAAGATCTGAAGTAAATATTAAGATCTGAAGTAAATCCCAACCAAACCTAATACTACTCTGACAGATCATCCTTTGTGTCATTCTGATCGACCGAAGGAAGCGAAGAATCTCAGAAGAGCCCCAGATAAGATCGAGATTCTTCGTCGCTTTGCTCCTCAGAATGACAAACCGTCGGAGTAGTATTAAAATGTTAGAACAAAATTCTTAGGCATAAGCATATAAGAAGCGTGTAGCGAAAGAGGCAAGAACCTTTAGGCTCTTGCCTCTTTTTATCTCTATGCACCTTATTTTCTTTGCCTTGGGCTCTGCTTGATTATTTTCCAGGCATGAGCAGGTTCGGGAGGAACATCGTGATGGCCGGTATATAGGTGACCAACATGAGGGTGATAAACATAGAGATATAGAACGGAATACAGCCTCTTGATGCCCTCTCGATCGAGATTTTGCCTATGGCACTTCCTACAAAGAGGGCCGAGCCTACAGGAGGAGTACAGAGTCCAATCGAGAGATTCAAAAGAAGCATAATCCCAAAATGGGTCGGATCCATTCCCATCTTCAGAACCAAAACAGGAAAGAGGATCGGTGTACAGATGAGGATGAGTGGGGCCATATCCATGATACATCCCAATATGAGGAGCATGATATTGACCAGGAGGAGTAATAAATAATGGTTATCCGTGATGGAGAGGAGAAATTCTGTGGTAAGTCTCGGAACCTGCAAACGGGAGAGTAAGTACCCATAGGCACTCGCAGCAGCGATCAGACTCATGACAATGGCCAAGGTTTTGAGTGAGGAATAGAGGATCTTTACAAATCTGATTAAAGGTACTTCTCTGTAAATGAAGAAAGTAACAATAAAGGCATAAATAACAGCAAAAGCTGCCGCTTCGGTTGCTGTAAAAATACCAATGATCACGCCACCCACAACAATCAATGCCGTGCAGAGGGCGAGGAATCCATTAAAAAAGATGACCACCCCCTCTTTTAAAGAATAGCCTTTCCCTCTCGGGTATTTTCTCTTGATCGCAATGATGAGAGCAATGATCAGCATCGTGACGCCCATCAGTATTCCTGGAGCATATCCCCCCAAAAAGAGTTTCCCGACAGAGACGACTAATAACTGTCCCCCCGCCAGTTGGGAGGCTGTTCCCACAGCAAAGGCATAGATGATCATGTTATGGCTGGGTGGAATGATGATTCCCTGACAGGCAGAACATATGGTCAGTCCAACGGAAAACTCATCATCGTAACCTTGCTTCTTCATCATAGGAATGACGATGGAGCCGAGAGAAGAGACATCCGCCACAGCAGAACCTGAGATGCCGCCGAAAAACATGCTGTCCATCACATTAACCATGGCAAGCCCACCCGGGAGCCTCCCCACAAGGAGATTGGCTAAATTGACAAGTCTCTGGGCAATGCCGCCCTCGTTCATGATCTCGCCCATGATGATGAAGAAGGGGATGGCCAGGAGGGAGAAATTCATGACGCCATCGGCCATGACCTTAACGATCGCCTCAAGGGGGACATTCAAATAGGTCCCCGTGATGATGGCTGAAATGGCCAGACAGAACGTGATCGGTACCCGCAAGAGAACAAGGACCCCGAAGATACTCAGTAAGAGAGTAATTCCTATTGAGTCAACGATCATTTTTTCTCTCCGATACCCATAAATTTTCGGTCAAGATAATAAACATCTTTTTCAAGACCCAAAAGATTGATGATCGAGTCGTATAAGATCAATACACCAGCCAGGGGTATCACGATAAATTGAAGGAAAGCAGGCAGGCTGGGTATGGAGGCAATGCTTCCTTTGATCCCCATGATGAGCAATATGCCGTAGTATAAGAGAACAAAACCAATAACAGATAGAACCAAATACTTAAGTTTAAACAACACAGTAGTGATCCATTGAGGGGCTCGCTTAGGAATAAGATTAACATTGATATGTGTATCGAGCTTAACACCTATGGCCATACTGAGAAAAGTAAAGGCTGTCATGAGCACATTGCTCGAGATCTCTTCCATCCATGAGATACCCGAATTAAAACCATATCTCAGTATGACATTTACAGAGATAATAATTAGTTGGAAAGCCAAAAAGATGCACGCCAGAATGGCACTTATAAAGTGGATCCTATTAAAGATATCTCTTACCTTCATAAACTCTGTCCCCTTTATAACAAAGCACTGTTGGCTATTATATTGAAACCTTCCCTTAAAATCAACCCATTCGACTCCCCGGCCTGAAGCCCGGGGTATGCTCAGGGTTGATACTGAGCGGCGCTTTTTACCCCAATTTAAAAATCGGGGTTTGGCGCCGTCGAACGTATCAACTATCCCAATACTGCCATTGGGATTTCGTCCATATCCGTGAACGTTTGATTCTCTCCTGCCATCCCCCAGATAAACGTGTAATGGCTTGTTCCAACCCCAGAATGAATAGACCAGCTTGGCGAAAGAACCGCCTGTTCATTCCTGACAACGATATGCCGAGTTTCTCTTGGCTCCCCTAATAGATGAAAGACTAACGCATCTTTCGGCAAATCGAAATATAAATAAACCTCCATCCGTCGATCATGTGTGTGGCATGGCATGGTATTCCAAATGCTGTTTGGTTCCAAAACCGTCATCCCCATCACCAACTGGCAGCTATTTAATACTTTGGGGTGAATAAATTGATAGATGGTTCTTACATTAGCTTTCTCTGGCGCGCCAAGATGGAGGCTTTGGGCATCATTCATTGAAAGCTTAACGTCGGGGTAGGAAAAGTGAGCCGGGGTGCTGTTGAAATAGAACTTTGCCGGATTGTTTTTGTCGAAACTTTTGAATGATATTTCCTTAGACCCCATGCCGATATAGAGGCATTCTTTCTTCTCCATCATATATTCTTTGCTGTCCACGAAAACAACACCTTTTGAACCAATGTTAATGATTCCCAATTCCCTTCTTTCGAGAAAGGAATCAACTCCTAACTCCTTTGTCACTTTAAGCTCCAGTTTTTTGTCGGTCGGACAAGTTCCTCCAACGATGACTCGATCGATATGGCAATAAACCATATTCAATTTATCCTTTTCAAAAAGCCTATCCATTAAAAAATGCTTCCTGATTTCATTCGTATCTAATCGCTTCATATGGTCAGGATGAATCGCATATCGGATATCCATACATTACTCCTTTCTTCATCATCGATAGACTATCCATGACTTCTCACGGTCTTCAATCGCCTACTCTTTGGCTTCCATATAACCCAACTTGGAGGAAATGAGAGCAGTGGCCCTTACGACACTGCTGACGAACTGTCTTTCCTGAGGTGTACCGATCTTCTTCTGTGGACCTGAAATGCTGAGGGCTGCAATCACATTTCCAAGATGATCCCTGATGGGTGCTCCGATGCACTCCACCTCTCCTTCGATTTCCCTGTGATCAAGTGAATATCCCTGTTTCCTTATCGCCTTCAATTCCTCCACCAGTTTCTCCTTCGAGGTGATGGTCCTTGGGGTAAGGGGGGTTAATCTTATTTTACGGATGATCCTCGATTGTTCGTTTTCAGGCTGAAAGGCGAGCAGCACTTTCCCCAGTGCGGTACAGTAAACAGGTGCCCGCTGACCGATCTTCGACATAACCCCCAAGGTTCGGGGGGAATCGACCTTATCTACATAGACGATTTCTGTGTCACTGATCACAGCAAGGTGGATTGTCTCCTGAACCTTCAATGACAGCTCCGTCATAATGGGCTTGGAGATCTTGATGAAGTCCATTCGCCTCAAATAGGTATTTCCGATTTCAAAGGTGGACAAGCCCAGCGAGTATTCTCCTGTTTTTTGGTCCTTCTCCACAAGGCCGCATTTCTCCAGAGAGAGGAGGATTCGGTAGGTGGTGCTACGATCGAGTTTGAGCTGCCGCGCAATTTCACTGATCTTGAAATGAGATTTCTCTCCTAAGAAGCATCTCAAGACATTGGAAGCACGAAGAATCGAGTTAATCAAATATCGATCTTTTGAATTTGAGGTCATTCGTCTCCCCACCCCTTCATTACGGCATAATCCAATTAGGAAGCAGTGTGGTGACCTCCGGGATGTAGGTCACAAGGAACAATACAAATAGCATGGCTGGCCAGAGGGCTAACATGGATCGGGATACCCGTTCCATGGTGACATTACCCACTGTACATCCCACGAAGAGCCCTGTTCCAACGGGGGGAGTCGTTAAGCCAATCCCTAAGTTCACCATCAAAAGAATTCCAAACGTTACCGGATCCATCCCTGTCGCCTGCATGACCGGCAGAAGAACGGGCGTTACGATTACGATCAGCGGCGCCACATCCATAATCATACCGAGAAAGAGAAGAAGGACATTGATAAGAAAATAGAGAATATATTTATTGCTGCTGAAGGAGAGTAAGAATTCGGTCGCCTTGGCGGGAATCTGGAGAAACGTCATCATCCACCCAAAAGCCGATGCACAGCCGATCAGAAACAGCACCGAGGTGGTCGTCTTTGTTGTGTCGATCAAAACGGGCCATAGGTCTCTAACGCCCATCTCGCGGTAGACGACGATCCCGAGAAAAGCTGCATAAAAGACGGCAATTGCAGAAGCTTCGCTCACGGTGAAGATGCCGAAGGCGATACCGCCCACGATCACAACGGCTGCGACGATGGCCAGCAAGCCATCTCTCACAATAACCAATGACTCCCTGAGAGGTGGCCTTTTCTCACAAGGGTAGCCGCGCCTGATGGCCAGGTAGTAACAGGTCGCCATGAGGGCGAGGCCGACCATGATGCCTGGGATATAGCCCGCAAGAAAGAGCTTACCAACCGAAACATTTCCTGCGACCATGGCATAGATCACCATGTTGTGGCTCGGTGGAATGATGATTCCCTGAGTGGCTGAGGCCACTGTGATGGCAGTGGAGAACTCCCGGTCATACCCTTTTTGGACCATCATGGGGATCATGATAGGTCCGGTGGAAGAGATGTCGGCGAGGGCGGAGCCAGAAACGCCACCGAAAAACATGGAATCGACGCAGTTGACCATGGCCAAGCCCCCGCGGAAAGGACCGACGATGATGTAAGCAAAATCAACGATCCGCTTGGCCACGCCGCCTCTTGCCATAACCCCGCCTGCCAGAATGAAGAGCGGGATGGCTATGAGGGGGAAAAGCTGAATGCCCGAACTGATTCGCTGTACTAACATGGCAGGTGTAATGCCCGTTGCCATGCCGGTGACGAACGCTGCAACCCCTAAACAAAAAGAGATCGGAAGGCCGCACGCCACCATGAAGAGGAAGGAGCCGATCAGGAGAAAGCCAGGTGACATCAGGGTGGACCTCCTTCTCCCCAATAGTGGTTGGCAATGCGCTTGATAGCTCTCACCAAAGTAAAGACAACCATGAGCGCCGCGGCTCCAGGAAGAATGGTGTAAGTCGTGCCGATCGAGATCGGGAGCGCAGACATCTGCCCTCCCATGGTTCTCTGCACGAGGAACAGGCCTTCCTTGATCATTATAATAGCAAACCAGAGGATGAGCCCATCCATGAGGGTGAGGATCCACAAGCGGACGGTTGGAGGAAACCATGAAAGAAGGAGGCTGAGCCTCACATGAGAGTCCGTCCAGATGCACCCCGCCGCGCCAAGCAAAGCCGCCCACATCATAGCAAGCAATGCCAGTTCTTCTACCCAGAATTGGCCGGAGTGCAAAAGGTAACGAGCCACGACCTGCCAGGTGACTAGAAAGGCAATGAACCCTAAGATTGCTCCGGTGACGACAGTGATGACTCGCTCGAGCCGATCCAGCCAGGTGGTCATTTTCTTCAAAAGGTGGATCATCAGGAGCGTCTCCGGCTGAAAACTTGGACCGCGGGCGAATCCAGCCCGCGGCCCAGTTGTGTTAACTCAAGCTTTAAAGAATCACTTCCCCGCGTCAATGATTGCCTGGATGAGGTCGGCGCCGACCGTTGACTCATACTGCTTGTAGACAGGCTTCGCCTTTGCCTGGAACAATCCGATGTCGTCCACTTCGTTGAACTCCATTCCCTTCGACTTGAGCTGGCTCGTCGCCGTGCCAATGTAATCAGCCCAGATTTTCCTTTGGACCGGAATGGACTCCATCGCCGCCTCGAGGATCGCCTTCTGGACTCCAGGCGGAGCGGCGTCGAAGACCTTCTTGCTCATGACGAGGATGTCGGGAATGGAGACATGGCGTGTATAGGAGAAGTATTTCGCGGCCTCCTGCATGTTGAAAGAAAGGACTGTCGGCTCATTGTTTTCCCAACCATCGATCACCTTCTGTTGGAGGGCGACGTAAACCTCTGATTGTCCCATCGGGACAGCCGTTGCGCCGAAGGCGTTGATGGTCGCGATCAGCGGCTCGCTCTGCATCACACGGATCTTTAAGCCTTTGAGGTCATCGGGTTTCCGGACGGGGCCTACCCGCGTTGTCACGTTTCGGAAGCCCGCATCGAAGAATGCAAGACCTTTGAACCCACTCTTCTCAAGATCGGCCATGAGCCTCTTTCCAATCGCCCCATCCAGCACGCGTTGCTGGTGATCCGGATCCTTCCAGATAAAGGGTAGACTTACCACCTGCAAGCTCTTGGCGAACTGACCGAGTGGAGCCGATGAAACCTTGGTAATCTCAATCGAGCCCAACTGGGCGCCCTCGATGTAATCCTTTTCCTGGCCGAGCTGGCCGGCTGGAAAGACGGTGATGACCACCTCTCCCTTTGTCTTCTCCTTCACCTTATCGGCGAACATGGCGAGAGCCTGGTGAACAGGATGAGATGCAGGAAGCACCGAGGCGAGCTTCCAGTTGTACGTTGCGGCATGCGAGGACTCAAATAAGCTGCCTGTGAATACCACTCCTAGGGCTACACAAATGACCCAAACGACGAAACAACTTGCCTTTTTCATAAATACCCTCCTTCCTTAATAGTGTTGGACGTATAGCCCAACCTTGTGGTGATCCGTTTCGCTCTCTCCCTACCGACTCTTTAGACTGTTTCAATATTACAACATATTTTTTATTATTACATCAATTTCATACTGCAACCAGAAAATTTTGTCAATCTTTTTTTCCTGTCCTGTTACGGATAGAGATTCTCGTCCTTTCATAAGATAAGGGAGGATATTGCGCAAAATTCTCCGGATAGTGACTTGCTCTATCTGGATAACTTCTGATAGTGATGAGGAAAAGGGAGGTGTTATGAAATTCAAGATGTAAAGATTACGAAACGCAGAGGTGAAATGGATAAAGAGGGATGGATGTTATTTCAAAATCTTTGTAATATTCTTCACTTTATCTACAGTCTCTTTAATCTCCTTGACCTCTTTCAGGCCCGGGATTTCGTTAACCTTTTTCTTCAGATCAGAAATTAGATTTCCTTTTTGATCCTTCTTCTCCTTTTCCTTATCCACCTTCCTCTCATCCCTGATCTTTCTCAACTCTCTGATTGTCTTTCCCAAACCTTCCCCGATCTGGGGGAGCCTTTTCGCCCCAAAGAGCAAGAAAAAGATTGCCAAAATCACTAAAATTTCAGGTAGTCCGAGACCAAACATACTTTAACCCTTCAGTTGTGAGTTAGGAGTTCGGAGTGATGAGTTTAAAATTAAGAACTCCGAAATAAATATTAACGATATTCCCAATGCCAAATAATCCAGATTCTACCCTCCCTCTCAATAGGGGAGTGTAATCGTGAGGTGTTATTAATAGTTTTATTATAAGAAAATCTTTTAAAAAAGAAAGTAAAAATCTCTTGATTTTTTTTACAATTTCAAATAATTAAATAATCCATGGCAGCCGAGTTGACATGCCCAATCTGTGAAGCCGATATCCCTTTGGATGGGGATGAAAAGACGGGCGATTTGGTCCTATGCTCTTATTGTAAGATGACTCTTAAAATGGTAAAGGCAAAAGACAAGTGGATCCTTGAAGATGATTTTGAGGAGTAGAT
>Ga0315284_10008526_pt1 | contig 14637 bp, 11 predicted proteins | sample YL17G09_16_MG_FD_203696 | JGI IMG/M metagenome (GOLD analysis project Ga0315284, IMG submission 203696) | Sediment microbial communities from Yellowstone Lake, YNP, Wyoming, USA - YL17G09_16 | ecosystem: Environmental > Aquatic > Freshwater > Lake > Sediment | place: USA: Wyoming | collected... | reverse complement strand
GACGATACTGGATGAGGTTGGCGAGGCGGGCCTGGGCGTCGCCGCGGTGTATCCTGTCGGCCGGTGGGCGCGGCAGACGCTGGTGCTGTGCAGCGTGGGGCAGGGACCCGCGCAGGGGACAGGCGGAGAGGTGTGACGGAGGAGAAGTCGGTGGCTCAATCGCTCTTGGTCGTCGGTTCGATCGCGTTCGACACGATCCGGACGCCTTACGGCGAGGCGCCGGAGGTCCTGGGCGGGTCGGCCACGTATTTCTCGGTGGCGGCCTCGTTTTTCGCCCCTGTGCGGCTGGTGGGCGTCGTCGGCGAGGATTTTCCGCCGGAGTACCGCCGCGTCCTCGAATCGCGCCGCGTCGACACGGCCGGACTCCAGGTGGTGCCGGGAGGCAAGACGTTCCGTTGGCGCGGCTCTTACCACGGCGCCATGAACGAGGCCAAGACCGAGGACGTGCAACTGAACGTTTTCGGCGATTTCCGCCCCGCCATTCCCGAGGCCTGGCGCGACACGAGTCTGGTGTTCCTCGCCAACGGCAGCCCCGTCACGCAGGCGGCCGTGCTCGACCAGGTGCGCAAGCCCGACCTCGTCGTGGCCGACACGATGAACCTGTGGATCGACACGCAGCGCGACGCCCTGCTGGAACTCATGAGACGCGTCGACGGCCTCGTCCTCAACGACGGCGAGGCCCGCATGCTCTCGGGCGAGCACAACCTGATTGCCGCCGCACACGAGATCGTCGGCCTTGGGCCGAAGTTCGTGGTCATCAAGAAGGGGGAGCACGGGTCCGTCCTGGTGTGCCACTGCGGGCCGCGCGTCGGCAGGATTGCCTCGGACCTCATCTGCCCGCTGCCGGGGTACCCGAGCCTCAAGGTCTTCGACCCGACCGGGGCGGGCGACTCCTTCGCCGGCGGCATGATGGGGTACCTGGCGAGCAAGGGCCAGTACGATTTCCGCGACCTGGTGCGGGCGATGGCCTACGGCACCGTGACCGCCAGTTTCACGATCGAGGATTTCAGCGTCCGCCGCCTCGAACGCCTGACGGTCGAAGAGATCGAGGGACGCCTCCAGATGTACCGCGGGATGCTGGAGTTCTGAGGGTTCGCGTTCACGCCCGCGGCAGCCAGACGGCCATCGCGCCGGGCTTCCGGTTGTCCCACAGGAAGTACGGCACCGCGCGGATCTTCACGCGTCTCATCTTGCCGGCCTCGCGCGGCGATTGGTACAGCCGCCCCTTCCACTTGCCGAGGTCCTCCGCCGCGCCCCATCCCTCAACCACCACACAGCCGCCGAGAAGGCGCTTGTCGAACCGGGCGGCCAAGGGCGCCTTATCGGCGAGGAAGATTGACCGCACGGGCGCCTTGTGGTCGCATTGCTCGACGCAGTAGACGATAGGCCCGCGCTGGATCGCCACGCGGCCCACGTTGTCGGCCACCATCGGGCTGGCGGCCACGCGCTCCACCGGCATATCGAGCGTAAGGACCACTTCGTCGCCGTCCTGCCACGGCCGGCGGAGCGTGGCGTAGCCCCTCACCGGCTTGGCGGCCGCGGGCTTGCCGTTGATCGTGACCTTGTGCTTGCGGCACCAGCCGGGGATGCGCACGGCGAGGCCGAACGTTCCCGGCGCATCCAGCCCGATGCGCATCCTGACCTGCCCGGACCACGGGTACTGCGTGTCCACCTGAAGCGTCACGCTTTGCCCGGCAATGCGTGCCTTGGCCTGGCCCGCCGCGTAGAGGTGCACGTACAGCGCATCGTCGGAAGCCGAGTAGAGGTTCAGGCCGAGCGATGCCAGCAGCCGCGCGATGTTCGGCGGGCAGCACGCGCAGTCGAAGAACTCCTGCCGATGGTGCCCGCCGCCGGAGGCCAGCGGGTTCACGTAGAAGTACTTCGCGCCGTCGCGGCTCATGCCGGCCAGGACGCCGTTAAAGAGGGCCCGCTCCAGCACGTCGGCGTACCGCCCGTCGGCCTCCATCTGGAGCATCCGGTGGGCGAACAGCATGAGGCCGATGGCCGCGCACGTCTCGGCGTAGGCCGACTCGTTCGGCAACTCGTAGTCGAGCCCGAAGGCTTCGCCGTGGTGCCGGGCCCCGATGCCCCCCGTGACGTACATCTTGCGGCCCGTGGCGCTTTCCCAGAGGCGGCGGCAGGCGGCCAAGAGCGTCGCGTCGCCCGTCTCGGCCGCCACGTCGGCCATGCCGCTGTAGAGATACATCGCCCGGACGGCGTGCCCGACGGCATCGCGCTGCTCGCGCACCGGCAGGTGCGACTGGCGGTACTCTGGGTCCGCCCAGTCTGGCCGCGTGTCGCCGCGCGCCGCCGCCTCAGTGTCATACAGGTACGGCTTGCGGCCGCGCTCGTTGATGAAGTACTGCGCCAGGCGGAGGTACCTCTCCTCGCCGGTCGCGTGGTACAGTTTGACGAGGGCCAGTTCGATCTCCTCGTGCCCGCAGTAGCCAGGGCGCTTACCGGGGCCGAAGACAGAATCGATGTAGTCGGCGTACCGGCTGACGATCTCCAGCAACGTACGTTTACCCGTGGCGCGGAAGTGGGCCACGCCGGCCTCGATCAGGTGCCCCGCGCAGTACATCTCGTGGCAGTCGCGCAGGTTGGTCCACCGCTTGCCCGGCTCGACGACGGTGTAGTGGACATTCAGGTACCCGTCGGGCTGCTGGGCCCCGGTCAGGAGGGCGATGGTCTCGTCAATCAGCCGGTCGAGGTCCGGGTCGGGGTGCGTGGCGCGGGAACAACTGGCCGCCTCGATCCACTTGGCGGTGTCGCTTTCCCAGAAGATGTGCGGCGGGTTCGGGTCGCCGGGCTTCCACTGGAGCCGCAGGGAGTCGATCCGCCCGGTGCGTTTCAGCATGGTGTAGATGTGCGGGATGGACGAAACGCGGTTGATCTCGAGCCAGGGCTGCCAGAATCCGCCGGAGATGGTCACGTCGGCCAGGGCCAGGGGCCTCAGTTTGCGCGTGAGTCGTGGCATTATGTGTCCTTTCGGGCATGGTTCACAAGCCCCACGCACCGCGTGGGGATGAACCGGGTTGAGGCATCCCCCGGCGGTGCCGGAGGCTTACTGGGTGCTCATCCCGGCGGGGGTGAACCAAGCCTCCTTTCGCCAAGTACTGGATGACAATGGGCAGTGACAGTATACTGTGGTCCGCCGGATTTCAAGATTTCGCGTGCCCTTTTTTCTCGCATCCGAGCCTGCGCATCCGGCCCCGCCGCAGGAGCGGCGGGAGACGTTGTTCCGGTGGGTGGCACGGCCACGCGCCGTTGCGTGGCCATGAGGTGCCTGTGGAAGCAGGGCCGGCCAAGACCCGCCGTGGCACACATCCGTACCATGGTGCTACCATGCCCGAAACCGTCCGAACGTTCATCGCCATCGAGATGCCGCCCGAGGTCCGCGCCTTTCTGGCCGCCTGCCAGGATCGCCTGAAGCGCACGGGGACCGACGTCCGCTGGGTCCGCACCGAACTTATCCACCTGACGCTCGTGTTCCTGGGCGAGGTGCCAGTCGGGATGCTCGGCGACCTCGAGGCGGCCGCGCGCGGGGCGGTGGCGGGCATCGGGCCGATGAGGCTCCAGCCGGTCGGCTTGGGCCGATTCCCGCCGCGAGGGCTGCCGCGCGTCGTCTGGGTGGGCATCCAGGAGGCCACCGGCGGCCTTGTGGCCCTCCAGAAGGCGATTGCCGTCGCCACGGCGGCGTTTGCCGAGAAGGTCGAGGACCGCCGGTACGAGCCGCACCTGACGCTTGGCCGCGTCCGCGGGCCGAAAAATGCGCGGCCGCTCACCGCTGAGATCGAGTCAATGGCCGCCGAGATGGGCCCCGCGTTTGAGGCCAGGGACGTGGTGGTCTTCAAGAGCGTCCTCGGCCCCGACGGGCCGGCGTACACGGCCTTGGCAAGGCTTGCACTGGTGGGCAAGGGCTGACGCAACTGGGGTGTGCTCCATGACCATGCGGTTGATCGCGATTTTGTGCCCGGTCTTCCTGCTGGTCGGGCCTTACTGGCTGATCAAGGCCGGGATCGCCAGGAGAAACGTCGGGTTCCTGGTTGTCGGTCTTCTTATCCTGCTTTCCCTCATCCTGACTCATCTTCCTTCTCTGAACCTTGTGCTGGGCTGGGCGGTGGAGTAGGATCGTGACAGCGAGAATGAGTCGTCGTTTCTGTAACCCGGCATTTTCTCTGCGCTCTCTGCGCTCTCCGCGGTTAAACTGTTTTGCGTTCCACCCGCGGTCGTGGGGCGGCGGCCGAACATAACCAGAAGGCACGGGGCAAGGGCGGGCGAGAGCCCACAGCGTTAGGAGCCTCGATCATGGTGAAGAAGAGAACCGAAAGGGAACCCGTCGCGCAGGTCACCGAGATGAAGGAGCGCCAAGAGACCCTGTTGCGAGTGGTCTCGCAGATCGAGAAGCAGTATGGCAAAGGCGCCATCATGCAACTCTCGGGCGACCTGCACGCCGACGCCCCGTGCATCTCGACCGGGAGCATCTCGCTCGACCTGGCCTTGGGCGGCCGGGGCCTGCCGCGCGGGCGGGTGGCCGAGTTCTTCGGCCCCGAGGCCTCCGGCAAGACCACCCTGGCCCTCACGATCATCGCCAACGCCCAGCGCGAAGGCGGCGTGGCCGCCTTCATCGACGCCGAGCACGCCTTCGACGCCGCCTGGGGCAAGCGCATCGGCATCAACCTCGAAGCGCTCCTCGTGAGCCAGCCCGACACCGGCGAGCAGGCCCTGGAGATCTGCGACCTCCTGGTCCGCAGCGGCGCCCTCGACGTCGTGGTCATCGACTCGGTGGCGGCCCTGGTGCCGAAGGCCGAGATCGAGGGCCAGATGGGCGACACGCACGTCGGCCTCCAGGCACGACTCATGAGCCAGGCCCTGCGGAAACTCACCGGTTCGATCTCGAAGTCCAACACCGCCGTCATCTTCCTCAACCAGATCCGCGAGAAGATCGGCGTCATGTACGGGAACCCCGAGACGACCCCCGGCGGGCGGGCACTCAAGTTCTACGCCAGCGTCCGCATCGACCTTCGGCGCATCAACACGCTGAAGGCCGGCGAGACCGCCGTCGGCAGCCGCACGCGCGCCAAGGTCGTCAAGAACAAGGTGGCCCCGCCGTTCCAGAACGCCGAGTTCGATATCATGTTTGACCGCGGCATCAGCGCCGAGGGCGACCTGCTGGACCTCGGGGCCGAACTGGCCGTCATCGAGAAATCCGGGGCGTGGTTCTCGTACGGCGACGTCCGCCTCGGCCAGGGCCGCGACGGGGCACGCACGTTCCTCGAACAGAACCCCGACGTGACGGCCGAGATCCGCAAGAAAATCCTGGAGAATAAGGGCGTCGTGGCGGCCAAGCCCAGCGCGGCGGCCGCGCCGCAAGACCCGCCCGCGTCGGAGGATTAGCGGGCCGGCTGGGCATCGGCGGGCGTATAATCCTGGCGCGGCGGGCTGCCCGGTCCGCCGCGCCTCTGTGCTTGTCAGGCTGCGTAACCCGTGTAGCGGAGGTGTGGTGCCATGCTCGTGAAACGGTTGGCCGCCGGCGTGCTGCCGGCGGTTCTGTGTCTGGCCATCGGCGGCGGCCTGTTGCCGAAGTCCGCCATCGCGGCAGAACCCGCTAAGGCCGCTGAGCCTGTTAAGGCCACCGAGCCCGCGCCGGCGGCCGAGAAGCCCACCCTCGACGTCGCCAAGGCGGTGGAACTGGCGATCGAGCGCGCGACCGACCGGGTCGGGCCCGCCGTCGTCAACATCCTCGTCATGCGCGAGGCCGGCGCCGGCTTCATGGGCATGGACGATCCGGAAGGCGGGATGGACAACCTGCCCGACGAACTCCGGGAGTTCTGGGAGAGGTATCGCCGCGCCCCGCACCCGCCGCTGCGGGCGCAGGGCAACGGGTCCGGCGTCGTCATCTCGGCAGACGGGTACATCCTGACGAGCGAGCACGTTGTCCGCGACTCAAGCGACATCGAAGTGACCCTGGCCAGCCGCAAGCGGTACCGGGCGAAGATCGTCGGGGCCGATCCGCGGCGCGACCTGGCGGTCATACGCATCGAGGCCAGCGGCCTGCCGGCGGCCAGGCTCGGCGACGCATCGGCCCTGCGTCGCGGCCAGTTCGTCCTGGCCCTGGGCAGCCCGTTCGGTTTCGGACGCGACGGCCAGGCCAGCATCTCGTTCGGGATCGTCAGCGGCACCGGCCGCGCGATCCCCGGCATCGGCCGCGAACTCGACCGCTATTACGGCAACCTCATCCAGACCGATGCGGCCGTCAACCCCGGCAACTCCGGCGGGCCCCTGGCCAACCTCGACGGCGAGGTCGTCGGCGTCAATGCCGTCATCTCCAGCCAGACGGGGGCCAGCGACGGCGTCGGCTTTGCCGTGCCCATCACCGCACAGACCCGGGCGATCATCGAACGGCTGAAGAAGGGCGAGGAGATCGTCTACGGTTACGTCGGCATCGAAATCCAGGAGGTCGGCGAAGAGGAGGCCAAGTCGAGCGGCGCCGAACCCGGCACGGGCGCCTACGTTCACCGGGTCATGCCCGATGCCCCCGGCGCGAAGGCGGGCGTCAAGGAAGGCGACGTCGTGGTCGCCGTCGGCGACACACCGGTCCACGACCCTAACGAGGTCATCCAGATCGTCCAGGCCACGCCCGTGGGCGAGAAGGTCGTGCTGGTGGTCCTGCGGAGAGGCAAGCGCGAGCGTCTGACAGTCGAGGTGGGCCGCCGGCCCGTGCCGCAGGAGTTGGCGGCCTCGCGCGAGACCGGTGCGTGGTGGCGCGGCATGCGGATCGAGCCGCTGACGGCCGAACTCCGCGAGCAGATCGGCCTCAAGGACGCCGACCAGGGCGTGTTTGTCCGCGAGGTCCGCGACGGCTCGGCGGCCTCGAAGGCCGGCCTCATCCCCGGCATGGTCATCGACCAGGTAGGCGAGAAGAAGGTCGCGAGCCTGAAGGATTTCTCCTCCGCCACGGCCAAGGTCGAGGGCAACTGCCCAGTGCGCATCGTCGGCATTGGCACGAAGACCATCCTCGCGCCGGAGAAGAACAAGCCGGGTACGAAGTAACCGAAGTCCGACAAGCCCAGCGATAAGGGCGGCGAAAAGAAGCCCGAAGAGAAGCCGCCGGCCGGGTCTCCCACGCCGAAGTAGGCGATGGAAAGACGTCGCCGCCGCGTGTTTCGTTGACGGCGGCATTCGGCGCAGCGATGTAAACACGCTGTGGCGCGTGGCCGCCCGGACCGACACCCGCATCGAGCCTATCGCGTGCGGCGAGCGGCAGTGGGTTGAGGATGATGCCAGCGCCATCATCGAGATCGCGCGGCGCGAGGGCCAGCGGATTGACCCCGAAGAGGTCGAACTCCCACACGTCTAGGCAGAGAATTCGATGCAGGTGGCTGGACGCCTTTGACTTTGCCCGGGGCAGGCAAGATCGGCTGTGGCTCACGGTTGGTGAGAGTGAAGTGATACGAAATAGTCTTCTCCCATCGTCCTTTGCGTTCTTCGCGTCCTTTGCGGTTAGAGTCTTGGCCGTTTCGTGTCTGACCGCGTGGTCTCTGCCTTGTGGCTCCTTGGCTGCGCTGGGGGAGGCAACAGAAAGCCGGGGCGCGCCCCGGCCTACGTCAGGCGTGCCTGCGGCGGGGCTGATCGCCTCGCCCGAGCCCGGCTGGCCGCAGTGGCGGGGGCCGCGGAGGGATGGCATCTCGGACGAAAAGGGCCTCCTCCAGTCCTGGCCGGAGGGCGGGCCGAAACTGCTCTGGAAAATCTCCGACCTCGGCCGCGGCTGGTCCTCGCCCATCATCACGCAGGGCATGCTCTACATCACCGGCGAAGTAGGCGACGACCTCGTCATCTACGCCCACGACTTGGGCGGCAACCTCAAGTGGCAGGCGAAGAACGGGGCCGCGTGGAAAGGCTCCTGGCCCGGCGCCCGGGCGTGCCTGGCGTATAGCGAGGGCCGCCTGTATCACATGAACGCGCACGGCCGCGTGGCCTGTCTCGACTCCAAGACCGGCCGGGAGGTCTGGGCCGTCAACGTCCTCGAGCGGTTCGAGGGCCGCAACATCACCTGGGCCATGGCCGAATGCCTGCTGGTCGATGGCCCGCGCGTCATCGTGACTCCCGGCGGCCGCAAGGCCATGATGGCCGCCCTCGCCAAGAGGAACGGCGAGACCGTTTGGGCGTCCGAGCCCGTGCCGAGCGACAAGGGCGGATTCGACAAGGCGGGCTACGCCTCGCCGCTCCTGTTTGAGTACGGCGGTCGGCGGCACCTGGTGAGTTTCTCCTCTCGCCACGCGTTCGGCGTCGACGCCGACACTGGCAAACTCCAGTGGACGATCACATATGTCAACCCGTATGAGGTGAACGTCTGCACCCCCATCTATGCCGACGGCCACGTGCTGCTGGTGGCGCCCGACGGTCCCGACTCGACGATGCTGCGCCTGGCGGTCGGGGGCGGCCAGACGCGCGTCGAGACCGCCTGGACCTCGGACCTCGACACCTGCACGGGCGGCGGCGTCGTCGTAAATGGGGTCATCTACGGCTCCAGGTACCGCAGCCCGCGCGGCTGGCGCGGCGTCGACTGGAAGACCGGCAAGACCACGTGCGAGTTGCTCGATCTCGACAGCGGGTCAGCCATCTGGGCCGACGGTCGCCTGTACTGCCTGGGTGAGAACGGGACCGCCGCGCTACTCAAACCCACGCCCGGCGGCCTGGAAACGTGCGGCCGGTTCGACATCGCGACGAAAAAGCACGATGTGTGGCCGCACCCCGTCGTCTGCGACGGGCGGCTGTACCTCAGGTACCACGAGATGCTCTGGTGCTTCGACGTGCGCGCCCGGTAGACGCTCTTGCATGACTTGTGCGCGGTGGGTCAGGAGACTCGCCGCGCAGGAATCCAAGGAGGCGCGACCATGATACCCGACTCCGGTTGTGCGAGATGCCTGATGGCGGCGGCGGTGCTGGCGGCCGCCTGCTTGGCGGGTTCAGCCGGCGCCGACGAGGCAGCCAAGCCCGCGTACTGGCAGGACTGGCACGTGCTGGGCCCGTTCCCGAACGAAGACAACAAGGGCTTCGCGGCCGTCCATCCGCCCGAGAAGCAAGTGGACCTCGAAGGCTCGTTCACGGGGTTGGGGGGCGCCTCGATCCGCTGGCAGCACATCGGTTCGCCCGGCGCCACCGGCGACCGCCCGGTGGACCTTCGCGGCGCCCTTCACGCCAAGGCCGGCGCCTGCGGGTACGCCTACACGACGATTCACTCGGAGCGAGAGCGGCGTGTGAACCTCCTCCTGGGCGCCGACGGCAGCGTGGCCCTGTGGGTCAACGGCAAGCAGGTCCTCTCGAAGGAAGGCCCTCGTGCCGCGCGCACCGACGAGTTCGCCGCCGAGGTGACGTTCCAGAAGGGCCCGAATGCGGTGCTGCTGAAGTCGTGCCAGACGGGCGAGCCGTGGACCTTCTGCCTCCGCCTGGCCGCGCCGCCCGCGGAGCAGGCCAGGCGGTACACGCTCGAGAACGACGCCGTGCGGCTGGTCTTCGATTACCTCGGTCGCCCGGTCGAGATCTTCAATAAGGAAGCGGGCGTTGCGTGCATGGTGCCCGCAGGGCAGGCCGAGCCCGCCCCGGCGTTCATCGTCGACGCCTACTCCCGCAACCAGGCCGTCTACCTGCGTGACCCGCTCCTTAAGGAGGGCGGCGGTTTCTGCTCGGCCGATCCCCGGCTGCTCATGGCCACCACGTCTTCCGGCGACCTTCTGCGCCTGACGGTCGAGCCCTGGCGAACGCCGGAGGCGGCCGTCACCGAGGCAGGCGGCGCGAGGACCCTCACGTGCAAGTACCGGTTGGCCGGCGGCATCGAGATGACCACGGCCGTGACGCTGCCGGCCAAGGGCGGCGCCTCGGAGTGGCAGGCGAGCGCGGCCAACGTGGCCGACGTGAAGCCGCGCCAGCAGTTGCGGGTCTACCGCGTGCTGTTCCCGATCCTCGGCGGCCTGTGCGTGGGCGACCGGCCGGAGGAGAATTTCCTGGCGCGGACCTTCGTGCAGGGCGAACTCATCCCCAACCCGTCGCAGTACAAGTTCCATCGCCCCGGCAGTCCCGATGCGCGCACCAACGTGCTGACGTATCCGGGCTGGGCGTCGATGCCGTGGATGGACCTGTACCGCGCGGGCGCGCCGTCCGCTGCCGGTCCGGCCGGGGCGGCCGGGCTCTACTTCGCCAGTTACGATCCCACATATCAGCAGGTGGACATCGAGGCCGTTCCCGACGCCGGGCGGAAGACGCTCGCGATGGGCATGCGGACGCTGGCGTTCCTGGAGCCCGGCCAGAAGTGGCAGTCGCAGAAGTTCATCGTGGCCGCGCACTCGGGCGACTGGCACTGGGCCGCCGACCGATACCGCGAGGACTCGGCCCGGTGGTTCAAGAAGCGCGACGTGCCGGAGTGGGTCGCCGACTCCGACGGCTGGTTCGGCACCGGCTCGGCCAACTACCGGTACTCGGACCTGCCCGCCATGCTCGAGGAGGCCCGGTGGCTGGGCCTTGACTACCTCCAGTGCTGGTCCGAGATGATCGAGAAAGTCGGCCCCGGGAAGAGCCGCAAGTGGTACTACTGCTTCTTCCTGCCCGACCCCGAGCGCGGGGGCGAGAAGGAGATGGCCGAGGGCGTGAAAAAGGTCCGCGCGATGGGCGGGCACATCGGCTTCTACTCGAACTTCTGGACGTGGGACGCCGACACCGCCAACTGCCTGCGGCAGTGGAAGGACCGGATTCCGGCCGACGTGAAGATCCCGGACTGGACGGAGTTCCGGAACTACATGTCGGTCTTCCCCGACGGCCGCATGGAGGCGGGCGACTATTACGACGGCTACGCGGGCGCATGCCCCGGGGCGACGGGGTGGCGCGACTACCTGAAATTCTGGATTGTCGATAAGTACGTCAAGCAGTACGGCGTCGACGCGTGGTACATCGACAGTTTCCCGGTGACGATGTTCGGGGCGGCCCGGGTGTGCTTCAGCCCGCACCACGCCGGCGGGCGCCCGCACGGCGTCGGGCCGGGCCTGGTGGAGTTCGTCCGCACGCTCCGCGACGCCAGCGCAAGCTCCGTCAAACTGGCCATCACGTCGGAGTCCGTCAACGACGTCTTCATGCAGTACAACAGCCACGCCCTCGGCCTCGAACTCATCGACGGCCTGACGGAGTACCAGAAGCCCGAGATCTACACGTACGCCTTCCCGCACCACCCGATCTTCAGCGGCTCGTGCAACGGCGCCGGCAGCGGCTTGAAGTACTACTACAAGGACATCAAGGAACCCACGCGGCCCGAGACGTTCAACCGGGTCTTCATGATGGGCTACCGCTTCGACATCCTCGGCTACCCGCTGCGCAAGGACGACCCCAACATGGTCTACCTGCGGGGCCTCATCGCCCTCAGGCAGAAGATCAAGGGCCACCTGTACCGCTCGTCGTTCAAGGACGAGACAGGCCTCGGGACCTTGCCGGCCGACGTGTACGCCAAGGTCTTCCGCCACGACGAGGCGAAGTCGGTCATCGTGGTGCTGGTGGACCGCCGCGAGAAGAAGGACGCCATGGCGGTCTCCATCGATCCGGCGGCACTCGGGGTGGGCGCGCCGAAGAAGGCTGCGTTCTTTACGCTCGGCGGCGGCGAAGCCGTAGCATTGCCGGTCAGGGCGGCCGGCGAGGGCAGGGCGGCGGTGGACGTCCCGGCCCGCCCGTCCGCCCCGGCGGCGATCATCTTCACGCCCTGACCTGCGACGGCACGCCCGTTTCCGGGGCCGGTCACGCGTACCGATGGGCGGCGGTAATCAGGGCCTCGACATTCTCGAATGGCGCGTCGTTCTCGATCTCGACGTAAAGAATGGCCCCGCCTCCGAGGCGGCGGTGGATGTCGGCGTAGCGTTTGACAGTCTCCGTGATCTCTCGCGGGGTGCTGCGAGGGACGAGGTACTGGCGGTCCATGTGCAGGAAGAGCACCGTCCGGTTCTCCGCGGCCTCGCGGGCGAACTGCTCGGCATCGTAGAGCGCGATCTGGTGCCACAGGCCGTTGATGCCGATCTCCACGAGGTCCCGGTAGAGCGGGTGCACAGTGCCGCACGAATGGTAGAAGACCTTGGCGCCCGAGCCATGGACCAGGGCCATGAGCTGGCGGAGGCGTGGCTTGTAGACTTCGCGGAAGACCTTCGGCGCCACCAGGAGGCTGGTCTGTGCGCCCCAGTCGTCGGCGAACATGATCACGTCGGTGCCGATGGCCAGCAGGTACTCGATCTGGCGCCGGTAGTATTCCGTCAGCCGGTCAAGGAAGGCCAGCAGCGAAGGTTTGCGGTCGGCGAGGTCCATGAGGACTTCCTCGAACGGCCGCAGGGCGTGAAGTTTCTCGAGCAGGCCGATCCAGCCGTCGAAGACAAGGTGGTTGCGCCGCTGGGCCTGCACCCTCTCCCAGTCCTTCAGGAACTGCTCGCTGCCGATGGCCGGAACCGGCGGAAACTCCAGCGGCGCGTCCCAAGCCTCTATCGGATACCGATGCGGGAGCCCCGCCACGCCGAAGATGCGGTAGTCCCAGACCGTGCCCCACTCGTCGGCCCTGATCTCGTGGTACTGGCCGCGCGCATCCACCGTGCCGGGCGGCGGCAGAGGAATAGCCTCGAAGGTCACGGCATTGTCGGGCGGGTACGCTCGAAAGAGGTCCAGGAGTTTCCGGCCATGAACGTACAGGCCGGCCGTCGACGCGTGGTAGAAGACGGGCAGGCGGTCCGGCCCTGCGAACTGGAAGGCGGCGATCATGCGCTGGCGCGAATTCATGGGCGGTTCCTCGGCAGGCGCTTGCCGTAAATGGAGCCGGGCCGGCCCCGCGCCGACCCGGATCCCTGCCCGACTGCCAACGTCCTGCGATTCCGACCTCCCCTGTTGGGGGCTGCTAGCCGATGGGCTAGAGCCCGAGTTCCTCCATGAGGCGTCGAACGGTCCCGTCGATCCGTTCCGGCGTCTCAAGTTTCCCTTGAGTAATCAGTTCGCGCATCTCTTGGACGAGTTCAAAGCGGATGTCGGGCAACCGGCTGACCCGTTCCAGGAGCCGAATGGTTTCGGCCATGTCCGGCGCCTCGGCAAACGGCGGCGGGTCGGCATGCCCGAACGCGGTTTCGCCATCCACTTGGTGTCTCATGAGTTCCCGCTCTTCATCGCTCATCGCTTGCTCCTGCTGCCTTCTCGGTCCTTGAGTTTTTCCTCCCCCTTGCGCTTAGGGTATCGACGCACCGGCGCGGTGTCTTGAGAAGATGCGCCGGCCGCCGCCATTTGCGTAAGTATTTGCCCCATAAGAGGTTGCGTCTCGTTTGCCCTTTTGGGCAAGACATTCGTCGAGAAAATCCTGCCACAAAAAAAGGCCTTTGTCATTCACTGTTTTTGCCAAATCCCCCAACTTAACATTCGGCCCTTTTCGGGCCTGTGGCGGCTGTGGGACCCATTCTCCTGCTCTGCGGAATTCGATTGCTTTTGCCGGCGCGTTTCGGGTTTCATGGATCGGACGTTGCAGAGACCTGACGCCCTTGGTCAAGGAGCCGCCGATGCCGCTGATTGACATGCCCCTGGAGCAACTCAAAGTCTACAAGCCGGCCCTCACGCGCAGAAGAGATTTCGGCGCGTTCTGGGAGAAGGTCGTGAAGGCGGCCGTCAGGCAACCGCTTAACGCCAGGTTCACGCCCGAGAAGTATCCCGCCAAGGGCGTGAAGGTGTCTGCCGCCAGTTTCGACGGCTTCGAGTGCGGCACGGTGGCGGGATGGCTTCTGGAGCCGGCCAAGCCGGGCCGGTATCCGGCCCTGGTTGTCTACCACGGCTACAGCGGTTGCTCGCCGTGCGTATTCAACCTGCTGCCGTGGGCGCTCCAGGGTTTCGTGGTCCTGGCGGTCGATTGCCGGGGTCAGAACGGCCGCAGCACGGATGCAGTCGCCTACCCGGAGGGTCATCGCCCGGGCTACATGACGGCGGGCATCATGGACAAGGATACATACTACTATCGATACGTTTACGCCGACGGCGTGCGCGCCGTCGATGCGGCGGCCTCCCTGGAGTCGGTCGATGCCGACCGCATCGGCGTGACGGGCGTGAGCCAGGGCGGCGGCCTGACGCTGGCGGCTGCGGCTCTGGCCCCCCGGCGCGTCAAACTGGCCGCCCCCTGCGTGCCGTACCTGTGCCACTATCAGCGGGCCGTCGACATCGCCGAGTACCCTTACCGCGAGATCGCCGACTACCTGCGGGCGTGGCCACAGCGTTACGACCGCGCGATGGAGACCCTCTCGTACTTCGACAACATGAACCTGGCCGACCGCATCAGGGCCGATGTCCTGATCTCGGTGGGGCTGTGCGACCTCATCTGCCCGCCCTCGACCATCTTCGCCGTCATCAACCGGATGAAGTGCCGCAAGGAAACGCTCGTGTATCCTTGCAGCGGGCACGAGGAGAACGACGACTGGCGCGAGCGGCTGCTGGCATTCATGATGGCGGGGCTCGGCGCGCGATGACGCGATGACGCGGTTTAGGGTTGCATCGTCTGCCGCCGCAGGATAGTATTGGGGTGTCCACATATAGGGGGGACGGAGAGGCATGCGGCAGGGCGGGGCACGATTGGCGACGGCGGTGATGGCCGCC
>Ga0315284_10008524_pt1 | contig 14642 bp, 25 predicted proteins | sample YL17G09_16_MG_FD_203696 | JGI IMG/M metagenome (GOLD analysis project Ga0315284, IMG submission 203696) | Sediment microbial communities from Yellowstone Lake, YNP, Wyoming, USA - YL17G09_16 | ecosystem: Environmental > Aquatic > Freshwater > Lake > Sediment | place: USA: Wyoming | collected... | reverse complement strand
AGTTATTCCCAGTTGGGATGATACTGAATTTGCACACGATGTTGCAAATTGGAATTTAAGTAAATCTTGTGATAAAAAAATAAAAGGAGTTATTAATATTACATTAGATGCATTATGTTTTTATGGGATAGATTTAACGAAAAGAATTTATATTGCAGGAATCACCGATGAAGCAATGAATATAACTTCAATTAACTACAATTTATCAAACTTTACTGTAAGTTTAACATTAGAAAATAGTAGATACTGGAATAGAGTAGTCTCTTATCAGTCGCATGGAGAGTAAGGAGTAATAAAATGTCTCTGAACACACGCATTGAAGAATTAGAAAATAAAATTATTGCCCTCGAAGCCAAAATTCAGGATTTATCTCAGAATACAGAAGAAAAAAATATAAGTCCTTATTCTATTGCTGGAGGAAATAAATCTAGCACAACTAACATGCCAATCGATGCTAAGACTGGATTGGGTGCTATTTTAGCTAATCATGTAATTTGGAATGATTCTGAAGGTTTTATTCCTCCTTTAAATGAAGAACCCAGTCTTCCTAAAAAAGGTTATAATAAACATTCTCATTCACGTTTTTCTGGTGGGGCATTAATTAAAGATTCGTTAGAAATAGTAGAATATGTTTGGGGGAGTATTACTAATAAAGATAGCCAACAATTTTGGGTTGCTCAACCTGCGATTAAAACACAAGTTAATTCTAAAGGTCAAACAGTACAAAAAATAGGAAATTTAGATTTAGTTTTTAATCCAGATACATTAACATGGGGAGTTACTGCCTTAGAAATAGATATTAAAAAATGTAATTTAGTACAAAGAGATGAAGATGGTAATATAATTCATAGTGCTCCTTTATGGAATGAAGACCAGACCAAAACTTCAATAATTTGGGATGAATCTTCCCAGACTTGGAGATTGTTAGCAGTTTATGCAGATGGAAATTAAAAATGGCTGATAAATGTCCTATTTGCTATAGAAATTTAGGAACATGGAAAAAAGACCCCATTCTATTACCGAATGGGGCTCCTTATGATTGGATTTCGAATACCGAATTAGTTTATGAACCTGATATTAATAATAGATGGTACAGGGGTGTTTATCAGATTTCTGAACCAGAAGTTCAAGAACTTCAAGATGCACTTAAAGTTTTAGAATTAGAAAATTTAGATATTGGAGACCGCACTACATTCTCACCTTTAAATACTTCAGGAAAATTTCAAATAACAGGAAAACATATTAAAGAAATGCGTGATTCTGTTGAAAAATTATTAGAGGCGATGGGAATCACTAAACCTGAATACTTTAATTATGATGAAGAAAATAATCATATCATTCATCCTAATGGAGACAAAGTAGAATGGATTGACCCAATTACTTCATCTACTGATTTAATAAAATTTCAAGTAAAAGGAATACACATAGAAGATTTAAGACATGTTATTACTAATAATTTCATTTATATTTGTGCTACAACAAATCCTGGTATTTATAAACTAGGTTCTGGAGATAGTTTACAAATAGTAGATTCTTATGTTAGGGCTGGGTCTAGTATAGCAATAGATAACAATTATATATATTTAATTTATCAAGATAATTCAAATGTTTATAAATGTAGTAAAGTAGATTGTTCTATTATTGATTCATGTTATGTACCTCCAGAAGCAGGATTTGGAACTAATAGGATGAGAGCACTATGTGTAGACGACAAATATATATGGTTATCGAGAGAAATTCCTTACGGAGGATATGGTAGTTATATTACACAAATTGATAAATTAACAATGACTATTGTGAATATTAGTATTTATTTTCAGACAAATCCTGCGTGGTGGATAGGAAGTGATAATAATTTTGTATATACAAATCGATGGGCTTCAGGTTCAGCCGGTCGTATAGAAAAAATTGATAAAATTACATATTCAGTAACCCCTTATATTTTAGAGGATTTATTTTATCCTGCACAAAATGTTACTTTTGGTTCTCTTGGAATAGATGAAAATTATTTTTATTTTATTGTAGTAATAAAACAAGCGACCAATCCCTGGGCATTTTTAAGAGCAAGATTATTATTGATTAATAGAACATTTACAACTCATACAGAGATAGATGTAGGAATTACACAAGACCCCTTAAGCGGTTGGTTTACCGATATTCTTGTTGATAATCAATATATTTATCTTTTATATAGTACAACAGGTAGTTCTAGTTCAGTAGAATTACGTGTAATTAAAAAAACCGATTATTCTATAGTATATACTACTACCACTATAGAGGGGCAGGTATTACATTTTGATGATATTTTAGGAGGTTTTGTTGGTGGTAAAATGGCTTCAGAATATTCTTATCGGAAACGATTAACTTTTTAATGCAGTTTTTAATTTTTTATTCTCTTTCCAAACAATCCTTTACAAAACAGAGTGTCCAATAAATTGCTTCTTTAATTTCTCTATAATTTACCGACCCACCAAATAATCTAAATTCAATTGTTTGATAATCATTTTTTGGTAAATGAGATACATTAAGACTATAATACTTCTCATCTAAATAACCATATGCCTTAAAAGAAGTACGCAAATTATTTCTAAAGGAGTGTATTTCTTTTTCTGTTAATTTATGCAATTCACTTTTGGGTAATAATTTACATGTTTCTTCAATACGTTCTTTGGAAACATGGAATTTTTTTGCTATAAATTTCTGTTTATGCACCCATTCCTTAATAATTGTTAAGATTTGTTTATCAGATAAATTTCTAACATTTATATGGATGTGAAGTCCGCAAGTATCCTTTGCTTTTCCTCTATAAACTCTAACCAAAGCTAATACTTCTTTAATCTGCATTAAATCTTCATTATTATAATAAAGATGATTGGGATTTTCAGGAGAAAGTTCAATACCATTATTTAAAGACCCGTCAGCCTTAATTTCCCACCCTTTAAGGGTTTTACCCCTATCAATGAGCTTATCGGCATCTATCTTGGCCGGCAACTCAACTTCTAGTTCTGGAGCATACCGAATCTTATGGATGTCGATTAATTTAATCTCTTTTTCTTGTGGTTTATTCTTCTTTTTCTTTCTCATATGGAATATTCCTCACTTCCCAGAATTTACGCCTAACAACTGTTTCATCTTCTAATTTTATATCTAAATCTTCTTGAAAAATCTTAACTACAATTCCTTTTACTAGTTTATTATCATGTTTAATTAACAACCATTTTCCTAAGTGCATAGTTCCTTTAGTTTTTGTTCTGATAATCGTTTATATTCTTTAATTCTTTTACAATATGTTTGATATTCTTCAGTTGACCGAGAATTTATTTTTTTAAAATTGTAATCTTCATTCCAGATAATTTGATAACCTCTTTTGATACATTCCGAAAAAGCCAATTGATACTCATAAATCTTCATCTCTTCATCCCATAGATTAATTAAGAGACTAGTTTTAGCCAAGAAAATATCTTTTAATGCTATAGGTTCAACATTTTTTAGTTTAAAATTAACAATCATTTTATCCAAAAATAAAGGTTCAAAATTATACATTTCTGTAAATTGAATACTATCAGTTGAAATGAGAACATAAGGAATATTCTTTTCAGATGCTTTCTGTACTAAATAATTGCGAGCAATAGCGATTCCGCAATCAAAAGGAAGTTTATAATATTCTAATGGTATTTGAGAAGCAAAATAATCAAGTGTGATATCTTTTTCTGAATCGGCATACCCCTGGTCTGCAATTAAGATTATACAATCCGTTGTATAATTGTCTACAATTGTTTGTAGAGTTTTATACAATAGATTATCTCTAAGAAATGTAGTTATTAAGATTGCTAGTTTATTCATAGTTTAATGAACTTCAATATTTCTGCCAATACTTCTTCAACTGTTATATTTGTCATACAAGGATTTTGTGGATTGTTATAAGTTTGTAATGGGTCCAAAGGACATTTACTTGTTGGATTTTTTGTTATCCAATCATATACTTTATAACATGGTGAACATTTTAATGGTTTCCAAATATTTACATTATGTCCATAACCAAAAACCATAGGATGTGTAGAACCCCATAAGATAATAGATGGTGTATAAGGTAATAAAGCTGTTGCATGATTAGAAAAACTATCTACTCCAAGATGTAATGTAGCTTTTTTTATTAATTGAATACTCTCAACCACACTTAATTTATCTCTCATATCGATAACACCTTCAAGAGCAAAATCTTTTTTTCCTATTTGTACTATATTATAATTAGATGGATATGATGTATTTATATAATTTACAATTTTCTGCCAATTTTTAATATCCCAGTTTTTATAAGGAGACCAACCAGCGTTACAATGCAATGTGATTATTTTCTTTTTTGATGCTAAAAGTGAATTAAATTCTATATTATCTGAAGATTTAAATACTGGTTTAAATCCATAACTATAAAAATGGTCATCTAATCCGAGTTCTTTTCCAAAATACCATGTTAAATGATGTTTTAAAGGAACTTCTGAATAACCATATAGATTTTGTGCATTTGGTACTTTAATATCAAAATTAGAACTACTTCTTACTTCATCTATTGCTGAACTAATAAGAGGTAAATCCATCCACATAGGGTCGCAATAATAGATTATTTTAGTATCGGGATTTAATTTTTTATATTTCTCAATAGCCTGAAGAGTCATTATAATATCTCCAATTGCTCCAGGTCTATTTAGATGTAACGTTTTTTGTTTATTCATTATTTTTTCCTATTATTTTCTTTGCTAATAATTCATCTATTTTATCCATATAATCATTCCGTTGTTGATTACATAAATCAATTTTACGTTTTATTTCTCCAATATAACTTAAATTTACATCCTTACGTCTTGCTTCATCTTCGAGGTTCCAAAGTTCTAAATTCTTCATTGCTAATCCAGAAATGGCTTCACCCAAAAGAACTGTCGGTGGAATACATCCAATATTCTTTCGGTCATTATAGAGTTTTAGTTTTTCATCTTTTGAAACAACTTTATATTTTATAGAATTTAATAAAAAACTGTCTATCTCTTTTTTGAGACTTTCTTTCTGTTCTTTTAATATAGATAACTTATGGTTAAGTTCGTTATCACTAAATTTACTAGTCTTTTCATTTATCATCTTACAAAGAAAAAATTCTCTTATTTCTTTTATACTTAATTTATCAACCAAACTACCCAATGTTTCCATGTTAATTCTTCTCCATTTTTATTATAATTTCTTTTCTATAGGTCTAGGAATTAGTATAAAGTCTTTATCTTCATTATAAATAGACTCCTCTTTAAATAACTTTCCTAATTCCACGAATAAATTACGTAAATATTTTAAATTTTTCCAATCAATGATTACAAGAATTAAATAGGCAACTAATAATAGTAATAACCAACTAATCCGTTTTCTCATTTTTACATCCTCTTTTACACCACTCAGAATAAGCCTGATTAATTTCACCTATAGTAACAGGATAATAATTCCACATTTCTATGGATAGATTACAGATTACAGATTTTTTATCTAACTTTTTAAATTGCCATTTTTCATGTACATGACCACAATAATTGAATCTAAAGTCTTTTTTAGCAAATTTAGGATTGTGTGTTATATAAATTCTTCCTCCACCATAATTAATGACTACAGATTCAATTACAGTTTTTGTTGTATTATTATTATCATGATTTCCTCTAATAAATATAATATTTTTACACTTTAATTGATTTCTATAATAATCAAATGCTTTTTTGGGAGCCTCAGCAGCTTCAGAAGATTTAGTCATACAAAAATCTCCAAGAAAGAATACGGTATCATTTTCATCCACTCTAGCATTGAAGTTTTTAATAATGGTAGAATCCATCTCTTCTAAATTTTTAAAGGGACGTTTACAATAATCTCGAATTCTATCATGACCCAAATGAAAATCACTACAAAACCATATTTGCATTATTTTATCTCCTATTTTTTAGGATAAAGTATTTTATCTACAATACCATACTCCAATGCTTCTTCTGCAAATAACCATAACTGTCCATTTTTAATCTGAGTTAGTTGTCTTTTATTTAATTTGGTATATTTTGTTAACATTTTATTCATGTGTTTTTCTAATTTTATTAAATATCCTGCCTGGTCTTTTATGTTATTTATATTTCCTTGTAATAAATCTTGTGTAGAATGTTGCATCCAAAATCCATTGGGAGTAATAAATCGTTTTTTTCCTACAATGCTTATCATCGCAGCCATTGAACATGCTTCTCCAGAAATAATAGTATAAACGGGAGCTTCTATAGCTAAAATTGTATCTACAATAGACAGTCCATAGGTTACAAAACCTCCAGGACTATTTATTTCAAGAGAAATTGGTTCTTTTTTATCTAAATAATTCATTGCTCTTAATTTAGAACACACTATATCAGCACTACAATTATTTATTTCATCGTAAAGTAATATATAACGATGTTTATTAAGGATTTTATAATAAAATTCTTCATTGAAGCGGTCTCTTTTTTCACTAATTACTTCTTCTTTTGATTCTTCATCTTCATTACGATAAGATTTATTCATTTTTTCCCCCTTTTAGTTTATCTTCGCTAAATTTATTTCCTTTTTCTAAGTTATCTTTAGCCCACAACGGTTGAAGATTAGTATAATGAAAGCATCTGCACTGTTCCGATTTCTTACTCAAATCAAAAGAAGCACAGGGTTTAATATGGTCAATATGCCATTTGCCATAACTATCCCAACTCATACCTTGCTTAAATTGTTTTTCTAAATGTTGCTTTAATTGCTTAATAGAACAACCAACTAAATTCATAGTAGTAGATAATTTGGGATTGCCTCTTAAAGCTCGGACTATTCTTGTTCTTAAATAATGACTTAACTTAAAGTGCAAATCATTTAAAAATCTATTTTTCCTTTCAATCTTAATATTTTTCTTGTTTTTTTGATGCCAAAGTTTTTTTCTTTCTTTTAATTCAATTTTATGAGTTAATCTATAATTTTTACCGTATTCTTTTCTATATTTTTTAATCTCTAAGATGTGTTTTAATTGATATATTTTACTTCGTTCCAATGATTTTTCTCTATTCTTTTTGTAATATTTAGCCCGATACAGTTTTTCTCTTTCTTTATGCTCAGAATGATATTTTCTAGAATATTCATTCCGTTCTTTTCTATGTGTTTTGCGATATTTATCTTGAGCTTTTTTATCGTACATTAATTTATCCTTTCAATTTATCAATACTAAATTGCATATTTTTCTTATTTTGAATTCTAACATCATTAGGAACATCGGGGGTTTTTTCTATTTTTTTGCAAAGTTCAATAGATTCGTTATAAAGATTAATCCAATAAGCAGCAATGCTCGCTTCAAAAGGAAGTACATATTCATAAGTAGGTCTGTCTACAAAAATTATATCATTGGGATAAGGTATTTCCATTCCTTTATTAGCAAATAAATATGCCTGTTGATATTCTCCTTTTTTTCTACATAAAGCAGCTAATCTCCATAATGGTTCTGCTCTAGAAGGTCTGTATTCCCATGCACTTAAATATGATACCTTTGCTGCTTCTATTTCTCCTAATAATTCGAAACATAATCCTATTTGATATTTAGAATAAAATACTTCTTCATCCCAACCTTTCATCTCTACTCTTTTATTAAACATTTCAATTGCTTCTTCGTATTTACCAATATCCCTAAGAGTATTGGCTAAATAAAAATGATATCTGGCATTATTAGGTTCATCTTTTATGCCTTGTTCTAATAAGGTTAAATCATATAATCCTTTAGGTCTGGCAGGACCATGCCTTTCGTGGTCAAAATATAAAGTAGTTAATTTACTACGTGTTTTTACGCCTTCAGCATACCAATATTCATGTACACATCCTACACTCTTCCATGCTAATCGATTACTAAATAATAGAGGATTATAAAAACTTGTACCAACCCATTTTATTATTATGTCATATTGGTCATCAATCAAATCTTTTTTATTAAATCCATTTAATCGAACCAAAAAATCTGCATCTAACATTATAGAATAATCAGCTTTATTTTTAGTCAACATTGCAACTTCACTTCTATTATATCCAAAATTTATCCATTGACGATGCACATATTCTCCAGGAATATTCTTTAATACCTCTTTAGCGATAATCTCAGTATCGTCTGTCGACCCCGTATCACATATTATCCAATAATCTATTATTGATTTTACAGACTCTAATGTTGCTCTAATATTTAGAGTTTCATTTTTTATTATCATTCCTAGACAAATAGTTTTTTCTTTACTCATTTTTTATCTCACATTCATAAATTATTGTACCATCTGGTTTTCGTTCTTTTTCTTTCCAGGGTAATGCATTTAACATATGGTCCAAATCTCTTCCATCCATATTCATTTCTTGAAATTTATTATATAATTCTAAGAAGAAGTTATTCATATTTTTTAATTGTTTTAGTATAATTATTATAAACAATAGTATTATCAGGAACATCTTTTGTAATAACAGTTCCTGCTCCTATAAGAACATTTTTACCTATTCTTACAGGTAAAATAGTAGAATTAGACCCTATAGATGAGCCATTACCTATAAGAGTCTTTTCCATAATCCAATCTTTATTGTTAGCTTTCGGATGTTTATCATTCGTAAACATTACCCCATGTCCAATAAAAACATCATTACCTAATATTACTCCACCACAAATAAAAGAATGTGATTGTATTCTGCAATTTTTACCTATAATAACCCCTCTAGTTATTTCAACAAAAGGACCTATAAAACTATTATTTCCTATTTCACATCCATATAAGTTAACTAAATTTGGATGTGGTATTTTTACATTTCTACCCAATTTACAATTTTTAATCATTTATTTTCTCTCCTGGTTTATTTTGATATTCAATATAAAGAGTACATTTTTCACAGCAAGGAGAATCACTATCACATTCTACTTTTAAAATCGGACATATTTTCATTATCTTCTCCTTTATTTAATTTCTAATTTCTTAATTAATGGTAAACATAAAAATGAAGTAAATGCTGCAACTATAATTAATGGTTGTAATCCTATCTTTGGAAATAACCAGGCTCCTGTAATAGTAGAAGCTGTTCCAGCAAGGTTATTTATACTACATAACAAGGCAAAAGATGTTGCCTCTTTTCCTGTGATTGTGCTTTCAGCCATCCACGCCATCACATTAAGAAAAATAAACATGCCCACTAAACTAAATATAATTCCATAAATTATTGCAGTAACTGGAGTGAAGTAAAGATAGCAGAGGGTCGTAAAGGCTCCTAAAAATACTGAATAGAATAAACATTTCTTAATATTTATCTTTTTACCGTATTTCCAATATAGAATAGAACCTATAATGGATATAGATGATGTTACTGCTCCTAAAATCCCCATAAAAGTTCCTGACCAATGAAATGAATCTCTCTCAATAAAAAATAATGGGGTACCAAAACTCGGATTAAAATTATAAAGAAATAAAAATAAACATCCAATTAAGAATTTTTTATTAGTAAACAATTCTTTGTATGAATAAATTGTTTCCAAAATGTGAACATGTGTACCACGTAATGGTTTAACTGTTCTATATTTTAGTACAATTCCCATAATTATTAAATAGAAAGGAATTAAACACAAATAAGCCATTCTATAATTAAGTTTATCAGCAATGTAACCACCAATAAGTCCAGCAATAATTCCTGCTATTGTTAATGAGACCCATTGAATACTTTGAATTCTACCACATTCATTTGCTTCTTTGCCTTCTATACACATAATTCCATCATTTGCTACATCCCTAACAGTAGTACTAAAACTTCCTAAAGTCATTAAAATAATAAGTGCTATTAAAGGAAGAAAAGTACTTATTCCTAAATAAATTGAAATTAAAATACTTCCCAAAAGCGATAAAATAATCCATTTCTTTTTGGTAAAATAATTATCACATACAAATCCCTGAATTGGTTTTATTAACCAAGCAATTCCAGTAATTGCTCCCAAATACATTATTGTTGAAGGAGAAAGATGTAACTTCTCTTTAAGATAAAAAACTAATGGTAAAGAAGGAAGACCTTCTATTCCTTGTGTAAAATAAACAGAAGCAGAAAGAATATAAATCCACAATAAATTTTTCTTATCCATTTTTACCCTTCTTTATATTATCTAATGCCCATAAAGGTTGAAGATTTTTGTAATGAAAACATTTCTTTTGTTCACTTAATTTAGATAAATCAAAGTCCGCACATGGTTTTATATGGTCTATATGCCATTGTCCGTAATTCTGCCAAGTCATTCCTTTAGTAAACCGCTTTTCTAAATGTTTTTTTAATTGTTCTATACTACAACCTACCAATTTCATAGTCGTTTCTAATTTAGGATTTCCTCCTAAAACTTTATTTAATCGATTTCTTAAATTATGAATCATTCTAAATTCTGAATTAGTATGAAGTTTATGTTTTCTATATGCATTAATTATACTTTTATTTAACTGATAGGATATTTTTCTTATTTTTGAAATTCTTTTGATATTGTTTTCCCACCATAACTTCTTTCTTTTAATAATTTTTTCTTCATTTAATTGATAATATTCCTTATCATATAATTGTTTTTTACTTTTATTTTTTTGATAATATTCTTTTGCTCTTTGTAAAAGTTTTTTCTTATTTTGTTGATAGTATTTTTTTAAATATTCTATTTTATTCATTTTTCTTTTTATAATAATCTAAAGTAATGTTAATTATATTTTCTTCTATTTGTTCATTGATTGCACGATAAATCTCAATAGGTTTGTATCCTAAATTTATTAAATCTTGATAAATCATACTTAAATCTGGTTGTTTATTATTTCCTAATTTTAATTTAAGATATTCTTTTAAATTCATTTAATCCTCTCTATAAATTTAAGAAGTGTTTTAATAGGTACTCCATTGGCTTTTCCTTTGTCATCAAAGGCTGAATAAGCAATATCAAGATGAATCCAATTCTCAGGATAAGGTATAAATTGTTTGATAAACATTGCACCTTCACTAGTTCCTGCTTTTATTTTATCATTGGCATTTTTTATAGGTTGTTTTTTATAAAAATCTTGCATGTAATCAAACATCGGGAGTCTCCAAGCATATTCTTTTACCCCTTCACTTGCATCAAGAAATAATTTGGCTAACTTATCATTGGGAGTGAGAACTCCTGTGGCTTTGCTATCAATAGCATATCCACACGCCCCGGTCAATGTAGCAATAGTGATAATTATATCACTTTTTGTGATAGGTAAGGTACTAATCGCTTCAGCCAAAACTAACCGGCCTTCTGCATCAGTATTATTTACTAATACTTTTTTATTACCTATTTTAATGACATCACCAGGAATAATTCTACTATTGTGGATAAAATTAGTGGTAACAGGACAATAAGCAATTGCATTACCTTTACAATGGTTAGCAACAGCCATTGCAGTTATCATTCCTGCTTTATCTCCAAACATTCCTCCCATATCTCTTTTTAAATTATAACCACCAGAATCAAATAACATACCCTTTCCTATAATAAATATTCTTTTCTTATGATGAATTGCTTGATGATAATCACATGTAACTATTCTTGAATAAAAATTATTTCCTGACATCAATTTGATAGGTTGATTTTCTTTAGTATCTACAGTAATAGGATTTAATTTATAATCATATAGGATGGAAAAATAGGATTCGAGATTAAATTTGTTATATGGCATGTCTATTAGTTTTTTTACAATCTTAATAGTTTTGATTAATGTCATCTTATCCTCCTATCTTTATCATTAATACTGCAAATAAAGTAATCAATCCCCAAGTTGTAGTTTCTACCCAAGATAATTCTTTTCCGAATAATTTATAAACTCCAAACCCCCTCCAACTAATTAATGCATTGGTTAAAATTATCCCTAAAAAACCCAATTCATAAACTAACCAATTATGTTTGATAATAGGTATAGAAATTAAAGATAGGGCGATTAATGCCCCTATAGTGCCCCTTGTCATAATATCTGATAATAAATGATTATTTTTAGTTAGTTTCATCCAGAATCTACCGAAACAACTTCCCTCATCTCCAGGTCCAGGAATTCCATATCCCATTGAAAGAAAACCACACATACTCATAATACTTATTACTAGAATAGATTCTGTATCTAAATAAGCCAATCCAGTAAGTAATATAGGTATAAGTATTCTTCTTGCTCCTTTATTTCCTGCACCGCCTATTGCTCCTAGTAACCCCCCTAAAATAGGAAGAATCGAAGCATAAATATTTGTACACGTTATTTTTATTTTATCTAATCTCATTTAATCCTCCTAATCTTCGTCATATAAAAAATCACAATTATTACAATAAGATTCCCATCCATCGGGAGGACAACCTACGGTAATTATTATTCCTCCGCATAGACATTTATCAATTTTATAACCTATTTTTTGATAATAAATTACCTTTAATTCATCTGCTAGATTAAGTCCAAATCTAGTTCTATAAGGAATTTTTTCTAATAAATAAAGTAACAATCTTATCATTATAATCTCCCTGCACGAATAAAATAAATAATATAAGGAATACACGCTACTTGCAAAGCCATTAAAAATATAAATCCAACTTTACAAATAATACTCATCAATTCATAACCTCTTTCTTTGCCATAAAATTTTTCTAACCAAACTAAAATAGGATAACTACCATCCAATGCAGGTATAGGCAATGCATTTGTAGCACCCAAAACAAAACTTAAATAACCAAAATAAAACAATGTATAATTATGAATTGATTTACCTATTAAAAAGAAGATTAACCCTATTAACATGTTTATGACTACCCCGGCCAGAGAGATGTATAGTTTTTTATGATAAGGTAAATTAGGAAATGCTGTTGTATCAGCACTAGCGGTTAATTCATCATGAAGTTTACAATAACCACCCAATAAAAGTGGAGTAATCTGATAAATAGTTCCTTTATATTCTTTCCGATAAATAGGTTTACCAAATCCTATTGAGAATATGTCAACTCCGCATCCACATTTTTTTGCTACTATTAAATGAGCTAACTCATGGGTAAAAATACAAATTAAAAGACTTACCAAAAATAAGATTATCATTTATTCCTCCATTTTCTATCAAAGATGGTTATTCCTGATTGGTGGTCGCACTCATGCTGTACACAAATGGCTTCTAAATCCTGCATCAATCCAGTATGTAATTTCATATCTTCATTTAAATATTCTACTGTAATAAATATATATCTACGAGTAATAACTCCGATTCCTGGAAAACTCAAACAAGATTCATTTTTTGTCTGAATAGGTTTATCTTTTTCGATAATTTTAGCATTAATTAAAATGTATTCACTATATTTAATTTCTTTATTCTTATCTATAGATTTAGGTATCTTTATATAAGAAATTTTCTTATTAATTCCAATTTGATTCGCAGTCAAACCTATTGCTTTACGAGAAAAAGTATTTAAAGTATCTTTGAGGTCTTGAATAATTTCTTTTATATTATCATCTTTGGTAACCTCCTGGCATGGATGTCTTAATTCATTAATATTAGTTATAATTGGTTTTATCATTTATTTTCCTCCAATAAGTAATAAGATTGTACCAATAATTATTCCCCATAAATAGGAAACAGGTAAAAACCAAATCCATCTTTTATGCCAAAATATTCTACCAGGTCTAAAATTTCTAATTCCATAAAATTTATTTTCTAAAAACCAAAACCAATCTTCTGCAATCCAATACCAACAGAACAATCCCAAAATATTAAATTCATGTTTCAATGTAAAATTAATAAATAAATATGGACTATGAAATAAAAATAAAAACATAATTAATAAATAAAAATGATATCCAGTAATTTCTTTTCCTAAAAAGAACTGTGTAAATTTATTATCTATTCTCCAACAAGGTAATCTTAAAGCCCAACCTGCTTTTTTACCTTCGATTTGTAATTCCAATCTAGCATGAATTGCTGCTAATAAAAGTAAATAAAGAATTATAACAATCATTTTTTATACCTTTTATTTACATCCATTATTCTTTTATCAAATAAAATTTCTGACAATCCCCTTAACATTGCGTAAAGTTCTTCAAGCATAATATCATTGGCAGATTTTACTTTATTTTTTACAATACAAAATCTATAATAATCTTTTGGTTTATAAACTTTTTTGATTAATCCAAAACAAAAAATAAGTTTATTCTTAAATATTACTTTTGTTTTAGATTTACAATTATTACAAGAATAATGTTTTTTCTTATTTAACATTACTTATTCCTTTCTCTCTAATAACAATAAATTGTTTTACTCCCTCTATCTCAATTCTTGATTGATAGACCGCAATAATTTGAAAGGGAAGAGTTTGACAAATACTTATCAAGTTTGTTAAGTTAATCGCATCAAGATTATTTAATCCATCATCCATAAGTACCAAACCAGTCTTATTCTGTTGTAATAAAATAGCCAATTTAAATACTGTACCAAGAAAACATTTCTGACCCATAGATAATTGGTCGTATTTAAGAATCTGTTCATTATCAAAAACTCTAATGAAATCTTTATCTGCGGTAAACTCTACTCTAATGTTTAATTTATTTAACAGGTTG
>Ga0315284_10008523_pt1 | contig 14646 bp, 9 predicted proteins | sample YL17G09_16_MG_FD_203696 | JGI IMG/M metagenome (GOLD analysis project Ga0315284, IMG submission 203696) | Sediment microbial communities from Yellowstone Lake, YNP, Wyoming, USA - YL17G09_16 | ecosystem: Environmental > Aquatic > Freshwater > Lake > Sediment | place: USA: Wyoming | collected... | reverse complement strand
TCCGTTAATAGTTTGGTAGGGCATACAGGTATCCTTTCGGTAGAGTCGTCAAACGTTATGCGTCATTGACGTTTCACGTTTGACGTTGAACGATAGCAGGATATAAGCGATTCCAGCAATGACAATTGCTGCATCCACTACTTGATCCATTCGCCACGCGCCGAGCATCGGCACGACGTCGCCGCGCGCAAAGCCGAGCAGGAACATGCCGGCGCTGTAGAGCGCCATGGTCGCAGCAAAGCGATTCCCATTACTGACGAAAGACGAAGGGCGAAGGACGGAATTCGTCATTCGACATTCGACAAGCGACATTGCAAAACACACCGCCGCCCACGCCGCACCAAGCAACTGCGCGGCAATGCGCGGATTCCACAAGCGATAAATGTCCGGCAGGTCGGCGGCGAGGGACCACCATCGCTCGCCGGGGAACACTGGACGTCCATACGCCACGCCCGCCAGGTGACAGCCGATCCATCCAAGCGCCGCGCCGGCCATCAGCCCTGGCGCGAGTGTGTCAAACACGGCTCGCACAGGGAGCTTGCGCCACGCGCTGAATCCTGCCGCGCCGATCACGCCGCCGATCAGCCCGCTGTGCCACGCTAGCCCACCCCACCAAACCGGCGCGATTTCGTCAGTGTGGTCATGAAAATAATCCCAATGCTCGACCACGTAACCCGCGCGAGCCATCAGGACGCCCACGAGCACAGCGGCGAGCGCGGCGTCCAACACATCGCTCTGCGGGAGGCCCATGCGCCGAGCCTGGACCCAGGCCGACGCCAGCCCCGCGCCGAGCGCCAACGCCATCAGCGCGGTGAACGAGGGCACCTCAATCCAGCCAAGCGTGAACACGGGTTGCATCGAGAGAAGTATATCACCGCTGCTTGAATCGGCAAGTGTTTGACGCACGCTATCCTTTCGTTTATAATGCCGGACGTGTTGCGTGTTTCGTATTGCGTAACGGAATACGCATCACGAGAAAGGATTCGCCTTGTCATTCCGTATCTGCTCTGCAATCGTTCTGGTCGGCCTGCTCGCCTCGCTGACCGGGTGTCAGGCTGTTTCAGCCCCGGCTTTGGCAGGCGGCGATGAGGTGAGCCGCCTCGACCCGTCCGGCAGCGAGGTCATCCTGTGGCATTCGCTTTCCGGCTCGGCGGCGGATGCGCTGGCGATGCTGGTGGACGAATTCAACGCGACCAACGCCTGGCGTGTCGTCGTCGTGCCGCAATACCAGGGCGTGTACCCCGCGCTCCGCAATCGCCTGGGCGACGCGCTTGATAACCGCGCATCGCCGGACCTGGCGGTGCTCTATCCGTATCACGCCGCCGGGTACGTCCGCGCTGGCGTGGCCGCGACGCTCGATGCTTACGTGACGAGCGCGCGCTTTGGATTGAGCGACGCCGACCGCGCCGATATTCTGCCCGTGTTCCTCAACAGCGATCGCAACCCGCAGCTCGGCGGCCAGTGGATGAGCTTTCCGATGGAGCGCAGCGCCATCGTGCTGTACTACAACGCGGACTGGCTCAAGACGATGGGCTATCAAGGCCCGCCGTTGACCTGGCCTGCGTTCAAAGAGATGTGCCAGCGAGCTACGGTTGACCTCAACGGCGACGGGCCGCCTGACACCTGGGGCTATGCCATGCTGCCGGATGCTTCGACGTTTTCTGCGCTGGTGCTCAGCCGAGGCGGGGCGCTGGTGAGTGAGGACGCGCGCCAGGCCCGGTTCGATTCGACCGAAGGCGTCCGCGCCATGAACATCTTGCGAGACGTGTTCGGTTTCCGCCAAGCTTACACCGCGACAGGGCACGGATGGGATCGCGTGGACCTGGCCGGCGGCAAGGCGCTGTTCACCATCGCGCCCAGCAGTGAACTGCCTGCGTACAAGACCGCTGTGGATCAGGGCGGACTGTTCCGGTGGGGCGTTGCGCCGCTGCCGCACAACACGCCGGACCCGGTGACGAATTTCGTCGGCCAAAGCTGGACGGTGTTCAAGACGACGACGCAGCGGCAACTGGCCGCATGGCTGTTCATTCGCTGGTTTACCGGCTCCAATCAAACGCGGCGCTTTGCCGAAGCGACCACCACGCTGCCGCTCCGCAATTCAGCGGCGCAGACCATCCTCAAGAAACAGAATCTCGATCCCAACGTCAAAATCGTTTTGGGCCTGCTACCTTTTGGTCAAAGCGAGCCGGCCGTGACCGGCTGGGAGCCGGCGCGCGATGTGCTGGCCGAGACGATGCGCGCCGTCGCGGGTGGCCTGGCTCCGCAGACTGCGCTCGACCAGGCCGAAGTCAAAGTCAATTCACTGTTGAAGTAAAGACCTCAGTGGTCTGTATCGGAGATGACATGAACCTGCTGGACACTGCCATCGAAGCGGCGCGCGCTGCCGGGCAAGAAATCATCCGGCGATGGCCGCAAGAGCGCGACGTGCGCTCCAAAGGCTTCCGCGATATTGTCACCGACGCGGACCTGGCCGCGCAAGAGGCCCTCATTGCCATCATCCGCGCGCGCTTTCCGCAGCATGGCATTCTTTCGGAAGAAGGACTCGCGCCGACCAACAATGCCGACACGGTGTGGGTGCTCGATCCGCTGGACGGGACGACCAATTACGCGCGCCGCCTGCCCAGTTTTTCGGTATCGGTCGCCGTGGCGCGCCGCGACGCGCTGATCGTCGGCGTGGTGTATGATCCACTGCGCGATTACATCTTTTGCGCCGAGCGCGGCGCTGGCGCGACGTGGAACGGTCAGCGGCTGCACGTCAGCCAGGTGGACGACTTGGGCCAGGCCGTGGCCGGGGTGGATTTTGCGCGCGAGCCAGCTATCCGCTCCAGCCAGATGGCGACGATGGTCGTCTGCTCGGAGCGCATCCGCACGTTTCGCTCGTTCGGCTCGGCGGCACTGGGATTGTGTTTCGTGGCGGCCGGCTGGCTGGACGCCTACTTTCACTTGAGCCTGGCTCCATGGGACGTCGCCGCTGGCGCTCTGATGGTCACGGAGGCTGGCGGCGCCATCACCAGCACAGATGGCAAGCCGTGGAGTTACACACAGCCGCGCTGTCTGGCGACGAACGGCAAATTGCATTCAGAGTTTCTAGAGTTGATGCGAGGATGATGCGTGAAATGTGAAACGTGAGGCGATAGACGATAAGCGATGACCGAACTCGAAGAAAAGCGCGGACTGTTTTACCTGGGCAAGGAATTTGACTTGGCGGCGAACGCAGCAGGCCAAGCGTTTTCGCTCGACGCCTCCCACCTGACGACGCACGCCGTCATCCTGGGCATGACCGGCTCCGGCAAGACCGGGCTGGGCATCACGTTGCTCGAAGAAGCCTTGCTGGATGGCGTCCCCGCCATCATCCTCGACCCCAAGGGCGACATTACCAACCTGGCGCTGAATTTTCCAGACCTGTCGCCGCAAGATTTAGCCGCGTGGATTGCGCCAGAAGACGCGCAGATGCGCGAGATGACGCCGGAGGCCTACACCGCGCAGGTGGCATCGAGTTGGCGCGACGAGTGGGCCAAGTGGGACATCACGCCGGAGCGCGTCCGTCAACTGCGCGACGCCGCCGAGGTTTGCATCTACACACCGGGCAGCGACGCGGGCGTGCCGGTGGACGTTCTGCAATCGCTCCAGGCGCCGCCGAACGAATGGGTCGGGCACGAAGAAGAAATGCGTGAGCGCATCCAGGGCTTGGTCTCGGCGCTGCTGGGGCTGGCCGGCATTGAAGCCGACCCGGTACAGAGCCGCGAGCACATCTTGCTAGCGCATCTCTTTGAGCAGGCGTGGAAAGTCGGGCAGTCGCTCGACCTGCCCACCCTCATCGGCCAGATTCAGCGCCCGCCCGTGCAGCGACTCGGTGTGTTTGAGCTGGACACCTTCTTCCCGGAAAAAGACCGCATCCAGTTGGCTGGTGCGCTCAATCATCTCATTGCCTCGCCAGGATTCGAGGCATGGCGGCAAGGCGAGCCGCTCGACGTGGACGCGCTGTTGAAGCGTGAGGACAAACCACGCGCCAGCATCTTTTACCTGGCTCACCTGGATGACTCGCAGCGCATGTTCTTTGTCACGCTGCTGCTTTCCCAGGTGCGCGGCTGGCTGCGGCGACAGCGCGGCGCGGCCACGCTGCGCGCCGTGCTCTACTTTGACGAGATTTTCGGCTACTGTCCCCCCTACCCCAAGAACCCGCCGTCCAAGTCACCGCTGCTGGCGCTCATCAAGCAAGGTCGGGCGATGGGGCTGGGCGTGGCGCTGGCGACGCAGAATCCGGTTGACCTGGACTATAAAGGACTCTCCAACATTGGCGCGTGGTTCGTCGGGCGATTGCGGACGGATCGCGATAAAGCGCGCGTGCTAGAGGGACTGGAAAGCGCGGCGACGGAATCCGGCAGCGGGCTGGATCGGGGCGAGCTGAGCAAGCTGATCGGCAATCTCCCCTCGCGCGTGTTTGTGCTTTCGGACGTGCGCGCCGATCACCCGATGGTGTTCAAGAGCCGCCAGACGATGAGTTATTTGCGCGGGCCGCTCACGCGAGAAGAAATACGCCAGCTTTCCCCCAAAACGCCCGGCGCCGAGCCCCTGAGGTCTGAGGGACTAGGGACTGGGATAGAGTCTCTGTCTGCATCCCAAGCTCCGGCTTTGCCGCCCGACGTGCGCCAGTATTTCCTGCCTGTGACGACCACCATCGAATGGGCGCTGCGGCGGTGGGAAGAGCAGAGCGGTCAGACGATTCTGGCCGAGGACAAGCGACTCGTCTACGAGCCGCATCTGCTGGGCATTGCCACTGTGCGATTCACGGATCGCCGGTTAGCCGCGCCGTATCAGCAGACCGTGACGCGACTCGCGCCGCTTCCCGCTGCGCGCGCAAGCATAGATTGGGGCACGGCAGGCGATGTGGCGGTGGAGCGCGGCTCGCTCAGCACAGAGTGCGCGCAACCTTCGGAGGGTGGTGAGTTCGCCGAGCTGCGCGGCTCGCTGAACGCCAAGACGCTTGCCGCGTTCGAGCGTGATTTTGCGGGCTACGTCTACCGCGAGATGACCGTGTCCGTCATGCTCCATCCGCAGCTCAAATCGGCAGGCTTGCCGAATGAAAAGCCTTATGAATTTCGCGCGCGGGTCGAGTCCGAAGTGCGCGCCAGGCGCGACGCCGAGATCGTCAAAGTCAAAGCCAAGTACCAGCGCGAGATTGCGCGGGTGGAAAATCAACTCCGCAAGGAAGAGCGCGAGCTGGGGCAAGACCAGGCCGACCTGGCCGGTCGCAAGCGCGAAGAGACTCTCGGCCTGGCCGAGTCGGTGTTCAACTTTATTTCGGGGCGAAGGCCGAGCTACGCTGTTACCTTTGCCACGCGCCGCCGCCGGTTGACGCAGAAATCCGAGGCCGAGGTGCAAGAGTCGGAGGACACTATCGCCGACCTGGAAGACATGCTCGCCCAACTCCGCGGCGCGCTCGACGACGAGATGGCCGAGATCAACAAGCGTTGGTCGAGCATTTTCGAGAGCGCGCAGGAGATCACGCTCACGGCGCGCAAGAGCGATATTACCGTGGATGCGTTCGGGCTGGCGTGGGTGCCGTTCTGGCATGTCGCTGGCAGGCTGGGTGATACGGAACAAGCATTGCGGTTACCAGCATACGAAGTACGTAGTGGTCAGTAAGCAGCATGGAACAAGCGCTTTCTGCTAGTCTAAATGTCCCGCGAGAGCTAGGCGCGTTCGCGCAAGAGAGCGCGCGCCTTTGGCGTGGGCACACCGGCTTGATTCAGGTTAATCCTAATCGTAGAGACCACGGCGTCGTGTACACGCCAGAGACGCTGGTGAATACGCTTATTTCAATTGTTTTCAGTGAGTTTCCGCCTTGTGATTCCATCACAGTGCTCGACCCGTCTTGTGGCACAGGAAATTTTCTCGTTGAAGCTTACAGGCGTTTGGCGCAAAATCTCCAGCTTTCAACCGTCGAGTCTCGAATCGAGTTACTCAGAAACTCGGTCTTCGGCTGTGACATTGACGCCCAGGCGATTGAGGTGACCAAACGCAGACTGTGGCAAACAGCGCTTGAAGGGGCAGGGGTGTGGATCCCGTTCGCCGAGTTTCCCCATTCTAATTTTGTGATGGGTGATGCACTGTCACTCCTCCCTGCCGACGATTCCCGTCAACTATTTCCTGGAACAGGGTGGAGCTTGTGGCTTGCATCTATTCTCCAGAAACAGTTTGATGTCATCATCGGCAACCCACCATACGGCAAGATACGCCCAAGTAGTGCGCAGCGTCAGTACTTTACGCCATCGCTGTATGGACATGCCAACGTTTATGGCTTGTTTCTCCATGTAGGCGTTGAATTATTGAAACCGAATGGTGTACTGGGCTATGTCGTGCCGGCCTCTATGCTGTCTGGGTTGTATTTTCAAAACTTGCGCAAGTACCTGAGCGAGCGATGCCGCTTTCGCGCGATTGTTCAGTTCGACGAGCGGGCTGGCATCTTTGAGTCGGTTCTGCAAGAGGTCATGCTGTTAGTTGTACAACGGGGGCAAGTAACAGCTCCTTACACTGTGCGGGTGGCAACGGTCAATCACAAGGCACAGATAGCAGATTTTTCCGCCTTCTCCCAACTTTTCCAAAAAGTATCCAGTGAGGCGGTGCTGCGTCGGTCAGGCGGTTATGAGATGATTCATATTCCTGCTCGCCGGGGGACCGACGCCATTTACAACAAATATGAAAAGCGTGGTGTACCTCTGTCCGATGCTACCATCGGGTACGTGGCGAAAACTGGGCCGATTGTGTGGAACCGTCTCAAGGCTCTCTTGCGCGATGAGCCTGCCGAGAACGCCCGGCCATTGGTTTGGGCCAACAATGTGAGTTATTATCGCTTTACGGCGAATGGAAACCGAGAGAAAAGACTGGGCTATCTACAGTGCACCGAGCGCACTTTGCCCCTCTTGACACACGGCCTGTGTCTGCTTGTCCAGCGAACAACTGCCAAAGAACAACGCCGCCGTATTGTGGCGGCTTTTCCCCAGGGATGGGAATGCGCCACAGGCCCTTTCTTTGTCGAAAATCATCTCAACTTGGTCGTCCCCATCAGAGGCGTTACGCCACTTCCGGCAGAATATGTGCTGGCATTGCTCAATTCCCGTTTATTCGACTTTATCTTCCGAACGTTTAATGGCAACACGCAGGTCTCGGTAACCGAGTTGAACGTCATGCGGTTTGCAGTGCCAGACACTCTCATCATCAATGAGGTGGCAAGACTCGTTGGACAGTTGCAGCATAGCAAAACGATGGGCCAACTGACACTGGCATCAGAATTGGTTGAAAGTCTAGATCGAATCGTCTACGATCTCTACGAGTTGACGCCGGATGAAGTCCAAGTCGTTGAAAGGCACACGCGGGGAGCAGTCAAGTGAACTCTATACAACGCAAGCGCCTGGATGCTATACAAGAAATTCTGCGAACCGTGCATTTTCCTAAACGATGGATAACAAATCAGACTGCCATCTGCTTATACGCGCTTGTTGATCGCACGCTGCGCAAAGGGCTCTTGCCAGGCAAGACTTGTTTGCGAGATGGCGCGCGCATTCGGAACATCTTGGACTTTGCGCGCCATGACCTGAGAAAACCCGTTGCCGAGAACACCCGCGAGTCCTACCGCAAACAGTCGCTCAAACCACTCTACGAAGCAGGCATCATCGAGTTGCATCAGACCAGCATCAATGACCCCAACACATTTTATACCATCAATGCCGACTTTGAACACATTCTTGAAGAAACCCGCCTGGCCCGTCGCGCAAAGCTGATCGAAGAATGGAATGCAACACATCACCCAAGACTGACCACGCTCAAGGGCAAGCAAGAAGCAAGAGATTTGACAATCAAGATCGGAGAGCTTTGGCTTGCTCTAAGCCCCGGCGCACACAACCAACTGGCTAAAGATGTCTGCGAGGTATTTGCGCCCGCTTACATTCCGGGCTTTGAGCCGCTCTATGTCAGCGATACCCGCGACAAGATGCTGTACGTGAATAGGGAACTGACCTCGGCGCTGCGTCTTGAACTGGACAAGCACGATAGACTGCCCGACATTATTCTCTATCGCCGCTCGATGAACATCGTGTACGTGATCGAGGTGGCGACAAGCGTCGGGCCGGTGAGCGAGAGCCGCAAAAAGGAGATTCACAGCATCCTGACAAAACGTGGCCCGCTGACATTCGGAGCGGTATATATCACAGCGTTCCCCGACAGGCAGAGTTTTCGTCGCTTTGTTGTTGATATTGCATGGGAGACGAAAGTATGGATTGCGGCAGAGCAGTTTGGTATTATTCACTTTGACCTGATCACACGGGCTTTGTGACAGATTGTATTCGTTGGAGTCGAATGAGTCATGAGTGATATTACACAACCGATTCGGGTTCGTCGGATTTCACCGTCAGTTCGGGCCAGCGCATCGCCGTGGGCTTTTGTTCCGTCTGTGGTATTGGCAGCAATTTTACTTGCGGCTGTGCTGGCAGTAGTCGTGTTCGAAGCGTATTACGCCGAGCGGATTTACCCCGGCGTGCAGGTGTGGGGACTTGACCTGGGCGGGATGCGACCGGAAGATGCGACGTTGTCGCTTGAGGCGCACTTTCCCTACTCCAGCCAGCCGATGATCACGTTGCGCGATGGCGAGCGCACGTGGTCGGTGCGCCCCAGCGAGCTGGGCATCAAGCTGGACGCAGCAGCCATCGCCCAATCCGCGTATCAATTGGGGCGCAATGGATCGGTGCAGGAAAACCTGGAGGCACAAGCGCGGCTGACCTGGTCGGGTGCGCAACTGGGGCCGCTGGTAAAGATGGACTCGAACACGGCGCGGCTGTATCTCGAGTCCATGTCCTCGTCTCTGAACGTGGTCCCGCGTGACGCCAGCCTGCGATTGGAGGGATTGAACGTCGTGGCGACGCCGGCCATCGTCGGGCGCACGCTCAATGTAGACGCGGTCATGGCGCGGCTGATCGAATCCTCGCGCACGCTGGCCCCGGCCGAAATTCCCCTCGAGTTCAAATCGCTGCCGCCCACAGTGGCAGATGTCTCTGAGGCCAAGGCGCGCCTGGAGGCCATCATCAGTTCGCCAGTGACGATTGCCGCCGACGCTTCGGTCCCGGCCAAGATCAACCCGATCCGACTCAGCCGCGAAGACCTGGCGAGTATGGCTGTCATCCGCCGCACGGACGCCAACCGTGTGGACGTGATGCTGGACGAAGCGCGGCTGCGCGCGCTCCTGACGCCGCTGGCGCCCAAGATCGAGCGACCCGCGGTGGACGCCCTGTTTGTCTTTGACGACGACCTGCGGCAGTTGCAAGTCATCTCAGCCAGCCAGCCTGGGTATACGCTCAGTATCCCGGCCACCGTCGCGCGGATCAATCAACAGGCTCTTACAGATAATCGGCTGGTGGCGCTGGTCATCACTCGCACGCTGGCAACTTATCACGACGGGTTAAAAGGTCCCGAGATCGGCATCACCGAGCTGATCACGCAGGGCGTGACGTACTTTAAGGGATCGTCGCCCACGCGCATCAAAAACATTGTCACCGCCGCGGCCAAGTTCCACGGCATCATCATCGCGCCGGGCGAGACGTTCTCGTTCAGCAACTTTTTGGGCGACGTGAGTCTCGACCAGGGATATGCCGAAGCATTGATCATCTTTAATGGTCGCACGATCAAAGGCGTGGGCGGAGGCGTGTGCCAGGTTTCGACGACGGCATATCGTGCGGCGTTCCTGGCTGGCTTTCCCATCGTCGAACAGTGGCCGCACGCTTACCGCGTGAGCTGGTACGAGAAAGGCTTTGGGCCGGGGCTGGATGCGACCGTGTTCGCGCCGGAGGTGGATTTCAAATTCACCAACGACACGCCGTATCACCTGCTCATCGAGACCTACGTCAACGAAAAGCTGGGGACGCTGACCTTCAAGTTTTACAGCACCAAAGACGGGCGGACGGTCCAAATCCTGCCTCCAACAGTAAAAAATGTCGTGCCGCACGGACCGGACAAGTACGAAGAAGACCCAACCTTCAAGCCGGGCCAGAAGGAGCAGGTGGACTGGGCCGTGGATGGCGCAGACGTGACGGTCAAGCGCGTCGTGGCGCGCGGTGACAAGGTCATCACCAACACGATCTTTACACGCTACGAGCCGTGGCAGGCCGTTTTCAAAGTCGCGCCGGGCGAAGCGCCGCAACCGCCAGCGCCGCCGCCCTCTAATGACGAGTAAGACCTTGACACTCGCGGCGCATCTGTTATAATCTGACCCGCGCGCGACGAACGTCGCGCGCTAATTTCTGTGATTAACGCCGCCTCGCTTTTCCATACGAAGCGGTTGAATTGAAAGGAGCTTTCAGTGGGCGCTGTTCCCAAGCGAAAAATTCAACAAGGCCGCCGCAACCGGCGGCGCAGCCATCTGGCGCTCAAGCCCAGGCAACTGGTGCTGTGCCCACAGTGCAAAGAGCCGCACATACCGCATCACGTCTGCCCAAATTGCGGCTCGTACAACGGCGTTCAGGTCGTCGAGATCGAAGACAAGTCCAAGCGCAAGAAAGAATAACCGTTCAGACCTCCGAGGTTTTGGAGTTTCCATGGGCCAAGAAGCGGTTGCCTTTGTCTTCCCCGGCCAGGGCTCTCAATTTATCGGAATGGGCCGGGAGCTGGTGACCTTTTCTGAAGCTCGACAAGTCTTTGCCCAGGCCGATGAGGTCCTGGGCTTTGCGCTTTCCAGGCTCTTTTTGGGAGGGCCGGAAGCCGAGCTGAACGACACGATCAACACGCAGCCGGCCATTGTGGCGCACAGCATCGCCGCGCTGCGCGTGATCGAATGCAGGACGAGCCTCAACGGACAATTGAGGATGGTGGCCGGGCACAGCCTGGGAGAATTCTCGGCGCTGGTGTGCGCCGGGGCGCTCTCGTTCCCCGACGCGCTCAAGCTGGTGCGCGAGCGCGGACGGCTGATGAAACTGGCCGGGGAGCAGCATCCGGGCGGGATGGCGGCCGTCCTCAACCTCGACCGGGCCAAGCTGGAACGAGCCTGCGACGAAGCCACACGCGCAACCGAGCAGCCGGTGCAGATTGCCAACGACAACTGTCCCGGCCAGATCGTGATTTCCGGCGACAAGGCCGCGTTGGAAAAGGCAATGGAGCTGGCAAAAGAGCGCGGGGCCAAGCGGTGCGTTCCGCTGCCCATCAGCATCGCGGCCCACTCGCCGTTGATGGCCGGGGCCGCCCAAGAATTTCGCGCCGCGCTCGAATCCGCGCAGTGGGCCGAGCCGCGCGTCCCGGTCGTTGCCAACGCCACCGCGCGGCCCGCCGGGCGAGACGCGATTGACTTGCTCGTCGCGCAGTTGACCTCCCCGGTGCGCTGGACGGAATCGGTCCAGTTCATGATCGGCAAAGGCATCACGCGCTTTATTGAAGTCGGCCCCAAGGATGTGCTGTGCGGGCTGATCAAGCGGATTGACGCGGCAATCACGACGCAGCCTGTAGAATCTGTGATCAGAGGTCAGTCATAAACCCCCGCCCGGGGATGATTAGTGGTCAGAAAGCAGGCGAGCCACCCTTGAAAGGGTGGCTCGCTTTTTTGTGCGCCTAGCATGGGCGCTGATGGAGGAAAGCCCCTATTGCGTCGCCGCCAGCAGTCCAGCGATCTCCAGATCATCTGCGCTACCGGGAGATGACTGGCAAATAAACTTTGAACTTGAATGGGTCCACGTTGTTGTTGGGATTGTTGTCCAGATAGTCAGGAATGCCGTCCCCGTCCGAATCTCGGGTGCCTTCCATGCTGTCTGTCAGGCCATCGCCATCGCTGTCGCCGTCAAGATAATTCGGGAGGCCATCGCCGTCAACATCATTGTTGAAACAGACCGGATCATTGGCAGTGCAGCCGGCCAGTGGATCGGATGGACCAACGCTATATTCACCCGCATCCGAGATACCGTCGCCGTCGCTGTCGAGGTCGAGATAGTTCGGAACGCCATCGCCATCGGGATCGCTTGTGCCCTCGATCCGATCCAGGATGCCGTCGCCGTCGCTGTCGGTGTCGAGATAGTTCGGAATGCCATCGCCATCGGGATCGCTTGTGCCCTCGATCCGATCCAGGATGCCGTCGCCATCGCTGTCGGCGTCGAGAAAGTTCGGGACTCCGTCGCCATCGGCGTCGTTGTTGAAGCAGATAGGATTGTTGGCCGTGCAACCAGCCAGCGGATCACTCGGGCCGGTGCTGTATTCACCCGCATCCGGGATGCCGTCGCCGTCGCTGTCAGTGTCGAGATAGTTCGGGATGCCGTCGCCATCGGCATCGCCCGTGCCTTCGATCCGATCCAGGATGCCGTCGCCATCGCTATCGGCGTCGAGAAAGTTCGGGATGCCATCGCCATCGGCGTCGTTGTTGAAGCAGATTGGCTGGTTGGCTGTGCAACCGGCTAGCGGGTCGCTCGGGCCGGCGCTGTATTCGCCTGCATCCGAGATGCCGTCGCCGTCGCTGTCAGTATCGAGATAGTTCGGGATGCCGTCGCCATCGGCGTCGCCCGATCCTTCGTTCGTATCCGGCACACCGTCGCCATCCGCGTCGGGCACAATCACCAGCGTAGAGGCGCTGCTGGCGTCGGATACGCTCTTGCCAAGCGCATCCTGGCCGGAGGCCGTTACGGTGTTGACGACTGTGCCGACATCGCTGGGCTGGGTCGTATAGGTGGCTGTGAACGAGCGCGACTCACCGACGGCCAGGGAACCCGTCCAGTTGAAACCAGTGCGTGAATCGGTCAGAACAACGCTGTTCAGAGCAGTGTCATTCGTATTTTGGACAGAGATGACAAAGATGATGGTGGCGCCGACCGGGACGCTGACCGGAGACGACGCAGACACGTGAATAGACGGGGTCAAGATGTCAGTGCTGATGCTCGCGCTATCGGTGGCTGGGCCGCCCAACCCGTCCTGCCCCGCCACGCCGAGCGTCACGACGAATGGGTCGCCGTGGGTGGCTGTTGCCGAGGCTGAACAAGTTGCCGTCGCGCCAGCCGCAAGGGTGGTTGGGCAGCCGCTGAACTCGGCGCCAGTGTAGACCAAGTTGCTCAGATCGGCATCGCCCGTATTGTGAACGGTGACGTTATAGGTCAAAGCGTCGCCCGTGTGAGCCAGAGTCGGGCCAGTGGCGTTCAAGTCAATTGCCGGATGCAGGATGTCGGCGCTGACGCCGGCACTGCTGGAGACTAGAGCGCCCAGCGCATCGAGGCCAGATACGCCCAGCGTCACCGCGAACGGGTCGCTGCCGCTGGCAACTGAAGAAGCCGTGCAGTCCGCCGTCGCGCCCGTCGCAAGCGTCGTCGGGCAACTCTCAAAGGTCGCGCCAGAGAACACCAGGCTAGAGAGCGCCGCGTCGCCTGTGTTGGCGAGGTGAATCGGGTAGACAATCACATCGCCTTCGTGCGCCTGGGCCGGGCCGTTGGCGCTCAACGTCATTGCCGGGTGCAAGATGTCCGTGCTGACGCCGGCGCTGTTGGACACTAGAGCGCCCAGCGCATCCTGTCCCGTTACGCCGAACGAGGTGTCGAATGGGTCAGCGTCCTGAGGCGTCGTGCGGGTCGCCGCGCAATTGGCCGTTGCGCCAGCCGCGAGTGTGGTCGGGCAGCCGCTCAAGGTTGCCTCGCCGCTGTAGGTCAGGCCACTCAGATCGGCGTTGCCCGTGTTCTGGATCGTTAGATTGTAGGCGACCAAGTCACCCATGTGAGCTTGCGCCGGGCCATTCGCAGTCAGGTGAATGACCGGGCTGAGCACCTGCGCCACCGCGTCATCGCTGGCAGCCACGTCGGCCAAGCCCATGTCCGCGCCAGAGGCTAACACCGGGTTGCCGCTGACAGTGCCAACGTTCGTCACGCTCGACGCGGGGTTGGCTGTCTTGTCGCAGGTCTGCGTCGCGCCAGGGGCCATCAGCCCGGCGACGTCGCAGATCGCGCCGTACTGATTATCCGTAATCTGAACATTGCTCAGAAAAGTGTTGCCCGCGTTCGTCACCTGGTAATGATAGGCAACCGGGTCATTCGCGTGAATCAAGCGCGTGCCGCCATTCGGCGTGTCTCCGGCTATCACGACGAGCGCAAGGTTGGCCGCCGCTTGGATATTTCCCAGCGATTCCCCGTGAACATCGCCGCTGACCAGAGTAAAAGATTTGGAAATGCCCGTCGTGGCGTACCAGCCACTCTCGAGCGTCTCTTGCGCGTAATAGGTGCCAACCATCAAGTCAGGCGGATTGCGGACCGGGTCGTTGCTAAAGTACACCCAGCCTTGCCCATCAGAGGCCGCGTTCCATCCGGCGGCCTGCGATCCATCTTGCCGGAACAGGGCAACCGACCAGCCCGCCAGGCCGGCGTCGCCGCCGGTCAAGCTGGCGCTCAGGTCGTTATCCTGAAAAACCTGGACCTTGACCACAGGTAGTTTGATCTGCCCAAAGTTGATCGTGACGATGCTATCGCTTGCCAGGGTGATCGTTTGATTGATGGGCGTGACAGCATGCCAACCGCTCTTTTGAGTCAGGGTCACAGTGTACGTGCCGGCTGGCAAAGACCACGTCACGTTGCCGCTGGCATCCGTCGTCTTGTTGCCCTGCCCCTGAACGGCGACCGTCCAGCCGCTCTGTCCCAGCTCGCCATCTTG
>Ga0315284_10008522_pt1 | contig 14647 bp, 18 predicted proteins | sample YL17G09_16_MG_FD_203696 | JGI IMG/M metagenome (GOLD analysis project Ga0315284, IMG submission 203696) | Sediment microbial communities from Yellowstone Lake, YNP, Wyoming, USA - YL17G09_16 | ecosystem: Environmental > Aquatic > Freshwater > Lake > Sediment | place: USA: Wyoming | collected... | reverse complement strand
CAAGAAGTATGTACCTTGGTGGTGGTCCAAGAGAAAATCTCGATAAAGATCTTGATTACTCAAAGGTCTATGGTCACGCAACAGACCCATACTCGAAACTCACAGTTCCATATGATTTAGACAATAACTACAAACAGGAACCAAGATCCACAAATTCCTGGGACAACATACAGCAGGACAGAACTCCGCCATCATCACGATCAAACATAACTGCATCAGAAGCAGTCATGATCAATCTTGAAGCTGATCTTGCAGCAAGGATAGAGAAAAGGAAAAGAGAGGAAGCAGAAGAACAAAGGCTGAGTGCTTCAAGTAGTATTTTTCGTCACTGGCCAGAATTAGACGAAATTATACAATTATCTCCAGCAGAGATAGAAAATGACCGGATACGTATGGAATACTTCATTTACGAATCTTGTCTGAAAGCAAAAAAAACAGAAGAAGAATACAATAGCCCACAAGCCGTCGAAAAAAGGCGGCGTGAAAAACGTTTAATCAATAGGTTCTTTAGAGCCATTCCTCATGCTCTTAGTGTTGGTTTCTTTTTATTCATAGTCATAACACTTTTCGTAAGTGCAATTGCATTGTTCGTATGGTTTGTCAATGGAGTTTCTGACAACTATGCACGGGACCAACAATACAAAATAGAAGCCAAGCAAAACTATTGGGGAATCAACCCAGATTAACTCAAAAGGATCGCTTCGTAAACACCTTCCTTAGTTAACTTCTCTTGAAGCAGTTCAATGAACATCCTGGCAATATCAGGTCTCAGTTCATTTAGCTTCTGTAAATCAAGTGGGATTTCTTGCCCCTTGTCATCTTTCAGGTTCCATTTCCTTGCAAGAGCCGTCAAAAGAGAGTTCGTAAACGCTGAAGCATTCAACATAGTAGAACCTCTGTCAAACTCGGTTGAATTCCTCATAATCGCTTTCGAAGTTCCAAAATCAGGCATTGAAAACTCAACCTCAAATCTCTCCCATTTATCCTTGTCTTCTTCCTTCACATTTGACTCTCTGGCAACTTTCAACTCACCCTCTTTGGTAAATAAAACCGCCAAAGTGAATACGTCTTCCTTGGTTACGAATAATCTGCTAGTTCCCATTTTCTTTCTCCTTTTATCTAACAACCCTTTGTGGTCTTCCACTCCCAATGAACGAACTCTTTGGATCAAAACTACTTCCGCACGTCTCTTTATTCCAGTTCCCAGCAGCTTCACCAGTTTTAGTTATTCCAGACTGAGACTCAAGCTTTTGGTTAAGCGCCAACATTATAATCTCTAAAGTTGTCTTTGGAATTTCATCTACCTGCTGCGGAGTCCAACCATACTTCTCGTAAAGCATCAAATCTATGATGATCTTTGGTGTGGCCACCGAACCAGCTACTCTTCCAGGCATTTGACTTTTATAGTAACGGTCGATGGCCCAAATCAGTTTTTTCTTGCCTCCTCTGACAACTCAAACCTTTCATTATACGACTTCAAAATAAACTCCGCAACAATCGGATGAAGAGCATCTATACTCTCTTCAGTCACTTTCACCGGAGTATCTTCTCCTTTTATGTTCTTGGTCGTAAAAGACCATCCTGAGATTACCGCCCTTAATTTCATTCTGACGTACATTTCCTGGTCGAACATAGGTTGATTCGTCATCGGGTTAATGGTGTGAGCAGAAGACTGAATCTGACTCGATTTACCCCAAGTTAATGGCTTCAAGAAAACGTGACATTCTTCACAATCACTGCGCTCCGAAGCTATCAAAGAACTGAACTGTTCTGGCTTGATAAGCCTGACATTATCTTTCTTTGCTTTTATATAGAACATAACATCTGAAATCTGGTCGTCACGCACAAAGGCATCACTCATAGTTACCTCCTAACGTATATTTCACGTTATTTAACAACTCAAACAAAATGTAGCCGACAAGGAAAGCTGAAAAGCTCCGGCACAAACATTAACGTTTTTACTTTACCAAAAACTTTTCTGAATTCCTTCTTTCCAAAAATTATACAACAAAAAAGGACCGGCTGATTTCTCAACCGGTCCCGTGAAGAGTATCTCAGACCTTACGGTGAAAGATCTTCCATGATACTATGAGCAGGAGGAGCAGGGTTATCACCACCCCAGTGACCAATTCCAGTAAACCCAAGGGTTGTAAGAACAGGTCCAACTGACAACTCACTCGTAGCACGATGGAACACTACCGTACATTGAATTTGTCTGTCTACACCAATAGCAAACCAAACTGGGTGATAGTCGTTGTTCACGTACTGATCCCAGTAAAGCGCTCCAGAACCAGTGAAGGCATCAGCAAGATCTGTGTTGGATTTCAAGTTATACGCAACACAACTTCCTGTAACAGCACTCATACCACGAACCAAGTCACCAAACAAGTCAGAAGCCTTGATTATGAACTGACGAGTAATATTGTTGCTGATCGTGATTGAGAAAGATTGCAGGTTAGGAAGAACCGTCCCGCCACTGAAACCAGTTCCCTGTTTTGTCCCGTAATACATTGCGCACTTATCCCATGTAAGCAACTTCTCAGTATCCGTATACCAAGTCATAGCCGGGGCAGTCTCAGAAACTGTATTTCCAAGCAAATCTAAAGTAAACTGAGCAACTTCACCAGCATTCACATTGATCGTCAAAGTGTTCGCCCAGATATTTGTAAACCTTCTTGTGTAACCAGCATAATACTTTACATCAATCGTAGACCCGGTAGCAGTCCAGACTGCATCAATGAATTTCATTGAGTTTTCTGTCAAAGGACCAGCAATCTGTCCGGCAACTTCAATTTTTCCATATGCCCAAGCATTATGCGTGTAGTCGCCCATTACAAGATCAGGGGCTTCTACTTCCTGAGTAGCATTCAAACTACAAGTATTGAAACGAAGTTTGTCAGATCCACATATGGCATAGCCTGTAAAACCTGGCATAATTACCGTTGACATTGTACCCATTTAGTTATCCTCCAAATTGACTCTTTCACTATACTCAACTAGTATACGAAATAAATTGTTCCAACTCCTACTTCAAGAACAAATCTATATTTTCCTTCACGTCATTTACAGTTATTTGTTCCATGCAGCACTTTTTCCCGTTTCCAAAAATACATTTTTCTAAGGATAAATACTCACAGCACTGGCACTTTCCCTTTCTTATGATAGAAGAATATTTCAAAAAATGATCCCACCTATAAGAAACCGCCCCTTTCAAAATCAAAAACTTGTTCTCTGGAAGAAAAATTGCAGTGTGTCCTGGCCATGAATCTGTCCCTACATACAAAAACGACTTCCTGATAAAATCAAAATAATCCCAAAAATTTCTTTTCTCAGGAAGAACTTCTACTACCGGAATACATCCTTTGAAAACTTTCTGATTTTTGTTATTGAAGTGAATTACATTCATCTTTGTAGATAAATATTCAGAAATTTCATCCCATCTATCTGGAAACCAAGCCTTTATAGAACCATTAACGTTATTGAAATCAAGTTTGCTGTCATGAACGATACAATACGGAGACAATTTTTCCAAAGCCTCATTGTTGATGTTTGGAACTTTCAAAGTAACGTCTTCATGTGAAACTTTAAACCCGTACCTCTTCCAATCTGCAAAATAGTCTTTCTCCGAACACAGAAATCTAGCTACTTCAAGATTGTAATCAGTCCTTCTAACTGGAGAGATCTGTTTCCCCATTACTTCAGAAAGACTTTTGTAATACAAAAACCTCTTTTCTGATACCAACTCTTTGAAAGAACTGTCAAGAGCGAAAAAATGATTGCAAAATCCATCGTGATCGGTTCTGAAACAGTTCCAAATAGCTAACGAACAGCCTCTTGACTTTAGAAAGCTATGGGTTCCAGAAACCATGTCATCTGCCGAAAGATGGATAAAAGAATCGATCAGATGACACTTTACACCTATTAGCTCTATGATCGTAACAATATTTGGATCAAAAACTGCTACCTCAACACCAGAAAACGTGTCACGAATTCTACATATAATTGGTGACAAAAGAATGGCATCTCCTATTCCACCACTTATACAAAAACCGACCATTTCAGCTCCAAATTCCGTAGTTGCACGAAGGGTGTTTTTCTACAAAAGTCTTACAAGGACCATCGATCAACGGAAAAATCTCCGATGCACTTCCCCAATATTCATGACAGTCCGAATATTCTTCCACTATATAATTCCCTGAAACATTCAAACCATGTCTGATATCCAACGTGTCTATTCCATGAACCATTGCAAACTTTCTTGTAACTACCTCTTCTGACAAATCTCCCGAAACAGGGATTCCATCTAACAACGGCTCAACAAACGTCAACTTCTTTTCCAACTTATTCTCGAAAACCTTGATAAACTGATCCCATTTCATAGAAAATCTACTTAAAGTCATGACATTTGGAACTTCAAAGAACCCAGAATTTGAGAAAAACTTTCCTTTCGCCCAATAGCACGCATCCATTCCAGCATTCAATATTCCAGATACCGTCTTAAGGTAATTCAAAGGATACAGAACGTCGTGTTCCATGATAACAACATTCGCTTCGAGGCGTCTAAATGCTCCTTCTCGAAGTTGTCTATAGATAGTCAAATGACTATATTCACATTCTCCCACAACCATATTGTCGTAAGTAGATTCAAAAATATCAGGATCAAAAAACGGTTCTTTTAGAATAACGTCCGAAAATGACTTATGCTCTTCTTTTACAAATTCTCTATATAAATAGATATAATTTTCAAAAACAGGGTAATGCGATACAACCGAAACGTGAGTATCTCCTACCATATCAGCCTGTATGAAAGCATTCATCAAAACTTTTCTGAATAGAGCCTGTGGAACCAGATTATTCGTACAGATAACAATATTGTTCATCAAAATTTCCTTTCGATTACTATGATTGAAGTTATTATACACCACTTACATTCCGCACCAAAACTCCCCCAAGAAAAAAGTTTCCTACACCGCTTGACTTCTGCGGTTTGAGTGGTATCTTATGAGTAAGGTTAAGAACGGTACTGACAAGCCAAGGAGCCCAACATGAGCACGCAAGTATACGCCTTCGGTGAAAACGGAACTCCAGTAGGAGTCCTCAAAGGGAACTACCTTTGGGACGCTTACGGTGGATGTATATTGGCCTGCTCCGATTCAAACGGCGGTCTTCATAATGGGTCAGACATAACTGGGTGTGCAAACTATTTCATCGTCGGTGATCAGGTAAGAGAAGGGACAAAGAACGGAAGACCGATCTTTACAATCCGTGGAAATGGAATATGTGATGGATGCGGTGGGACTCCAACCTTTCATTGTCTCAATGACAATGGAGATAACAGACTTGCTCTAGCTCTGACTGCAATCTCAAATGTGGGGGAACTTAGATTTCGTCCATCCGGTGCAGATGTTGTGGATGGAAGAGGCTATAGCGGCTCTACTCTCAAAGTCTCTGATGAAAACCTTGATTACTCGAAACTTCACGGAGATGTTCCTGACCCGTGGAAGAACAGACACATTCAGCCAGACATAGCTGCAAGGTTTGGAGAAAGGGAAAGATCTGGTTCTTTATATCAGAACATTCAATCTTCTAGAGTCCCTCCAACTAATAATTCTGGTTCACATGGAATTCTTGATAGTCTTGCCGGAATAACAGATGACAATCCAGACGGGCTCGTGGATCTTAGATCTTCAAGAAGAGAAGAGCCTGAGGTTAGAGTTTGGTCAAACTCAAGAAGTCACTACAAACCAATGATAACCTATGAACAATTCCTAATAAAATACCCAAAAACAGAAACTCCAAAACTATCTAAAGAACTCGACTCATTGTATGGCATTTTCATACTAGCAATGGTTACAATTCTACCATTTGTTGTTGGATTTTGCGGCGGCGGAATTTGGGGCGGAATCATAACGCTAGGAATTGGATTATATCTTGGGAAAAGTGGTCGTTATATCAAGTAATTCCACCAGCAGTTCTCTGTGGGAACTGAATTTCGTTAACCTCTTTACCCCACCATGTAATCTTGCAGGCTTTATACATCTGAGAACCTTTCTGAATAAATCCATATTCAATATCTGGAATAAAGGCGTTCCAAATATACTTCACCCTTCTCCTGAATAAAGCCTTATCAGACATGTTATATGACCACACCATGTTTCTACTCAACGTAACCGAAGTCGCATCAGCAGTAGTAACGTAAAAATCTGTCTCGGCATGATTGTTGTCCTGTACCTCATACCTATGAGAATACATGTCAGTAACCCAACTTCCCGATGAATTATCAATATTGACTACATTTGTCCCAGCAGTGGCGTTTCCTGTCAAAAATGTTTCATCATTCACAATGTCAAGGTGGAGGTTGTTGATCAAAAGATCAAACAAATAATCACCGTATTTCTGCACCACCCTGTAAGCCGTCTCGTTTACATCCAACTTCGCATAAACTCGTATGTCAAGGTTGTACTGCATCGAAAGTCCACCTCTCAAATACATCCATTCCATCGAATTCATCGTAACCGGATCAACTGTAATAGTCAGTTCTGGATTGGCAATTACATCTCTGTCGCCAAACAATACCCCATTCTCAGGTAAAGGAGCATTCCCTATAGCTTTCTGTAAGGTGGCTGTAGTAGATACGATAAAATCAGTTTGCAGAGGGTTTACTAAAGTCAACTGAGTGGTGTTCAGAAGATGGGAAATACTGTTATACTCTAAATGACCTTCATTCGTGTCCATCAAAACTACTTGTTCTGCATCATTGAAATGAAAAGTGTTGACTACGTTGATCAAAGTATCGCCAGCATGAGCATCAGCGGTCAAAAGCGTTCTTGCTCCCGCATTTTTTACTATAAGTTGTATCATCCCATCGCAAACTTGTTCTAGCGAGTGGGTTTGCCCGATAGTGTTAACCATGCTTCAATCCTCTGTAACTTAACAAACTCTTCTTCAGTATTCTTCTTCCCCTCTTCAGTCGATAAATCAAGCCCTTTTGCTTCCTCCGCCGTTCTAGCGGTCAACTGTCTTATCATAACTGGTTTTTTGAATGACGCTTTCTGAAATTTTGTTTTATTAGGGTCTTCATTTTCCAAATCAGAAATTAATCCCTCTTTGGATTCCTGAATCCTTTTCGACAATTCTCTAAGGAACTCTTCCACGTCATGTTTCCTTGCCCTGTTCAGCGTTGAAGTTTTCAAGAGAAGCTCTTACGGCATCAAACAAAGAGCCTCTGACAAATCTCTTGCAACACATTTCCTGCCCATAAAGACGTATCTGACCAGATAAGATTCCATTCATATCAGCCGTTGCCATGTTCCTCAACGTCTTCCCGTAATTCGATACGTCAGGAGTTTGATCGGCAACGAAAAGTTTATCGAACATCAAAGACGCAGCATACCTTGCTGTCAACACAGGAATTGGGTCAGGATAAACCAGAAGACTCACTTCCCCATGACTCAAGGCGTCATAAGCATTCGTTGTAACTGCACTTAAAGTCAAATGGGTGAAATTCTTAACCAACTTCCCATCGACATCAAAAGTTTCGGCAATACTCGCCACCGTAGCAAACTCAGAGTCGTTATCGTCCTTTATCTGAATGGCAGAATCGACGTTAAATCCGGAGATATCGGAAACCATCACGTCAGTAGACGATGGGTTCATGTTGTGTATCAAATCAACGGTTATTTTCTTGATCTTCAACAAAGGGACGTAATAGATCTGAGACAACCTGCTGTCGATAAACTGTGTGGCAAAGTAAATGTACTTATTTGCCACACTTGTCTTGATTGAATTTGCTCTGGCAGCGGTTGCTGAAGGAACAATATTGTCTCCAATAGTTACGTTCGCCGGAAGAAGATCTTTGATATCTTGTAGTATGCAATATGACATTATCAGCCCCTCATTGTAATTGTTTTTGGAAGAGGTTTACTTTTCAACTTGTTAGCCGTAAGAAGAGACATGACACTATCCTTCCTGCAAATAGGACAAACAAATCTTATCTCCTGCTCAGCGAAATCGAACTCAACTCGACTCAAAGATTCCAAATCTCCTTCTGACAACGCCTGACACCTGCCACATCTGAAAATAAAAAGCATAGCTTATACCTTGATTTTCGGTTTATTATCAGGAACCTTTTCCAACGACAATGGACGTTGCTCTATAGTTTGAGGCAATTCCTCCCCTTGTGCTCTACCTTCTTCCTCTATTCCACCTTCTACATCCTGCCCAGGAATGTATTCATTTTGCTTTGCTATCTTTCCTTGACATATGGAAAGTAAATCCATCTGAATGTCTGTCAAAGTCTTGACATGACCCTGAATTTTCCCGGATTCATCCTGAGAATTATCAAGGAAGGCATGAAGTTTATCGATAGATTCACCTATAGAAGAAACGCAATCGAATAATGGACGAAGATCTCCTTTGTTGGAGTTCTTGTCTTTTACGTCCTTCATGGCTATGCAGTTGAAGGGAGAAAAACCAGGGTTATTTTTTGGAATGACTTTCATAAAAACGATCTCCTGAATGGTACATTAACTATAACTCGAAATAAATATTCAATATTGTAGGTCGATAACCCTTCAACAATGTATAATAATACAACTGTTGAGAGGTCAAAATGTCAAAAAACAATGTACATAAAGCTATGATGTCAGGTCACGGACAATGTTCCATAGACAAAAACTACTGTGGACCACTTGACAAGCATCACATAAATGGACGTGAGATAAGAAACTGGGATTCTTCCTGGAATATCGTATATGTCTCACCTAACGTACATAGACTTATTCACGAAGGTGAAATTATACTTGAGGGATGGTTTTCTACTTCACATGGAAGAGATCTTCTTTGGCACAAAAAGGGAGAAACGGCTATAACCGAAACCGTTTCTAATCCGTATATAATCAAAAGAAAATAACTATTTATTTTCTCTCATAGCAAGTCCAAACGCTCTTCCGTCCTCACTGTATTCTGCGGCTTTGTTAATGTTTCCAACATCCTCTACAGCTTTCCGATAAAGAGAAGAGGCATATCCTTTCCTTCGCTCGGACGGCGAAGTATAAATCAGCAATTCTTGCCATTTCTTTCCATCCCTACTTCCAATCAAGAGGGCAGAAATAATCTTCCCGTTCTGATCTCTTTTCAAATATCTTCTGGTTCCAAATTGCCCTTTCCAACTCTCTCCATACGAACCAGATTCTATTTTCTTTTCATTGCCCCAATCAGAAATAGTTCCCGGTTCAGAAAGCGCCCTAGAGACATACTCGTTGCTTTGCCGCCTTTCCTCTTCCTGAATTTTCTGATACCAGTTCACGGTTGGCTCTCCAAAATAGATTTTATCTGAGTCAAAGCCCTTGACAAATCACCGTCCCCATCATCTCCTCTAAACGGTTTAACTTGAATATGCCTTGAAGGATATTCCGTCTCGTACTGAACTCTTTTCTTTCTGTACTCTTTAAGTTTTTCAATATCTCCAGACCATGGTTCTTCTTCATCCATGTTAGAACCAAGAAACCTCATTTTTTGATAAATTCCACCGGTATCGAACGGCAAATCATCAATAAGGAAAAATCGAGAACAAGCATTCTGAACCGTATTGTGATAAACGTCTTCTCTATAATATTTACCATCGAAAAACCCGTCAATTCCAAGAACGCTAAGGGCTTTGTCTGCATAATCACTCGTAGCTGAAGTACAAAGAAAAACCTTACCCATACTTTTCAACTCAGAAAGAAATTGAGCCGCACCAGGTCTGACTTTGGACCAATATTGGGTTTTTCCATCATCAAGCCCAAGTTTAAAGCCTCTCTTTTCAGGTAATCTCAAGTCATCTGAGTCTGAATCTTCCTCATCTAGAGTAACGTTACGAAGATAGGCTATATCCGCTTCGGTATACAACGACGTTTTTACCAAAGTCTCGTCCAAATCAACATAAAAACAAATACCCATAAGTTGACTTTTCTTGTACCAGTTCATATCTTCTCGCCCGTCTCACATTCGTAACAAAGACCTTTCTCTTCCGTCTTTGGAGCAGAACACCTACAAGTCTCAGTTCTCCCGCACTTCACACAAACCAGCCTCAAATGGTGACGATGACCATCTCCATCGTAGGCTTCTCTTATCTCCGAAAAGGATCTCGCAACCTTTTCTTCCACCAGAGCCTGTTTCATCTGTTCTTCCTGCACATAGTAAGCCTTGATCCTCTCCCTCCCAAGAATAAAAGCCTTTGTCAATCTGTGATATCCATCTATAACTTTCCCATCTGTAACTCTTATGACGATAGGATCTTCAAGATTAGAAGTTCTTATCTTGCTCATGTGCTTGATGTAGATGTGGTCATATGTTGGATTCACTAAAACCATGATCGGAGAAATTCCCCTATCAGCCTCCGCCCAAACACCTTTGTCATATAACTGAGAAAGAAGTTCTTTGGTTTTCACTCTTTGAACTTTATTGTTCTTTACAACCTCATTTAATTTTTCCATATCATACGTTTTTCCATCTTCCATAAATACCTGTCCCTGAGTCCAACGATCTTCGGCAACTTTAACCATGTTTTTAAGAGAGACAGAAGAAACTTCAGCCTTGGAAGTGTCTACCTTCTGATCAAAAAAGTCCTGCACTCCACGATGAAGTTTTTCAGGAAGATCTTTTCTTGAAAACCATTGGTGGTCGGAGGCTTCTTTGCTAGTTCCAGGTTCCCAGTTTTCAACCTGTTCGTCGCTGAGATCAACAATAAACGTTACATACGTATGATTTACGAAATACTTCTTTTCACTCATTATTTTCTTGAATTCAAGATCGGAATCGAAATCTGGAAGGCTCCCTACTTCTTCTACCGTTTCTCTCAAAGCGGAATCCCAAAGCTTTTTCATCAAAGGAATGTTATTTGGATCTATGGATGGCAAACCGTCTGATTCGTGCATCCCCTCGGTTCCACGCAAAGCTCCACCTGGAACACTCCAAGTGCCTTCTTCTTCAACACCAACTCTTTCCTGTAAAAGATAGTTCTCACCGTTGTGACGGAACATAATTCCAGAAGCCATCTTCCCCCAAATCTGCGGCATCGATTGTGTGTACCAACTCATACTTTTTTCCTTGACATTATAAGAAATTTTTCCAACCTGTAAGAATCACCCTGTCTTCTATTGTAAGTACTTTCTGGCATTTCGAAATACAATACGTCATCTAGAGATAATATATTGTGAGAAGCGACAAGAAAATCCTCTATGATGTTATGTTCATCACTATGCCCAATCCATATTACGAGTTTGCCATCATTGTTCAGTTTTGAAGTAGATTTGTCCACAACTACCATAAGCCAATTGTTCAACCAGTCTTTGTAATCATAATACTTTATACATGACTGTCCGTTATCTTTCGAATAAATTTCTTTATCGAAAAATGGAGGTGAAGTGAAAACCAAATCGAAGGTTTCGTTTATTGAATCAAGAACGGCTTCTGGCAAACCATTAACAATAGAAACAGATGGATAAGATAGATCTTTGAACTTTTCATAAAGAACATTCAATCCATCACATGTCTGCTTCAAAGGATCTATGCCAACGTATCTCTTTACATTTTCACTTGCCATTGCCCCTAGCAAACGTCCACCGAAACCAGCGGAAAAGTCGAGAACTGACAATGGTCTGTCGAAATACGTATAAACAGCTTTTGCCGTCGAAGGAGTTATATGATCAGAGCCGTTATTTCCAGACAACTCTTTCAAAAAAGCCCTGATATTTTCATGACTACATACCCCAACATTTGTCAAGCAACTATCTATAGCAGATTTCAAAAGATGATCGTCGTTGAAAATTTGAATAGGAGTTGGAAAACCACGAGCGGAAATATCAAAAATATGTTTTTGAAAATTCCATATCATATTTACTGAATTAGGATTATACTTAATTGTTTTTCCATCTTGACTATACAAATGTAGTTTTTTCCAATTTAAAATCCTTTCAAAAGAAATATTTAAAGATTCTTCGTCAAGATTGAAATATGGGAAACCACTCTTTCTATAATGCTCAAAAACAGTATTAACAGAATCTTTTTTATTTTTATCGTCAAAATTTGCATAACGCTCTCCAGCAGGAAGTTTTGACAAATCAAAATCGGAATTATCTCTTTTATATCTTTCTATCGCTTTTTCATAATCAACTTTATATAGCATAGAATCTACTACAAATGGTCTAATAATATTTCTTAATTTATTAGCTTCTGATACATAAAACAACAAATATGGACTGGTCATATTTTTGTTCTTAAACTTTATAACACAACTAATATCAAATTTTTCCATAAACCAATTTTTTAACAAAACATTTTCTTCATAAGTAAAAGAACATGTATAAATTCTGCTCCCACCAAAAGAGTAAAATCTCCCATCATCTCCATTTTTAATTATTTCTGAAAGACCGTCGTCCATAAACCAGTATGCAACGGATAATGCCGTCAACTTATCCAGAATATTTTTATTTATTGTTTTAATGTCGTTAACATAAAATTCGTTACAAATAGATTTTATCTGACTATGATTCCTGGTATAAAAAGAAACAGTAACGTTTTTTGTATTATACCTATCATCATAACTTACAATTTTTCGTACATCTTCACAAACACAATGTTGTTTAAAAATTTCAAAAATATGAGTCAGATACGATTCGTGAACTATAGATTGTTTAAATGCAACTCCATTTCCGAATCTATAACAATCTCCCAAAAGACTCCCGTAAATAACTTGCTTTTGAATTTCGCTTAAATCTATTTCTTCCTTACCTCTTTTCAATCCATTTGCGCCAATTCTTTTTATGCCAAAATAGTCCCTTACAAAGGTAACAAGTCCTCTTGGGATACCATATTTCTTTTCTATTTGCTCTAACGGAACAAAGTTAACGCAATAATCTTCAACAAACTGTTCTTTAGTTACTGTTAACTTACCCTTCAAAACAAAATTGAAAAACAGAATCTGATCACGACAATATCCGTTTTCGACAAAATCTTTAAAAGACCAAGAATGTTCTTTCAAAAAAGACACATACCCTTCAATAGTCGAAAACCTTGTGGTTTTTCTATGACTTGGAACCACAAATTCCTTCTCTGACTTTTCTATAGCAACCCCCTCAAAAATCTTCTTACGATGATCTTCGATTTTAACAACAGATTTCAAATTTTCCATGATACTTCTCCTTTAAAACGATTCACCTTCGAACCACGGCTATACACTAACTAATACCGTATTATACACCGATATTCCTGCATTACAAATTTTTTGACACAAAAAATCTTCATCATTTTCCAACGCAAACAGATTTTTAGGATAAAAAAAGGAAAAATTTCACCCGACAGGATTCGTAAACATATACCTGTACCACCGAGCCCTCCCCCCAGGCAAGGAATATTCCGGAATGCTCACTTGTCCGATTTGTGGCAGCTTTTTCTTGATGCCAATGGACATATCTTTCCAGAGCGAGAAGTAATCGTCATACAGCGACTTATACGTATCTCTTGCAGAGTTCAAAGCATCTTTGTCACCGAAAATGATTGAAGTCTCTTGTAGGGTCATCCCCAGCAACAGACGCCTTAGCGCCTGGATAGCGGCATAAAGCATTATTCCATGCCACCATTCGACGGGTGTATTGGCAACGTCACTATACGTAGTAGAAGCTGGAGGAATAGAGTTCATTGCATCAAGTCCAGTCTTGATAAATCCTGCCAAATCGTCTTTGCTGAAAAAAGAGAAGTTATAATCTCCATAAATCACATCTGAAGTTTCTCTAGCCACTTCAAAAAACACATTCCCACAATAATCGGCATACCATTTTTCGTCGTCAATTTTATTGTTGACTCTCACCAAAGGTCTTGGATCTGGGTTCCAGTTCTTGAAAGCGAAGTTGTATCTCAAACCATCTTCAGTTCTTCTTGCTTGTTCTCCATATACAGGGATGTGCATAACTTCATAAATCAGATAATTGCTTAATTCTCTTATTCCTTTTTCCATCGCATTGTTATACTTGTTTGTAACAATGGAAGAAGAAAAATTCAGGATTGAATCGGCAGGATGTACTTCAAAATAGGTTATAACCTGAGAAGAAGTCGAGTCTCCAGAAAATGTATATGTCCACTGATCATAATATCTTCCCAGTGGCAAAATCATCGGGACGAACCAGTCCGCATAGTAATAACCTGTAGACTGTTTCGTTACTGTAGCAGGTCCAAGTGAAGTAACTCCATCCCTGTCTATAATGGTAACAGTCGGATCTTCCAAAAGACTTGTTAAACTGCCGTTTTTCTGGAAAATATGATAAAGTCTTACATCTTCATTCTGCAAGGCGCTATATCTGTCTTGAACGGTCATGGTTCTCTCCTAAACATATTCTTGATATATAATTCAAAAAAGAACGGGAAAAATCCTTTTACAATCAACTTTAAAACAGGAACATATCTTGTCCATAACGAATAACATAAATAGCACGGGGAATTTTATTCATGATATTCGACACCATTTCAGCATTAGCGGATTATAGAAACAACCTCAAGTTCGACAACAATGCTACCAGAGAGCAATGTTAAGCTGTTGTTCTTGAATTGTCTCGTGCTCAGCACGAAACTTTAACTGTTGGGCAAAAACGTTTGCTCAACAACGAAATCG
>Ga0315284_10008521_pt1 | contig 14648 bp, 13 predicted proteins | sample YL17G09_16_MG_FD_203696 | JGI IMG/M metagenome (GOLD analysis project Ga0315284, IMG submission 203696) | Sediment microbial communities from Yellowstone Lake, YNP, Wyoming, USA - YL17G09_16 | ecosystem: Environmental > Aquatic > Freshwater > Lake > Sediment | place: USA: Wyoming | collected... | reverse complement strand
AATCATAAAACTTCCTGTGCCAGAGCCTGATTTCACTGCTGTCAGAGCCGTATTTGGCCTCAGCGGATGCTGTCAGAGCCGCTACCCTGCTGAAAAGCTCAGCAGGGGTCTCGATACATTTGCCCTGCTGGTCTTTGATTAGGTACCGGCTTTGCAAAACGGTCAAGGCATTTTCACTCAGCACAGGAACCGGCCCCGGCGGGGCAATAGCTTCGTATCTGTTATCCGGCATCTGGTATCTCTCGCTTTACGCTTGCTGGTGCGAAATCAAGTCTTTCTAATCCATCTGGATCGAAAGACATCGCGAATCTTTTCGGTAAATCTAACTCCCAGTCGCTGTGTGCTTGTCTTGAAGCGGGCCTGTTTTAAATCATCTTCCGTAGGCTTAGCAGGCGATTTGCCGAACATCAGACAAAGCAACCCCGCAAGCGAGCCGAAAAATGAACCTGTTTTGCTGCGAACAGTCATATTTGTCGTTCGTGGTTATCCGCTAACAACCAAATCATCTCTGCACTGCCAACTTCAAGCAGGCCAGCAGCTCCTCACCTGTCCTGCTGACCATTTCGGAACTGCCGAATAGCTGATGGCTGTCTAAAATCTGCGGCCTGCTGTCATAATACCGCTGGACAGCCCCGACACCGCCCTCGGCAGAACCTTCGGTCTTATATCCCCCATCCGAAAGCCACAGGCTTATCTGGTCATCGTACTCGGCGGGGTAGATAATGGCAGTTACGAATTTCTCGTCACTGTATCCGGCAAGATGTATCTTTGCTCTGCAGGGGAAAGCTGTCCTGCCGGCCAGATTGATAAGCCTTTTGAAATCGCCTCCGGCGGTTTCAAGGCTGTTCGAGTAGAAAAACATCCCCGCCTCAAGCTGGAAAATCTCGGCCGGCACAGCTTTTAATTCGAGTTTGCCGTCCGGGTAGGCCCTGTGTATTTTATAGACCCTGCAGTCTTTGTATTTTTCGCTCTCGAGAAGCTCAGCTACTTCTTCAGCGGTGAAACCGACGCCGGTATGGTCGCCGAAATCGAACACATAAAGCCCGACATATTTACCGCTATTTTGCAGTTCAGGCAGTTTCATAGTTACTTTATTATAGCTGCAATTTAATTCGTTGCACGGTTTTTTTAATGCCGGCACGGGAAGGCAATTGATTATTGATTATTTGAGGGAGAGTACTTCGGCTTGGCCTGGCAATGACAAGCAGCGGGGGTTAAGTACTATTATTGCCGCCGGTGTATTCGGGGATTAGCTCCTTGATTTTTAGGACTATCCCGCTGTTGTGGGAGCCGCCGGTCCTTGCGAGATTCACCAGCTCGTCTATGCCTTTGCGAAGTCTGTCGCGGTCCATCGGAATATTCTTCCATATTCCAATTTTCGGGTGCCTCGTCGGCTGCATATCTTCGCCCTTTATTGAAAGCTCCTCGAAAAGTTTTTCGCCCGGCCGAGGGCCTATGAAATTTATTTCAATGTCCTCATCGGGCCGGAAACCGCTGAGGGTAATAAGCTCTCTGGCCAGGTCCACAATTTTTACCGGCTCGCCCATATCCAATACAAAAATTTCCCCGCCTTTGCCCATTGTTGCCGCCTGAAGCACAAGTTGGCTTGCCTCCGGTATTGTCATAAAGTACCGCTTCATATCAGGATGCGTAACGGTCACAGGGCCGCCTTCGGCTATCTGCTTTCGGAATATCGGCACGACAGAACCCTCGGAGTCAAGGACATTGCCGAAGCGGACGGTTACGAAATGCGTCTTGCTGGTCTTGTTCAGGTCCTGAATGTACATCTCGGCGATTCGTTTTGATGAGCCCATTATGCTGGTCGGGTTGACGGCCTTGTCGGTACTAATCATAACAAAGTTGGTGCTGCCGTAACGGTCGGCTGCATCGGCAACTGTGCGTGTGCCCAGGATATTATTTTTGATGGCTTCGCTTGGGTTTAGCTCCATCAACGGAACATGTTTGTGAGCTGCTGAGTGAATGACAACCTGCGGTCTGTACTTTTCGAAAATCTCCTCGACACGGATTTTGTCGGTAATATCGCAAATGACCGCCTTTACCGGCACATCGGGGAATTTGCTGCACAGCTCACGTTCTATGTAAAACAGCGGGTTCTCCGCCTGCTCGATAAGTAAAAGCAGCTTCGGTTTGAAATTGCACAGCTGCCTGCACATCTCCGAACCAATGGAGCCGCCGGCACCGGTGACGAGAACCGTTTTGTCCCTGGCAAAAACTTCTATCAAATCAAGGTCAAGCCGAACGGCTTCCCTGCCTAATAAATCGTTAATATCGACATCACGAATCTGAGAAACACGAAGCTTGCCCGATGCAATGTCGGTAATCGATGGTACGGTTCGGAACCGAATTTTAGTGCCTTCTTCGAATACCTGTATGACGCGCCTTCGCTGACGGTGTGTTGCCGAGGGCATGGCAATGGCAATTTCCTCGATGTTATGCTCCTTACAGAGCAGGGGAAGCTGTTCAATGTCGCCCAGTACCGGTATTCCGTGAATGTTAATACCCTGTTTGCGAGGGTCATCATCGATAAAACCGATTACATCGTATTGAGCAACCGACATACGGTGAACTTCGCGAAGCAGGGCTTCACCGGTATTACCGGCACCAACTATGAGAAAACGCCTGAGCCGACCACCTTCGATAGTGCGAAACTCCTCGTAGTACAGCCGTATCACCACCCGCAACCCGGCCAGAAGCAAAATCGTAGTAAACATATCGAGTATAAATATGCCCTGAGCCGTATTGGCTATGCCCTGAAGGTTTCTGCGAACCGGGCCGATATTCAGCATTAAAAACCAGAGGGTTACAATTATGAACGTACTTACAAGCGAGGCACTTATAATACCGGCCAGGTCGGATATGCCGACATAGCGCCACCAGCCGCGATATTGCTTGAACAACCCAAACACTATCGGCTTGATGATTACGAAAAATATAAGCAAAAGCGGATACTGCTCTGTGAGCCAGCTGCGCCTGAACTGCATATTGCTCGCCAGCAAAAACGCAAGCATCAAAGATGCGGCAAAAACAATTATGTGAGTAAGCACAATCAGAGGCTTGCGAAAACTAAGCAGTGCAGGTGGTTTTGGTGATTCTGACGGCTTCTGATTCGTGTCTTTTGACTGTGTATTTATGTCTGAGTCAGGCATATTCTACCGGCACCATCGCTTCTGCCCATAATCCTTTATGTTTGCTATCTTAACAACAGCACAACCGATATGTCAAGAGATTTCACTGCACCCGCTGTGACAGCCTTTCGGCATTGTAGGCCCCTGGTATGAATGTAAAGCGGGAACCGACACAGCCGGCGAGCAAAGGATGTTTTTGCATCTGGTATTTTTATCCGGCGTTTTACTGCTGGTGTTCCTGCGGCTGTGTTTCTTCGGACCCGGATTCGGCAGCAGCCTGGGTATCTGTGGTTTCTTTCTCGGAATCGGTATAAATCTCTTCAAGGGCGGTACAGTCAACTCTGTTGCGCAGCGCAGCATAGACTATCGTACTGGCAGAGAAATAGAAACTTATGATGAACGAAACCAGCAGGCCGATAATAACCAATAAAAATAAATGCACAATTACCGTTGCAACCGATTCCGACCAGTTGGCTGACGCCGGAATTCTCGAACCGAGCAGATTTATAAAACTCGGCTGCGGCCAGATTGCCGCAAGCTTGTTAACTTCTTTGCTGCTGCTGGCGGCCCAGACGCCGAACTGCAAAAATCGCCAGCTGCCCCAAAGCAATAAAAAGACAAAAAATCGGATGAATATATAACAGACGGCTCCGTAGATTGCAGCTACGGCTGAATAAAAACCCATCCGCCACGGCTTTGTATAGACATAACTGAAAGAACGACTTACCGCATCAAAGCAATCTGAGCCATCATATGCAACAGCAGGGAACATCAAATTGAATCCGGCGACCGTGCCTATTGAAACAATCGCTATCAGTACCCCTGCAACGAGGGTCAATGGCATAAAGATGCCTATCAGCAGCTCACCAATCCAAGGGATATTTCCCAGCAGGCCCAAAAGCCATACAGACAGGCCTACAAAGATAATTATTCCCAGCGGCACCAGAGGTGCGGCCAGGAAGCTGGCGAATTTTTTCGTGCCGTAGTGCAGCGACTGGCTCAGGCCGGGCTTTTCTCCTTGTGCAATTTGCAGTGCCGCTATTCGACACAGACTGCCGCCGGCAACACTGAGCACAGCGAGTTTTATCGCAAAAAAGATGACCGAATAGACAAAATGGTGCCGGATTGCCCAGCCTGCTGCCTTGAAAGAATCGGCGACGTTTGCAGCCGCACCCGGGAAATCGAAAGCGAACAGTGAGTTTAGTGTGTTGTGAAATCTCGTTCCTAAATAACCCCAAAGTGTGGAGAATACCCCGGTACGAGCGCCGTCTCTGTTATGGCTTTCGATGTAGGACGCCAGCTGATCAGGATTGGTCATATAGACCTGCAACTCCGAATCTGTAATGCGGCCCTGTATGTCTCGGGTAGCAACAACAGTATTACTAAAGTCCATTACCCAACCTGCCAGGCATATAACTCCAACTGCCAGAAAAGCAATTATCAACTTGGTCGGCTGAATAGCCATGCGGAACGACTGGAATATTTTGACAAATAATAAATTGTCAACGCTCTGCGAGAATTGCTGCTTGCTGTTCATTTCGCATCCTTTCAGAAGGGTTACCTCTAAATACCGAAATTTTCAACCGCTGTGTTGATTTAGTAGAACAGATGCGAAAATATATATAACTTATTTTCCTTAGGTTTCAACAAATTTTATATAATATTTTAAGTTCCGCCGCTTACCGGCTGTTGGCGGGTGGTACCGGCCCGGTGTCGCAGGGCTCGGTGCTTGGTGGCAGCTGCTGGTCAGATATTACCCTGTATCGGCCATCGAGCCAGGCCCCCAAATCTATTAGTTTGCATCGCTGGGAGCAAAATGGAAAGAACCCTCTTTTGCCGGGCTGATTTTTTGGGGGTGCCTCGAAAGTTTTTTTACAGACTGGACATCGGTGTTCCATCTTAAAAGGTATTCTGCTCGGGTCGGCAAAAATGCCGCTTTTATTGTTTATCTTGAGAATTCTCCAGCTCTAAATCCTGTTCGTCACCGTATTCTTCCGGTTCCTTTGTAGCGCCCCGTTCGAGCTGGCGGGCATATTCGACACAATATCTGGCCCAGGGCTGAGCTTCGAGTCGAGCTTTTGGTATCGGCTTGTCGGTGGCTTCGCAGAGGCCGTAAGTGCCCTGCTCGAGACGCTCCAGCGCATCGTCTATTTCTCTTAATAGTTTTCTTTCGCTGCCCATCAGTCCCAGTGCAAACTCCTGTTCGTAGTTATCGGTTCCTATATCAGCCATATGTATCGGCATACTCGATAAGTCGCCCGCTGCATCCAGCCGGGACTTTTTCAGGGCTTCATTTTCCATTTCGTTTACACTGCCGATGATTTCACGGCGTTTTTCCAGCAGCATCTTCTTGAAGTGCTCAATATCGGCGGGACTCAAACGACCTTTACCCGTTCGAGTCAAACCTGTTTCCTTCTCAGGAGCCTTTTTTCGTTTCTGCGCCACTTGCTAATCTGCCTTTCTTAAACTCAGTCTTCGTATATATAGCGAACTCATTATTGTACCATAATTAAAGGACGCTGTACACAATAGCTATTAAGTAAGTGAACAAAGAACAAGGCTGCAAAATCGAGTTTCAAAAGTATAGCAGTATAGCAAGTGCAGCCAAATTATTCAATCTAATTTGTTTTATTTTTGTTAAGTGCTTGGAAAACAAGTGGTTACGACAGAAAGCCGTGGGGGGGGTTATTTTCACGTGTTTTTGTTGATATTTGTGTCGATTCGTCCGCTGAATTTTGCAAACTTTCCCAGGGGCATGAAAAATTTTTCCTCTCCGATCGTACCAGAAAAGATTTTAACGCCAAAAACCCTCTCGATTTGCTCAGGCGAAAAGATGTCTCTGGGACAGCCGTACCAAAAACCGCTGCTGTCGGCCTGAACCTGACCAAGAAGCAGGGCGGCGTCTGCATACTGGGCGGCCAGGTTGATATCGTGTGTTACTGCTGCGATTGTTTTGCCCTTTTGAAGTTGTGCAGCCTTTAGCAAATCATATATGCCGACCTGGTGTTTCAGGTCCAGAAAGCTTGTCGGCTCATCCAAAAGCAAAATATCCGTATCCTGAGCAAGTGCCCTTGCGATAAAGACACGCTGCCGCTCACCACCGCTGAGGTTTACGAGCGGCCGGGCTGCAAAGCGGGCTGTGTCGGTGGCCTCCATCGCTTCAGTGGCTATCTGTCTGTCGATTCTGCTCTCGAAGAGGCGATGGTTGTAGTGGGGCATCCGTCCCATCAAAACAGTCTCGATTACCGAAAAGCCAAATACCGGCACAAACTCCTGACGGACAACTGCAACCTTCAGGGCAAGGCTGCGGGTGCTGTAGGAGTCTATTGGTGCTGCGTCGATATTTATCGAGCCTGATTTGGGTTTCAGCGCTGCGCAGAGCAGATTCAGCAGGGTGCTTTTACCGGCCCCATTTGGCCCTGCTATTGCAAGAAAGGTACCCTGTTTTACTTTGAAACTGATGTCCCGTAAAACCTCGGTATCGGAATATCCGAAACTTAAATGGCTGACTTCGATGATATCCATTGGCTTACAGCACAATCCTTTTTGTGTATTTGAACAACAGTACCAGGAAAAACGGCCCACCAACAATGGCTGTCACTACGCCGACCGGCAACTGGGCAGGAGCAACAATAGTACGAGCCAGCGTATCTGCTGCTACCAGAAATACTGCCCCCACGATGCCGCTTAACGGAATCAACCGACGATGGTCCGGACCAAATACCAGTCTTACTCCGTGCGGAACTATCAGGCCCACGAAACCTACAAGGCCGCTAAGACTGACGGCGATAGAAGTTATGGCCGCAGCGACCGCAAAGGCTGCTGTCTGAGTCCTGAGCATGTTTACTCCCATACTCCTGGCGTCGTCGGAACCGAAACTTATGACATTCAGCTGGGGACTGATGTAAAACAATGCAACGATGCCAAATACTACCCAGAGGGTACTGAACCACAGAACATTGAAATCTTCTTCTGTCATATTTCCCATCAGCCAGAATATAGTCGAATACACCTGCTGGCTTTTCGCCACCGAGGTCAGGAACATAATAATTGCCGAAAAGAAGGCGTTGATTACCACGCCAGCCAAAAGCAGGCTTGTGACGTTAGACTTTGCTGCTGAGCGGCCGATGAACCAGACCAGCCAGACCGTCCCCAGGGCACCTGCAAACGCAAAAACCGCTATCGGTGAGCGTCCCCACAGCGTCCAGCTGAACCCACTGAGAACAGCGATAATCGCACCCAGGGCCGCTCCGCTGGATATTCCGAGTATGTATGGGTCAGCAAGAGGATTGCGCAAGATGGCCTGAAAAACAACGCCCGCACAGCCGAGGGCTGCACCAACCAGACAGGCCAGAATAACCCGGGGCAGCCTGACACGAACAAATATTTCATAGTCGGGATTCACCTCGCTCGGCTCGCCGGGCCGAGCAAATACCGCCTTTAGTGAAATGCTTTCGCTGCCTATCAGAGAACACACAAACATCACAATTGCCAGCACTAAAAGCGCCGATGCGATTTCCACAGTCAATCTTTTTGCCGTCAATAATTCCTTCATTCTTTCACCTGGCAAGGAGTCCCGGCTTTAAACACTCGGCAATAGTTTCGACCCCATCATACAATCGAGGCCCAAGACGTGAGACGGTATCACCATTTACGACATAAATTCGCCTGTTTTTCACTGCAGGCAGATTCCTGAACCTGCTCCAGTACTCAAATGCCCCCGCCTGCTGGGCTGCCAGGCTCCCCTGCCCCATCGTCGGTTCGATTATAACCTCGGCAGCGCAGGTATAAACCTGCTCGGAGCCGATTGGCGGATACTTATGCAGCGTCGGCCCGATGGCGTTCTCGCCGCCGGCCAGTTCCATCATCTCATTGGCAAAGGTTGCTCTTCCAGCCACCCGCAAAGGCTGTCTCTGAACGACCCAGAGCACCCTGACTTTCGGTCCTGTACCAACCATCGCCGGGAGTTTATCCAGACTGGCCCTGATGCTGCGCACCAGTTCGGCTGCCTGGAGCTGTCTGCCGGCTGCTGCACCAATTTTTTCGATTGCCTCAAAGAGATCGGCCACCTTTTCAATATTTACCGTCAGGCTGGCATAACCGATTCGGTTCAATCGCTGGGCAAGATTTCTTTGCTGTTCGAAACCGAGTGTAACCACAAGGTCGGGCCTGGCTGCTATCACCGCTTCAATATCCGGCTGCCAGAAGGTCCCAACCTTCGGTTTTTTCGCTGCCTGAGGCGGATAATCGCTGTCGCTGGAAACGGCAATAATCTTTTCGTCCAGACCCAGCGCAAAAAGGATTTCCGTCAAATCGGGCGCAAGGGATACAATTCTATCCGGCGGGCTTGCCGCCTGCGCTGCAACGACATCGTTAAATTTTGCGGCCGATGTAAAATAATAAATACCATACGATAGCAGAATGATAACGCCTACAAGTATCAGCCATAATTTTTTCATCTTCTGTATTCTGTCTACTGTATTCTGTTTTTACGTCCGCTTGAACTGCTTTTCCAATTCAGCTATCGAAAACTTTATTGTTGTCGGCCTGCCGTGCGGACAGCGGCTTGACTGCTCGAGGGTTTGCCTGTCGGCAAGAAGCTTTTCTATTTCGCTGTCGGTCAGGCTTTGGCCTGCCTTGACAGCTGCTTTGCACGCAGCCATGCTCAGAACATCATCCAGCAGGTTTTCCGAATTGGAGGTCGTATTTTTATCGATGAGCAGGTCCGTCAAATCCCGGACAAAATCCACCGGTGCCGCCTTTGACAGCAGGCTTGGAAATGACTGGATGGCGCCGGTCTTCGGGCCAAAGGCTGTAAGTTCGATACCTAATTTCTCAATCAGCCCGGCATTGGCCTTAATCGCCGCAGCAGCGGCGTCGGTCAACTCAAAGCTCTCCGGGAGCAGCAGCTTTTGCGATTCAAGCCTGCCTGCCTGTATTCGGCTGCGCAGCTGTTCGTATAATATACGCTCGTGAAGTGCATGCTGGTCAATGAGGATAAATCCGTCCTCGTCCGCTGCGACAATGAAACTGTTGTGTATTTGCAGAAATCTTCTTTGCATCTGTCGGCTGCTATCGTATTGGGCGGGTTTCTCATAAGGCACATCCGGCCTGACGGAATGGCCCGATGGACGAAAACCCAATTGCTGCTGAGTTTGAACGGGCCTGTGCTTTTTGAAAAAGTCAGCCATTGCCTCGGTCATTTCCCTGTTTCTGTGACCGGTCGAATCCGCTGCCGGCGGCAATTTAGCGGCAACGTCAAGATTGGTCCCTAAAAGCTTCTGCCGCAGGCAGCTAAGGATCTGCGAATGAACCAGATTGGCATTATAAAAGCGGACCTCAATCTTTGTGGGATGCACGTTTACGTCATAGTCTTCATAAGGCATTTGAATAAATAAAAAGACGACCGCAAATCGATTCGGCTCCAGGCTGCCGCGATATGCCTCCCTGATTGCGTGCGATATGAATTTGTCGCGGATGAATCGGCCGTTCAGGAATATATACTGAAACCCGCTGCTGGTCCTTGAAATACCGGGTTTACCCAGCAAAGCGAAAATGCGCAGTCCTTTTTCATTGCTTTCGGTTTCAATTAAATTCTCGCTGATTTCGTACGAGAACAATTCCGCTATTCGCCGGCGCAGACCACTGTTTGCGGACAGCCTGAAAGTCTCCCTGCCGTTGTTCAGCAGTGTCATATCCAGGTCGTTTTTCGCCAGGGCAATACGGGTGAAATGCTCGATGATGTGGCCGGCTTCGGTGTTGGCGGTTCTGAGGAATTTGCGCCTGGCAGGCAGCTTATAGAAAATATCCCTGACCTGAATAGTCGTGCCGCAATCTGCACTGCAGGCCTTGACGGTGCCTTTGTTCCCGCAGTCAATCTCGATGCAGTTGGCAGCGGTTGAGTCCCTGGTCATGCTGACAGCCCTGACCTGTGCCACCGAGGCGATGCTTGCTAATGCCTCGCCTCTGAAACCGAGTGTCGATATATGCTGCAGGTCGTGGGTGGTTTTGATTTTGCTCGTGGAATGCGGCTCGAACGCCCGTGACATGTCCTCGGCATCCATACCCCAGCCGTTATCGGTAACCGAAATAAGCTTTTTTCCGCCGTCCTCGATGGCCACGGTTATTTTCGTTGCACCGGCGTCGATGCTGTTTTCGAGCAGCTCCTTGACCACGCTGGCGGGCCGTTCTATGACCTCACCTGCCGCAATCATATTAATCATATTCCGGTCAAGGACTGTAATACGGCCCATTGTTTTCTCCGACCCCCAAGAACATTTTAGAGTCAGCCCAAACTCATGATGCAAGCAGACTTCTGCCGGTCATCTCCTCCGGCTGGGGCAGTCCCATCATCTCCAGCAGTGTCGGGCCCACATCAGCCAGCCGGCCATCTTGGCGCAATTTGCTGTCTTGGTACCGCTGGTCAAAGACAATCAACGGCACATCACCGATAGTATGTGCGGTGTGAGGCTTATTTTCTTGAGTATCCAGCATCTTTTCGAAATTGCCGTGGTCGGCGGTGATTATTGCCGCACCGCCGAGACTCTTAACTTTATCGAGGATTCTGCCGACGCACTCATCGACCACCTCAGCAGCTTTAATTGCCGCAGCCAGCACACCGGTATGGCCGACCATATCAGGATTGGCAAAGTTGACCACCATCACGTCGTATTTATTAGAATCCAGCCTTGCCAGCACAACATCACAAACCTCGTAGGCACTCATCTCAGGCTTGAGGTCATAAGTCCGCACACGCGGCGACGGCACGATTTGCCTGTCTTCGCCGCTGAACGGCTTTTCGGCATAATCGTTGAAAAAAAAGGTAACGTGGGCGTATTTTTCCGTCTCGGCACAGCGGAACTGTTTCAGACCCAGCGAGCTCCAGTACGCCCCGAGGACATTTTTCATTTTGGGCGGCTTCGGAAATGCCACCGGAGCCGGTATGGTCGCATCGTACTCTGTCATACAGACATAATATATGTCCGCCTTCGGCGCCCTGGCGAACTCCTTAAAGTCCGGCTCAACAAAGGCTCGCGTGATTTCCCGTGGCCTGTCACCGCGAAAGTTAAAGAATATCACACCATCGCCGTCTTTGACGGCAGCTATCGGCTCGTTGTCGGCGTTGACTATACAGGTCGGCTCGATAAATTCGTCGGTCACCCCTTTTTCATAACTCTTGAAAATTGCTTCTGCCGCACCGGCGGCTTTGAGGCCTTTGCCAATCCTAAGACATTCGTAGGCCTTCTGTACACGGTCCCACCGGCTGTCACGGTCCATTGCGTAGTATCTGCCGCAGACACTGGCTATTTTGCCTGTGCCTATCTCGGCGGCTTTTTTCTCGATACCGGCAATATATCCGGCTCCGCTGTCCGGTGCCGAATCCCTGCCATCGGTAAATGCGTGGATAAAAACATCTTTTACATCGTTTCTTTTTGCAAGTTCGAGCAGGCCATAGAGGTGATTCAGCAGTGAGTGCACACCAATATCACTGCACAGGCCCATCAGGTGCATTTTGCCGTTATTTTTTTTAACAAATCCGACCAGATTCAAAAATTCCTTATTCTCGAAGAAAGACCCATCGGCAATTTTTTGGCTGATTCTTACAGACTCCTGCGGCACAATCCTGCCGGCACCGATATTCTGATGGCCCACTTCGCTGTTGCCCATCGTCCCGACAGGCAGACCCACATCTTCGCCGCTGGTGTGGACAAGGCAGTTAGGATACTGAGCCATCAGCATATCGTCTGTGGGTGTGTCGGCACATTTTACCGCATTGTATGCGTCCTGACTTCTATCCGGATTGTAACCCCAGCCGTCGCGTATAATCAAAACGAACGGCCCTGCATTTGGGACAATCTTCTGTTTGGCCATAAATAACCTTTATAGCATTATGTTTTGTTTGTCGTATTGAGTGATGCGCATTACAACCTGCCGATATAATATAAACATAGCTCGAGTATGTCAATCTTTTAGAAAAAACACCCCGTAAAAGACAAATATCAATATTGCTAAAAGTTTTTGACAGCATCGGTTACTGTGATATAATTTAGCCGCCGATAAAAGAACAGCCGCAGCGTAAGCTGTAAGGGAAAGGAAAACGTATATGCCCGACATAGCCAGCAGCAAAGAAAACAAAAACCAAAAGGCAAAAGGGCATTACTTTTTACTTTTTGCTTCTTTCCTGTCAGTTTGCAACCTGTTGTTTTTTGCCGGATGTGCCCAAAACCACACCCGCAACAGTGCGATTGATTTGTACGTCGATGCCGTAACGCTACACGAGCTCGACGATAACGAAAAGGCGATCGAAAAACTCAACCGTGCTGTCCAGGTAAATGAGCAATTCTCGTTAGCTTACTCCATGCTCGGCGAAATTTATCAGCAAATGCAGGATTACCAAAGAAGCGCCGCCTCCTATGAAAAGGCAACAGAACTGAATCCCTGGTCTTTCGAGGATTATTTTAGTCTTGGCGGCGTTTACCAGATTGTGAAAAAGTTCGCTCAGGCCGTCACGGCCTATGCCAAGGCCTGTGAGCTTAAACCCGACCATCTCCAGGCACATCTCAATGCCGCCAAATGCTGCTACCAGATCGAAGATTACAACCAGGCCCTGGTTTACGGGCAGCGGGCAGGGCAGATTGACCCCAACGTAAGCGAGGTCCAAAAAGTGCTCGGTGATATTTACGAATCACAGAAGGACTACGACCAGGCTATTCGCTCGTATAAGCGGGCGCTGGAAATAGACAGCAACAATCCGGCCGTTATGACCGCTCTGGCAGTTTCATATCTCAAGAGCGGCCACAATGAGCCTGCAAAAGAGCTGCTGAGTTCGGTTATACAAATCCAGCCCGACAGCAACGAGGCTTATCAGTATCTCGGATACTGTTATCTGCAGCTGGGTGACACGGACAAGTCAATAGAAAGTTACAGCAAAGCAATCCAGATAAATGACAAAGACTGGCAGGCCCTGAGGGGACTTGGTGTCGCTTATATGTTAAGGGCAATTAATAATAAAGACGAAACACTAAAGGCCAGGGCAATCGAACAGTGGCACCTGTCCCTCGATATCAAACCCGACCAGCCGCGCAGCGAAAGGCTGCTTAAGCTGATACAAAAATATTCACAGTAAGCCGAACAACTGTTCGCTGTAGCCTAAAATACCAATGACAGAGCCGCAGAAAAATACAGATGCCCGACTCGATTCAGGCCGGGCTTTTTTGAAACGCTGCCTCTGCGCTTTTCCGGACCTTACGGCACTGCTTGTTTTCTTTCCCCTTCTGGCGGCAGGGCTGGCACTGGACCTGTGGAGTAAAAAAGCTGTGTTCGAGTGGTTGAGACACCGCCAACACTCAGCCCAGAGCGTTTCAATTATAAAAGGGGTTTTGCAGCTGGTAGCAACTGAGAACGCCGGTGCCGCCTTCGGAATAGCCCAGGGCCAGCGACTGTGGTTAATAGCAGTTTCCGCACTGGCATTGATAGTGGTCTTTGTGGTCTTTCTCTTAAGCGGGACCGAGCGAAAACTGGTGCACGCTGCATTGGGGCTCTTCGCTGCCGGTGTCTGCGGAAATCTTTACGACAGGCTCTTCAATAACGGCCTGGTGCGGGATTTTGTCGATGTCGTCTACTGGCCGGGAAAACACTGGCCGACATTCAATATCGCCGACAGTATGCTCTGCATCGGGGTCGGACTGATGATTATCTCCACCTTTCCTACTGGCAGGTTTGCTCAAAGACATGCTCGGCAACATAAATAGGGGCATTCGATGCCACACCAAGCGCAATCGCATCGGATGGGCGGGAATCAACCTCGATGGTCTGCCCGTTTAAGCTCAGGGTTATCTTTGCATAAAAGGTATGGTTGCGCAAATCGTTTATAACTATCTTTTCGATACTGGCGCCAAGGCTTCTGATTACACTGTCCAGCAAATCGTGGGTCATCGGTCGCGGCGGCTTGATGCCCTTTAATCGACGGTCGATGGCAAAAATCTCGACTATGCCTATCACGATGGGGAAACTGCGCTGGCCGTGACGTTCCTTTAAGACGATTACCTGCTGGTCGGACGTCTCATTTATGATTATACGTGACAATTCTGTTTCGATATCCATTTTCGCTGCCCCCTTAGCTATCCAATTGCTGCAGATGCTCTTTTATGGTTTTCAGTTGCTCTGTTAATTCAGCCAGCCTGTCTCTGGCCTGCTCTACGACCTGCGGCTTGGCTTTGGTCAGAAAATTTTCGTTGTGCAGTTTGGCTTCCACCGCCTCTTTGGCTTTTTCAATTTGCTGCTTTTGTTTCTCCAGGCGTTTGCGTTCAGCTTGTATGTCAATTACATCATGCACGTAAACCTGGATATCCTCATCTATAGCGGCAGCGGCAGTTTCAGGTTTTGCGATGTTGCTTGCCGCCTCGAATCCAGCCAGACCCTCAAGTTCGCAAACCAGATTCTTATGTTTATTCAAAAGGTCAATGACAGGCCGGCTTTCTTTAGCTGATATGTTAACCGACA
>Ga0315284_10008520_pt1 | contig 14648 bp, 10 predicted proteins | sample YL17G09_16_MG_FD_203696 | JGI IMG/M metagenome (GOLD analysis project Ga0315284, IMG submission 203696) | Sediment microbial communities from Yellowstone Lake, YNP, Wyoming, USA - YL17G09_16 | ecosystem: Environmental > Aquatic > Freshwater > Lake > Sediment | place: USA: Wyoming | collected... | reverse complement strand
TACTTGATTGGCCGGCGGTACGCGCGGAAGGCCGGCCTGGCCGCCGTTGTACTGGTTTGCGTCTGTTCCGTTGGAGCGCCGACCTGCAGGTCGGCAACCTTGGCCGGCCTGGAGGCCGGCGCTCCCAGGTCCGAGCTACTGTTGTTTACCTTGAACGAAGAGGCGGCGCTGGACTCGCTTCGCCAGCACGTGGCCCGCGGCACGCTCCTTTCTCCGCAGTGGTTCGCGGTATCGGGCGGCGGGGCGCTGGCCGGCGCGCCCAACGCAGTGCTGCTGGAAGCGGCCCGCTCGCGCGGCGTCGCTGTTGCCCCTTCGGTGATCAACCGCGATTTCTCGGCGCAGGCCGCCGCCGCGGTTCTTCGCTCCGCCCCGGCCCGCTCCCGCCTGGTTAGCCAATTGACCGCCAAGGCGCGCCAGTACGGGTTCCGCGGCTACGTGATCGATTTCGAGAACCTGCCCGCTGATCCGGCGACCCGGAAGCGCTTCACGCAGTGGATGGGCGAGTTGCGGGCGGCATTCAGCCCGGCGCGCCTGTCGCTGATTGTGGCGCTGCCGCCGCCCACCACCCGGCAGCGCCAGGCGCTCGACTACCAGGCCATCGGCCGGCTGGCCGACCGCGTGGTGCTCATGGCCTACGATCAGCACGGGCGGTTCAACGACCCGGGGCCGATTGCGGGCTATGAGTGGGTGGAGACCGCGCTGGCCGATATCGGCGCGCTGATTCCCGCCCACAAGCTGCTGCTCGGCATCGCCTTCTATCACCGCAACTGGGGCGGGGCGGAGGCAACCTCGGGCACGTACAACGAAGCCGTCGCCCTGGGGCGGGAGAACCGCGCGGAGTGGCGCTGGCACCCCGAGTACCGCGCTCATTGGTTCGACTTCATGGAGCGCGGCCGGCGGCACACGGTCTGGATCGAGGACGCGGCCAGCGTTGCCGAGAAGCTGGCCTTGGCCCGCCGCTTCGGCCTGGCCGGCGTGGCAGGCTGGCGGCTGGGCCAGGAAGACCCGCGCGTCTGGCTGCTGCTTCAGGAGTTTCAGCGGTAGGGGCCGGCCGGCGGGACGCCAGCGCTACAACTTGCATGCTGCTGAATGCGTGCCAGACAGGCCGGATGGGTGTACGATACCCAAGTGAGCCCGACCATTTTCCGGGCCGGCGGGTATCGCTTCTACTTCTTCTCGCGTGAAGAGCGGCGAATGCATGTCCACGTTCATCATGCGGAGGGAGAGGCCAAGTTTTGGCTCGAACCCGAAATTGAATTGGCGCACAGCTATGGCTTGGGTGCGCGCCGTCTTGCGAGCGCTTTGAAGTTCATTCGGAGACACGAGAATGAGATCCGCGCTGGGTGGAACAAGCACTTCGGCGGTTGAGGTTACGAATGTTTCCAAGCACGGTTTCTGGCTCTTGGTGAGGGAGCGGGAGGTGTTTCTGCCGTTCGAGCATTTTCCGTGGTTTCAAGATGTGCCGATCAGACAAGTACTGAATGTCCAACTGCTCCACGCCGACCACCTTTACTGGCCCGATCTCGATGTTGACCTCTCGGTAGAATCGATAGAACACCCCGAAGGCTTTCCGCTGGTTAGTCGTGTCAAGCCCGTCCAAGGTCCAAGGTCCAAAGTCCAAGGTCCAAAGTCTAACGCCCCAGGCCAAAGGTGATCGGGCCCCGGTTCCTGCCTGGATCCGCGGACACCCCTTGTCATCTTGGCGGTCAAAATGCATCCTTATCCATGGAGGAGATGCATTCATGGCGCAACGAGAGCCACACTTTTACGAAACGTCTGTCGAATATGAGGAGGACCGCCGCGGGGTCGCTTTTTCGCCTGGGCTGCCGGATCTTGCGTTTTCGGCGCCGCCCGAATTCAACGGGCAGCCCGGCTACTGGACGCCCGAGCACTTCTACGTGCTGGCCGCCGAGACCTGTCTGATGGCCACCTTTGTGGCCATTGCGGAACACTCCGACCTGCCCGTGCTGGGCTATTCCTCAACCGCCAAAGGGAAGCTGGAGTGGATCGATGGGCAAGGGTATCGGTTCACCGGCATCGAGATTCGCGCCAAAGTACACATCGAAAAGGAAGCGGACCGCGAAAAAGCGTTGCGGGTGCTGGAGAAGGCCGAGAAAGGCTGCCTGGTGGCGCGCTCCATGGCCGCGCCGGTCACCGCCGTTCCGGACATCATCGTTTCGGCGTCCGCCGGAGCATAGATTTCACCACAAAGGCACCAAGGACACGAAGGTCACGAAGCGCTCTCGCAACCTCGACGCAGCTCTTGTATCTTTGGTAACGGCGACATGGAGTGCGAATGAAAACCACAGCTCTCCTTTCCTTGACGCTTCTGCTTGGTTTCGCGGCGCTGCCGGCCGGCGGCGCCGAGCCGCTCACGCTGAAGCAGGCTATTGCCACTGCGCTGCAGAAAAACCCGGCGGTGCGGGCCGCGTTGGCTGCCGAGGCCCAAGCCGCCGCGCGCCTGATCGAGGCCCGGAGCAATTATTTCCCCAAGGTCAACTATTTGGAGCAGTTCCAGCGCGGCAACAACCCGGTCTACGTCTTCGGCACGCTGCTGACTCAGAATCGCTTCACCGCGGCGAATTTCGCGCTGGATGCCCTGAATCACCCGGACGTGGTCAACAACTTCCAGTCGCAGCTCACCCTCGAGCAGGTGATTTATGACGGGCGGCAGACGGCGCTGGGCTCGAAAATCGCGCGCTTCGGACAGCAGGCAGCGCGCGAGCAATCCCGGTATACCGACATGGACACCATCCAGGCCGTGGTGCGGTTCTATTACGGCGCGGTGCTGGCGGCCGAGAACGTGCGCGTGGCCCAGGAAGCCATGAAGACGGCCGAGGCCAACCTGAGGCGCGCCGAAAACCTGCGCGATACCGGCATGGTGACGGACGCCGACGTGCTTTCCCTCCGCGTGCATCTGGCCGGTGTTAAGGAACAACAGATTCGCGCGGCGAATGACCTCGAAGTCGCCAAGGCGTCGCTCGATGACGCTCTCGGTGTTCCCCTGGATACCGATTATCAGCTCACCTCGGCGCTGACACCCGCGGGCCTGCCCGGCGAGCCCCTGGAGCGGTACGAGCGGGAAGCGCTGGAGCGACGCCCGGAAGCGCGCCAGGCTTTCCTGGCGGGACAGATGGCCACCACGCAATCGGAAATGGCGCGGGCCGCATTCCTGCCGCAGGTGGTGGCGCACGCCGGGTTCGAAGCCGACCGGCAGCGCTTCACGGGCGGCGGCGGCACCAACTGGATCGCGGCGGTTTCCGTGCGCTTCAACATCCTGAACGGCTTTGCCGACAAGGCGCGGCTGGAGGAATCGGCGGCCGCCGAGCGCCGCGCCGATGCCGAGCGCGAGCGCGCCCAGTCGGGCATCCGGCTGGACGTGCGGCGCTCCTACCTGGACCTGCGCGCAGCCGATCAGCGGGTGGAAGTGGCGCGGGCCGCCATCGCCGAGGCCGCAGAAAGCCTGCGCATCATCCAGAACCGGTACGAGGCCGGCCTGACGAACGTCACCGACCTGCTGCGCAGCGACACCGCGCTGCTGGCCGCGCGCACCCGCCACCTGGCTGCTGTCTACGACCAGCGGATGGCCGCGGTGCGTTTGGAGCAAGCCGTCGGCCGGCTCAGCGCGGATTCCGAAGTTTTGAATTAGCAGGTCCAAAGTCCAAGGTCCAAAGTCCAACGTCGAAGGGTCCGAAGGGGGGAGCTTCCAGATGCTGAAAAGTCGCAAGGTTCACTGCACCGAGGCCCAGGGGATTATCGACTTTGGACTTTGGACCTTCGCATTGAGGTTTGCGATGAAACGATTTGCTCTAATCATTGTGGTCACGGCGGCGGCCGCGATGCTCGCCGCTTGCGGGAGAGAGAAGCCCGCGCCGACGGCCGAACAGCAGGCGCCGATCACGGTGAACACGAGCGAGGTGCGCCGCGCCACGTTGGATGACACCTTCGACGCGCCGGGAACGGTGCGCGCCCGCCTGAGCGCGGTGATCTCCGCCAAGGTGACCGGCTACGTCCAGGAGGTGCGGGTGAAAGTGGGCGACCGCGTCCACGCCGGACAGACGCTGGCCGTGCTGGCGGCGCAGGACCTGGACGCGCAGGTGGCGCGGGCCGCCGCCGCGCAACTGGCTGCACAGAGCGGCGTCCAGGAGGCGGAGAAAGCCCGGCTGGCTGCGGAAAGCAATGCCGCGCTGGCCGCCGCCACCTACCAGCGCTATCAGACACTGCTGGAAAAGCGCTCGGTGTCGCGCCAGGAATTTGACGAGGCCGAAGCCCGCCACAAGTCCGCCAAGGCCGGCCAGGAGATGGCCGAGGCGACCGTGGCCCGCGCCCTGGCCGGCCAGCGCCAGGCGGAGGCCGAAGTGCAGGCCGCGAAGGTGACGCGCGGCTACGCTGTGCTGGCGGCGCCCTTCGCCGGCGTCATCTCCGAGAAGCGCGTGGATCCGGGAAACCTGGCGATGCCGGGCCAAGCGCTGCTCACCGTCGAGCAGGCCGGCGATTTCCGCCTGGAAGCTACGGTGGAAGAATCCAAAATCGCCGCCATCAAGCTGGGCGGCACGGCCCGGGTGAGTATCGAGGCATTGGGCGCCAGTGTGGAGGGCCGCGTCAGCGAGATCGTGCCGGCCGTCGATGCCTCGTCACGCTCGTTCGTCGTAAAGATTGATCTGCCGAGCCACGTCGAGGCGGCCAGCGTGCGGAAGGCGCACAGCCTGAAGGCTGTGCCACTGGAACTGCGCTCGGGGCTGTTCGGCCGCGCCACCTTTCGCGGCGGCCGGCGCGAAGCCATCGCGGTTCCCGAGACCGCGGTGTTGCGCGACGGACAGCTTGCCAGCGTCTTCGTGGTGGACGGCGGCGTCGCCCGCCAGCGCCTCATTACTTTGGGTGCGAAGTCCGGCGAGCTGATCGAGGTGCTCTCCGGCCTGAACGATGGCGACCGGCTAATTGTCAGCCGTCCGGCGGGGTTGCGGGATGGAACGCCGATCAAAGAAAATCTCGGATTTCGGATTTCGGATTTCGGATTTCAATCTGCCGAGCTTGAAATCCGCAATCCGCAATCCGCAATCCGCAATTCTCCGGGGGGGCTGGCATGAGCGAACAGCCAGACCGCCGCCGGCTGGGGCTGGCCGGCAAGACCGCCCGGGCCTTCATCAACTCCAAGCTCACGCCCCTGTTCATTGCGGCGGCCGTGCTGCTGGGGGCGTTATCGGTGCTGCGGCTGCCGCGCGAGGAAGAGCCGCAGATCATCGTCCCCATGATCGACGTCTTCGTCCAGATGCCCGGCGCGTCGGCGAAGGAAGTGGAAGAACGGGTCACCCGCCCCATGGAGAAGCTGCTGTGGGAGGTGCCCGGCGTCGAATACCTGTACTCGACTTCCAGCCCCGGCCTCTCGATGGTGGTGGTGCGGTTCTACGTGGGGGAGGACGAAGAGAAGTCGATCGTGCGGCTCAACCAGAAGCTGCTGGCGAATTTCGATCTGATCCCGCCGGGCGTCTCGCAGCCCATCGTGAAGCCGCGCTCGATCGACGATGTTCCGATCCTGGCGCTGACGCTGTGGAGCAGCCGGTACGGCGACTACGAGCTGCGCCGCGTGGCCGCGCAACTGCACGATGCCATCAAAGAGGTGGACGACGTCTCGGCGGTGAACATCCTGGGCGGGGCGCGGCGCAAGGTGCAGATCACGCTCGACGCGCAGCGGCTGGCTGCTTACGGGTTGTCGCCGCTCGAGGTGGCCGGCGCGTTGGGCGCCGCCAATCAGCGGCTCGGCGCAGGCGAGTTTGCGTCCGGCAATCGCGCCTTCAGGATCGAAACGGGCGGCTTCCTGACCACGGCGGATGACGTGCGCGGCGTGGTGGTGGGCGTCAGCCAGGGGCGGCCGGTGTTCGTGCGCGACGTGGCCGCAGTCGAAGACGGCGGGGAAGAGCCCTCGCAATACGTGCGCTTCGCGCTGGGCCCGGCGGCCTCCGCCACTCCGCACTCCGCACTCCCCACTCCGCACTCCTCCTCCGCCTTCCCGGCCGTCACCCTGTCGGTGGCCAAGCGCAAGGGCAAGAACGCCATCGTGGTGGCCGACCGCGTGCTGGAAAAGGTGGAAGCGATCCGGAGCGCGTCGCTGCCGGCCGACGTGCAGCTTAGCGTCACCCGCAACTACGGCGAAACCGCCAACGAGAAATCGAACGAGCTGCTGTTCCACATGTTCCTGGCGGTGCTCTCGGTGTCGGCCTTGATCTGGCTGACGCTGGGCCGCCGCGAGTCGCTGATCGTGCTGATTGCCATCCCGGTGACGCTGGCGCTGACGCTGGCCATCTTCTACCTGTACGGCTACACGCTGAACCGTATCACCCTGTTTGCCCTGATCTTCTCCATCGGCATCCTGGTGGACGACGCCATCGTGGTGGTGGAGAACGTGGTGCGGCACGCGCGCCTGCCGGCCAACCACGGCCGGCCGCTGGCGGAGGTGGCCGTGGAAGCGGTCGATGAAGTCGGCAACCCCACCATCCTGGCCACCCTGGCGGTCATCGCCGCCATCCTGCCCATGGCCTTTGTCGGCGGGTTGATGGGGCCGTACATGCGGCCCATTCCGGTGGGCGCGTCGGCGGCCATGGTCTTCTCGCTGATCGTGGCCTTTGTGGTAACGCCCTGGGCGGCGCTGCGCCTGCTCAAGAGCGACCACGGCGGCCGCCACGGCGAGGCCGAGGACCGCATGACGCGCCTCTACCGCCGCGCCATGGGCTCGACCATTGCCTCCTGGCGCCGCACCGCGCTGTTCCTGGCCGGCGTCGCGCTGCTGCTGCTGGCCGCGGTGGCGCTGGTTCCGCTCGAGTTCGTCAAGGTGAAGATGCTGCCCTTTGACAACAAGAGCGAGCTGCAAGTGATCGTGGACATGCCCGAGGGCACGACGCTGGAGCAGACGGCGCGCGTCACGCAGGCGCTGGCCGACGTCGTGGGCCGGCAGCCCGAGGTGGTCAATTACCAGACCTACGTGGGCACCGCCGCTCCGTTCAACTTCAACGGCCTGGTGCGCCACTACTTCCTGCGCCGCGGGGCCAACGTCGCCGACATCCAGGTGAACCTGCTGCCCAGAGGGGGCCGCAAGCTGCAGAGCCACGACATCGCCAAGCGGGTGCGGCTGCAGTTGACGCCGGTGGCCGAGCGCTACGGTGCGCGCGTCAAGGTGGCGGAGGTGCCGCCCGGCCCGCCGGTGCTCCAGACGCTGGTGGCCGAGGTCTACGGCCCCGACGACCAAGGCCGCCTCCGGCTCGCCCGCCAGATCAAGGACCTCTTCTCGACAACCGACGGCGTGGTCGATGTCGATTGGTACGTGGAGGACGACCAGCCCAAGTACCGCCTGGTGGTGGACAAGGAGAAAGCGGCGCTGAACGGCGTCTCCACCGACGCCGTGGCCCGCGTAATGCGCATCGCCTCGGCCGGCGTCGAGGTCGGGCTGCTGCATCAGCCCCAGGAAAAAGAGGACGTGCCGCTGCTGCTGCGCCTGGACCGCGCCACCCGCTCCGACCTGGACCGCCTGCAGGCCCTGCGCGTCACCGGCGCCTCGGGCAACCAGGTGAGCGTCGGCGAGCTGGTCCGCGCGGAACTGCTCACCGAAGACAAGAGCATCTATCACAAGAACCTGATGCCGGTGGTCTACGTCACCGGCGACGTGGCCGGCCGCCTGGAAAGCCCGGTCTACGGCATCCTGCAGATGGGCCGCGCCATCAATAACATTAAGGTGCCCGGAGGCTACCAGATCGAGCAATACACCGCCCACCAGCCGTTCCTCACCGAGCGGTACTCGATGAAGTGGGACGGCGAATGGCACATCACCTACGAGGTGTTCCGCGACCTGGGCATTGCCTTCGCCGCCGTGCTGGTGCTGATCTACGTCCTGGTGGTCGGTTGGTTCCAGTCCTTCAAGACGCCGCTGGTGATCCTGCTGGCGGTCCCGTTTTCGCTGGTGGGCATCCTGCCGGCCCACGGCCTGCTGAACGCCTTCTTCACCGCCACGTCGATGATCGGGTTCATCGCCGGCGCCGGCATCGTGGTCAGGAACTCGATCATCCTGGTGGATTTCATCGAGCTGCGCCTGAGGCAGGGAATGCCGCTGGCCGAAGCCGTGGTGGATGCGGGCGCGGTGCGCTTCCGGCCCATGATGCTGACGGCGGCGGCGGTGATTGTGGGCGCCGCCGTCATCCTGTTCGACCCTATTTTCCAGGGCCTGGCCATCTCGCTGATGGCCGGTGAAATCGCTTCGCTGCTGCTGTCGCGGGCCACCGTGCCGGTGGTGTATTACCTGGCCAACCGGCGGAACGAAGATAACCACAAAGGCACCAAGGACACGAAGTCCACAAAGGCATCTTCGTGACCTTTGTGCCCTTGGTGCCTTTGTGGTTCAATTTGGAGGAAGAATGACGTTGGATCGTTTTCTGCGAATGATCGCTGGGTTCTTTGTGCTGGCCAGCCTGGCGCTGGGCCACTTCGTACACCCCTACTTCTATTATTTCACCGCCTTCGTGGGGCTGAACCTGTTCCAGTCGGCCTTCACCAACTGGTGCCCGGGAATGTGGTTCCTGCGCAGGTTGGGTGTGCGCGAGTGCATGCACGACACGTAGGAATTGCGGATTGCGGATTTCGGAATGCGGATTTCATGCGCCACGTTTCGCGAGCGAAATCCAATCTGCAGCAGTCCGGACTGCCGTTCTTCGCTGTGCGTCGTTGGAAATCCGTAATCCGAAATCCGCAATCCGCAATACCCCCTGACACCTGCTATACTGCGCGGAACCATATGGCGCACTTGATCCGCCAGTACTCGCTGGAGCCGGGCGCGGTCGAGATCGAGTACATGGAGCAGTATTTCGACGAATTCCGGCGAAAGAAGACGGCCCAGGAGATCATCGAGCGGCTCAATGGCCGCGAGCACCTGATCCTGATTGCCCTGGCGTCCGCCCAGGACGACGTAGACCACATGGTGCCGGTGGCCTTCAAGGTGGGGCACGAGCTGCAAAGCTCGGAAACCGACCCCAAGCTGCGCGACCTGGTCGAGCGCCTCTCCACCTGCGTTTGTTTCACCGGGCGCAAAGTTTTCTATGGCTGGATCGGCGGTACCCGGAAGGAATGGCGCGGCCGCGGACACTACCGCGCCCTGACCGAGCAGCAGGAAGAATGGGCCGAGCGGCGCGGCTTCCATGAACTGGTGGTCAAAACCAAGAACCGTTTCTACCCCATGCGCGCCACGCTGGACCACATGCACTTCGATGTCGTCAAGTTTGAGCCCCACGCCTACGACAACGGCGAGTCGAAGGTTTACATGAGCAAGAAGCTCCTGCCGTCGATGATCGACGAGCACAAGACGATGCGCACGGTGGAGGAGGCGGCGTGACAGCAGGCTGTAGGCCGTAGGCTGTAGGCCGTAAGCTAACACCTTCCCACCCGAAACCTGACGCTTGCCGCCGACATGTACGAGCCCACAGCCTACAGCCTACAGCCTGGCATTTGGTTTTTTCCCAGCATCTGCGAGATTCCCCGCACCTGCGACAAACTGTCGATGCCGGGCGATCTCCAAACTTCCTTTTGTTTTTCATATACTTACGCGCAGGCGTGGTTTTGCGCGCACTTGGCAATCGATGTGCCGTGGGAGAAGCCGTAAGCCACTACGCGGAGGAGAAATGCGCTACGTGCGGCTTTTGGTTTTGGTTCTGTTCACGATCGCGGTGCTGATGACCTTCACAGCGTCGGCCACCAAGGAGGACGCCAAGAAGAGCGGCAAGGCGTGCACCTATTGCCATGAAAAGGGCAATCCCAAGACGCTGACCGATGCCGGCAAGTACTACAAGGAGCACGATAAGAGCCTGGAGGGCTACAAGGAGCCCGCGCAGAAGGAAAAGAAGTAGGTCTCTCCCGAGCGGGGGGGGGAAATCAGGCAAGCGCCTGAGTTTGAGGGGCGTTTGCGCCACGGCCGGCTTTTTCATACCCCTTTTATCCGGCCGCAAGTGGCGCAGCCGCCCCTCAGTGTTTTTACGGGCGGCCGGGGAATGATTATTCGACTTCTGAACCCGGGCGAAGGGGCGCCGGCAGCCCGGCTGGCCGGCCTCGCTCCGGGCGCCGCCGACTGGCCCGCCAGCGAATACGAACGCATCGCACTGGACCGCTCGGGCTCAGCGTTCTGCCTGGTGGCCGAGGAGCCGGCGGGCGAAATGGCCGGGCTGTTAGCCGCTACCCTGGCGGCCGGCGAAGCCGAGGTGCAGAACCTGGCGGTGGTGCCCGAGAAGCGGCGCCGCGGCCTGGCCAGCGGCCTGCTCACCGCCGCCCTCGAGCGGCTGGCCGCCGCCGGCGCCCAATCGGTCTGGCTGGAGGTGCGCGAGTCCAACCAGGAGGCCATTGCTTTCTACGAGCGTCACGGCTTCCGCCGCGCCGGCCGCCGCCCCGGCTACTACGCATCCCCGCCCGAGGCCGCCCTCATCCTCACCCTTCAGAAACCGTGAAAGACCCGCCGTTTTGAGGGCTACCCTTGTGGCCGCCCTTTTCACATTCGTTGTTTCCGCCAATGCAGGGCCGGCTCACTTACTGTACAATACGGCAAGACAAGGTTAGTCAGGTATGACGGGGATGCTTAAGTCGCTTTTTCTCTGTTCCGTTTGCACTCTGCTGTCTTTTCCCCTTGCCGCCAACGCGCAGGGCGTCATCACCACCGTTGCGGGAAGCACCTGGATCTTCCGGGCCGGCGGCCAGGCGACGTCGGCGCCGCTGGGCAACATTGCGGGCGTGGCCAGCGACCCGGCCGGCAACGTCTATGCGGCCGATTCCAGCAACGACCTGGTTGTCCGGATCGCGCCTGACGGAACGCTCACCGTGGTCGCCGGCAACGGCATCAGCGGCTTTTCGGGCGACAACGGTTTCGGCTCGGGTGCCTCGCTGTTTTTCCCCTCGGCCGTGGCCGTCGATGCCGCCGGCAACGTGTACATCGCCGACACGCTCAACCAGCGCGTTCGCAAAGTCAGCGGGAAGATCATCACCACCCTGGCGGGCACGGGGAATGCCGGTTTTACGGGCGAGGGGGGACCGGCGGCGTCGGCCCGCCTGAACTCACCGGGCGGTTTGGCCGTAGACAGCACCGGCAACGTTTACGTGGCCGATACACTGAGCGATCGCGTCCGCAGAATCGCGCCCGATGGAACCATTACAACCGTTGCCGGCGCCGGCCTGCGGGGCTTCTCCGGCGATAACGGCCCAGCCACGCGGGCCGCGCTGAACACCCCGCGCGGCCTGGCCGTTGATAAGGCTGGGAACCTGCTGATCGCCGACTGGGGCAACCACCGCATCCGGCAGGTATCAGCCGCAGGCACGATTACCACCCTAGCGGGCACCGGCAGCCAGGGCTTTTCCGGCGACAACGGGCCGGCAACCGCTGCCACGTTGAACTTCCCATACTCCGTGGCGGTGGACGTGGCCGGCGCCGTCTACATTGCCGACAGCGTCAACCAGCGCATCCGCAAAGTGGCCGGCGGCATCATCTACCCCGTTGCCGGCAACGGAACACGCGCGCTGGCGGGCGACGGCGGGCCGGCATCGAGCGCTTCGTTCAACCAACCACAAGGGGTTGCCATCGATGCCTACGGCAACGTCTTCGTGGGCGACACCTTCAACAACCGGGTGCGCAAGGCCGCTCTTGGCGGAAAGGTCAGCACGGTTGCCGGAAGCGGCTTCTACAAGTTCTCGGGCGACGGCGGCGCGGCCATCGGCGCTTCGCTCAACGGCCCGCAGGGGCTGGCCGCCGACAGCGCCGGCCGGTTCTACCTTGCCGATCTGCGAAATCACCGGGTGCGCCGCGTCAACGCCGCCGGCGTCATCGCTACAGTGGCGGGCAACGGCACGCAGGGATATTCGGGCGATAACGGCCCGGCTGCTGCCGCCGCGCTCAATTCGCCCGCGGCCGTGGCGCTGGATGCGATCGGCAACATCTACGTCGCCGACACGGGCAACAACCGGGTGCGCAAGATCGACGCCAACGGAACGATCACTGCGCTGGCCGGCGCCGGCGTGGCCGGATACTCAGGCGACGGCGGTCCCGCCAACATCGCTACGCTGAACCGGCCCGGCGGCGTGGCCGCCGACACGGCCGGCAACGTCTACATCTCTGATACAGGCAACCACGCCATCCGCAAGGTGAGCGCCGCCGGTGTCATCAGCACGCTGGCCGGCAACGGGGTGCCCGGCTCCTCGGGTGACAATGGCCCGGCCGCTGTGGCGCTGCTCAACTCGCCGGGCGGCTTGGCGGTGGATAGCGCCGGCAATCTATACGTTGCTGACACGGCCAACCACCGCGTTCGCCGCATCACGTCCGGCGGCACGATCTCGACCGTTGCCGGGAACGGCACGGCTGGGGACACGGGCGACGGCGGCGCGGCCACGGCGGCGTCGCTGAACACGCCCGGCGCCGTCGCATTGGACAGCAACGGCGCCTTGCTGATTGCCGACACCTTCAATCACCGCGTTCGGCGCGTGGCGGGCGGCGTCATCAGCGCGCTGGCGGGCAGCGGCACGGCGGGGTTCGCGGGCGATGGCGGCCCGGCCACCGCCGCCGCGCTGAACCAGCCGCTGGGCGTGGCCGTGGATAGCTTGGGAAACATTCTGATCGCCGACACGCTCAATGACCGCGTGCGCGAGGTGTTCGCCACCACGCCGTCGTTTTCCGTATCGCCGACAAGCTTGAGCTTCAGCGTCGCAGCCGGCACGCCGGCCGTCGGCGCGCGCCTGGTGGATGTCTCGAGCAGCGCGACGGGGCTGGCCTGGATCGCCGCCGCCACCACCGAAAGCGGTGGCGCCTGGCTGGTGGTCTCGCCGAACAGCGGAGCCGTGCCGGCCAGCATCGCCGTCAGCGTGAACGTCGCCGGCCTCGCGCCCGGCAAGTATCGCGGCTCGGTGCTGGTGGCGGCCTCCGCGGCCATGCCGCCGTTCCTCAGCGTGTTTGTGGACCTGACGGTGGAGGCGGCCTCCGCGCCCACGCTTACCGTCGAGCCGGCGGAGTTGACCATCGAGGCGCCGGCCGGCTCGAACGCGCCGATCAGCCGCTCGATTCGCGTGAGCAATTCGGGCGGCGGCACGCTGAACTGGACGGCAGAGTGGCATAGCCTTCAGGCTGTGCAATGGCTGAGCATTTCACCAGCTTCGGGCACGGCCTCAGCCGGCAATCCCGCTCCTCTTCAGATCAACGTGGCGCCCGGCAGCCTGCCGGCCGGAGTCTACACCGGCACGGTGCGCGTCTCGGCCAGTGGCACAGGCTTCCAGCCTGTGTCGTCTAACGTGGCTATCACGCTGCTCGTCGCGCAGCCCGCGCAAACCATCTTGCTGAGCCAGACCGGGCTGCTCTTTACCGGCGTCGAAGGCGGCACGACCATCCCCGCGCAGAGCTTCGGCGTCTTGAACACCGGCCAGGGGTTGATGAACTGGGCGCTGGAGACCAGCACGCTGACGGGCGGATCCTGGTTGGGCGGCACGCCGGCGAGCGGCAGCACCCAGGCCGATGCCATGGAAATTCCGATGGTGGACGTGAGCGCCAGTCCGGGTTCGCTCCGCACGGGGCGCTACAGCGGCCTAGTTCGCGTGCGGGCGCAGGCGGCCAACAACTCGCCGCAACTTGTTACGGTTGATATGAACGTGCTGCCGGCGGGCGCAAACCCCGGCGTGCTGGTGCGCCCGACGGGATTGATCTTTGTCGCTCGCGAAGGCGCTTCCTCACCCGGCTCGCAGACCATGCGGCTGGCAACGGCCGGCACCCGCGCGGTCGGCGTGCGCGGCGGCGTGTTCACCTTCGATGGCGCGAGCTGGCTCGAGGCCCGCCCGCGCAACCTGACGCTGCTGCCCGGCGAATCGGCTACCGTCACCGTTCAGCCCACGCTCGGCTCGCTCACCCGCGGCGAATATCGCGGCTCGCTCACCCTGCTGTTCGACGATGGCAGCCCCTCGCAGGTGGTCAACGTGCTGTTTGTTGTCGCCCCCGGGAGCGCCGTCCCTGGGAGCGCGGGCGTCCCCGCCCGCATGATCGAGAACATCCCACTCCCATGGGTTGCGGGCGGGGACGCCCGCGCTCCCAGTGACGCCGTCACCTGCGCGCCCAAGAAGCTCTACGCCATGCTGCGCACCACCGTCGGCGGCTTCTCCTCGCCCGCCGGCTGGCCCACGCCTATCGAAGTCCAAGTGGTGGATGATTGCGGTACTTCGGTTCCCAACGCCACAGTCGTGGCTGCCTTTTCGACCGGCGAGCCGGTGCTGGTTCTCACCAGCCTGCGCAACGGCATCTATACCGGCACCTGGCGCCCCGTGAAGCCAGCCGCCGATATAACGATCACTGTGCGGGCGGAACTCTCTCCTTTGACCGCGGCCGAAATCCGCGCTCGCGGCGGCGTGCCGGAGAACGCCCGCGCCCCGGCGCTGTACTCCGGCGGCATCGTGCACGCCGCCAGCTTCGCCCCGGCAAGCCCACTGGCCCCGGGCAGCATTGTCTCGGTATTCGGGCGTAACTTGGCGACCGGCGCGTTGGGCGCGGCCAACCTGCCGCTACCCACTTCGCTGGCGGGCGCCACTCTCACCATTGCCGGCATGGATGTTCCGCTGTTCTATTCGAGCGACGGCCAGATCAACGCCCAGTTGCCGTTCGAGCT
>Ga0315284_10008519_pt1 | contig 14652 bp, 9 predicted proteins | sample YL17G09_16_MG_FD_203696 | JGI IMG/M metagenome (GOLD analysis project Ga0315284, IMG submission 203696) | Sediment microbial communities from Yellowstone Lake, YNP, Wyoming, USA - YL17G09_16 | ecosystem: Environmental > Aquatic > Freshwater > Lake > Sediment | place: USA: Wyoming | collected... | reverse complement strand
TTTCCGCTATCAGTGGCAGAAGAATCGCGTCAACATATCGGGCGCCACGCAATCGGCGTATTCCTTCGCAACGGTTCTTGGCGATAACGGCAACAAGTACCGCGTTGTTGCCACCAGCAACGATGGAACCGTCACGAGTATTGAGGCCACTTTGTCGGTGAGCGCGTCAACGCTGGTGACTGACAGGAATATTCGTCACCTGACATCGACGCCTGCCGGCATGAACAAACCAGCCTACTACGATTTGCACGGACGAATTCTATCTGCGCAATCTCAACGGCATGCGTATCCTCGAGGAGTTGTCATTGTCGCTGATCCATCGGCAATTGGTCGTCCCATCATTGCCCTGAGACGATAGCTGACAGGCTCCACGGGCGTTTCCTACGACAACGAACTGTCGCAGGACCGTAATGCTTTGACTTAAAAGGCGGCGCCCTTCGACACGGCTCAGGGCGAACGCAGAGGGCGCAAGGGGCGGATGGGACTCGCAGAGAAGAAGACTGGGACCGTGACCTTGGTCCGATTCTCTGCGAAGCTCTGCGTCTTCCCTCCGCGACCTCTGCATACCGCAGTCGAAATCGCAAGGTATCTCGGATGCACCCAACCGCCCATCACGATTGCGGTCAGACAGGGTGAGATTACCTCCAGAACCGAAGCCTTCGCTAATGTATTGAAGTTGCTCCGTCCCTAGTCTTCTCCCGGGCCAAGTCAACGGCCGCGAAGTAGCCTCCGCAGACGTGCCTGGCCGCGGCGGACTCTCCGGCAATATCGACGGCGTTCTGTCGGGCGCGGGAGGAGTCGGCAAAGGCAGGGGCGTTGGGCGTCGCGGTATGTCAAATATCGGCGACGGCACAGGATACGGCGGCGGCGAAGGCGGTATCGACGACCTCGGCCCGGACCTCACGCCCGCAGGTTCCTCGACAAAGATCGGCGCAGGCACGCAGCCTGCCACCACGTGGAAACGCTCGGGCATCTCCCCCAACTCATCCAAGCTCACCGTGGGCGAAACCGACAGTCTCCCACTCAAGGGCATGCAGATCTCCGCGACAATTGACGGCATCCGTGCACGAGTTCTCGTCGACTGCTACTATGCCAACGACCGCAGCCGGCAACTCGAAGGCACGTTCCGCCTCCGTCTCCCCAGCGGCGCATCACCATACTTCTTCGCATTCGGCAACGTGGTACTCATGGACCGCGACGACAAGACCGGCAACGTGCCGTTTGTCCGGTACCGCTCTCAGGATCACATTGACCTGAACCCAGGCGACGTGATGGGTCTGCGCCGCGACTCGTGGCAGAACGTCAAGGAAGCACGCATGGTCCCCAATGCGCAGGCAGCGTACGCGTATCACGAGGTAAAGACCTGCAAGCCCAGTTCCCCACCGGCGCCGCGGACCTCATGATGGTGATCACCTGGAATACCGACAACACCGACATCGACCTGCACGTCAAGGAGCCGTCAGGTGAGGAGTGCTACTACAAGAATCCGTCGACCAAGATCGGTGGCCGACTCACCCGCGATGTCACCCGCGGCTTTGGCCCGGAGATGTACACGCTGCAGGACGCGCCCGAGGGCGTCTACAACGTCACCGCCCTGAACTACGCATCGGACCGCAACCGCACATCGGTACGAACCAAGGTGTACACGACGATCTTCGAGCACTGGGGCACCGACCAGGAGAAGATGCGACGTGCCACGGTTGCTTTGACTGAGGGCAAGGAGAGCAAGCAGTTGATGAAGGTTGTGCTGTGACGGGAGCCCGGGCGATGCCAGTGTTCTCAAACGGGAGATGGACACGCTCAAGTTGGATATGAGCTATCCGTTCCCGAAACTGACTTCGGCGAAGTCGTTCTGACGGTCCGTACAAGCCCGCACCCCGCCAAGTCAACTGCCTGTTCTCTCCCGAGAACACTTCTTCCCGTCTTGCCCAGACCGGTCGGTGCTCCGGGCGTATTTTGACCAACAGTGACGTTCCGGCGATCTTCCTATTGACGAGAACCGCGAAACGTCGTGCAACGCCCCCCATTGCACTGCGCGCACTCGTCGTGCATATGACACAATTCACCACTTTCAGGAGGTCAGCGATGCGAATGCGCCTGTGGCATGCGGGTATTTGGATTGCGGTGTACTGTCTGAGTACCCCGGCGGTCGAGATTGGCGGAGGCGTGCTGGCGGGATTGAGTCTTGCTCGTCAATATGGCGATGACCTCAGCGACCTGGAGAACACTGCGGGTTTCGATCTCGACCTCAAGCCCGGTCTGTCCGGAGGCGGCTTTGTGGATCTGTGGCTCACGGATATCGTGGCAGTTGAGCCCAGTCTCTTCTTCTCAATGAAAGGAATGATCACACGATACAGTCTGGATGTTCCAGGCCAGTACTTGGAGGGCACGTCGTACGCCCGACTCAACTACCTTGAGTTCCCCGTGCTGCTGAAGGTTGCGATTCCCATTCGAAGTGCAGTTGCGCCATTCGTCGAAGCGGGAGCCAGTCCTGCGATTCTCCTTGGCGCGGAGACGGAAACTGTGAGCAACGGAGACAGCTACACCGACCACCACACCGAAGACTACCTCAACACATTTGACTTCGGCATTCCCTTCGGCGCCGGCGTCGAGATCGAACTTTCGTCGCGCGTTTCGTTGGTGCTGGTGTTCAAAGCCACCATTGGCGTCACAAGGACCGCGGAGAAGCCAGACCAAGGTCCGCGCGCTGACAACAGGAACGTGGCACTGTCGATGTTGGGAGGAGTTTGCTTCTGAGGTGCGGGACCTAAGGGCAATGCCTTTCGGAAATTCTCCTGCTCGTCGAGTGCCTCAGCCGGGCGCCTCGATACAGCCCGTCTCAGCCGACGGGCCACACTTCGACTGGGCTCAGTGCAGCGCTCGGCGACCGGCTGAGGCGTATCCAGACGAGCTGGTGAAGCAGTCGGTCCATGGGGAGCGGATTTCCGAAAGGCATTGGACCTAAGGGTCCCTCAAGCGACATGTCTCTGGGTGGCCACCCGGTCCTCGACGCACGTCTCGATACACCTGAGCGTGACCGTGCGGCCCGCGAACAGGAAACCGTCGCCCTCACTTGTGGCACGCGCAGTGGAGGACGGACGGAATTGACAAAGTATAGCTTTCGCGGGCTCACTTGCCTGCGCCGCAGCCACAATCTATTTACTCTCCCATGCCTCGAGGACGCTATCCGGCCCGCATCTACACCCCGCCGCCTGCGCGCGACATCGAGCAACGCTATCTGCGCAGGTTCGACAACCGCGACTTCGCCTCCCGGGCGCCCGTTGCCCTGGCCCTGCTGAACGAGTGGTTCCAATTCGCCAATGCCGCACCCATGGAACTGGACATCGGGTGCGGAAACGGCGAGTTCATCTGCGCACGGGCAGCACGTCACAGCGAAAGATTCTTCGTGGGAATCGAACGGTCCATGAAGCCACTGTGCCGGGCCATTGACCTGGCGTCACAACTGGACCTGAAGAACATCCACTTCGTCAAAGCAGATGCGCGCATACTCTTTCCGCTCATGCCGCCCGCGTCACTTTCCGCTGTTCACTACCACTTTCCGCCGCCAATTGTGAAGGTGCGCCATCGGAGGACGGGCGTCTTCTCCACGCCGCTGCTGGACATGCTGGAGAGATCGCTGCGGCCCGATGGATTCGCCGGCGTCCTGCTCGACAGTCACGATTCCGGGCGAATCATGATGGACCGTGTTGCAGAGCGTCCGAGTCTGACACTCCGCACCACTCCCCCATTCTCCGTGCCCGACGAAGAGCTGACCGCTTCGTTCTACTTCCGCAAGTGGAGAGACCAAGGCAGAGCACTCTTGCGGTTTGAGGTGGTTGCTCGCAGGTGGCGATGAGGACCTGGCGCGGGGGAAGTGACGAGTTACGAGCAAGCGAGTTACGAGTTACGAGTAGGCGCAGGCTTCATTGAGGCAACCGCCAACTGGACCGGAAGGAACCGTCAGTTCCCGCACCTGCACGAATGCTCGTGGGTGTCGTCCCGCCCTGCGGGAAGTGCACCGAACCTCCACGGCACCCCCGGCGCGCCACCCGCCTTCGCCACCCAGAATCATCTTCTGCGCGAGCTATGGATCCCCGGCTTCGCCGACCATGGGGTGTTACTCACCCTCGTTGTGCAGACTCCCGGCACAGGACCTCGATCACGCGCTCGACCCGATTGCCCTCAGAATCCACCAATGTCAGCACATGGCGACCGGGCACGGGATTGACCGCGATCTGGTGGATACCCGAGGTGCTGCCGATGTACTCATTGTCAAGGTGCCAGAAGATCGTCGTGCCCGGGTTGCGATGAGCCGCCTCGAATACCACACGTCCAGTCTCACCGGTCATCTCCCTCGGCACGTACACCACAGCGCCTGCATGGGGATACACCAGTCCGATGGGATTGTCGCTCTCCGCAGATGCGCATTCTGGCTGCATGGGCGGCAGTGGCCGGTATTCGGCGTGTCGGCGGCGGTAGTACGACTCCATCACCGGCGGAAGCACGAACCACGACCGATGCTGCATGGCGTCAACGCGCGCACACGCGCTTGTCACCTGGCGAGTGCCGGTGCTGTTGAGATGGACGACACGGTGATACGGACACGGCGGCGCATTCTGCGATGCAGCCGGAGCCCACACGGTGTCAAGTTCGTTGCAGTCGGCGCCAGGCAGATACCCGCTCTGGCGGCACACGGCGACCCGCCGCAGGTCAGCCTCGGGAGTATCAAACCAACTGGTTGACGGAAGGGCGCTGAATATCTCGAAGAGAATGGGCGCCGCAACGACGATGCCAATCAGCCCGGGCCTGCCCTCTCCACTTGCGTTGCCTACCCACACGCCCACTGCATACTGTGGAGTCACCCCAATGGCCCATCCATCGCGGAACCCGAAGGAGGTGCCGGTCTTCCACGCCACTCTGCGCGACGATTGGAAGTCCTCCCACCCCACTTCATCGCCTGGACGAGCGACCTCCTTCATCGCATCAATCGCGCACCAACAGGCGCCAGGGGAGAGAGGCATTGCTCGTTGGTCAAGCGGTCGTTTGCGGTCAACCACTGGCATGGAAAGCGACGAACCCGAGCTGTTGCCGGTCTCCGAAGAGAAGAAGAGGTTGACGCACCGGGCCATGGATGCGTAGATGCCGGTGAGCTCCCAGAGCGTTCCTTCCGCCCCGCCAAGGATGAGGCTGATGCCATAGTCCGCAGGCTCGCGCGTCACGGTGGTCATGCCCAGATTGCGGAGCGTGCGATGGAAGCGAGACACGCCGTGCCGCATGAGCATCCGCACCGCAGGCACATTGAGCGACCGTGCCAGAGCAGTGTGAGCGGGCACCGCACCTTCGTACTCCCGATCGAAGTTCTGTGGGGCGAAGCCACCTATGCTTGTGGGGATGTCGGGCACCAGCATTGACGGAAGCATTTCCCCGCAATCGAGCATGGAGGCGTAGAGAAACGGTTTGAGCACGGAACCGGTCGAGCGAGGTGCCGCGATGCAGTCAACCTGGTGACCGGACAGCGAATCCCCGGAGCCGGTCACATTGCCAACGTAGGCCAGCACGTCTGCGCTGTCCACCCCAACAACAATTGCCGCGGCATTCTGGATGGCATTGGCACGCAGTGCTCCGGCGTGGCGCTCGACAATGGCATTGACACGCTCTTGCAGCGAAGCGTCGATGTTCGTCCGGACCCGCCCTCCCCGTCGGCCTTCACCAAGCCGGTCGAGGAGGTGCGGCGCACAGTGAGGTAGGGGGTGCACTTGCGGAACAAGAGGCTCGGTGAGAGCCAGGCGGTACTCCAGCGAGTCGATCCGGCCGCACACCATGAGTCGCCGAAGTAACCAGTTTCGTTTGTCCAGAAGACGCGTTCGATTGCGGCCAGGATGGACGAGGCGTGGTTCATTGGGCAGCACTGCCAGTGTTGCAGCCTCCGCCCACGAGAGCATTGACGGAGGGCGACTGAAGTACCGCCACGACGCGGCTTCCAGCCCTACCACGTTGCCGCCAAAGGGCGCGTAGGCAGCGTACAGGGCAAGAACCGTGGGCTTGCGAGTGAGAAGTTCCAGTCGGAGGGCGAGGACCGATTCGATGAGTTTTTCGGTGATTGAGCGCGGCGTGCCCATGCGCGACAGGCGAATCACCTGCATGGAGATCGTGCTGCCGCCGCTGGTCACCTTGCGCACACGGATGTTCTGGAGTACGGCGCGCACCAACGCGAACGGATCCACGCCCGGGTGCACGCGGAACCTGCGATCCTCTTGCTGGATGATCGCTTCGGCGAACCGGGATGGTACGTCGCGCTGGACAGGGAATCGCCACTGCCCGTCTTCGGCAACACGCGCTCCGATGAGCGTGCCGGCACGGTCCTCAACCACCAGGGAGACCGGAACCCTGCGCAGGGCTCCGACTCCCGGCAGAATCGCGACTGTGCCGACAACCCCAGCCAGGACCGAAGCAGCCACCGCGGCCCGCCGATGTGCGCGCAGAAACCGGGTCATCTGCCGGGTTCCACCACTTCAACGCGCTGCCCAGGCACGCGTGCGTTCAACGTTGCGTCGTACATGGCCTCCACATTGACGGAAGGCAGGAAGTAGCTGCCGATGTACGAGGCATGCAACATCGTCCGATACCGACGCGACCCGTTCTCTGCCATGGAGAAGTACGTGTAAACGCGATCGTCGCGGAAGTCGCGGTATGTGTACGCATCCTCGCCACCGGTTTCCGTGCCCTCAAACCGGGTATTGCGGATCTCCCAGCCCGAGGCAAAGAGCTGCGAAAGGGCGATCTGATCGTCGGGACCCTTGCCGCGTTTGAACGCCACGGTCACCTCAGCCACAAAGTCGGTTCCCTGCTCCACGCGACTGGGGTCCATGTCTTTGCCGTCCTTTGTCAGATACCGAACCGACAATTCCATGCCCTCCTGCGCAGGCTTCTCCTCCCCTACCGCAGGCGTGCCCTTTGTGATGAACCGCACCCACGCGACCGCCGCTCCACGATTGGTGCACGACAGGGTCGTCTTTGTCAGAGAGGAATCCATAGGCACGATTCGCTGGACAATCGGAAGCGACGTTGACACAACGGTCTCCTTGCCGCCTCCGACTTTCCAGGCAATGTCGATTGTTCCGGTGAGTGCCGAAGCCCCGGCGAACCTCGTCAGCGCCAGAAGCGCGTATGCCGTGGTCTGCGTGCTCATCCACTCGTCGGTAGTGAGCTGCCGCGCCAGATCGGCCGCAACACCTGCGGCTGCTTCCGTGTCTTTGAGAAGTGTCAACGTCTCCAGGATCATGGCCCTGTCGCGCACGTCGGAGCCGTAGCTTCCGCCCGTTCCACGATATGGCGCCACCGTCGACGGCATATTCGAGGTAAGCACCTTGGCAGCGTCAGACTGTCCGACAATCGCGTACGCAGCGGCCAGACGCCATCGCGCGGCAACATCGAGACTTGGCGCCTCACGAAGCCTGTTCATTGCGCCAACGTCGGATTTGCCTGCAAGCGCCAGAGTGTACAGACGATACGCCTGGATGAGTTGCGCGCTGCCATTCGTTCCAGACCAGGCATTTGCCGCACTGCTCTGGTGCCGCAGCCACTGGGCACGCACGTGTTGCGGAACCGTGTACCCGCACTTGCCGGCTTCGACGAGGAAGTGGCCGACATAGTTGGTCACCCACGCGTCCGAGTCTCCCCCACCCGGCCAGAAGGCAAAGGCACCGTAGGACGTCTGGAAGTCGGGGATGCGCGCGATTGCGACCTGCACCGACTGCTGGATGCGCACCTTCTGCTGCTCGGTGAGCTCAACCACGTTTGCCAGATACAATTGCGGGAACGCACGGGATGTCACCTGCTCTGCGCACCCATGGGGATAGCCAATCAGGTAGTCGAGCCTGCGCGTGAGATTGATAGGAGGCATACGCGAGAACTCCACCACAGCGCTGTTGGCGCCGCTCACACCGGGCAAGGGGATCTCCGACGACCAACTCTCCTTGCTCTGGAGAACCTTCTCCGCCACATCGGTGACAGGCCGACTCGGGTTGCGTACCTCGATGTCAATGACCTGTTCAGCACGCCGGCCATTGCCGCTTGCCGACATAACCACTTTGCCCCAACCCGACTTCTCTGTTGTGGACAAGTCGAATTCCACCAACTCGTCGCCGACTGAGCTGAACTGAAGATTCTTCGTGGTCGCGCCGGAGATAGAGACCGGACCCGTGGTTTTCACGGTGATCTCCACGTTCTTGACCGATGGTTCCAAGGCAAAGACCGAGATCGGCAGTTTCACCGCTTCCCCGGGGCCGAGCACGCGGGGCAGCGCGCCCAGCAGCATGAGCGGATTGCGCACGGCCACAGCAGTGTCTGCGGAGCCATAGGCTCCTTGATAACCGGCAACAACCATGACGCGCACAGAGCCCACATACTGCGGGATGTCAATCGTGTGTCTGTCGGTGGCGCCGCGCCGCAGGTGGAACGGACCGGCAAAGCGCACCATGGGCGGGAAGCGGTTGCCCCGTTTCTGGCCCGCGCTGGACAGCCCCTCGTCGCCTCCAATGGAGAGGAGCCGCTCAAGCTCGGATCCCCACGATCCGCACACCAGATCGTACAGATCCCACCACATCACACCCAGAGCCTCGCGCTGGTAGAAGTGCTTCCACAAGTCGGGCGTTTCAAAGCGCGTCAGGTCCAGCAACCCCTCGTCGACAATTGCGAGGGTGTAGGTCATGTCACGACCCTTCTCCTCGCGCACCGAAATCACCGCTTTACTTTCGGGCTTGAGCACAGCCGGGGCATCGATCACCGGCTTCAGCCTGGTCTGGGGATCCTGCACGCCTATCGGAATGACCCCGTACATGCGCATGGGCAGGTCATTGACCGTCTGCGCATACTTCTGGATGTAGAGCGCCGCGATGTAGGTGGTGGGCGCCATGTCTGCCTGCACATCAATGGGGACAACCGTCTGCTGGGCCTTGCTGTCAACCCAGAACCGTCGCAAAACCCGACTGCCGTTCTCCAGCGAGATCAGGATCCGGCCGCCTTCGCTGCTGGGCACGGTCAGTTGCGCTTTCTCACCAACCGAATACTCTTGTTTGTCGGAGGAGAATGCCAGGATGGTTGCTCCACCCGGGATCTCCTTTTGTGCACGGCCGGCCCACTGAGGCCAGTCCATGTAGATTGTGGTGCCGGTGGCGTGTCCGCCGTCCAAGTCAACTGCCCGCAGCAGGAAGCGGCCCCACTCCGGGTACGCGACCTTGAACTGCCAGGCGCCTTTGCCCTCGGGCACGGCAATGGTATCGCACGAGACGAGCTGGTGGTGCTGCGACGTCAGGTAGTCGGAGAACGACTCGTCTCCGCGCTCCCACCACCAGCGCCAGTTCACTTTGTACAGGCTCATCTGCACACGTCGGGCGCTTGTCGGAAGGCCGTGCGGAGTCACGCACACCACGTGCACAGTCTGTGCAGTATCGGTGAGAAGCATTCCACGGGCGCGGTCGCCGCGAGGTGGCAAGATGCCGATGTAACGCTTGAAGGGCGAGTATGGCATCACGAGCTTGTCCACGCTGAAGCCGCCACCTTCCTCGAAGACCCGGGTTCGGAACGTGGCCTGGAGCATTCCTGGGGCATCGTCGGCCGACACGCTCGTCTGGACGTCAGCAACGCCCTCAGCATTCACCGCGCCATCGAAGATCGTGTTGGTCTGCGCGGCGAAGGTGCGCACCGGGTCGTCGAAGATACAGTCTTTGTACCTCGAGAACGACGTCCAGGCACTCTTCACGGTCAACTCAACATCGGCCTTGAGGTTGCGGGCTGCGGCACCGGTGAGCCATCGAGACGTCAGTGTGCCGCGGATGTCGCCCCCGACGAGCGTGTCGGTCCCGAAATCGAGGCGCACCTTGAGCCGGTTGGGAACAACCATCTCGATCTTGAGGCCCTGCTCGAATGTCGCTCCACCGACCTTCACGCGAGCGGTGTAGTTGCCGGTAGGAGCATCAGGCGCTGTGGCAGTGCGGAAGTCGTAGAACCGATCGACTGGATTGGACCGCGTGAGAGTCTGCACGATCTGACCCCGCGGGTTGACAAGCTCCAGTGTAACCGGGTGATCGGCAGGTAGTGGATTTGCCTTGTCATCGAGCACGAACGTCAGGTACAGGGAATCGCCCGGCCGCCACACGCCGCGTTCGCCGTAGAGGATGCCCTTGAGGCCCCGCTGCACTGCCGCGCCTCCCACGTCAAATTGGCTCACAGGAAGACTCGAACCGTTGTCGAGTCGCAGGTACCCTTTCTGCCGCGCATTGTCGGCAACGCAGAGATAGGGCTTGCCGCTGCTGGTGAGCGCCACAGTAACAAACCCGTCGCCATCACTCCTGCCGCGACCGATGCATTGGTTCTGGTAGTTGAGCACCTGCACGTCAACGCCACTGAGCGGCTGGGCGGTTGTCAGGTCGGTGACCGAAACCAGCACCGTGTCGCTGGCGCCCTTCTTGGCGGAGAGGCCGATGTTGGATGCGAGGAAGTTGCGCGATGCGAATATCTTGTGGTCCCACGTATTGCGGTAGTACGACGGATGACAGGGGTTGTCCTGATTCTCCTGCCACTCGTGCCAGTCGTAGTCGTAGTCCTCGGCGTAGTCCCAGTAGCTGCTCTCGTTCTCCTGATCCTCGTTGTCCTCAGCAGTAGGACGACCCGCCGCCCCCTCTCGCAGTTTGAAATTCGCGGTATCGGCCAGTTCGCAGGGATACAGCGAGTACTCCCGTTTGAATCGCAACTCCATGCGATACAACGCGCCAGGCTCCTTGTTGACAAGCGTTGAAACGTCGAAGCCTGACCGTACCCACCGGTTCTGAGTGCTTGCGGTGGTGTTGAGCTGCACGGTTTGTTTGAACACCGTGCGCCCGACCCGCTGCAGCTCGTTGTTACCCTCAAGGTCATTGACTTGCAGGAACTGCGGGATATTGCTTTCGTATATGCGCACCACCCGCACATCAACGGCGCTCAGGTTGACAGCTTCGAAAGGAACAGTCAGTTTTGCGGCATCGGGCAGAATAACGCCCTTGCCCACGAAGCGCACCCCGGGCTTGATGCTCTCGATCTTCACATCCACCGTCACGGTTTCGGCGAAGCGCTTGCCTGCGATGTTGAGGATCCCCGGGTTGATCGCGCAATGAACCGTGCCGCCAATGCGTTTGGAGAAGTACACGCGGATCTCGTTGCCATCGACTGCCAGACGCGGCGAATCATCCTCGGTGAGTGTCACCAGTCCGGCAATATTCTGCCCCTTTTTGAGCGGATCGGAGAAGCGGATCGAGATGCCCTGCTCACCAGTTGTCAATGGCCGGCTGTCGATCACAGAGAACTCGCCCAATGCGGGAACATGGATGACCTCAGTGCCATGGGCGTCCGCGCCAATGGGCGCACCTTTCCACGACACCTGCAGCGTCGAGGAGTCGTCACCTCGCTCAACGCTGTCGATGCTGAAGGAGTGAATCAACCGGTCGACCTGGTGTTCCCATCGCAGAGTGAGTGCCCGACCCTTCTGCGTTGCCGTGACAAGTTCCTCGATCTTTCCTGCATCTTCCACATCGGCGGTACTCAGTTTGCCGGTCAGGCCATGCCACCGCAGATCGTCGTTGCGCATGGGTGAGAGCGCGCTGAGCGTCACATCGAGGCTCTGACGCACCACTGTGAAACTGAACTCGAACGTGCGCAGTTTCTCGGGAACCTTCTGGTACCGCGCTATCTGGAACGCGACCTTGTAGGTTCGGCCGTTCTCAAGCGGCTTGAGCGGCTTGAACTCGATGGTGTGATCGTCGACCCAGGCAACATCGCCCTTGACTCCAGGCGAAAGTGTCACCGGCGACCCGTCGATGGGCTTGTTCTGCATGGAATCCGCCGCAACTGCATTGCGCAGCACAATACGGATGCTTGCCTCCCGCGAAACCGCACCACTGGTGAAGGCAGTGACGTACGGATCCCACGTCTCCGCGTCGACTCCCTTGCGCGGATGCTTGCCCTGACAGGAGAGGCCGGCTATCGCGACGGCCAGACATGCGATCAGCAGTGCCGCAGATCGCACCGAAGATGCTTTCGTGCTTCGGCGGAGCAAGGAGGACGAGTCTGCCATGGTTCCATCCTTCGGTGCAGAGGTGAGTGTGGTGAGTCCGATCCTATCAATTTACACTGAGGCACGACCGCGAGACAACTGCCTCGATGAAGGCGGTGGCATCAAATTGACTGAGGAGAAAGTGACGAGCGCCGCACTGAGCCTGCCGAAGTGTTACGAGCAAGCGAGTTACGAGTTACGAGTGGGCGCAGGCTTCATCGAGGCAACCGCCAACTGGACCAGAAGAAACCGTCAGTTCCCACACCTGCGCGAATGCCCGCGGGTGTCGTCCCGCCCTGCGGGAGGAGCACCGAGTCTCCACTGCACGCCCGACGCGCCACACATTCGAGGGATCTCAGTGCGGCGACCGGTTTTGCCATCCAGAACACCTTGCTTGCCCAACTCCGAGTTCCCGGGCGCCTCAGATCCCCAGATCCTCGTCAATCAGAAACACCGACATGCGCGCACCGGCCGGTTTCCTGCGATGGATGGCCGTAACCGCGCAGATGCACTGCGGGGACAGGCAATCCTCGCATTTCCCAGTTGTCACGCACGGGGTCTTGCGCTGGTAGTGCTTGGCCAGTTTCACCGCAGCATCCTTGGCGCGTGTCATGGCCTGGTCCAGTGTGTCGACGATCTTGTTGCGGCCGATCAGGTAGATCACGTGCTGCGGTCCGAAGCAGGTTGCGGCGATGCGATTGCCGGTGCCGTCGATATTGACAATGTGGCCATCCATGGAGACAGCGTTTGCGGATGTCAGGAAGTAGTCGGCAGTGAGGGCGCTGCGCTCGGAAGCGCCAGCCTCTCCGGCAGTGTGCAGAAATACCGCGGAGGCGTGTTCCTGCATGGTTTCGGTGAGTCGCAGTGTCCGCAATGTCAGCGAACTGCCGACACCCACCGAATGCCCGCGGATGAGATCGTGTACTCGGTCAACGGCCACAGCGCCGGATGCGAGCACTTCGGCTTCGTAACCGCGCCGGGTGAGAGTCTTCGAGAGTTCGGAGAGTGGTTCCATGTCAGGCGGATCCTCCTTCGCGCGTGAACTGTTTGCGTCGCGGAAACCAGCAGCCCAAGGCAAACAGGGCTGCTCCCGGCAACGCAAGTACGAGGAAGATCGCAGCAGGTGGCCAGTGCCCCGTAGAGAGCTCGACAGAGCAGAACCCCACCAGGCCTGCAAGAGAGACCGCGCCTCCGACCCTCTCCCACCTGATGGCGCCGACGTTACCAAAGGCGATGCAGGCCATGAAGAGGAACCCGAGCTTCTCCGGGAGCGTCAATCGCAGGAGAGCTGTGGAGAGTCCGCCCTCGCCCACGAAGAAAAACGCCAGAAAGGCCAGCACCGCAAGTGCAAACCCGCGTGCGATCCAGCGCACGATGGCAACTACTTTCGAGTTGGCGCCCACATTGCCTCCTTGGTTGCGAATGGGTCTTGACGAATCCGACGATGCCACCCCAGCACACAAATCAATACCGCTCCCACCGCACAACATCATCCAACGACCGCCGCTGCTGCGCAGGCTGCGGCTGCGCCGGATACCCCAGCGGCGTCATGAGCACGGGCTCAATGTTGAACGGCAGACCCAACGCCTCCCTCGCCGCCTTCTCGTTGAACGCGCCAATCCAGCACGTGCCGAGATCCAGAGCAGTGGCTTGCAGGATCATGTGGTCCATGGCAATGGCCATGTCAACGTCGCCATATTTCTTGGCATCGCTGCGTTTCCACGCGCGTTCGTTGTCGCAGCAGACAACGATGATGGTCGGAGCATTGACAAACCAGTCTTTGCCATACGCGGCTCGAAGGCGTTCCCGGCCCTCTGGCGTCCGCACAACAATGAAGGTCCACGGCTGAAAGTTGCACGCTGACGGAGCGCGGCGTCCGGCGTCGAGCACGGCTCGCAGCTTGTCATCCTCGACAGGACGCGGTTCATACGCACGCACAGAGTAACGCTTGGAGATGAGTTCGGAGAAGGTCATTGGTGGCTCCTTGAAGAGAGTGAACAGTGATCGGTGAACCGTGAATAGTCCGTAGTGAGGAATTCCTCGAAACACCCGCACGACTCCAACGCGGGTGGGGGTACTCGGTGCGACAACCTACGACGCTCTCACCAACCCCACACCCGGCGCGGCTATCCAAAGCATTCTGATGCACCGGCGGACAGACATCTGGTCATACGGCTTTGTCAACCTGCAATTGCGACAATGCATCCAGCGCCGACACCTTCTCGATGCGGTACACATTGCCGTTGGTGTCGCGCAGGATGAGGCCGTCGTTGCCCAGATGGATGATGTTGCGCCCTGGATGACGGAGTGCGAATGTGCTGCGTCCCTTGTCGGTGTCGACCGTGAGATAGCGCGTGCCGAAGTGCGTCTCGGTCTTCAGTACGCGCGTGACCCGCGCCTCGAAGTAGCGCCTGTCCAGCGCCTCGCGCACGCACGCAGCCGACTCCGCATCGAGATCGCTCACGGAGCGCACTGCCGCGACCTCGCGCTTCTCCTTGTCAAGAAAGGAGACGCCAAGGCCCGATTGCGACAGCGGCAGCGGCTGCACGATCCGCACCGGGATCTCC
>Ga0315284_10008518_pt1 | contig 14653 bp, 11 predicted proteins | sample YL17G09_16_MG_FD_203696 | JGI IMG/M metagenome (GOLD analysis project Ga0315284, IMG submission 203696) | Sediment microbial communities from Yellowstone Lake, YNP, Wyoming, USA - YL17G09_16 | ecosystem: Environmental > Aquatic > Freshwater > Lake > Sediment | place: USA: Wyoming | collected... | reverse complement strand
AAACGGCAGGCCTGAAATGAAACGCCCCCCCGCGATCGAGGTCGACCGCTCGCTCGGCGTCACGGCGCCCCTGGGGTTCCTCGCCGGCGCCGCGGCCGTCGGCGTCAAGAAGCTCTCGGAGAAGCCCGACGTGGGCCTGCTCGTGTGCGAGACGGACGCCCAGGCCGCCGCCGTCTTCACGCAGAACAAGGTCTGCGCGGCGCCGGTCACCGTCAGCCGCGCGCACCTCGCCGCCCGGCGGACGATGCGCGGCATCGTAGCGAACTCCGGCAACGCCAACGCGTGCACGGGCCGCCGCGGCCTGGCCGACGCCCGCGCGATGGCCCGCCTGGCGGCCGCGCGGATCGGCTGCCCCGCGGAAGCGGTGCTCGTCGCCTCGACGGGCGTCATCGGGCGTCTCATGCCGATGGACAAGGTCGCGGCGGGGATCGAGCGGGCGGCGGCCGCGCGCGCCCGCGGCCCGGAAGCCGACCTCGCCTTCGCCCGCGCCATCATGACCACCGATACGCGGCCCAAGCAGGCCGGCGTCCGGTTCCCGATGCGCGGCCGCGCGGTCACCGTGGCCGGTGCGAGCAAAGGCGTGGGCATGCTCGCGCCGAACATGGCGACGATGCTGGGATTCCTCACGACCGACGCGCCGGTGCGGGCGGCGCTGCTGCGCAAGGTCCTTCGCCGCGCCGCCGACGCCACGTTCAACTGCCTGACGGTCGACGGCCACACGTCGACAAACGACACGCTTGTCCTCCTGGCGAGCGGTCTGGCCTTCGACGCGGGCGCCAAGCCGATCGCCGAGGGCTCCGCCGAGGCGGCGGCGCTCGAAGCGGCCGTCTTCGCCGTCTGCGACAGCCTGGCCCGCCAGATCGCCGACGACGCCGAGGGAGGCACGAAGACGCTCGAAATCCTCGTGACCGGCGCCGCCGGCGACGCCGAGGCCCGCCGCGCCGCCGCCGCCATCGCCAACAGCCCCCTCGTCAAGACGGCGTTCTTTGGCGAAGACCCGAACTGGGGCCGCATCGTCTCGGCCGCCGGGTACGCCGGCATCTCGTCCGGCCCGGAGACCATGCGGCTGACACTCGGGGGCCTCGTGATCTTCAACCGCGGCACGCCGGTCGAGGCCAAGGCCGCCGAACTCAAGGCCGCCATGAAGGCCCACGATATCACGGTCCATCTCGACCTCGGCGCCGGCAAGGGCCGGGCGCGGTACCTCACGTGCGATTTCAGCTACGATTACGTGAAGATCAACGCGGAGTATACGACGTAAGCCGCGCATCGTTTAGCCGCGGCCGCATACGGCCGCGGTCGTTAGTACGACAGCGCTAACTCGTTGATTGGTGCGCGGCGGGTCTCTCGCCACGGCGACGGCCAAACGACTGGACCCCGATGGCAAACGTTTACCGCGCACGATGGCTCATCGACGCCTCGGGCAACGTGGTGCCCGACGGCGCTCTTGTGGCCTCGGAAGGCCGGATCGTCCGCGTCGGCCCGTGGCGCGAAGTCGCCGCCCACGTCGGGCCGGCCGACGCCGTCGAGCATTTCCCCGACGGCGCCCTCCTGCCCGGCTTCGTGAACGCCCACACGCACCTGGGCCTGTCGGACATGGCGGGGAAGTTCCGGCCCACAGGAAACTTCACGGCGTGGATCGGCCGCCTGACCGCGCGGCTGTGGGCGCGGGGCCAAGCGGCGGCGCGGCGGGCCGCCCGCCTCGGCGTCGAGCAGTCCCTGGCTGCCGGGACCGTCGCCGCCGGCGACATGGCGCACGATCCGACGTTCGACGTCCCCCCCGAGGAGGCTCGCGGCCGGTGGGTGATCTTCCGCGAGCTATTTCGGTTCGGGCCGGCCGGCCTCGCGGGCGTCGAGAAGGCTGTAGCGGGACTCGAATCGCGACCCGCCTCGGCCAACACCCGCCTGGGCCTCGCGCCCCATGCCCCCTACACGGCCGGCCTCGAAGTCTTCACGGCGGCCCGGCGGGCGGCGGATGCCCGCGGCTGGCCGCTGTCAACGCATCTCCATGAGTCAGAGGATGAGATCGCTTTCATCGAGCGCGGCGAGGGAAAGCTGGGCGAGTGGATGCGCCGCCTGAAGATCCTCCCCGCCGACTGGCGGCCGGCCGGCGTGCGGCCGATCCGGATGCTCGCCGAGGCCGGGTTCTTCGCCGGGCCGGTCCTCGTAGCCCACGCGAATTACCTCACGGACGAGGACATCGCGATCCTGGCGCGGAGCGGCTCAAGCGTCGCCTACTGCCCGCGGAGCCACGCGTTCTTCAAGCACGAGGGCCACCCGTGGCGGCGGCTCCTCGCGGCGGGCGTGAACGTCTGTTTGGGCACCGACAGCCTGGCCTCGAGCCCGAGCCTGTCGGTCCTCGACGAAGCGCGGCACGTTTTCGCGCACGAGCCGGGCGCCGATCCGCGAACCCTCCTTGAGATGGCGACGCGGCGCGGGGCCGGCGCCCTCGGCCTTGAGGAAGTGGTCGGCGACCTGCGGCCGGGCCTGGCCGCCGAATTCTGCGTCGTGCGGCCGGTGAGCGAAAGCAAGGACCCGCTCGGCGCCGTCCTGGCGGGGGCAGGCGCGGTCGGCGCGTGCGCCCTACACGCGCCCAGCAAGCTGGGCGGCTAAATGGCGCGAGGGCATGCGCGCTGCATTATTTAGCCGCCCAGCTTGCTGGGCGCGCGCCGTTTCGCTCGGCGCCGAACTGGCAATGTCGGGCACAGCGAGCTGAGGCGCGCATTCCACGATAGCCCTTGGCCCGTCGCGGGTTCAACCTTTGGGCGTCAATGTGTCTGCCAAGCCCGCGGTTGCTTTGTCGCCGGCGCGACGCTAGAATGACGCCCTTGCCCGCAGGGACGCCGGATGGATGCCGCGATGATTCAGAGATTCATGGCTCTCGGGATTGGCCTCGCCGCGCTTGTGGCCGCCGGTTGCGGCGCCAAGTTCTACACCGAGCAGGCCGACCGCGAGGTCTACAAGATCGTGTCGGACAAGGAGACCCAGGCCCTGGGCCGGGCGCCGGCGTTCACCATCCAGCCGACAGCCGGCTTGCAGGAACTCCTGAAAGAGATCGAGGAAAAGGCGAAGGCGGCGCCTCCACCGACGCCGCCGATCCCGGCCGTGCCGACGCCGGCAGCGCCGTCGACGCCGGCGCCGAAGGCGGCGCCGCCCGCCGCTTCCGCCTCCGGCGCGCCGCCTGCGGCGGACAAGCCCGCGGCGAGCCCCGCCGCAGGCGCGAAAGAAGCGACGCCTGCGGCGACACCCGAGGCCCTGCCCTCCCCCGTGCCGGAGCCGGGGCCGGGGACCGTCCGGCTGACGATGGCCGACGCCCTCCGCGTGGCCGTCCGCGGCAGCCGCGACTATCAGAGCCAGAAGGAGACGGTGTACCTGGCGGCCCTGACGCTCACGTTCGAGCGATATATGTTCCAGCCGCATCCTTTCGCCACGGGCAAGGTTGATTTCAACAACCAGGACAACAATGGCGAGCGGGTGAAGTCGTGGGACGGCCTGCCGAAGGTCGGCGTCTCGCAGAAGCTGGCCGACGGGGCCCTCGTCGCCGGCAACCTCGGCCTGGCGGCCCTCAAGTTCATCAGCCCGAAGCTGGGCGACACGATCGACTCCACGCTGGATTTCAGCCTGACGCAGCCGCTGTGGCGCGGGGCGGGGCGGCGAATCGTGCAGGAGAACCTCTTCCAGGCCGAGCGCAACGCCCTCTACGCCGTCCGAACGTTCGCCAAGTTCGAGCAGGACTTTGCGGTCGACATCGCGTCGGAGTACCTGCGGGTCCTCCAGCAGCGCGACGTCGTCATGAACGAGTGGATAAACTACCAGAGCCTCAAGGAGGGCCGCGGGCGGGCCGAATGGCTCGCCAAGGCCGAGCGGCTGCCCGAGTTCCAGGTGGATCAGGCCCGCCAGGACGAGTTGCGGGCGTATAACAATTGGATCGAGGGACGCCAGTCCTATGTGAACTCGCTCGACGCCTTCAAGATCCTCCTGGGCCTGCCTATGACGACCGACATCGCCCTCGCGCCGCGGGAGCTCGATCGGCTGGCCGCCCTGGGGCTTCAGCATCCGGAGATTCGACTCGAAGACGCCGTCACCCAGGCCCTGAAGACGCGGCTGGACCTGGCGAAGGCGCGCGACGGCCTCGAAGACGCCGGCCGCAAGGTCCTGGTGGCCGAGGACGGCCTCAAGGGCGACGTGGACCTGGTGGCCAGCATCGGGTACGCCTCAAAGAGCAACTCGCCGCAGTCGGCCCGGCTGATGCTGCGGCGCGGCGATTACTCGATCGGCTTGGACCTGGACCTGCCGGTGGACCGGCTCGAGAAGCGGAACGCCCTGCGGCAAACGCAGATCACGCGGGAGCAGACCGCCCGGACCTTGAGCCGACTGGAGGACAGCATCACGCTGGCCGTGCGGCGGGCGTTCCGGCAACTGGAGCGGGCCCGCGAGAGCTACGAGATTCAGAAGCAGGCCGTCGCGCTGGCCGAGCGCCGCGTGGAATCGACGGAGCTTCTCCTGCAGGCGGGGCGGCTCACCCAGCGCGACGTGCTGGAGTCGCGAAGCGCCCTCTTGGAGGCGAAGAACGCCTTGGTGCGGGCGGTGGTGGCCCACAGCATCGCCGGCCTCGAGTTTCAGCGCGATGTCGGAAACCTGGTCGTAGACGAAGAGGGACAGATTCATGGCTGGCACCTTACCGATAGCGGCCGTTAAAGCGGTCGGCGCCAAGCCCGCAGACGCCCGGCGACGGCTCCTGGCGGGCCTGGGCGGCGGCGCCGCCTTCCTGGGCATCGCGGCCCTGGGGCTCTGGCTGATCCTGGGGCAGTCCTCCGGCTCCCAGTCCGCCGTCACGGGCGAGACCGCCAAGGCCTTCCGCGAGCGCCTCGTCGTCACGGTAACCGACAGCGGCGAGATCGACGCCAAGCGCTCGATGAACGTCGCCTGCGAGGTCGAGGGCCAGAGCAACATCGTCTGGGTCATCGAGGAAGGCACGCACGTCAAGCCGGGCGACAAGTTGATGGAACTGGACTCGGCGGACCTCAAGGAGAAGGTCAGCAGCCAGGACATGCTCTACAAGACCTCCAAGGCGCTCTTCGAGAAGTCGGACAAGACCTTCCTGATCGCGCAGAGCACGCGCGAGAGCGCCTTGGCGACCGCGGGCCTCACCGCCAAGTTCACCCTGATGGACCTGAAGAAGTACCTGGGCACCGACCTGGCGGACCGCTTCATCGCCGCCGAAGGCCAGATCCCCTACACCGATCTCCTGAAGGACAAGGCGCTCGGCGGGGCCGCCCTCCAGATGAAACGCAAGCTCCAGAGCGACATCGACTTGGCGGGCGAGGAACTCTTGCGCGCCGCCAGCAAGGCCGAGTGGACCCGGACCCTCAAGGAAAAGGGCTACGTGACCGGCAGCGAACTGGTGGCCGACGAACTCGCCTGGCGACGCCAGCAGGTCGCCCAGGACCAGGCCAAGACGGCGCTCGACCTCTTCCTCCTGTACGAGTTCCCGAAGGCGGCCGAGAAGGCCTACACCGACTGGCTCGAAGCCAAGCGCGAGCTCGAGCGTGTGAACACCCGCACGAGCAGCGAAGTCGAATCGGCCCGCGCCACACGAGACACCAACAAGGAAGCCAGTGAACTGGAGGAGGCCCGCCTCAAGAAGCTGAGGGACCAACTCGCCAAGACCACCATCGTCGCCCCGGCGCCCGGCATGGTCGTCTACGACCTCGGCGGCGGAAGGTTCGGCCAGCAGGTCATCATCGAGGCCGGGTCCAGCGTCCGGCACCAGCAGAACCTCTTCAGGCTCCCCGACATGGCGGAAATGAACGTCAAGGTCAAGCTCCACGAGTCGGTCGTCAAGCAGACCGCGGTGGGCGCCCAGGCCTACATCACCATCGACGCGTACCCGAAGGAACGCCTGACGGGCAAGGTGACCAAGATCGCCATCATGCCCGACCGCGGGCAGATGTGGCTGAACCCGGGCCTCAAGACGTACGCGACCGAGGTGACGCTCGACTCGACGCCCGAGGGCCTCAAGCCCGGCATGAGCGCCCAGGTCGAAATTCTCGTCGACACGCGCGAGGCGATCCTCCAGGTGCCGGTCTCGGCCGTGGCCGTCGACAAGGGGTTCCAGGTGGTCTACGTCAAGACGCCGACGGCCGTTGACACCCGGCGGGTCGAGGTGGGCCTCTCGAACCAGCGCGTGGTCGAGATCACCAAGGGCCTGGCGGAAGGCGAGGAAGTCTACCTCTTCAAGCCCCCGGGCGCCCCGGAACTCCAGGTGTCGGAAGAGGAAATCAAGAGGGCCCGGGGCGAGGTCGAGTGGAAGAAGCGGGAGGAGCTCCCGCCGCCGATGCCGCCCATGGGAAACGGCGAGCCCGAATCGCCCCGCCCGCCGCGCGACCGGTCGGACCGACCGCGCGGTGATCGGAAATCGGCGGCCGACTCACCGACCGGCACGCCCCCCAAGGACGAGAGGCCCCGGAGCGAGCGGGGACCGGGTTCCCCGGGCAAGAGCGGCGGCAAATCGGAGTCCGGCGGCCCGGCCGCCCGGCCGCCGCGCGGCAGTGCGCCATGAGCCTCGCACGGCTGATCGATCTGACGAAGACCTACGTGATGGGCGCCGACGTCGTCGTCGAGGCCCTGCGCGGGATCAATCTTTCCGTCGAGGAAGGTCAATACCTCGCCGTCATGGGCCCGTCGGGCTCCGGCAAGAGCACCATCCTCAACCTCATGGGGTGCCTGGACCGGCCTACGAGCGGCCGGTACATCCTCGGCGGCGAGGACGTCTCGGACCTGGGCGACGCCGCGCTGAGCGAGGTCCGCGGCCGGCGCATCGGCTTCATCTTCCAGTCGTTCAACCTGATTCCGCAACTGACGGCCCTCGACAACATCGAGGTTCCGCTGTTCTACCAGGGCGTGCACCGGCGCGATCGCCGCCGCCGGAGCATGGAGCTGGCGGAGCGCATCGGCCTGGGCCCCCGTGCCCGGCACAAGCCGATGGAACTCTCGGGCGGCGAGCAGCAGCGCGTCGCCATCGCGCGGGCCCTCGTCAACGATCCGCTCATCATCCTGGCCGACGAGCCCACCGGCAACCTCGACTCCAAGACCGGCAAGGAAATCCTGGCGCTTTTCGACGACCTCTCGTCGCGCGGGCGGACGCTGATCATCGTTACGCACGACGAGGCCGTCGGCCGCCGCACGCACGGCATCGTGCGGGTGGCGGATGGGAATATCGTGAGCCACGAAAAGAACTGAGAGGCGGGAACCGGTTGCCGCCGTTATGGAACCAGCGTAATGCTCTCACTGAAGTCAACCGAGATTCTCCGCCTGGGCATCGCGAACCTCCTCGTCCATCCGGGGCGGAGCGTCCTGACGATGCTCGGCATCCTCTTCGGCGTCTGCGCGGTGGTCGCCACGTTGGCCATCGTCGAGGGCATCAGCCTCAAGATGCAGGAAGAGGTCCTCAAGATGGGGGCCACCAACATCATCGTCGCGGCCAGGAAGCCCGCCGAAAGCCAGTCGGCCTCCACCGGCAACCAGGGGCACGCCCTCGCCTACGGCCTCACCTACGACGACGCCGAGCGCATCCAGTCGAGCATCCAGGGCGCCAGCGTGATCGTGCCGGCCCGCAAGATCCCGGTCACCGCCCGGTACCTCACGCGCCGCAACCGCGTCGAGGTCTTCGGCACGGTCCCCTGGTACACCGAAACGTACGGCATCGAGGTGACGCACGGCCGGTGGCTCGCGCCGCTCGACCTCAAGAAGATGGACAACGTGACCGTGCTGGGGTCGTCGCTGGCGGTCGAGCTCTTCCCGCACGAGGAGTCGCTGGGCAAGGTCATCTGGCTCGGCGAGAACGCCTACCGCGTGATCGGCGTCCTGGCGCCGCGCGGCAGCGGCGGCACCCGCGCGGGCGCCGCCGGCGAGGACTTCGACCGCGTGGCCTACATCCCGCTGACGTCCGCCAGCCGCCGCTTCGGCAACGTCATCCTGGACCGTTCCGTCGGCAGCCACAGTTTCGAGATGTGCGAGCTGCACGAGATCACCGTGAAACTCGCTTCGGCGGAGCAGGTGCGGCCGGCGGCCAGGATCATCACGAGCTTGCTGGAGAAGTTCCACGACCCGAAGAAGAAGGACTGGGAGGTGCAGGTGCCGCTGGACCGCCTCGACGCCCTGGAGCGCACGAAGTGGCTGTTCGTGGTCCTGGGCGTGTCGATCGCGGCGATCAGCCTGCTGGTGGGCGGCATCGGCATCATGAACATCATGCTGGCGAGCGTGACGGAGCGGACGCGCGAGATCGGCATCCGCCGGGCCCTCGGCGCCAAGCGCCGCGACATCGTCAGCCAGTTCCTCGTCGAGACGGTCGTGCTCTCGACGCTCGGCGGGGCGATCGGCGTCTTCGTGGGCGTCCTGATGGCGTGGGGGATTCCGTGGGCCCTGGCGCGGGTGGCCGAGATCCTCAAAGTCGGCGGCGAGGCCGCCCTCTCGAACCTCTCGCGCACCGTCGTGACCCCGGGGGCCGTCATCCTGGCCCTGAGCGCCAGCATCTTCGTCGGCATCGCCAGCGGCGTCTACCCCGCCTACCGCGCCGCCCAGATGGACCCCATCCGGGCCTTGCGGCACGAGTGAGGCAAGTGCGGAGTGCGGAATGCGGAGTAAACGGCCAACGACGAAGGCCTTCGCCATTTAGCCGCCCAGCGTGTCGAAGAGTCGCCGCGGCGACCTGGGCGCGTGTTTCTTTCAGGCGCGAGCGGAGGCAAGAACAAGGAAGCGTGCCGCCACCGGGGCAAACCGGTCGCGGCACGCGTGTTCCTCTGGCTTTGGCTCGAAGCTCGCGGCTTTACTTCACCACCAGCACCGGGCAGGCGGCGTGATCGACGATCTGCTGGCGCTGGCGGGCCAGGAGGTCGCGGGTGGTGCGGCTCGACCGGAACCCGCCGACGACGATCAGGTGCACGCCCCGCGCCTCCACTTGCTTGGGAACAATCGCCTCGCTGTTGCCGGTGGCCAGGACCTCGTCGATCACGAGCTCGCGGCAGGCGGCGCGGAGGCGGACGTCGGCCAGGTGGCGGCGGGCGCTCTCCTGGAGCTCCTTCTCGAATTCGCCTATCTCGGCGTCGACCAGGATGCGCACGCTGAGGAGCTGGTGCAGCGTGTCGGTGTCGACGATCGCCATCGCCGTCATCCGGGCCCCCAGCGCGATCGCCAGGTCGATGGCCAGGTCGGCGGCGCGGAGCGACGACTCCGTCCCGTCCACCAGGGCCAGGATGTGCTTGACGCGGCAGACGTTAGGCATAGCCGGCACTCCCTTCGATCGCGCGGGCGAGGCGGTCCTTAACCATTTTGAGAATAATAAATGACTCGCGCTCGCGCTCCTCCAGGCTCGACAGGATGTACGTGATCGTTTCCGCGTAGTCCGGGATGAAGACCTTCGAGAGGGCGTTGCAGCGCCGCTGGGCCTTGCGAAGCTCGTTCGCGAGGCGCAGGACCGCCGTCTCCAGCTCCGCCAGCTCGGCCAGGAGCCGGAGCGCCTCGGCAAACCGCCGCATCGCCAGGTCGGTGTGGGCCGTCGTGCCGGTGAGGCCGAACTGCACGCCCGGCACGCCGACCGCGGCCGTCACACTCGGGACGCGCAGGCCCATGAGCACCTGCTCCGAGATCTCCAGGTTGTACTCGGCCCGCACGCCGAGCGCGGCCCGGTCGACCCCCTCCGATCCGATCTCCAGAAGCGCCTCGCGGAGGGCCGCGAACGCCTCGGCCATCGCCGCGGCCACGCGGCACTCGAAGTCGCGGGCCCGGCCCAGGCGGCTCATCAACTCGAAGACCAGGATCTGGCGCTTCTGGTCCAACAGATCGTACCCCTCCCGGGCAAACGCGAGTTGCCGCTTGAGGAGGAGGTAGCTCGACTTCGTCGGCGCCACGTTCAGTTTGGCCATGGGTCAACTCTTACGCGCTCGTGCGCCATTCCCCGTAACGCGCTCCCCTTCGGGTCGCGGCTAAACAACACGCGCCCAGGTCGCCGCGGCGACTCTTCGACACGCTGGGCGGCTAAATGGCGATTGCTTTGTCGTTGGCTTCTTCCTCTTCTTCCTGCCGATCAATCTGCAATCTGCAATCTGAATTCTGCAATGCCGTTATTCTTTGTCCTGCGGCTCGGGCGGATCGGCCGCGGCGGCCTTGGCCCCGGGCCTCGAGCGGTAGTACGTGTCCAAGAGGTCATCGCTCACGCGGTGGAGTTCGTCGCGCGGCAGGATCGAGAGGATCTCCCACCCCAGGTCCAACGTCGCCACGACGGTCCGGTTCTCGTACTCCCCTTGCCCGATGAACCGCTGCTCGAACGCGTTGCCGAACTCCAGGTACTTCTTGTCGAGGGCGCCCAGCTCCTCTTCGCCGATGACGTCCGCCAGGCCGCGCACCTGCCGCACGCGGGCGTAGCAGGCGAAGAGCTGGCTGGCCAGCTTCGGATGGTCCTCGCGCGTGAAGCCCTTGCCGACGCCGTCCTTCATCAGGCGCGAGAGGCTCATCAGGCCGGCCACCGGCGGGTAGACGCCGCGATGGTGCAGCTCGCGGTCCAGCACGATCTGCCCCTCGGTGATGTAGCCCGTCAGGTCGGGCACCGGGTGGCTGATGTCATCGGACGGCATCGTCAGGATCGCCATCTGGGTGATGGAGCCGGGCGAGCCCTCGATGCGGCCGGCGCGCTCGTACAGGCTGGCGAGGTCCGAGTACAGGTAGCCGGGGTATCCCTTGCGTCCGGGGATTTCGCCGCGGGCCGTGCCGACTTCGCGCAGGCTCTCGCAGTAGTTCGTCATGTCCGTCAGCAGCACCAGGACGTGCTGGCCGCAGTCGAACGCCAGGTACTCGGCCAGCGTGGCGGCGGCGCGGGGCGTCAGCAACCGCTCGACGCTCGGCGCGTCGGCGAGCGAGAGGAACATCGTGACGCGCGACAGCACGCCCGACTGCTCGAAGTTCCGGATGAAGAACTCGGCCACGTCGTGCTTGACGCCCATCGCCGCGAAGATGATCGAGAACTCGACCTTCTCCTCCAGCAGCCGCGCCTGGCGGACGATCTGGGCCGCCATCCGGTCGTGCGGAAGGCCGCTGCCCGAGAAGATCGGCAGCTTCTGGCCGCGCACCATCGAGTTCAGGCCGTCGATGGCCGAGACGCCCGTCTGGATGAACTCGCGCGGGTACCGGCGGGCGTGCGGGTTGATCGGCAGGCCGTTGATGTCGCGCAGGTCGGCCGAGAGGGCCGGCGGGCCGCCGTCGACCGGCCGGCCGAGGCCGTCGAAGACGCGCCCCAGCATCCGCCGCGAGACGGGCAGCCGGAAGCTGTCGCCCAGGAACCGGGCCCGCGTCGTCTCGTTCGAGAGGCCCGTCGTGCCTTCGAGGACCTGGACGACCGCCGCCGTGTCGGAGACTTCGAGGACCCTCCCAAGGCGGGGCCGGCCCTGCGGGTCGAGGATCTCGACCGTCTCGTCGTACCCCACGTCGCGCACGCGGTTGACGACCACCATCGGGCCCTCGATCCGCGACGAGCCGACGTACTGGAGCCCGTGGTCCGCCACGTCCAATTTCCAGTCGATCACCGGATCACCTCGGCCTGGCATGAGCCTTCTCGAACGCGTCGAGTTCCTGGTTCACGCGGGCCGCCAGCGCCGCCAGGCCCGCGAGCTGGTCGTTGCCGTAGGCGCCCTTGGCCCGCATGATCTGCGGGACGCAGGGGAGCTCGCGGAGGGCCGCGAGCGGCGCCCCCGCCTGGATGGCCGCGCGCCCGCGGCGATACAGCGTCAGGATGATCCTCAAGAGCGCCACCTGGCGCTGCGGTGTGCAATACATATCCACCTCATCATACGCGCTCTGGGCCAGGAAGCCGTCCCTGAGCAGCTCGGCCACGAAGAGGATGAGCCGCTGCGTGTCGGGCAGGACGTCGGGGCCGACGAGCTTGACGATCTGCTGGAGGCGCTCCTCGCGCTGGAGCACGGTCATGGCCTCGGTCCGCGCTTCCGACCAGTCGGGCGCCTCCTTCTCCCACCACGAGGCCACGTCCTCGATGTACTCCGAGTACGACCGCAGCCAGTGGATCGACGGGTAGTGCCGCGCGTAGGCCAGCTCGGTGTCGAGCGCCCAGAAGCAGCGGATGAAGCGCCGCGTGTGCTGCGTGACGGGCTCGGAGAAGTCGCCGCCGGGCGGGCTGACGGCGCCGACGATGGTGACCGACCCCTTGTCGCCGCCGAGGGTGGTGACCGCGCCGCCGCGCTCGTAGAACTGGGCGAGGCGCGTCGGCAGCGTCGCGGGGAAGCCTTCCTCGGCCGGCATCTCCTCCAGGCGCGCCGCCAGCTCGCGCAGCGCCTCGGCCCACCGGCTGGTCGAGTCGGCGAACACGGCCACGTTGTAGCCCATGTCGCGGTAGAACTCGGCCAGCGTGATGCCGGTGTAGATCGAGACCTCGCGGGCCGCCACGGGCATGTTCGACGTGTTGGCGATCAGGATGGTCCGCTCCATCAGCGGCCGGCCCGACCGCGGGTCCTTCAGTTCCGGAAACTCCCGCAGCACTTCCGTCATCTCGTTGCCGCGCTCGCCGCAGCCGATGTAGACGATGATCTCGGCGTCCGACCACTTGGCGAGCTGGTGCTGGGTGACGGTCTTGCCGGTGCCGAAGCCGCCGGGGATGGCCGCCGTGCCGCCCTTGCCGAGGGGGAAGAACGTGTCGATGATCCGCTGGCCGGTGACGAGCGGCTCCATGACGCGCAGGCGCTGACGGATGGGCCGCGGGACGCGCACGGGCCACGGCTGGAGCATCGTGAGGTCCCTCGGCCCGGCGGCCGTCTCGATGACGGCGATCTTGTCGGCCAGCGTGTACTGGCCCGGGCCGGCGAGCCACTTGAGGTCGCCGGAGAGGCCCGGCGGGACCATCACGCGGTGCTTGACGAGCGGCGTCTCGGCGACCTCGCCGAGACAATCGCCCCCGGCGACGCGCCGGCCGGCGGCCGCGCGCGGCTCAAACGGCCACGGCTTCGCCACGTCGAGGGCCGGCACCTTTTCGCCGCGGCGGATCCACGCCCCGCTGTGGGCCTGGATGGCCGGCAGCGGCCGCTGGATGCCGTCGTAGATGTTCCCGATGAGGCCCGGCCCCAGGCTCACCGAGAGCGGCGCGTGGGTGCGGCGGACGGGCGCGCCGGGCTTCAGCATCGAAGTATCTTCATATACCTGGATCGTCGCGCGGTCCTCGATGATGCGGACGACCTCGCCCACGAGGCCCATCTCGCCGACCTCGACGACCTCGTACATCCCGGCCCCGCGCATCCCGATCGCTACGACGATCGGTCCGCTGACGCGCGTGATGACGGGGCCGGAATCTCCTGATGGCGGCATGGTCACGACTCCTTCCCGGCAGGGCCGGCGCCGGCCAGCGACGTGCGGGCGCCGATCTGGCGGCGCAGGATCGGCCAGAACCGCTCCAGGCGCGCGGCGAGGCTGTTGTCCCAGACCTGGCGTCCCTCGGCGTCGCGGACGATCACGCCCCCGTCGATCTTCGCGCCGGCGGCGTCAACGGCGACCTGGAGACCCTCGCGGCCGGCGCGGCGGCCGACCTCCCCGGCGAGGCCCGCGCCGAAGGCCTGGCGGTCCGCCTCGGAAAGCTGGAGGACGAATCTCGTCCCCTCCATCCGCCCGACAGCCTCGGCGGCCAGACGCACCACGGTCTCGCGGTAATCGAAGCCCTCGCGCGCCAGGATCCTCCGGCATGCCGCGTCGCGGATGCCCTGGAGCACCTCCTCGGTGCGGGTGTTGCGGCGGCGCAAGGCCTCGAGGATCACGCTCGCCAGGATGAGCCCGCGGCGGTTCTCGGCGTCGCGCCGGGCGGCGTCGAGGCGCTCGCGGGTCTCCCGCTCGATCTCCTGGCGGGTCTTCTCGCGGAGGTCCTGGGCCTCCTGCCGCGCACGGCCGAGGACGCGCTCGGCGTGCCGCCTGGCGTCGGCGATGATCTCCTCGCGCAGGGCTTGCTGGGGACCCGTATTCGCAGCCGTCACTTACTTCTCCTCCTTCTGGCCGATGCGGACGCCGATGGCCTCCTGGACGAAGTCGTGGAGGGTCTTGCGCCCGCGCATCGGGCCGCCGGGGCCGGGAATCTCGACCACCAGGGGCCGCGCCTGGGCCGCGCGGACGGCGTCGACCTCGGCCCGTATCCCCGCCGCCACCACGTCGGTCAGGATGACGACGCCGACGTCGAGGCGCGCGGCGGCCGCGTGGAGCGCTCCGGCGGCCTCCGACGGCGCCGTCACGGCCCGGCCTTCCACGCCGGCCAGCCTGAAGCCGCGGACCGTGTCCTCATCGGCGATGCAGTAGAACTTCAAGGCGCGCCTCCGGCCTCACAGCTTGAGCCAGAGCAGGATGGCGATGGCGAACCCGAGCACCGCCAGGCCTTCGGCCAAGCCGACGAAGAGGACCGTCCGGCCCATCAGTTCGGGCTTCTCGGTCATCGCCCCGATGGCCGCCGTGCCCACCCTGGCCACGGCGTAAGCAGCAGCGGTGACGCTGATGCCGACGGCAAGCACCGCACACAGCGCGACGCCCACCGTCCGATAGGCGTCGCCCGCGCCGCCGGCCGCCTGGCCCTCGGCCTTAACCTCTTCGGCCAGCGCCACCGATCCCATGATGCCCGCCA
>Ga0315284_10008515_pt1 | contig 14655 bp, 9 predicted proteins | sample YL17G09_16_MG_FD_203696 | JGI IMG/M metagenome (GOLD analysis project Ga0315284, IMG submission 203696) | Sediment microbial communities from Yellowstone Lake, YNP, Wyoming, USA - YL17G09_16 | ecosystem: Environmental > Aquatic > Freshwater > Lake > Sediment | place: USA: Wyoming | collected... | reverse complement strand
TGTCAACCCCGTAGTAGAATTTTGACTCGCTTTGCGATATTACCCCGCCCTCTTTAGAAGGGCGGGGTTGTCAAAATTTCACTACGGGGTCAAGCTGAAAGAGAAGATGCAAATCTTTACCTTATTTATCTTTGATTTAATTTTTTCTCAATTTGCTCCCTTTCAATCTCTTTTAAAAATTCCAAGAAAATTGGCTCATCAATTACTTCTTTAGCTCGTCTTACCCAAAGTTTATACTCAATTCTGCCGTATTTTCTCCAATATTCTAAGCCCTGCAAAAGGTTTACCATTCTGTCGGCTTGTTTTACAAATCTCGCCTCCTTGCTCAGACCTTTTTCAAAATCTAACCATAGCTGATTTATTTCCCCTTTCACCTCTGGAGATAATTTAGAGGTAAGTTTTTTCATTGCTCTCGCCTCTAATTTTTGCTTTATTTTTTCTATTTTTTCCCTTTGTTTGGCAGTCGGCCGACCTAATTTTGGTCTGATTTTAGCAACATCTTTTATTGTTAACTTCCCTTTTTCTCTCACCGCTACCGCATCGTAAGAAGTTAAATCAGGGGAATAAACTTCGCAAATGTCGTGAATCAAGGCTATTTTTATGGCTCTTTCTAGGTTCAGTTTTTTCTTTTTTCCTAGAATCCAGACTAAAATTGCCAAATGAAAAATATGTTCGGCTGTTGTCTCAGGATTCTTAATTTTATGGATTTGCCACCCCCTTCTTTTTTTTCCTTTAAGTTTACCGATTTCAATTAAAAATTTAAAAATGTTTTTCATGGTATACTTTGCCGCATTCTGTAGAAATTTGATTTCTACAGAAAAAGGCCGGGTTCCTCCTGGCCTTATTATGCCATAATTTTAGATTAATTAAAGCGATTTACTCGAAGAACATTCGTTCTTCACCGAGCTTTCGCGTAGCGGAAGCGAAGGTGGAGAAGAAGAAATCTTCTTTGACTCCACCCTTCGCTGAGGCTCGGGTATTTAAGATAAATATCTTATTTTTCTAATTTTATAAATTGTTTCAATCGGTGAAGAAACAGATATTTCCTCTCCTTTCCTATGACCTAAGAGAGCTTGGCCAACCGGAGATTCGTTAGAAATCTTTCCTAACGCCGGGTCAGCCTCTAAGCTTCCCACGATTGTAAATTCATCAATTTGGTTGCTTACTTCAACCGTAACCTTAGCCCCCAAATCAATGATATTCTGTCTTTTTCCGGCAGGAGGTCTAATTAAAAGAGTATTCTTCAAAATATATTCCAATTCAACGATTCTTGATTCCAAAAAGCTTAAATCTTCTTGAAAAGATAGATATTCCGGATTTAAGTCTTCCGATTCAAAAATCTTTGGCGCTTCCCCTTTGGTCTTGGCCAATCTTAAACTTCTCAAATTCCGATATTCTTTTTTTATCTTTTCTAATCCTTCTTTAGTTAAGTAAAACTTTTTTATTTCCGACATAATTCTACTCCAAGAACATTCGTTCTTCTCCACCCTTCGCCGCACTGCGGCTCGGGTAAGAAAGCAATTAATTATCCTTACAATTACTATTTTGTAAAAAATCCCCTTGACTTGAGGGGATTAAGTTTTAAAGTAAGTAATTTCTTTAAAATATCCCCTCAGCAAATCATTTTAGCAAATGATAAAACAGGAATAACATAAGTTTCTTTAGTATTTGTCCGGGCTGTGAGGATTGTTATCTTTATAAAATTTTTAAAATAAATATTTTTTTGCTTCATTTTCCTATCTATTTCATTATATTGCTTCAAGATACCTTGTCAATAGCCGTTCAATAATTACCCGAGCCGCAGCAAAGGGTGAAGAAGAGGATTTATCCTCTTCGCCTAATTATAGAGATTAACTTTATGCTTTTTCTTAAGTTTCTAATAATTATTCCACAAATAATTTCGGTTTTAGACAGGACTCATCCCCACGATCAGAACCTGAGGCCCGGTATAGATGCCCACCGCTGAAGAAACTTGAGATAAAAACAAAATCCTGCTGTTTTTTCTCTTTTCCAGTTCCTTTTTTAACCGTAATGCCTCTTTTGGGTCCTTCCCGTAAACAACCGCTATGTTTACATCTTTACCTTTTTGATTCTTTTCAACTTCACTGATTAAAATTCTAACCAGGTCTTTACCAAATCTTATTCCGAAAAACCTCACCTTTCCTTCTTTTATCCCAAACAAAAACCAAACTCCTATCTTTGGAAAAAAAGAAATTATTTTGGCTAAAATTTCAGGCAAGTAAAATCTGCCCGACCTGACCAGATAAGTAAAATCTTTCAGCCCGCCAAAAATTTTAATTTGCAGGCAAAAACTCTTTAAAATTTCTAAAATCTCTTGCTTTTCTTTACCCTGAGAAATCAATTCCTGAATTTTAAACGCCGCTAATCCTTCACCCGCTTCCGCTGAAAAACAATCAAAAACGCTAATTCTCTTTTTTTCTTTTACCATACTTCTGGCAATCCTGGCCGAGCTATAGGCGCCCGATAACTTACTTGATAAAGTTATGACTAGAATTTCTTCAAATCTATCTAAAGCTCTTTGATATACCAAGAGAAAATCTTTAAAAGAAGGAGCCGAAGCTGTCGGCAGAGGACGGCCAGTTTTTACTCCTTCTTCTAATTTTTTAAAGAGGTTTTCTTTTTTGAGAATTTCTCCGTCAGGAAATCTCGTCAGAAAGGGAATTTCAATTATTCCGTTTTTTTCCAAAAATTCTTTGGGCAGATCAGCCACTTCTTCCACCACCAGCCCCAACGGTTTTTTCTCGCTGATTTTCCTGATTTGTTCTGCCATATCTTCTACCTTCCATTCTGAAATTCCGAAATTAACGATTTTTTCTTTTATTTTTTCCGGAAAATTGCTATGGATATGAATTTTAATTCTGTCTTCTGATTCTAAAATATCAATGCTGTTTCCCAATAAACCAAGCTCCTCTTTCAATTTTTCTAACTCAGCTGTCTTAATTTTTCTAATCTGGAATACCACATCATACTGATACTCTAATCTCTCTTCTGATTTTAATTCAGCGGTCCCCGGCCTCTCATTGTTCTCTGCTGAAGGAATAATTTGTTTTAAGCTTTCCAGCCAGGCTTCCAATATCTTAAGAAAGCCCAAACCGCCGGCATCTACCACATTATTCTGTTTAAAAACCTCTAACTTTTCTTTTGTCGCATCCAAAGCCAATTTCCCCGCTTTTTGACTTTCTTCCAAAATTTTAATGATATTCACCGTACCAGAAACTTCTTTTTTGGCAACTTCATAAGCTCTCTCTCCGGCTGCTTTCATCACATCTAAAATTGTTCCTTCCACCGGATTAAAAATTGAACGATAGGCGGCTTTTGTCCCTTTTCTCATGGCGATGCTTAATTTTATACCGTCTACCTTGTCTAAACTTTTAATTTGCTCCAAGAATCTAATCAGGTATCCGGTGAAAATCATTCCTGCATTTCCTCTGGCATTAACCATTGCTCCTTCCTTAATATCCCGGGTCAATTCTAAGATTGAACCGTATTCCCGCTGATTGATTACTCCTTCTATTCCCAAAAGCGTGGCGGCTAAATTATAGCCCGTGTCTTTGTCAGCTACCGGCCAAACATTGATTTTATTAATTTCTTCCTGATGGGAAACAATTTTCCGGCTGGAGGCCAGCATCATTTTTTTAAAATCTTCCATCTTAAGTTCGGCCACCACTTTTTCAGGAGCAAGGATTTTCTGAATAGGCCTTGTGACGACTTTTACTCCGTTTACAGCAATTTTCGCTCCGAATTTGGCCGCCTTCCAACCGATTTTCGGCGGGAGCAAAATTGGCTTTGCTAAAGGTTTAATCAAGCCGGCGATTCTGATTGAACCATTTTTTGTTTTCTTAATGATTTGTTTTGCAATTGAATTCATAAATTATTGTAAAAACCGGCGAATATCTTTCATCTTATCTAAAATACGGCATTTTTGAAATGCCGAATTCTTGCTTTCCTATTATTTAAATCAATTTTGATAGCGATGACATCAATCTGCCATTTACTGTTTAGAGGAATTTTCTTTTCCATCAGCCAGTTTTCCGCCATTTTCAGAATTTTTCTTTGCTTCTGATAATCTACTTTGTCTTCTGGTAAAATGGCAGAGAATTGTTCTCTGCCATTTTCAGTTAAAGTCTTTACTTCAACAAAAGAAATAATATCTTTTTTCTTTGCCACAATATCAATTTCGCCTCTTTGCGGACCTGAAACAAATTTTGGTACGTAATTGCGCGCCAAAATCTTATGCCCCTTTCTCTTCAAATATTCTGAAGCGACTTTTTCCCCGAGCGCGCCGATTTCTTTGGTATCCATCGTAAAATACCGATGTAAAAGTTATGCTATTAAATTCTTCCTGAACAAATTCTTTAAAATGCTTTTTTCGAAGGAAGGGATCTTTATTTTTTTGATTTCTCTGTAAGAAAATAAACCTAAATCCTGCCCTTCTTTTTGCTGTTTCTTCAACTTTTCTAAAGGAATCTTTAAGGAAACAATAAAAATAAACTGTTCTTCTTCTCGCTGCTTGGATTTGTAACTTTTAATAAATTTCAAATCTTCTAATTTTATACCTAATTCTTCTTTAGCCTCTCTTCTTACGCATTTTTCTGGGGTCTCTCTTGCTTCCATCTTCCCTCCAAAAAATGCCCAGTAACCTGGGAATCTTTTTATTTTTTCATCTCTATGTTGGAGAATAAATTTCCTGTTTTTATCTATTAATAAAAAACCTGCCGATGATCTTATTTTTTCCATAACATTTTTATCCTGCAAAAAATTATCCTGACGGCGATTGCCATTCACTATAAACTAATTTTGGACCCGGCGAGAATCGAACTCGCATCAGAGCAATGCGAATGCCCCGTTTTGCCATTAAACTACAGGCCCGCCTAAATTTTGGACTTAATTAAAGTTTTAAATATCTTTAGAAAGCGGGTAAAAATAAAAACGGCTAAAATTTCAATAGTCAAAACAGAAATATCTCTCAAGGTGCCAAGACGATAACCTTCGGCTGAGTAACTGAAATAATCGTGGCGGAAAAAATTTATCACGTATAAAACGGTTGTCAGAATCACCCAGCTATAAACGAAATACTCGCCGTTTCTTTTTGATTTTTTCTCGCCCAGCCATCGGACTAATTCTTTATGCAACGAATAGATGATGACGATAGTTAAATAAAAAAAGTTGATTCTGGGCGGCAAAAAAGTGCCGCGAGCAAAAAAATCGCTGACCAATAAAACCATCGTCGACACGGTCACGATTGAACATATAATAAAAAGAGTGCGGTTAATGTCTGATTCTGTTTTTCTCAATTTTTTTAAATCTTCCATATTTTACTGTCGGGGGCAGCAGAGTTGAACTGCTAATCTCACGCACCCGAAGCGTGCATGTTGCCATTACACCAGCCCCCGGTTCCGGAAATTTCTAAATCTTAATTTCTAATTTCTAAACAAATTACAATTTTTAATTTTTACGTCACCCAATACTTATTTTTCGTCATTTCGTCTCTTTTCATTTCAATTTTTTCCCGTTCTTCCCTCGCCTTTTGGCTTAAGGAGCTAAGCTCCTTTTCCGATAATTTGCCTATTTTTTTGATTTCATTTTCTAAAAATTTTTTCTCATTTTTCTTTGGGTCTTCTAAAACAAAGCTAAGCAAAATATCTAAAATTTGTCCTACTTTGGGACCTGGTTGAAGAGCCAAAATTTTCATCACCTCATTTCCGTTAACCTTAAGCATTTTGGCTGAAATCGGATCTTGAGACACCTTTTCAATAATATATTTTAAGTGTCTTAATTTATATGGCTCGGCTTTGGGAACTCCGGAGCCGATTCGGTCTGCCATTCTCACCTGCAATAATTCCTCCATATTTTCAGGACCTGCTTCACGCACGAGCCTTCTGACCGAGCTTTCTGAAACTTCATCAACATTATAATAAAAGAGGTGATATCTTACAAGTTTGGCAATTTTTTCAATTTCTTTTTTGGGAAATTTTAACCGGTCTAAAATCTGGACGGTCATTTTTGCTCCCAAAATTTCATGATTATAAAAAGTGGCATCGGGCCCTTCGCCCTGCTTTACTCTCGGTTTAGCAATGTCGTGAAAAAGAGCCGCTATTCTGACATATTTATTAAAATTCTTCTGAGCCGCGTATTTAAGAGAAAGCAAACCATGCTCATAACATTCATATATATGATGTTTATTTTGAGTTACCATATAGCCTTCTTCTAATTCCGGCACAACGTATTTTAAAAGTCCGAGTTGTTTCAAAAGCTCTATGCCGTCGGCCGCTCTTTCTGCCATAATGATTTTTAAAAATTCGTCTCTGATTCTTTCTTTGGAAATCGCCTGCAACCAGAAAGAATTTTTTTTAATCGCCTTGGCAGTTTTTTCCTCGATTCTCCATCCGCCAGCTGGCGGACCGCCCAAACTTACAGCGAATCTCACTGCCCTCATCATCCTTAAAGCATCCTCAGAAAATCTTTCTTCCGGATTACCTACTGCCCTAATAATTTTATTCTTCAAATCTTGCCGACCACCAAAAGGATCAACAATCTCCTCTTGTTTAAGGTTCAACCTTAAACATAGGGCGATGGCATTAACGGTGAAGTCTCGCCGAGCCAAGTCTTCTTCTATGGTTTTGGCAAACCTTATTTCATCCGGGTGGCGCTTGTCCGTATATTTTGCTTCAGAACGATAAGTAGTGATTTCAATTTCTTTTAATTTCTGGTTTTTACTTCCGGTTTGAACGGTTACTGTTAAAAATTTATTTTCATAAAAACTCTTGGAAAATACTTTCTGAATTTCTTCCGGTTTTGCCGAAGTGGCAATGTCCCAGTCTTCAGGCTCCACCTCCCTTAAGAAATCTCTAACACATCCGCCGACAATATAGGCCTCAAACCCCGCCTTTTTTAATTCCTCAATAACAAATTTTACCTCTTTTGGAATTTCCATATATTTTATCTTATCTCAAAACCTTGTTTTTTTCAATTAATCGGCTAAAATTAACGTACATTGCCCCCGTAGTTGAATGGATACAATGCCGCGCTTCGGACGCGGAGATGAGGGTTCGAGTCCTTCCGGGGGCATTAGAAGGGAAAACTTTACCTAAAAATAAAATCACGGGGTCGACCTGTGGATATCTTTTTAGACTTAACTTCTTTTCTTTGATATAATTTTAAAATGTGGAAAAGAAAAATATCTATTTTTTTATTTAAAACCGCCTGATTTTGTGTTATACTCTGTTTTAGATGATTAAATTTTTTATGAAAAACAAAATTATATTTTTGGCAATTTTTATTGTAGCCGGAGGGCTGGCCTTTTCCCAATTAAAAGCAGTTAGGGCAGCGGAACCGACTAAAGAAACCGAAAAAACAAGGGTGGTAGTCACCAAAGGCCCGGATATCAGTTTTCTGACGAGCAAAATAATCAGCCAGTCAGGCAATGTCTTAAAAATATATTTTGAACTTTATAACGGCAAAGGAGTCCAGACAGATGTCAAATACGGAATTGAACTGGTAAAGCGAGAGGGAGATATTCAGAAAACGCCGGATGAAAAAGTGTATCCGGAAAATTTGAGTTTGGGCGAAGGGGAGACAATAAAAAGAGAAATTGAATATGTCGCTCCTGCATATCTTAACGGAACATTTGAATTATGGCTCATTTCTAAAAGCTCACGCGGTTTGACGCTGACGATTAACAAAGTAGGAGATGTTTCGTTTTCCGGTGACGGACAATTTGTTGAAATATTCTGGCATTCTTGCTATCTGACGGTTGAAGGCGAGGCGGGCAGTCCGCATTATAATCTTGCCCAAGGCGTAGACATTTCTCCTCAAGAAAAACTAATCGGTACCTGCGAAACAGTCAGCCACTTTACCAAAGACATTACCTTCACCCCTCAATTTCAGACATATTTCAGAAATTCCTTTGGCGATATAGTTGAAGATAACAAAGAATCCCAGAGCGAAGCATCAATTAAGGCAGGAGAAAAAAAGACCTTTGTTTTTCCTTTACCCAAAGCCCTTGCCCCTCAAGCATACGACGCTAAACTGACTTTTTTGAGCGATAATAAACCAGTTTCTAATTCAGTCGCTTTTCACTATGTTTTGCGAGGGGTCAGCGCCACCATTCAGAATTTAACGCTGGATAAGGATTATTATTCCAAGGGAGAAAATGCCCAAGTGTCTTTTTATTGGACAGCCGCGGCTGACGCTTTTTTGGGAGCTAGGGGAGGAGAGGAGGGAACTCTGGTAAAAAACCCCGCGATGGAAATCTCCATCAAAAACATTGACAACCAGAATTGCATTAACCCTTTTGTCAAACAGCTTGAAAATACCAATCTTCGGACCAGTTTTGTCATTCCGATAATCCAAGATTGCCAAAATCCCAAGGTGTCGGTGGCCATTAAAAACGGGGAAGGGGCAGTTTTGGACAAAAAGGACTTAGAGATAACCAGCAAAAACCCGCCCCCAAAAGCGATTTATTCATATTATAAAATCTTAATTTTCTCTGCCCTGATTATTTTGATTTTGATTATCTTTTTTATTTTTAGGCGGAATATTCTGAAGCAAGGCAATAAGCCGGCTTCGGTTATTTTGTTTTTGATTGTTTCTGGTATTCTCTTGTTTGGTTTTGGCCACTTCGCCAAAGCAACAGAGAGCTGGGAGCTAAAGGTCTATAGATGTGTTGAGAACGTATGTTCAAGTTGCACTGGAGGGAGCTGCTCTGCAACCTGTCCTTCTATTCCAGCCTGTTCTTATAACCCGACCACTTGTACTAGTTGTAGGGGTGAATGTGTTTCCCCTAACCCGGAATTTTACGTTGAAGGTGGTTGCACTTATTATTGTCAGGATAATTGTCTCCAGAAAATAAAATTTACATTTACCTTCGGTCTTAATATCTGGGAGCTAAAGCCGAGTGGTGCATGGGGGGGTGCCATTTCACCATATACCTTTAACCCCGGCACTTTACTTAAACTAAATTCAGCCGCTTCTGAGAATTATAGTGTCTGTTCAAATGCGCCCTCAAATTATGCTTACTATACTCTAACCGCCACAACGAATGGCCAGACGCAGTATCTTTTGGGTTCTGCCACCGCTGGCACCAAAGTTAATATAAATGGGGGAGCGATCGGCGATATGCTTGTAGGGGCTATGAAAGATTTTACCCTCCCGACCGCCTGCGGCACATCATACCCGATAAACATTCATTTTAAGGTAACGACTAGTCTGTCTAGTTATAAGGGACCATACGAGACAGATCAAGTGCTATATTATGATATTGTTAATTGTTGTACTCCCGTCAACGGCGGCTGGAGCGGTTACTCTAACGTTGGCACTTGCGGACAATACCAAGCCTGCAAACAACGCCAAGACAGAACTTGCACTAATCCTTCTCCCTCTTGCGGCGGCGCGGCTTGCTCTGGTGACTCAACTCAGTATCTTGACTGCGGTGCAGTCAATGGCGGCTGGAGCGGTTACTCTAACGTTGGCACTTGCGGACAATACCAATCCTGCAAACAGCGCCAAGACAGAACTTGCACTAGTCCTGCTCCTGCCTGCGGCGGCGCAAACTGTTCCGGTCTTTCGACTCAGTATCTTGATTGCGGTGCAGTCAATGGCGGCTGGAGCGCTTGGAGTTCGTGGAGTGGCTGGAGCGCTTGCAGTAACTGTTCTCAGTCTCACACCCGCACCCGCACCTGCACCAGCCCTGCCCCTGCTTGCGGCGGAGCCGCTTGCAGCGGTAATAGTACCGAAACTGAAACTCAAGCCTGTGACGTAGTCATTGGCGGCTGGAGTAACTGGACTAGTTGGAGTCCTGCTTGTCCTGCTTGCGGCGATGTAACCCAGACGCGGACTAGAACTTGCACAAACCCGGCTCCACAATGCGGCGGCGCGAATTGTTCGGGGGTGTCAAGCGAATCGCGATCCTGTGGTCTTCCACCCTGTGTTACCAATCAAGCGCCTGTGGCTGTCGCGACTATCTCCAAAGACGGCATTACTTACGCTGATTCTATTACCGTGACCAAAGGAGTAGCCACTCCGATTTATCTCTCTGCCAATCACAGCAACTCCGGCGTGATAAATAATGGCTCTTCTGACCCGAATGGCTGGACAGATGCAATCAATGGAGTTTCCAGTGGCGGCAAATGCGAATGGAACCGCGACCTTAACCAAGGCGCGCCGACGTTTGAACCGCCCACCATTAACAATCCCAATTCTCCGGCAGATTGTAATATTTCTTTGGGTAGTTTAACCTTCAACGATTCTCCCGGAACCTATACTTACCAGGTTTTAAGGATTACTGATAAACCTGGTCTTCAATCAAATGTTGATACGGTGCAAATTACTGTCCAAGCGTTGGCAACCTGCACCCTCTCCATCACTCCATCCAATTTCCGCTACTGCGACAGTAGCACCATCACTTACGATGGTACCAGCTCTCCATCATCTGTTCCAATAACTAAATTATTCGGCACAAGAGGCGGACAGCCGGATGCACCAGCAGGTGGCTGGGATATGGGGGCTACGCCTTTTCATAATGTATACCCCGTAGATTCCAGTCTTATCGGTACCTATACCCGGTATTTTAAGGGTTATAACTCTTCAGGTCAGGAACTTTGTACTTCCAATACTGTTAATGTTTCAATTAATAATTGTATTTACACTCTCACCGTCTCCAAATCTGGCGGCGTCAGTTCGGGAACAGTTACTTCTAATCCTGCCGGTATCAACTGTGGAACAGTATGCCCGAGTCAGACTGCAAGTTATACTTCCGGCACTTCGGTCACCCTTACCGCTTCGGCTTCCACCGGCTATACTTTTGCCGGCTGGTCAGGCGAAGGATGCTCTGGCACCAGCACCTGCACGGTTTTAATGACCCAAGACAGAAATGTGACGGCAAGATTTGATCCTACGGTAGTTTGTCCCGCGATAACCACCCAGCCCCAAAGCCAGACCATCTGTTCTGGCAACACGGCTAATCTATCAGTGACAGCTGCAGGCACCTCGCCTTTGTCCTATCAGTGGTATCGCGGGTCAAGCGGGAACACCTCAAATCCAATATCAGGCGCTACTAATTCTACCTATACCACGCCCAGTTTAACCAGTAATACCAGCTACTGGGTCAGGGTTTCCAATACTTGCGGCAGTGTTGACGGCAATACCGCCACAGTGACAGTTAATTCTGCTCCTGCTGGCCCTACTCTTATTTCTCCGGCTAACAATTCATCTCTGGGTATTGCTCCCCAGACCCCTACCTTTACATGGAACGATGTCTCGGGTGAAGACAGCTATTGGGTTGACCTTTGCACTGACAGCGGTTGCGCCAACTACACCAATAAACAAGTTTCTGCCAACACCATGCAACTAACATGGAATTCATCGCTTGGAGCCGGCACTTACTGGTGGCGTGTCTATGCCTCCAATTCCTGCGGCGGCAACCACAGCGCTACCTGGAGTTTTACTATCAGTTCTCCGCCTGTCAACCAAGCGCCTATCGCCGTTGCCACCATCTCCAAAGACGGCACCACTTACGCTGATTCCATTACCGTGACCAGAGGCGTTACCACCCCAATTTATCTTTCAGCTGCCGGCAGTTCTGACCCTAACGGCTGGACAGACGCGACTAATGGCGTTTCTTCAGGAGGTAAATGTGAATGGAACCGCGACCTTAACCAAGGCGCGCCGACGTTTGAACCACCACCGATTATGAATCCTAATTCTCCCTCGGCTTGCAACATCTCTTTGGGAAATTTAACCTTCAATGATACGCCAGGTACATATACTTACCAAGTCTTAAGGATTACTGACAAACCCGGCGCGGTTTCTAATATTGATACGGTTTCAGTAACGGTTCAGGCACCTTCTTGTACTCCCAGTTGCGACTCTTGTTCTGTTTCCTGCGGCGGCGGAACCCAAACTTGCATCAGAGCCGACTGTAGCACTTATAGCCAATCCTGTAACACGCAGGCTTGTATCATAAATCAAGCGCCTGTCGCCGTTGCCACTATTTCCAAAGACGGCACCACTTACGCTGATTCTATTACCGTGACCAAAGGAGTAACCACGCCAATTTATCTCTCTGCCAATCACAGCAACTCCGGCGTGATAAATAATGGCTCTTCTGACCCCAATGGCTGGACGGATGGAACTAATGGCGTTTCTTCAGGAGGTAAATGTGAATGGAACCGCGACCTTAACCAAGGCGCGCCGACGTTTGAACCACCACCGATTATGAATCCTGATTCTCCCTCGGCTTGCAACATCTCTTTGGGAAATTTAACCTTCAATGACGCTCCCGGCACCTACACATATCAAGTTTTAAGAATCACCGACAGGCCAGGATTGCAGTCAAACATTGATACGGTTTCAATAACGGTTCAGGCTCCTTCTAACCAAGCTCCTTCTGCCAATAATCTTTCAGTTACCCAGCCGGATTATTGCACCATTACTTGGCCGGCTGCCATTTTTTCTTGGAACTTTACTGACTCTGACGGCGACACTCCTCAATCTGCTTATCAAATACAAGTTGATAACAATAGCGGCTTTACTTCGCCGGAAATTGACACAGGCAAAATCATCTCGTCTTCCAATTCTTATGCCACCCAATCCGGTAAACTTTCTTTTAACACAACCTATTACTGGCGATTAATGGTCTGGGATTCAAAAGATTTGTCTTCTTCCTGGATTTCCGGGCCTTCCTTCTCTACTCCTAAACATGCTTATCCAACTATTGATTTTAACCGGAATCCTCAAAACCCCAGCGTCAATGAAAACACTCAATTTACCGACCAGTCAACAGTCTATGGTGGTTCTACTAAATCTTCGTGGGCTTGGACCTTTCAAGATGCTAATCCGGCCCATTCCGCTCAACAAAACCCCATAGTTAAATTCCTTTCTGCCGGGAATAAAACAGTTACTCTCAGAGTGACCGATTCTGATGGTTTCAGCTGCCAAGCGCAAAAGACGATTAACTCTCAACTCCTTCCTCCTGAATGGATAGAAATACCGCCTTTCTAAAAATGAAAGTGAAATTGCCTTTTAACCCCGTTAGATGTTTACTATCTAATGGGGTTTTTCTTTCGACAAAAATGAAATATAATTAAATAATATGAAAAGGATATTCTTAATTATTTTTTTTGCAATCTTAATCTCTGTTCCTTTTTTATCTCTGGCAGCCGGTTTAGTTCCCTGCGGAGGGTGTATTGAATATAATACTGATAGAACATGCAAAACATCCGAACCTGCCTGCCAGCTGTGCCACTTCTTTGTTCTTTTTAAAAATGTAGTTAATTTTCTGTTAAAATATATCCTTTCTCCTCTGGCAATCATCATGCTCATGATTGGCGGGTTTATGTATGTGTTTGCCTATTTAAACCCTTCTGAGGCTCTGTTTGGCAGAAAAGGCGGACCAGCCTTAATTTCCCAAGCCAAAAAATTAATTATCTCAGTGGTTGTCGGCATAATCGTTCTTTTTTTGGCTTGGGGAATTGTCAACGTCATCTTCCAAATGTTAGGCGTGGCTGAGTGGACAGGTCTGAAAGCGGGCAACTGGTGGAATGGCAATTGGTGGGACGTAAACAAAGACTGCCCTACCGAAGCTTCGCCGATTAGTCCTTGCACGCCAGCCACCTGCCAATCTCTTCTCAAGCAGTGCGGCGTCTGGTATGATAACTGCGACAAATATCTTAGCTGCGATGGTTGTGGTTCTAACGAGGTATGTAATACTTTTGGCCAATGCGTGTCTGTTTCACAACCGCAACCTGAACCTCCAACTTCCACGCCTCCGGTAATTCCACCAAATGCTCAGCCTTTGAACTTAGACTTCCGGTACCCCGGGTTCAATTTCCAACCTGGAGAAACATATTTTGTCATCTCTGTTACAAACCCCAATATCAAGTCAATAAGAGGGCAGATACTTGGTCTAACTGGTGAAACGGATGTTACAGGGACGTGGTTTTTCTCCGATAGTGTCTCATTCCATGGATATGCTTTTGGAACAGATAATGCATCTATGCTAGATATACGATCCCTTCATGCCGTGCAACCAAATCTAAATTACGATTATATTCCCGTTGGAAACTATTTGTTTAAAATTAAAGCTAATGCGCCGAGCTCTGTGATAATCTGGTTTACAACTTATGAATAAGCTATGTTAGAACTCTGTTTGCGGGAAAAGATGCAAAAAGCCCAGGCCTCTTTAGAACACGTAATGATTATCACCGTAGTGGAGGCATCTTTAATGGTAATGAATGTTTATGTTCAGCGCTCAGTGCCGGGAAACCTGAACTCAAACATGGTTCCGTTTTCTCTTTCAAAAAATTAGGATATAATTTATTTAACCAAGACCTATGAAAAGGATATTCTTAATTATTTTTTTGGGAATCTTGGCTTTTCTTCCTTTTTTATCTCTGGCAGCCGGTTTAGTGCCCTGCGGAGGGTGTATTGAATATAATACTGATGGAACATGTAAAACATCCGAACCTGCCTGCCAGCTGTGCCACTTCTTTGTTCTTTTTAAAAATGTGGTTGATTTTCTGTTAAAATATATCCTTTCTCCTCTGGCAATCATCATGCTCATGATTGGCGGGTTTATGTATGTGTTTGCCTATTTAAACCCTTCTGAGGCTCTGTTTGGCAGAAAAGGCGGACCAG
>Ga0315284_10008514_pt1 | contig 14655 bp, 10 predicted proteins | sample YL17G09_16_MG_FD_203696 | JGI IMG/M metagenome (GOLD analysis project Ga0315284, IMG submission 203696) | Sediment microbial communities from Yellowstone Lake, YNP, Wyoming, USA - YL17G09_16 | ecosystem: Environmental > Aquatic > Freshwater > Lake > Sediment | place: USA: Wyoming | collected... | reverse complement strand
CTCAATGTTATTTTAATATTTTTGCAAAGTTTCGGTTAATGCGGAAAAATTTATTTTGTAAATGAGAAACTTTGTAAATGAGAAACTTTGATATTCCATCCTATATTTTTTTCTTCTGATATATAATAAATGGTAAGAAACATTCTTTGGTTCAATGAAATTGGAATGGATGATGTAAAAAGTGTTGGTGGAAAATGTGCTTCTCTTGGAGAAATGACAAAAAATATGCAAAATCTTGGAATAAGGGTTCCATATGGTTTTGCAATTTCAACTGATGCATATGATTTATTTATGAAACACAACAATTTAGACAAATCAATTGTCGAAGAATTATCACAAATAAAATATGAAGATCATGTCAATGCCGCAAGAATCTCCCAGAAAATAAGAAAAAATATACAGAACGGAAACTTTCCTGTAAATTTGGAAACTGAAATACTTGAAGCATATAATCAATTATCGGCTGGAACAATTGATTATAATGGGAAGCAACAAACTGAAACAGATGTAGCAGTTCGCAGTAGTGCTACATGCGAAGATTCATCTGAAAATTCTTTTGCAGGTCAGCACGAAACATTCTTGAATGTCCGCGGAAATTCCAGTTTATTAGAAAAAATAAAGGCTTGTTTTGCATCTCTATATAATGAAAGAGCAGTGGATTATCGCCACAACATAAATGTCAGCGAATCATCGATAAAATTGGCAGTTGCCATCCAGAAAATGGTTCGCTCTGATTTGGGGTCAGCTGGAGTCGCATTTTCAATAGATCCGGAGAGTGGAAATTCAAACGTGATTGTAATTAATTCCGCATTTGGGCTCGGAGAATTAGTTGTTAGTGGGCAAGTCGAACCAGATGAAATCATGTTATTTAAGCCCACACTAGAACAAGGAAAACCAGCCATAATTGATAAAAAACTTGGGAATAAACTAGAAAGACTAGTATATTCCGACAATCAAGAGAAACGTGTGAAATTAATTCCAAATAAAGTTGAAATGTTGAGCAGAATGTCGATTAGCAATGAGCACGCAATTAAGCTAGGGCAATGGGTTCTTATACTTGAGGAATACTATGGAAAACCAGTAGATGTAGAATTTGCTATTGATGGAATAAACGGAGAACTTTTTTGTGTCCAATGCCGCCCGGAGACCATTCATAGTAATTACAATAAAAATATTTTGGTTCAGTATGAATTTACACAGACTTTGCCGCAGCCAATTGCGTCTGGAATTGCGGTTGGAGATTCAATCGCTTTTGGAAGGGTGCATATCATAACTAGTATGGATAATCGAATTGAAGGGGGTGAATTTAAAAATGGAGAGATTTTAGTGTCCGAAATAACGGACCCTGATTACGAACCTCTTATGCAAAAATCGGCGGGTATTGTTTGCGAAAAAGGTGGTAGAACCGCTCACGCTGCAATTATCGCAAGGGAGCTCAATAAACCGGCTATTGTGGGTGTTAGAGGAGCATTAGGAATTCTGCGAGATGGGCAGCTTATTACCATCGATTGTTCACAGGGTGATGTGGGATATATTTATGACGGTCATATACAATTTGAGCGCAAGGAAATCATACTGGATAAATTGCCGAAACCACCTGTGAGTATTATGTTGAATGTTGGAAACCCAGCGCAGGCACTTCAGGCTTCACGCATTCCCTATTGTGACGGTGTTTCATTGGCTAGAGAGGAATTTATATTGGCTTCATATATTAAAATACATCCAATGGCATGCCTTTATCCGGAAAAAATAACGGACCCTGGGGACCAAAAAGAATTTAGAAGATTAACCACAGGATTTAAAAATGGTGAAGAATATTTTATTGATAAAATGACTATGGGTATATCCAAAATTGCCGCTGCATTTTATCCCAAACCGGTCATATTACGAACAATGGACTTCAAACAAGAGGAGCTCAAATCTCTTTTTTGTGGTAAGTATTTTGAAACCACAGAAGAGAGAAATGGATTAATTGGCTTCCGAGGATGCTCTCGATATTACAGTAAAGAATACAAAGAAGCATTTGGATTGGAGTGCAAGTCGATTAAAAAGGCTCGCGATGAATTGGGATTGACAAATATTATTGTTATGTTACCATTTTGCCGGAAATTAGAGGAATGCGACAAAGTGCAAGAAGTCATGAAGGAATATGGATTGGAGCGCGGAGTAAATGGACTACAACTCTATCTCACGGCGGAAATTCCTTCCAATTTTATTCTAGCAGACCAATTTATCCAGAAATGTGACGGATTTTCAATTGGTAGTAATGATATTACAATGTTGGCTTTGGGATGTGATAGGGACTCTGAAATGGTGGCTCATATTTATAATGAAGAGGATTTGGCAGTAAAAGGGCTTATAGAATTAGCAATAAAAGCCTGCAAAAAGCACAACAAGAAAATTGGAATTTGTGGACAAGGACCCTCTGACAAAATACATTTTGCAAAATGGCTGATAGATGCAGGGATTGATAGCCTAGGGCTCATTCCGGAGTCGGTTATTAAGACGATTTTGGAGCTCGAGAAATTAGTGTAAATTATAAAAGAATTATAAAATCATTCTACAATGATTTTATTACGAAAAATTGTGGATTATATTTCGGGGACTTTTGGTTCAGTATTTATTGGAAGAATATGGCTTATAATTGTTGAATTTTAAAATATTCATCAATAGACTACCATGTTTTTTTTGTGGTTATTCTGGATTTTCTAAAAAAATATGGTAATGGAATGATGTTGTTTTTTAATTTTCTTTTTGAAAAAAATACAAAAAAAATATGGTAAGGCGATTTTTTTTGGGCTTTTTTGGGGATTACCATGGATTTGCATTTTTTTGAAATGGTAGGAAATATGGTGTAAAGGTGACATTTTTACAACTTGAGTTGAATAGTGGTAGAGTGCTCAATTTATTACCATGAAATATTCCAGATGAAAAACGTGAGTTTTTATTACCAAATCGATTATCATGTGCGTTTTTGACGGTATGGGTTGAAAAATGGTAAGCGTGCTCCTTTTTGGATTCTAAAGTGGAATCGTCGAGTGAGCACCAACTTTTTTGGGTAAAAATTCATCAGTGCGACCATAGTTTTTTTGTTTTTGCGGATTTTGAAAAAAGTTCTGATAAACGCATCTAGGTTTTGGTTTGGTAGCAAAATTTTTAAAAAATATGCTTGTGACACGGGTCCAAATGAGCACTAAGGATAAAAAAAAATGGAAATTTTCCGCGTCCACTCTAGGGTCAAATGGGGGTTTTTGTGAAATCCGACCCGTAGGGTCTAGGGTCAAAATCAAAAATCACTCAAATTCCAGGAACACCCCCCTTTTTGGGGGATTTTGAAGCTTTTTGGACAAAGTCGAACCTTGGTGGAAATGTGAAAAAAAAATGGTTTTATCCATTACCATTTTTTTAAAAAACATCATTTTTAAAAAAATATGGTAGCAATTTTTTTTAAATATTTCGAAAAAATGCATAAAAATGATTTATGACTACCATAATTTAAAATATTTTTTTGGATTTTGGAAATCGTGGTATACAAGTGTCACCATGATGGACGGTCTTTGTGGATATGGTAGCGTGTATTACCATTTTTATAAAAGATTTTTGAAAATGAAAATGGTAATGCTTTTTACGAATCCATCCAGGTTCAAGCCATTTTTTGCTATTTATGGTAGTTCGGAGACCATCTGGAAAAATGGGTGCATTACCATTTTAGTTGTGATTTTGGGGGTCCATAGAAATTTTTTTAAAGAAGTATACCAAAACGATTACCACGGGGTTTTTTTTGAATAGACTAGAAAAATGGGTTATGGTAATAAAAAAAATCAGTCTTACCATAGCTCCACTCCGCGAGAAAACCATTGGTGGGCTTCCTACCACGACCAACCTTTTTACTCAAAAAAGTGATTTATGGTGCCATTTTTTTGATTTTTTTGAAAAATGCGATTTTTTTAACTGATGATTTTATCAGACGATTTTAAAAAACATATGAAAAATGCATCAGTTATATATGTTATTTTTGGGCAAAATACTGATAAACTACTGCTATAATTTTAATGATTTTTTTTTACATCTGATAAAAAATTTTCCATTGATGAAAAAAATTAAGAGGGTTTCAATATCCGATTTAGATTTTTTCTAGAAAAAATATTTGCGGATTCAATTTTCGCTAATCTTTAAATATTTTTTCACAAGTGAGATTGGAGTAATTTTTAACATTTTAAAAAAATATCGATACATATTACCATAATCCACAATTTTTGCTATCATAATCTGTTTTTTTTTAATTTTATAATTTTTTTATTATTTTTAAAAATTACCATTATGGTATTCATTTTTTAAAATTTTCTAAAAAATGGGTCTGATACGGCTACCATCGACCATAGTTTTACAGTTATTTGTTTGCAAGATTTTGTTTTTACTACCATAATCTTATGCAATCCACCTAGGTTCAAAGAAAAAAAGGAATATCTAAAAATGTCATGGTAAGACGATTTTTACTGACCCTACTTTTGATTTTTTTTTTCGTAGTGTGTATTACCATTTTCATTTTAAAATTCCAGAAAAATATAAAAAAAACCTTACCATAAAAAACCTGTTTTTTGACACATTTTTTGGTGAGTTTTGTCCGATAACACTCACTTTTCAATTTTCCATTTTACTACCATAAACGATATATGGTAAAGACTTATTTATCATTTTTAAGGCTCTTATACCATTTCAATGGTAATTTTGAGAAGCAGAAGTTTTTGCCCTGGTCATTTATTACCATATTTTTGAATTCCGATGTTGCGCATCCCCTTACCATAAGGGGGGGTATTACCATTTTTCAAAATTATGGTAAGGAGAAACTATTGAGAAGCGTTTCAGACTCTACCAAAATACGGTGGTCATGGTAAGGGAAGGTAAACTTCTTTTCTTACAGAGACTACCATTTATTACCATATTTTCAGAAAAAATGATTTTTTGTCATTACCATAAGACATTTTCATTTTTCCGTTTTTTGCAAAAAAATCGTCTACCATAATACCATATTCCGATTTTTTATATTAGTTTTATTTTTAGCTCATTACCATATCATCCACCATACATGATGGGGATGATAGAAGCAAAAGGTAGAAGCAAGCAAAAATGTCTACCATGAATGGTCGTATTGCATTTTTTTAACAAAAAGAGAGCTTTACCATGATTTTGAAAAATTGAGCTGTCCATCAGAAAATTATGTTTTCCTAGTTTTTTTATGTAAATTATATGTTAAAAAAATATTTTACTGATATACCATAAACGTTGATTATGGTAGTAACGATTTTTCAGTTGAGAAAGTACTCTGGTTATTTTTATTACCACAAAATAAGAAAATAAACAAATATATAAGGGTTTCGTGCTCTAGTGTATTTATTATGTATTATTTTTTTTGAATATTATCTGATAAAAAATATAATGAATATAAAATAATAAAGAAAAGTTAAAAAACACTGATACCCAAAAAATGCATTTTTCCATTCAAAAAAAATGTTTGAAGTTCATCTTACCCAGACCGATTTTTTTCATGAAATTCGTAAACCCAGACCGACTCTAAAAAAAAATTTTTTTCACTTTTCATATTCACTTTTTAAATATGTTATGGTAGTCGTTATTTTTTCTGGAACGTAGGGTCGGATTACCAAGCACGGTAAGTTTGCTCACTGGAATGAAAAGAGCAAGTTACCATAATCAAAAATTTCCCCGATTTTTCCCCGAAATTTCCCGCTTTTAGACAGTCATTTTTTCTACAATGATAGTAAAAATTTTTAAATAATTTTCTCATAAAATATAAATATGGTCACATATAATTGCACAAAATGTCAAAAGTTATTTTTTCATAAGAGTGATTTTTTGAAGCACCAAAACCGAAAATTTAAATGTTTTGAAAATGACGATTACCACGAGAATGGTATAAAATCAACTTTTGAAAACAGCGTGCCGAAAATGATACCGTCGAATGAAAATATTCGATTATTATCCGATTCAAAACCTGAAATCCGCGACTTATCCGGCAAAATTGAATACCATAAAACACTACCATGTCAAAATAATGAGAAAAATGAGGTCTACCATAATGGTAATGAAAAGCCGAAAGAAGTCGGATTTTCCTCTAAAAATGATGCCCTACCACCTACCATAAAAGCTAAAAAAAGTCCAATTATTGTGGAAAAAGCTACCATTTCGTGCAAGTATTGCGATAAAAAAGTTCAAACTAAAAGTTCATTAAATAGACATTTCAAAATTTGTAAGCTCAAACCGATAACTATTTCAGATTTGCCATCAATAGAATCATCAATAAAAAAAAAGATTGATGAACAACTGTTGACAGTGAACAATACGTATTCAAAAATTATCAATAATACTGTTAATAATACGCAAAACATACAAAATATTATCGTAATGGACAAAATAAATTTAAGGGAGTTTGGTAAGGAGGACCTAGACCATATTTCTGACGAGATAATGAATCGGGTAATTAAATACCCACAGGCAGGAATTTTGAATTTGATTCGTGAAATCCATTTCAACGATACTATGCCACAGAATCAGAATATTAACATACTCAATAAAAAGGAGCAGTTTATTGAAATATATAATGGGAAAGAATGGAAGAAACAGGACAAAAAAACTGCTATCCAGAATATTATTACATCCAAAAAAGATATTATGGATGATTATGTTGAAGAAAAAACAGAGAAAAATTTAATATCCAATTTTATTAAAGATAATTATGAGAACTTCTCTGAAATGCTAGATAATTATATCCGCGAATCATTGGGACATTACGACGAACAAATTAAAACAAATATTGCAAAAAAATGCCAGAGATTATATAAGGAAATATTTAATCAGGCTGAATTAATGCTATTTGATTACTTAAATAGGAGTGTAGCGGAAAAGTAATGTAATAAAATGTAGTAGTTATTTTTATAAATTTACATATCTAAAAATCAAATATTCTATATATAAAAATAATTTTATTCAATTCTTTAATGTACATATGCAATAAATGTTTTAAGGTATTCACAAGAAAAAATCAATATATACAACATGTTAATTCCATAAAACCCTGCAATTTGAATACATTGCATTATAAAGGTATGAAGGAGCCAGGAAAACTAAAAAATTTTGTTAAAAATTACTTTCCTGATCATATAGAATCTCTTCTCGGAAAAGACTTCAAATGTGAATATTGTGGAAGACAATATAAAACAAAATCATATTATGAGAAACATGTGAATGAAATGTGTATAAGACATAAGGAATTTGAACAAAATATTATAAAGCATAAATTGGAACAAATTAATGCAATAAAGATAGATAATGATTTCATGAAGGATAGAATTTTTAATGCAATACATACCATTCCTCGATATTCTATTAAAAATGGAAAGATTATAAATGTGGAGTGTGATTATATTGACTATGAGAAACAAAAAAATATTGTTAGTTTTGGAAAAGAAGTGCTGGAACATCTAGAAAAGAAATTTATGAAATTAATGATAATGGAGCCAGAAATTGGACTCGTTAATTTGGTACGAATGATACATTTTAATAATGATATACCACAAAATAGGAATATATATCTGAAAGATGATGAAAGTATTTATATGTATCAAAAGAAAAATTGGCTTAAAATTAGAAAGAATGATGCAATCCAAAATGTTATTGCATCGAAAAAAGATATAATGGATGATTGGTATGATAATTTTGTTGATAAAAAAATGATTGACGAAAAATACATTAATAAGTATGAAATATTTTCACACGATTTAGATAGATATATCAATCATATTGTATTTGAAACTGAGTATAATACTGGACTATATATTCCAAAATTAATGTATGAAAGAATGGATAAAATGATTTATATTTTATTATTGAATAATAAGAAGATTGAAAGAAAATATACACCTAATGATAATATTTGTGTTGATATGGAATGAGGAATTATAATAAATAAAGACCAAAAGAAGACTTACTTTGGCAATTGCGCAATGATAAAGGAAGTGATGGCATGATGCGCACCTACTTCAAGAATTCTTTGATAAAAGGTTTTTTTCACATGCTCTTGTGAAAGTTCTTCAATTTTTCCTTTGTGAGATACTACATTACCATTGGCAAATGTGATACTCAACAAACGATACCTTGAATCAGTGCTCCGAAACGGAAAAGACCCTAATAGATTTCCAATACCTTTCAAGATTATCTCTTTCGAAATACGAAAACCACTTATTTCTAGTGATTTTGGTAGAACTCTAAAGTTTGAAAGTGCATTGTCACAAACATTCAAAAATGCATTTGGGTCTGTTTGAAACAAATTGTCTGGACATCTTACATGGATTTTCTCCATTCTTGATGGCTCTTGCTGTGATTTATACACATGTTTTGAAAAGAAATCTGAATAATCGGATGTGCAATCATCATCCTCGCAAAGAATATCTGGAAGAACCACACGTCTTGCACACTGTGCAAATGAAGAAGATTCATCAGACATTTTCGTATAGAATAATGCATAACATTGGCTTCTGACTCTTTTATCATATAAATCTCTTTCTCCTTCATTTGGTAACGTATCACTTTTTACCGGAAGGAATCTTTCATCGCAACCAGATTTAATATAATCATCAAAATGAGGAATAAGAGTCATCATTGGAATACAATTGCCATCTTCAAAATATCGCATTGAATCTGAAAAAAACCATTGGTTCATCACACATAAAAAAAATACATAATGTGCTTTTGCAATGCAAATGATACCTGTAAGCTTATATTGTGATTTGTTGACACGAAGAGTCGGTTGAGGAAGAACATGGGAAGGAACACTAATATCATGGGAACGAATCCTTAGAAAAAATGCTGATGCGTTAAATGATTCAAGATTAATCTGACTGTATTCAATATTCCAATCAAAAACATTTTGTAGACTCTCGTGCATTAACTCTTCAGTTACTACAATCGGGAAAACAAGTGAAGATTCTATAAAATCATTAATTGGAAAATTAGAAACACGAGTAAGATCAATTAATTTTTCAAATCCCATAAGAAACTCCGTAAAATCGAACACATCATTCAGATATTGACGATTTTCGGATGCTTGATATAATAGAGTCCGAATCATCGCAATTGCATTGCGGTTCACATACATTCTTGTGCGAAGAGGGACCACTACTTCAAATAAGATGATGCGCAACAATAATGAATGATTCAAAGCTTCTTCAGTAAAAATACTATCAAAAACAGATGAAAAACCCATAATCATGAAAAACACATCATACGAACAAGAATTATTAATCCCTTGAATTCCACGAAAAAGTCCACAATTGCTAGAATTAATTTCTAGGATTGGTGCTGGGATTACTAGTTTTATGGGACGTTCTGGAGATATGAATGCAAGGTGCTCTAATTGGATGTCCAACTCTTCTCTTCTAAATGGGGTAAAGTCATCAATGGTTGGTCCAATAGATTTATCTTCTTTAAAAGATGCAGGAACTTTTGAGAAAGCTACATCTGTACCTGAATCATAGATATCAGGATGCTCAAGCAATTGATGTCCATACAAATCTTGGTCATCCTGACACGAGTAATCACAAACATTGCATTGATATCGTCCTTTTGACCTTATCGCAGATACATGAACAGCAGAACCACCGCCAGCAGAACTGCCGCTAGCAGAAAACTCAGAATGTTGTGCATGTTTTTCCCAAAATTGGTCTACAGCACGTGTGATATATTGCGATGTGTCTTCATCGTCGGTTGGCGAATGTCTTTGAATATACTCATCTGCGAAGAATTTCGCGACTGACTCGGTCACACCAAAAGAATTCAAAGTTTGAACAATCGCCAAAAAAAATTGTGCACTTATACGACTGCTTTGTCGATGAGTGCGTCTGTGTTCCATTGTAAAAAATAAACTAAATTTATAAATATCAATAAAAAAACGCATCAATTTTTTTACGCATATTTAATCTTTTTTTTTCCCTTTGTAGCCTCTAATTTCAATTTTCTTTCTTCCTGCATCAATTTCTCTTTTTCTTTGTTAGCTCCAAATTTATTAACAACTTCGGTTATCCTTCTTAGAATAACAGGCGGTGGCATATTTGCCGCATCCAAATCTGATTTCCAATTCTCATCTATACGAATATTCCGCTTCTCCATCCATAATTCCACTGCATATGTCTTTGTCATGTCATTGTAGTCATTGAAAATCTTATCATATTCCCGTAAATAAATATATTTTCCCAATACCTCATCCCAAATATAAATTTGATTTCGATTATTTATAATAGAATAATAATTTGTATTATTCTCCAACCACATTAAATCTCGTATATAATCGACAATATGCTCTAATGTATGATTACTCTCCCCATTTTTAATATAATCTTTACATAAATAATGAGTCTTCTTATTCATACAATTATATTTCAATAAATTCTCTTTTAGACTCTCCTTGCGCTTTTGTTCCTCCCTTATTTTATCAATAATTTTCTTGGATTCTTTTAATATTTCATTTTCATTTAATAATCCACCTTCTGTAATAAAACGGTCAGCCTCTCCCATTCCCCATATATAATGTAGTCCATGATCTGCTAAAATATTCAAAACAATTGCCTTTCTTTCTAAAGCCATTCTTTCTTTGCGTTCGGTTTCTTCTTTTCGTAATTTTCTCATATTCTCACTCTTTTTATCAACCATTTCCCTTTTTTTATCAATTTTTTCTTGTCCATATTTTTTATAAATGTATCGTTTTACTATTTCCTCGGAATACATCGAATCAAAACCTTCCAATTGTGTCATTTCTGTGTTCGACAATTTATATAAATCCTTAACATATGAGCCCGGTAATAGCTTTACATAGAGTAAATGGGTAATATAATAGAAAAAACACATCAGTGGCTCCATCGCATATAAATTGTCAATGTCATATTTGCGAATTCTTTTTGCATTATTGGAAAATATTTCACTTAATATTACATTATTCCGAACACTCATCTTTTCATTGATGTATCGCTTAATAATAACCTCTACTCTTGCAAGAACATCTTCATCACCCTCTTCTTTCAAAGATTTTAATAGATTTATAATAGCATCATATCGGTAAGACATTGCATCAATTTCACAGGTTTTTTCTAACATGTGATATATAATTCTTTCAATTGCCGAATCATCTAATTTTGAGAATAAAAACATATAATTAATTATAAACAACAATTTTTAAATCTTGAAAAATTAATAATGGTGATACACCATTTTTTCAGTATCATAGTATCCAACGATTCTGTTAAATGCATAGACTTTACGACCAATTCTTGATGCAATCAATTCGGTCATTTTTTTGTAATCAGCTTTTTGAATCATTGTTTTTTGATTCATGTAAATTTTTCCATTCATATAGCTACAAATCATGTGTGACTTGGAGGTAGTAGGCACAGGGATATTTTTAATCTCACTGATTCCATGGATTTTGTATGCCGGTAATTTTTCAATGTGATTTGGCAAAATTTCTTCTGTCCAAGCGAATTTTGTGATATCCTTTTCCTCCCAAAAATTAGAGGGGTGTGTAGGTGTTCTACTTCCTTCAGATGGTGAAAGAAGTGGGATAAATCCGGACTCTTTGTCAGAAGACGGTTGTTCAGTCTTCTGTTTTTTGAAGGGAGATTCTTGTTCTTTTTCTTCAACATCAACTGAAAGAAGCCATCTTTTTTTAGGAGGTGGCTCCGCTTTCTGAAAATATTTCTCAAATATGGATGCATCCAATTGAAAATCTTTGTCGACTGGTGGCTGTGATTGTCCAATATGAACAATTAAAACACGATCAATCCCCTTGAAACAAGCCATTTCGCTATAATCAAGTTTTGTAGGATAATCATCAGTTGCAAATAGCAATATATAATCATTTGTGGATAAAAGGATTTGTTCAATTAGTCTAATTACTGAACCGGGCACTGCTGGGTCAAAACAATTGAATCCACTTGGATTTTCAGGACAATAAAAAATTGTACCAGAAAATTGATTCCCAGTTTTCATCGTCATTTCATTTTGAACCAAATAATATGGAATCAGAATTGCTGATTTTTTTGTCGGCAAAATTGTATGTATATACATTGTATTTTTTGATAATTATAAATAAATTAATAATATAATAAATCAATTTTTATGGATAGATATAAAATATATTATTCTTTGAATCATATAATCCAACTTCATTGTTTTTCTGACCATAGTAAACTTTTCGGGAATGAATATTTGGTTCGCCTTCTGGGTATTCAAACTTTATTCTCGTCCCAATCGGAAAACAAAGCTTGTTTTCAATCGTTAGCATGAATTTGAAATTGGAACCAATACAAATAAAACATTCGCCTGGGACACCAGAAAAACGAATGCGGATTCCATCGAGGGGTTTTTCTACTTTATCTTCCACTTTATCTTTTACAACAATTTTTTGCTGTTTGGGGGTATGCCCCTTTTCTAAAGGGGCAGCTTTTCTCTTCTTAGAAAAATAGAAAGGATTGTATACTTCTTCAATATCCATTTGTGGACTTTCTGGAAATGCTTTAGAAATAAGAGATATTTTACGTGCTTTAAATTTTGCATCATTAAAAAAAAAGATTTCATGTGAACAAAGTTCATCCAGGATTGTTTTTGGAAGAACTATAAATGATTCAAAACCTGGAATTTCTAATTTATTCAATTTGTCATTTCGAATAAAAATTTCATTTTCGGACAAAGAAATATAAAATATTTCTCCAAATTTTGGAATAAGATTCTCATTTATATCATTCATATCATTATCACGTAGAGGACCTACAATTACAATTTTTACATTTGCATCATACATTTTTGAAATAAGATTGAAAGCATGACTTAATTCGGAAGATCCGCAAAATTTATTTAATTCTGCGATACCTTGAATAATCCATATTTCCTTGATTGAATACAAGAAATGAGTGGATAATGTATTTTTTAATATTTTGTAGCCCAATGGTGTGCATTCATATGGTGATATACAAACACACTTTTGCGACATTTTTGGTTGTAAACTAAAAAATTAGTATTTTTTAGAATCATTTTTTATTATAATATAGAACATTTCGAAAATACACCTGTTAGTTCTTGTTTATAAGTTTGTGGTGCACTTTGAGTACTTTGCGTACTTTGCGTATTTTGGGTGCTTTGCTTATTTTGCGTACTTTGCGTATTTTGCATTTCTATTCCATTATTATTTGATTTTGGTTTAGAAGTAAAAAATCCAGTAACTTTATTCTTCCAAGATTTTGGTTTATTAATTCCACGAGTATTTTTGTTAGTATTTCCATTTAATTTCTTATTATTGTTTGATGATATTAAACAATCATTATTTTTTTTATTTGAATCTTGTGCTAAACTAAAAATTCGTCCATTTTTTTGATATAATGTATAATTTTTTGTTGGTTCTTTTTTAAGTTTCATACCATTTTTTGATATTCCAGGAATACGTAAAACAGTTAGATATGATACCCCCATATATACTGCATGACAAAATCCCATTGACATTATTTTATAACAACTATATTGAATTTGATTAGGCATCTTTTGTTTTGTTTGAGTTTTATATGTTAATGTTGCATAATCTTGTTCTTTTCTTTTCTTAATTATTTTTGAAATGGAATTATTCAAACCTCCTGATTGATTATTATATCTATTTTTACCAATTTCACTTTCAATTGTTTTAAATAAATCTCTTATATTATTTTTTGCATCAGGCATAGCTTTATTTAATATTAATTGCTGTTCTTTTGCATTTGTCCCAAATTTTATTCTAAATTTGCTTCTATATAAATCAACATCATAATTACCTGTTGCATTAAAATCATTAAAATTAGTAAATAATTTAACAAATCTTTGTGATAATAATAAATCATTTCCATCATATCCTTTAATTAATCCCAACATTTTTCTTAGTTCTCCAATTTCATTTGTTCGTCCTGTATTTGAAAAAGCTTTAATTTCAGTTTTAAGCAAAGTGTATCCAGGATGGTCCAAATCTACTGGTAATACAATAACTGGGTCAAAATTTGCTGTAACTCTATCTAATGTGAAAATACCAGATTCTGAAATATTTAAAAAATTATTAAATTCATTTCGTCCTGGTGCATCAAATATACAACAAGCTCCAAATGTAACAATATGAATTGGCACATTAACAAGTGTTGGATTATATTTTTTAAGATAATATCCAAATAAACATGCTAATGCTCCACCTAAGGAATGTCCTGTTATAATTATTCTGTCAAAATTTTGAGATTTTAATTTTGTTATATATTCACATAATTCTAATATAGATGGTTTTAAAATGTCAATAAAACCACCCCCAGCTTTCCCTTGTGATGAACTATTTTGTTGTGCTGCATTATTTTGCGGTTGTTGTTGCAGTTGTGGTTGTTGTTGTTGTGGTGGTGGTTGTGATAATTTTCCTTGTGCTACACTATTTTGTTGTTGTTGTTGTGGTTGTGCTAATTTTCCTTGTTGTTGTTGTTGTTGTTGTTGTTGTTGTTGTTGTTGTTGTTGTTGTTGTTGTTGTTGTTGTTGTTGTTGTTGTGCTGCACTATTTTGTGTTAATTTTCCTTTTGCATTAGTATTTCTTTGTACTAC
>Ga0315284_10008513_pt1 | contig 14655 bp, 16 predicted proteins | sample YL17G09_16_MG_FD_203696 | JGI IMG/M metagenome (GOLD analysis project Ga0315284, IMG submission 203696) | Sediment microbial communities from Yellowstone Lake, YNP, Wyoming, USA - YL17G09_16 | ecosystem: Environmental > Aquatic > Freshwater > Lake > Sediment | place: USA: Wyoming | collected... | reverse complement strand
ATGTCATCCTGGATTTCAATATGTATCCCATCATCCCCCTGACCACGCCTTGATTTCAATATACGCCACCCAGGATATGGGCTCAAGCGGCTCACACCCGGTATTTTCAAGGTGGCCAGGCGAGCAATGGTCAATAAGACATCAGGAGCAATAGTCGTTTTTCCCGGTGGGCGAGGATGTTCGTTCATAGATAAAATACCTCTCCATAACACTCGATTAGAACATAGCCAGGCCGCCATCGACAGCAAAGACCTGGCCGGTGATGTAGGCAGCCTGACCAGAAACCAAAAAAGCGACTGCGTGGGCAATTTCCTCGGGCTGGCCCTGGCGAGCAAGGGGTATCATCGCCAGTGCGGCCTGCCGCATTTGTTCTGGTCCTTTAATCCACAAGTCAGTTTCGATATATCCGGGGGCAACTGCATTCACTGTGATATTGCGAGACGCCACTTCCCGCGCCAGGGCTTTGGTAAACCCAATTTGCCCGGCTTTGGATGCTGAATAGTTCGTCTGGCCAGCATTACCGATTTGCCCAGCTACTGAACTGATATTGACAATACGCCCGTAGTGCTTACGCATCATGTGCCGAACAGCGGCTTTGGAGCAATTGAAAGTGCCTTTGAGGTTGGTGCTTTGCACGATGTCCCAATCGACTTCTGACATTGTCATAATCAAGGTATCACGGGTGATGCCGGCATTGTTGACCAGGATATCCAGGCCGCCAAGATTCTCAATCGTAAATTTAACCAACTCGGCAGCCTGCTTAAAATCAGCTACATCGGCTTTAAAACCAACAGCCCGGCCGCCGCCATTCTGGATGTCTGCAACCACTTCACCAGCAGCCCCGGCCGAGTGCAAGTAGTTGACCACAACCGCCGCGCCGCGCCAAGCCAATTCCAAGGCGATTGCCCGGCCAATGCCGCGTGAAGCCCCCGTGACAACCGCCACACGCTCATCCAGTGATAAACCAACCGGTAAAGATATAGTATTGCTCCTATACAATGTCGTCAATTATACCGCAATCATAGTGGAACGGAGGGAAGTAAAAAGCCCAGGAACACATCAGCCTGGGCTAATACAAATTAATAATAGAAGAGGAAAAAACTATTTTTCCTTGATTTCGATCACTTCACGACCCTGGTAATGCCCACAGCTAGAGCATACCCGGTGGGGTAAATGCATTTCACCGCAGTTTGGACAGGCAACTAAATTGGGTTCTTTCAAGGCATCATGAGCACGACGCCGGTCGCGACGACCTGGGGAATGCCGGCGTTTCGGAAGAGGTGGCATAATCTTACTCCTTAATCCAATATATAATACCTGACTTCAAGCAGGCGGAAAGATTATACGTATGAGGGGCATCTCTGTCAAGCAAAATCGATATTTTGCTCAACAAATTTCATTTCGGCTTGACCAAATCGTTTACGTCCCAGCCTTTTTGACCGCCCACTTATACCTTATAAAAAGATTTGCCATCCGAGCGCATCATTTCTTCCAGGATAACGACTTCAGTATTATTGTAAATCGCCACGAGCGATTAATTCATCGCTAGTTTGCCACAGCGTAATCTCGATACCCTACGCGCTGCAGGCATCACAAACCAAGATGGCTAGCGCACTGGGCTTGGATTGTGCGGCTTGGGTAGCAGCGATGGCAGCTTTCTTGGCGTCATGGAGTAAAAAAAGCCATATCTTTGACGATCCAGCCCTCGACATTGCCAGCCCTGACCTTACAGTATGATTTACCATCTCGAGGAATGGTCTCTTCCAAGATCACAGCTTCGGTATTGTTGGGGACGTTTCCGACACTGGCGACTTCGTCTCATTCCTTTCAGCCGATCGAAAACACCGATTGAGCTTAGTGATTATTAATAATATACAAGCTTATTTTGAATTGCAAGCGAGTATCAGGCAATCCCCCAAAAGTAATGTGGGAAGATGAAAAAACGCTTGACTGGCAGCAGACATGACGGTAGAATTCGGTTGAGTGCGGGCGTCGCCAAGTGGTAAGGCATCAGCCTTCCAAGCTGATATTCGTGGGTTCGAATCCCATCGCCCGCTTTACCTTGAGCACTTTCCTTTTGCCTTGGACACCAGCTTTTTACCTTGCGCCCCTGGTTTGGTTTGTCCTGATCCAGGAAAAATGCCCCCCCTTGTGTTTCCCCCATTCTGCTTGCTTTGATTTAGCCTTAGGGTGTATACTCTTGTTAACCAGACCCGTAGTGGTCCGGAAAGATTTTGCACAGGGTGCCTTATGTAATCGGCTGAAAGTTTTCTTAACAAAAATTGTGGCATTACAGCCGATTACTTGAGTGTTTGGCCGTAAAATCCTGATGTGTTATTTTAGTTACTTTCGGCCAAACACTTAAAATCCAAATCGCAATGTAACCCTGCAAAAATGGCTTAGCTCAACTCGGATTAAGCGGTGATTTTTACCGCCTGTGGCGGCGCATTGTGCCGGAGCTTACGACTTTTTCTCGAGCCGCCACATCATCCATAATCGTTGGTCGGCTCGAAATGCCAAGTTTCGCAACGGGCCGGCCTGCCATATCGTCGTAAGCGAATTCAACCCCCTAGCTGGCATTAGGGCAAAGGACTCAGTAATGTTCTTGCCGGAGGCAATCTATGAAGGATGAAACCACTTTCATTCGCTGGGGTATTCCCGGCTGGACTGTTGCCATTGCAATTCTCATCTTTGTTTTTAGCGACTATTTCTCTGCCAATGACGATAGAATGTTCGTACTACTGAACCAAGCTTTCCTATCTACAGGAAGCTGGCAAGCACTACTTGCAGCTTTACTAGTGTCTGGCGCAGGCATCCCCCTCGGGTTTGTCATCTATCAAATCTATTTCTATCTGAGATGGAACTCCCCTGTATCAAAGGACGGATTTTTCCCCCCTCTTATTGTGGGTAGATTGGCAGAATTGAAAGACTTCATGCGCGATTTAAGTGCAGATGATCTCTCCCTCGGAATAGACTGGAGAAAGGATTTGATATCAGGCGCCGATGATCACAGGTCTGTTTGGTACTATGTCACTTCACTTCTCGCTGAAGCTTTTCTAAGCGCCGATCCAGGAGGAGGTGCTTCTGACCGACACAAGTATCTGCTAGATACGCTACATACGCTGGGTGCTAGTCACCTTGCCTTTTATTTTGGGTTCGGAACTTACCTGCTAATCAAATGGAGACTAGGGCATGTCGAACTCTGGTGGTCAGTTATTGCTCTCATGGTTGTATTTGTTACTAAAATATTCCTGTCAACCGAAGATAGACGTAACAAGAATGCATTGAAAATCCTAAACATGACGGTGAAATACCCAGCAGAAGTATTCATCGCGAGTCTATTTTTCCTGTACCTCACATTGAACCCTGCTGTAAATGTATTGCTCCCGCCCGGATTTCCCATAATACTATGCCTCACAGTTTTCTGGCTTTGGGGATGGAGTGTCAGAGATAGCAGGGAGATTATTTGGGGTTTAGCGATTGTTCTCTTGATAATCACTTCTGCGGTGAAACTCTCCCCTATCGCGAAAGGCTTACACAGTTTGAATTGGCCCGTAATTCTCTCGGTGCTCATTTTCACTTCCATATCGCTCGCCTTCCTAAAGAATCGTCAAAATACGAGGGAGACATTGGTGACCATGGAATACCATTACGTGCGACGCTATCTTGCCAGTGAAGAGAATAGAACTGCTGCTGACCCTGTCCATTAGCAGTTTATCTTGAAGCAACGCGCCGCCCAACCCTGCGTGCAGTTGACGTTGCTCCGCTACGCTTCGCAACGCAACTGACGCCGACCGTTGGGACGAAAAAGGTGAGTAAAGTGGAAGATCGAGGGAAATCTATATTTCATGCCGCAGATGCGTATGCGAGAGCGGCTAAATGTATAAATAGTGCAAGCCAGAGTGATATGAGGATGTTTCTGCCGAGTCAAGTAAATGCAGCATTGGCCTTAGAGCTTTATTGCAAGTCGCTTTACTATATTAAATACGGGAAAGACTTCAAAATTGCTGAGCGGCATTCGCACGATTTCCACAAACTGTTTAATCAATTGCCGCCTGAAATGCAGAGCAAATTGGAGTCTGACTTCCAGAGCATTTTGCAAGGGCGAGATATGCATGATGTTACTCAACTCGAAGCTGCCAGCAAGGTGCTGATTCCTAGTGACCTAATAGGAAATTTACATGCATGGAGTTCCGTGTTTGTTGAAGTAAGATACATGTACGACAAACCCAAAGATGGAAAAGTAATGATGTTTTTCCCTGAAGTCGAGCAGGTGTTAAGGAATGTAATTTTCAAACTCAAGCCAGAACTACAGTCCTAACATTGCGCGAGGATGTGTGAAAACTACATGCAAGTTTCCAAAGTGGGAGATACCCACATAATATTAGAATAAAAATGTGATACCATCCCAAATATGAGCCTAATTAATGTCGGAAGTGGGGAGAAATGTATCACATTTTCAAATATTTGGATTTTTCACACAGTCTGGCGCTGCACCGGACGGCTTTTCCGCTACGCTTCAAAGCCGCCGGTGGGCTTAGTCGTTAGCCAGAAACACTTTCTTTTACACCGAACGCCAGCTTTTTACCTTGCGCCCCTGGTTTGGTTTGTCCTGATCCAGGAAAAATGCCCCCCCCTTGTGTTCCCCCCATTCTGCTTGCTTTGATTTAGCCTTAAGGGTGGTATACTCTGGTTAACCAGACCCGTACTGGTGCGGAAAGACTTTTCATAGGATACCTTAAAATCCAAATCGCTGCCTAATCCTGCAAAAACGGCTTAGTTTAACTCGGATTAAGCGGTGTTTTTTACCACCTGTGGCGGCGCAGTTGAACCGGAGCTTACGACTTTTTCTCGAGCCGCCACAAGCGATATCTAAATCAAATGCTCGATGACTTGGGTATTGAACATAAAAAGGCGAGTCCTGTAGATAGGGTATTATAGAAATGATTTCAAAAAAGTGAATAGTTATCATCTATGGGATAGTGTCACCCGTAGATGGTAACTTTAGATAATGTTGTTTAGCGTTTCAGGCATTTTGGTCATTTGGTTGATAATATCAATTGAAACATTATAAAAAGCGAGAAATTTTGTTCTTTGAGAGACTTGGCAGAAATATTACTTGTGATTTCTTATGAGGTGGCCACATGAAGAAATGTCCTTTCTGTTCGGAAGAGATAAAAGATGAAGCAATAGTATGTCGATACTGCCGGCGTGAATTGCCTGGCTATGAAGAAGAAATGAATCGGCGTAAGATAGAAGCCGGCAGTTCGGTTCAAATCGAGGGCATGAACAGGCAGACAGAAATCATAAGACAAGAACCCCCACCTACGCAAGACAAACCTGAGATTATCCCGACACCAACCCCGAATGATGAAGAAATAAATAGACCATCGCAACCTGTTATGCAAGAGTCATCACCTCAACAAGTAAAACATGGCGATATCCTGCCACAAATCCCGAATATCGAGGATATGAATAAGCCAACGCAAACTGTGGCTAAAGAACCGCCCCTACAGCAAGATAAACAAGACGATATCCAGACACAAGCCCCGGAAACCAATTATCGTAAGAATACAATTGTGGGTATATCTGTAGGGATAATAACAATCTGTGTATTCTTGGCTTTCATGTCCTTTGTATATACAAGGTTTAATAATAGTCCCAACAAGAGCGAATTAGGCCTTGTATTGACCAACGTATCAAATACTTTAACTGCTGTTCACAAGCCCAATGCTACGAAAACTGAAGAATTTACTGCACCCCCAATTCCCACAGATAACCCCTTGCCTACTAATACACCATCCCCCACAGATACACCAATACCTGCGCCAACTGATACCCCCGCACCCACAAATACACCTTTACCACCAACCGCTACCCCTGCACCTATTGTATTAACAGGAAACGGCGATTCGATAGTAGATTTTGATAACCCTTATGAAACCGCCATTGTCCATATCATAGGCAACGCATCCAGTCGTTTCTTTGCAGTAAAAAATTATGGGAGTGATGGTAATTTAATAGATTTGTTGGTAAACACAACAGACCCCTATGATGGCGTTAGACCTCTTGACTTTGGCAATGGTGAACATACTACGAGATTTGAAGTCAACGCATCGGGTGAATGGAGAATTGAAGTTCTTACGATAACATCTGCTCGTGTGTTAACTGTCCCTGGAATCATTGAAGGGAAAGGCGACGATGTAATTATTCTCAAAGGGGCTACGCCTGATTTGGCTAAAATCAAAGGCAATGGTGAAAGTAGATTTTTTGCAGTAAAAAGTTATGGAAAACATTCTGATTTGCTAGTAAACACAACTGACCCTTATGAAGGTACAGCAATAGTCAGTGGCGATACGATTGTCTTAGAAATCCAAGCGGAAGGCAGTTGGTCAATTGAAATCATTGCAAAATAATTTCAAAGTCTTGCTATCCAAAAAGCGGGCTAACATTGCGTGCAGCGGACAGCAGCTGCGCCGCTCGCGACCGAGGTGGTTTACCAGAAGTTGCGCGATAATTGAAAAGGAGTCTCGCCGGTCCCGCCGCTGCCTCTGAGCCAAACCGTTAGGCCACTACGTGTGCTGCAGAGAGTTCAGGATAAAACTCGTGAATACAGTTGAGCTAGTCGAATACATCTTTGAGAGCAAGTCCCAGTCTTTTGGAGCTTTTTTACGCGCTCTTGAATCATCATCACGGTTTAAGAAGTTCGTAGAGGATAATTGCGATAAAGTCCGAAAGAAGATAAGAAACACCAACTCCAGCGATGAAACCGTTAAAGATGTTCTGGCTGAAATTGAGTTGGCCTATCTTTTGCTGCAAGTTAATCGTTTTTCAAGAGTCGAGTATGAGTGTTATGGCATTGAGGAGCCTAACCCTGACCTGACTGTGACTGATGGTAAATCGGGCTTTGTCTTTAATGTTGAAGTGAAAAGAATTAGATGCACTGATGTAGAAAAGCGATTCGAGGCATGGAAACAGCTAGTGGTGAAACGAGTCACAGCAGTTCCCTCGGAATTTGCTTTCAGTATGGACATCGGTAGTTTTGATACTCTTATCGATTTGGTGGATCATTTAGAGGCCAAGACGGAAGATATAATCAGTTACATCACTGAGACAATTGTTGCATCGGGAAAAAAGATACCTCTAGGGAGTGAGAAAAGTTATTCCGTCCCAGGTCTTGAGGGAGTGTTTGAGTTTAAGCTCATAAAGCCTCTACGAAAACTGACCTCGGGTCACACTTTGTACTACGGTGGGTCTTTCCCGATATTTTACACAGACAAAGAATACAGGAAGTTTGGTGACGAAATCTGCGATCCTGCGCACCTTGGGCAAATGCGTTCTGGTGAGGTCAATATTTTAGCAATTAGCGCTGACAGTGATACGCATGATGATCTCGATTTTGGAAAAGCGCTGGACAGTCTCGAAGAACATGTAACACAAGGAGATGATGGATTCTTCATCAAGAAAGGGTTTAAGGGATCTGAGGACTTTGCTAAACAGCTTGAACGGCTAAGTGGAATTTTCTTTATAAGTGTTTGGGTTGCTGTCGATTTTGTCCCCAATATCTTGTGGTGCAACGATAAAGCACAGTGCTCTATACCCAATGATATAGGCAAGATTTTGCAGGTAATGGATTACCCAAGATCGAAGGTATCCTTTGAAGACTTCAAGTGGTGTTGATTAACGTACTTGGTGACATCGTGGCCTAACCACCGCGTGCAGCCGACTTTGCTCCGTTGCGATTCGCAAAGCGGCTAACGCGGAACATTATCCTTCCCAAACAGCGGAACAATACAAATAAGGCAGGAAATTGATGGCAAGAAAAAAGACAACCGAAACGAAAAAACCGATTGAGTCCTACGAGCACAAGGACAAGCAGCGGGTGAACAATCCGCCCGTCGGGTTGGTAACGCCGGACACAGATCCGGACGCCGGAGCGAAGAAAACTTACGCCTACGACCCGCACCTCGACCCGACACTGCAATGGGCGGGTAAGGCCGAACCCACCAGCTTCGACGTGCCAACCGTCTCATTGCACGTTCACGAGCGCATTGACCCGCGCACCATCATCGAAGGTTATCGCGGCACGGAATCTCTGCCCTTTGCGGCGGGCGAGCACAAGCGCATCGCGGTCAAGATCGTGGACGACCGGGGCATCGAGAGCCTGAAAGTTTTGGAGGTGGGAGAATGAAAGCACACATAGACATTCCGAAGAAAGAAGTGGCGGCTTTCTGTCGTCGTTGGCAGATCAAGGAGTTGGCGCTTTTCGGGTCCGCGTTGCGCGACGACTTTCGACCCGACAGCGATGTAGATGTGCTGGTCCAATTTGATGCGGAAGCCCGTCACACCCTGTTCGATATGGTCTTTATGCAGGAGGAATTGCAGCGGATTTTCGGACGAGAGGTAGACTTGGTCAGCCGGCGGGGCATTGAGACAAGCCGGAACTACATCCGGAGAAGAGCGATTCTGGAGTCCGCCGAGGTGATCTATGGATCATGATCTGGTTTACCTCCTGGATATTCTCCAGGCGGCAAGGCTTGCTGTGTCCTATGTCGAAGGCGTCGTGGAAGAGATGTTTCTGCAGGACACACAGCGTCAGGATTCGGTGATTCGCCGTATCGAGATCATCGGGGAGGCAGCGCGGCGTATTTCGCCACAAACACGGACGGCCTACCCGGATATCCCGTGGAACGCTATGATCGGGATGCGGAATCTGATGATCCACGCCTATGATGATGTGGATTTGCAGACCGTCTGGCGAACGGTTCAGCATGATCTTCCCGCCTTGATTGCCCGACTCGAAGATCTTGTGCCCCCGGAGGAGTTGTGATGGCCCAGGCTACCATTGACCGCCTCATCATCAACACGCCCTACGCGGAACCGGAACGCCACTGGCGCTACGAGCGCGAGACGCGCAGCTTTGACCTGCTGGAAGGCCGCCGTCCGGCGGGCTATGTGGTGGCCTCGGGCGAGTCCAAGGCCTTCGACGACCCCGGCATCTTTGTGGAAATCCCGCTGGTCAACCAGATTCGTCCGCGCGTGGCCGCCTGGCGCGAAGCGGGCTATCCGGGCGTAACCAGCATCACCAAGCGCCTGCTGGAGCATTGGCAAGACCCAGAAGAGTTTGAAGCGCGGCGGTTTTTCTTCTGCCAGTTGGAGGCGATGGAGACGATCATCTGGCTGATCGAAGCGCCGGCCGCCGAACGGGTGGGCCTGGACATCCCCGGCGACGGCGGAGCGTTTATGCGTCAGTGCTGCAAGATGGCCACGGGTTCCGGCAAGACCATCGTGATGGCGATGGCGATTGCCTGGCACATCCTCAACAAGGTGGCCTATCCGCAGGACGCCCGCTTTGCCAAAAACGTGCTGGTGATGCCCCCGGGGCTGACGGTCAAGAACCAGCTGGCAGTGCTGGAACCGGCAGCGGCGGGCAACTATTACGAAGAGTTCAACATCGTGCCCTCGGCCCTGCTGGACAAACTGCGGCATGGCAAGGTGCTGGTGCGCAACTGGCACGTCCTGGCCTGGGACAGCGAGGAGCAGGTCGAGAAACGGCGCAGCGTGGACAAGCGCGGCGTCAAGAGCGACGAAGCCTACACGCGAGAGGTGCTGGGCGCGATGGCCAATGCCCGCAACCTGCTGGTGATCAACGACGAGGCGCATCGTGCCTGGCGCGTCAACTGAGAAGCGGAAGGCAAATACCTGCGCAGTCGGGATAGGAAAGACAGAGCCGAGGAGGCTACAGTCTGGATTGGCGGGCTGGACCGGCCACACCGCACGCGGGGCATCCTCACCTGCTACGACTTCTCCGCCACGCCCTTCACACCGTCAGGCAAGAAGAGTAGCGAGGAGGCGCTCTTCGACTGGATCGTCAGTGATTTCGGGCTGAACGACGCCATCGAATCGGGCCTGGTCAAGACGCCGCGCGTGGTGGTGCGCGACGACGCCGTGCCCGACGCCAAGACCTACAAACCGCGCCTCTACCACATCTACAACGATCCGGAAGTGAAAGATGACCTGAACCGCAAGGCCGAGCCGGAAGAACCGCTGCCCGACCTGGTGCTGAACGCCTATTACCTGCTGGGCTACGACTGGCGCGAGGCGTGGAAGGCGTGGAATGTAGCCAAGCTGCCCACCCCGCCGGTGATGATCACCGTCTGCAATCGCACCGAAACGGCAGCGCGGGTCAAGCACGCCTTCGACTCCCGGCGCATTCACATTGACGAACTGTGCGACCCGCATCGCATCCTGCACATTGACTCGAAAGTGCTGAAGGAGGCGGAAGAGCGCGAGGAGCCGGTGGCGCCGCTGGAGACGGTGGAAGCGGACGCTGAGACCGAAGAAGCAGAAGAGCCGGCGGAGCGCAAGCTGACCAAAGCCGAACAGGCCGAACTGCTGCGCCGGATGGTGGACACGGTGGGCAAGGCCGGGCAGCCGGGCGCGGGCATCCAGAATGTGATTTCCGTGGGGATGCTCTCCGAGGGCTGGGACGCCAAGACGGTGACGCACATTATGGGTCTGCGCGCCTTCAGCAGCCAATTGTTGTGCGAGCAGGTGGTAGGGCGCGGGCTGCGGCGGACATCTTACGAAGTGAAGAAGACTGTCGATCCTGACACTGGTGAGGAAGTGGAGCTGTTTGAACCGGAATACGTCAACATCTTTGGGGTGCCCTTTACCTTCCTGCCCCACGAAGGAGGCGAGGACGGGCCGCCTCCGCCGCCCACGCCCAAGACCGCCGTCGAACCGGACCCGGCCAAAGCGGAATTTGAAATCCGCTGGCCCAACGTGGTACGCATCGAGCACGTCTTTCAGTCAACGCTGACGCTGGATTGGACCAACGCGCGTGCGCTGGAACTGGACGCCGCACAGACGGCGCAGGTGGCGGAATTGGCCCCGGTGCTGGAAGGTAAGCCGGATGTGAGCCAGATCAGCCGCATCAAGTTGGAGCGGCTGGCGCGCGAGTTCCGCACCCAGCGCATCATCTTCGAGACGGCGCGGGACGTGTTCGACCAGATGAAGCACACCTGGCAGGGCAGCCGCGAGGTCTTGCTGGCGCAGTTGGTGCGCATCGTGGAGCAGTTCATCCGCTCGGACAAGATCGCCATTTCCCCGCCGCTGTTTTATCAAGATGAGCTGCGCCGTCGGTTGATCATCACCCTCAATATGTCGCGGGTGGTGCAGCACGTCTGGGAGGCGGTGCGGCAGGATAACACCGAACGGCTGACGCCGGTGTTCGACCGTGACCATCCCATCCGCGCCACGGGCGAAATGCGCACCTGGTATACCGGCAAGCCCTGCGAGCGGACAAAGAAATCGCACATCAACGTCTGCGTCTATGACAGCGCCTGGGAAGCGTCGGATGCCTTTGTGCTGGACGACGCGGATGAACATCATCCGAGCAACCACGTCGCCGCTTGGGCCAAGAACGACCACCTGGGGTTTGAGGTTCTCTACGTTTATCGCGGCGTAGTGCGCAAATATCGGCCCGACTTCCTGGTGCGGCTGACTAATGGCGAAATGCTTGTGCTTGAAACCAAAGGGCAGGACACGGAGCAGGACAAGGTCAAAAAGCGTTATCTGGAGGAATGGGCGCAGGCCGTGAACGCCCACGGGGGCTTTGGGCGCTGGAGTTATGCGGTGGCGAGAGCGCCGGGCGAGATTCGGGATATTCTGATACGACACGCAGCGGAAAGACCGGGAGGCTAACACCGTATTGCAGCCGACGTTGCTCCGCTGCGCTTCCGGGTTCGCTGACATCCCTTATGTGTATTACTGAAAAAAACACCGATTTCTAATCCTAATTCATCTGCAAGTTTTCTTAGAGTTACTACTCTCCATTTACACTCTCCACTTGCTCCTTTTTCCTTAATCATGAGAGGAATGTCTTTATACAAATCAACGTATTTTAGGCTTTCTTTAGGAATTTTGTCTTCCGGCACAGAAGCAAGAGCGACCACGTATTTTTTCCGTTTACGCCATTGATTTGCCTGTATTGCAACGAATCAGTGACGATCTTTTCGGTTTCCGCGTCGAGTTCGTAGGCTTTGGCAAAGGGAGCGATGACTTCTTCCACCAGTGCCTCCTCCGGGGCATGGATTTCCACACTTAACCCTGGTATGAGCGGCGTCGTTTGTGTGGGTTCGGTGGGCGTGGACTCCGGCGTCAACGTCGGTCCGCTCGTGGCCGTCGCAGGGATTGCTGTTGGAGGCGCTTCCGTTGGGGTCGTCGTCGCGCGGATTGACGTGCCGGGGGCTTCTGTTGGGGTCGTCGCCAGTGGCGTTGTTCCACAGGCGCTTATCAGGATGGCCAGGATGATCAGGAAAAATCGTCACAGGCAAATCATATTTGCCGCTTTTTCAGTGTATCGAAATAAGAGAGGAACTCCTTTGGGTTAATATCGGCGCGGCTAACGCGAGGTAAAATGTTCTCGAAGTGACATTCCAATTCCGTCCAGTTTATGAATCCTTTAGTGAGTAAGAACTGCACATCTTCCAGGTCGGATTCAAAACCACGCGCAATCTTGCTCAGTGCTATGCTGTATAGATCAAAGATGTATACGTCTACCTGGCTGAAGCGCCCGATAAAGCGGCGGCGATGTTCCGTTTCAGGCGGCAGGGGAATGAATTCCGCCAACGGGACGGCTTCCAAATCGAGATTTAATTCCATTGCCAACTGATTGAGTACCGCATGCAAGTTGGGATTATCGCTTTCCAGGCTGTAATCTATGTCCAATGTCTCACGCGGCGAACCGAGCAGGCACAAGGCACTTCCACCAAGCAGGTAAATTATGGCCGGTTGAGAAAAACGTTCACCCAACCGTTTAAAAAGGTTTTGCAGGGCTATCAAGGTTACTGGTTCCATGTCCGCTCCAATTCCCAACGATGCAGAAGGTGTCGTGCGGCGTTGTCATACGTGCCGGCCCAATTGAGGACAATCCCTGTTTCTTGCTGGTGCAGATGTGCCAGGGCACGCAATTGCTCGCCAGGTGCAGCGGATGGCAGGTTCAATTCCTTTGAAAACCAGTCAGGCAACCAACACCAATCTTCGCCGAGAAAGATTTGCAGACGGGCGGCATATTCTTTTTGGAGCAGCACCGCCGCCGTGTAGAACAATTTCAGCGTCCATTGTTCGGCGGTGGGTAACGATAGAACGACGGAGGGCACGACTCCTCCGTATTCGGGATGCGCCAGCAGGACGGCAATCAGCGCCGTACGCACGCGGCTGGAAGGCTGGCGTACCAAGTCTGCCAGTAGTTTCTGCGGGGGGCGCACCCGTTTCGCCTGGTAAGCGCTCTGACGCGAAAGGTAGCGAACACCTAACTGCTCTAATTCGGCAACCAGACGTTCCTCGTCGGGCGGGTTGGAATGTATTGTCAACATTTCAAGATCATTTTACAGGATTAACCCGATTCTTGAAAGACCTATCAAGATCCTACGATACCCGACTCATTGTTTTGGGATATATGTAATCGGCTGAAAGTTTTATTACAAAAATTGCGCTATTACAGCCGATTACGGCAACAAGTTGCTTGAGTGTTTGGCCGTAAAATACTGGGGTTTTATTTTAGTTACTTTCGGCCAAACACTTACTCCCAGTTCTGCGGCTATGTCTTTCTAGTACATAACGCGTTGTTTTAATATCCTAATCACTTGCTGACAATGTTGCTATCAATGAGCATCATCATGATCTATCTGGAAGCTGCCGGTCACGACGGATATCTCGTTCCCATCCCGCCGGGTCTTGAACCTCTTTGAAAGTGTGCATGGCTGCGATCCGCTCTAACACAGCCGCCATTTGGTCTCCCTGAGAGGCGCGAATTGGCAACTCTGGTTTGTCCAAAATAGTTACAGAAAACCCCCGTTTTTTAGAAGATATAAAATAAATCTTAGTTCAGCTTTCGTGACAAGGATTGATTCAATTGATAGGGGGGAAGCAGATGTCTGAAGCCGAATATCAGGAGATTATCAATACATTTTAAACAAAAAATCCGCTCAGAAGTGATATTTCCGAGCGAATTTTAGATACCCCCAATACCCGTTATACATCAACCACAGAATCCTCGCCGCCGTAATCGTTTGGTTGATAATTATCAGCAGCCCAATCATTTTCCCAGCGCTGCCCATCTAACAAATAACGAAAGCGGTAGTGTCTTCCAGGCTTGAGGGAAATCGTTATCGAAAAACTGCCATCTTTTAGCTGTTTCATGGGATGTACTGTGGGATCCCAATCATTAAAATCGCCGAGCAAATAAGCTATCTTGGTATGAACCTCTGCAGGAAGCTTAAAAGTCACACGGCAGGTACGACCAGTTTTCGTTTCATCATAAGATTTATTAAGCACGTGACCTCCTCAAATCCATACATCCTTATGCGCCAAAAGTGGGAAGCATGACCATTTTTATAAATATCTGCAACCTATATTGTACACTTTTTTTTCAATTTAGGTAAGGGTGAAAGAATGAGAATATTAGACCTCAATTAATATCTTCTATTTCTTTGAATCCCTTACATTTTATCGGTTAAAATTAACTTATTACCGTGTGACCATTGTACGTATGTAAAAGCGCGCAGGTGAGGAGGACACGTTGGTAAAGCGGTTATTGTTATACTCTATACTGGTTGGTGGTGCTATGTCTCTGTTCATGTCATTGACGGC
>Ga0315284_10008512_pt1 | contig 14657 bp, 10 predicted proteins | sample YL17G09_16_MG_FD_203696 | JGI IMG/M metagenome (GOLD analysis project Ga0315284, IMG submission 203696) | Sediment microbial communities from Yellowstone Lake, YNP, Wyoming, USA - YL17G09_16 | ecosystem: Environmental > Aquatic > Freshwater > Lake > Sediment | place: USA: Wyoming | collected... | reverse complement strand
CCGGCTTTGGCCAAGGGGTCGGTATTTGTGATGCTTACAACACGAGCGACGATTTGTCCGTCGCCGCTAAGCGTCTGATAGACATAGTGAAATTCATCGGCGGTATCCCATATGTCAGCGCCCGAACCCAAAACGGTCCAGTTGCAGTCCGAATAAGCTGCACTGCCGGCCGCAGCCACGGCCCCGATATCCACATCCGACCAGCATCCCTCATTTTGGTAATTGACGCGGAGATAAACCCAGGTAGTGAAGTTCTTGTCCTTGCCGACTGAAGCCGAGTTGGTAATCGTAAAATCAACCTTAACCGTGCGGATGGAATTAACATCCGTAATAGCCGTATCAAGGTTGCAGGCATCATAACAGGTAAACTTGAGCAAACTGACCGGCCCCGCCAAATCCGCAAGGTTGCCAATTCGCCCATACTCAACGTAGCTATTGGCGGCGATATCGTATCTGTTATTCACGTCGTTGTTATCAACGAACTGGATGTAGCCGTTCGTTACCGAAGAAGCGCTTACGGCGGTTATCCTCTTCGCTTTCGAAAGATTTCGACTTATATGGTCCGTCAGCACCCTGCCGTTCTGAATCGCTTCGGAGGCGCCCTGTTTGCTGTCCCAGCTGTTTCCTATAATCGCAAACTGGGGCAGCACCACGGCGAAAATGATTGTAATCATAGCCATAGCTATGACCAGTTCCAGAAGGGTAGTTGCCCGGCGTGCACGATTCGCGTTTATAGGTAAGAGTCCGGATTCCCTCCTGTGTGGGAATGACAGACGCGAATAGAAATGTATAGTCGCCCCATCGATATACAAGTTTGAACCGTCCCCAAAAGCAGCGAAAACAAACGTTTTCGCTCACTCAGCTCATTTTTCTCTTCGCATAACGACTTATTTGCGACCATTGTTATCGGCATAAAGAAGAGGGGGCTTTTCTAAATTCGGCGATTATAACCCTGCCTATGACGGCAGCAAAAGAGCAGAAAAATTGCTTGTTGAGGCGCCCTCAAGTCGCTCTTATAGGACTCGAAGAGGTGGTAAACAAAGGCGGTGATAGTTTCATTTGATATAACCGACAAGTATCAGCCGCGAATGGAAAGAATTTTCACCCCGTTGAAATAGTGACAAAGAGATGAAAAACTGGTATAAAAAGCCCTTCCTGAAGGGCTTTAGAGTTGAATCAGAGGGATTGGCATAACTTGGTTTCGGGTGGCAAAGCCGGTTTTGCAGCGACGTTCTTGCGTTTGCTTCTGGGAATCGCTGCCTGCGCTTACGTGGTTATCATTCGCATCCGCAATTTTCTGTATTCCGGGGGCTGGCTGAAAGCCCATAGCGTCAACGCAGCGGTTATAAGTATCGGCAATATAACGGTCGGCGGCACGGGCAAGACGCCTATGGTAATATGGTTGTGCAACTTCCTGCAGGCAAAGGGAATCAGTTGTGCCATACTTACCCGCGGGTACAAAGCGACGAAGGGGAAACAATCCGATGAGCCGGCGATATTAGTCAGGAATTGCCCAGGGGCAGCATTGGTGGTGAATCCGGACCGGCTGGCTGGTGCTGTTGAAGCAGTCAAAAGACACCACGCGCAAGTGCTTATTATGGATGACGGATTTCAGCACCGCCGGCTGCACAGGGATGTTGACATTGTAACCATCGACGCGACGCTGCCGTTCGGATATGACAAGATATTGCCCGCGGGGTTGCTGCGGGAACCCGTCACGGCATTGAAAAGGGCGCACGCGGCAGTCATTACAAGGTGTGATTTGGTCTCCGAAGACAATCTGGCAAAGTTGGCGGAGACCATAAGCCGGCTAAATCCGAATATGGTTATCGCACGGACGATTCACGCCCCCGTTTGTGCAATGACGGCGGGCAACAGGCAAATTTCACTCGAACAACTTCGGGGCAGGTCAGTATATGTCTTCTGCGGCATCGCCAATCCGGATGCCTTCCTTGCGACAATCAATCGGCTCGGCGTCAACCTCGTCGGCTCGAAGATTTACGACGACCACCACAACTACACCGCCGGAGACGTCAGCGGGATTTATACGGACGCGGCGCGGTCAGGAGCCGAACTGATACTTGCGACGGAAAAGGACTATAACAAAATCGGTCTGCCCGACATCGCCTCGGATTTGGTTTTGGCGTATCTGGCGGTCAAGCTGCGGTTCATTTCGGGCCAGGACCAGATAACCCAGTTGATTGAACGGTCACTGGCGGGTAGAATTCGTGGAAAACGAACTGCTTAAACGCAGGGAACTCCTATGTATGAGAATCTTCTGAAAGCCGTTACAGAACTCGGCTCGCCGAAAGTGCTGGTGGTGGGCGACTTTATGTTAGACGTGTATGTGTACGGCGACGCCGAGCGGATAAGCCCGGAGGCGCCTGTGCCGGTGCTGAGGGTAACAAGGACCGATTATAGCTGCGGCGGCGCGGGTCTGGTGGCGGCCAATCTGTGCGCATTGGGCGGGGCGCCTTTGTGCGTGGGCGTCATAGGCAATGACGCGAACGGCGAAAGACTCAAAGGTCTGCTTAAGGCAATGGGGGCCGACGTCTCGGGCCTGATGACGGTATCGGACAGGCCCACGACGACCAAACAGCGTTTGATAGGTCTGGCGCAGCATCGCCACCAGCAGCAGTTGTTCAGAATGGATTGCGAATCGACCGAGCCGTTGACGGAGCAGCAATATGGCAAATTAGCCGGAATTTTTGAGAACAAACTTCGTCGGGCCGACATTGTTTGTTTGCAGGACTACAACAAGGGTGTCCTGGCTGATTCGTTTTGTAAACAGGCGATACGTTTAGCGGCGAAGGCGCGCAAAAGGGTGCTGATTGACCCGTCGCCCGTCAGTAATTATTCGAAATACGCCGGCGCGACGTTGATTACGCCGAATCGGTATGAAACGTGTATGGGCGTCGGTTTTGAGATAAGGACAATTGAGGATGCCGCCCGGGCCGGCCGACAACTGGTGCGAAAGCTGAATCTCGAGGCAGTAGTCATTACATTAGACAAAGAAGGGGCATATCTCAGATCGCCTGACTTTGACGAGCATATACCGACGCGGCCCCGCAACGTTTATGATGTTACCGGGGCGGGGGACACCGTGTTAGCGACCCTTGCGTTGGCGCTTGCGGCCGGCTGCGATTACAAGGCCGCCGTGCAGTTGTCGAACATCGCCGGCGGACTGAAAGTAGAGAAATTCGGCGGGAGAACGGTTACCATAGATGAGGTGGTTACTGAAATCGCATATCTTAATCGCGGCAGCGAAGGCAAACTCAGGTCCGTGGATTCATTAGCGGCCGAGCTGGCCTGGCGTCGCAGGCAAAAACAGCGCATTGTTTTTACAAACGGCTGCTTCGACGTCATACACAGGGGGCACATCGAATTCTTGAAATTCTGCAGGCATCAGGGCGACGTGGTGGTAGTCGGGCTAAACAGCGACAAGTCCGTTAAGATAATCAAGGGGCCTGACCGGCCGATTCATAACCAGGTTGACAGGGCCGCGGTTTTAGGCGCGATGGAGAGTGTGGATTGTATCATCATATTCGATGAGCCGGACCCGCTCAAGCTGATTGAGAAGGTCAGGCCGGATGTCTTGGTCAAAGGACGGGACTGGGAGAAAAAAGGCGTTGTCGGCGCCGATTTTGTCCGGTCATACGGCGGCAAGGTGGTCCTGGCGCCTTTAGTAGAGGGCAAAAGCTCGACGCAGGTCATCGAAAAGATAAAGTCGCTTGCCGCGAAGAAAAAGCAGGCGAGGTCTAAGGGGGGCAAGTCCCGATGAACAGGAAAGTAGAAAGCCGGATAAACCAGATTATCGAGACGCACAAAAAAATGGTTGCACAACTGCAGGCGTCGGGGCTGAATACTATCGTCGTTGCGGCTGAGGCGATAATCAGGGCGATGAAGAAGGGCGCAACGGTGTATATCTGCGGCAACGGCGGCTCCGCGGCTGACGCCCAGCACATCGCGGCTGAGCTGGTCAACAGATTCGAATGCAATCGCAGGGCGCTGCCGGCGGTGGCGCTAACCACCGACAGCTCCGTTATGACTTCGATTGCCAACGACTATTCGTATGAGAACATCTTTGCCAGGCAGGCGGAGGCCCTTGTCAAAAAAGGCGACGTCTTGTGGGCGATATCGACAAGCGGCTCATCGCCGAGCGTTTTGGCCGCTGCCAAGGTCGCCAGGCAAAAAGGGGCTTTGGTCATTGCCTTTACCGGCAAAAAGAAGAGTAAACTCGAACGGCTCGCCGACGTCTGTCTGTGTGCGGACGATAAATTGGCCGCCAGAAGTCAGGAAATACATCAGCTTGCTTATCATATAATCTGCAAGCTCGTTGAGCAAAGTTTTGCATAGGCGAACGGAACTATGTCTAACAAAGCGATATTTCTGGACCGCGACGACACATTAGTCGAAGACCCCGGGTACATAAATAATCCCGACCAGGTGAAACTTCTTGAAGGCGTCCCCGAGGTCCTGAGCGAGCTTAAGGCAATGGGTTATAAGCTTGTTGTCGTGTCAAACCAGTCCGCGGTGGCGCGAGGTATAGTGACGGAGGAGGTTCTGGGTCAGATTCACAAGCGGCTTGAACAATTGCTTGCGGAAAGGGACGTGTCTTTGGACCGCATTTACTATTGCCCGTATCATCCTGAAGGGGTGATTCCAAAATATCGCAGAGAAAGCGACCACAGGAAGCCCAACCCCGGAATGCTGCTTGATGCCAGCAAAGATATGGATATCGACCTGACGGAGTCGTGGATGGTCGGTAACGGCCCCCGTGACATAGAGGCGGGCGCGCGGGCGGGATGCAGGACGATACTGGTTGACAGTCGCGGCCACGAGCAGAAAATTCCGCCAGGCGCACCGGGCCCCGACTACAGGGCCGTAAATCTCAAGGAAGTTGTGAACATTATCAAAATGCACGCCCGCTCCGGTCAGAAGCCGCCCATAGCAGCGGCGCCGGCGGCACAGCCAGTGGCACAGGACTCCGAAGAGCCACAACAGCAACCGTCTCCCCAGCAGCAAATCGTGCCTTCGCAGCCGACTGATTCGGAACAAGCCGACCCGCAGCAAACCGACAAACAGCCGACGACAGAACTGTTGCTCAGCAACATTCTCGACCAGCTTAAACTGATGCAGCGAAGCCGAATGTTCGGCGAGTCCGACTTTTCGATTCCGCGTTTTATTGCCGGGGTGGTCCAGGTTGCCGTGGGGTTCTGTCTGTTAATCAGTATATGGTTCCTGTTAGGCCCCGATAAACAAACCGACCGGCTTCTCGTTGCCCTTGGTTTTGCCGCGGTCCTGCAAATGACGGCCCTTACGCTCTACACGATGCAGAAGCCGAAGTAACGTTTGCTCGCAGAGAACACTCGCCGAATAATTTGAGCACAGCGAAATGTCTGATGTGAATGACAATATACTTGTCTGGCTTCCCTCTCCTATGGGGGACGCCATTTTATGCACGCCGGCCCTGCGAGCCATCCGCAAGAGGTTCGATTCCTCAAAGATAATGTTTTTCGGCAGCAGTGTTGTGCGTCAGGTTCTAACGCCATCCAGCTTCGCGGATACGTGGCTTGAACCGGATGGCGGCGGAGTGTTCGCAGCAGCCCGGATGCTAAGGGGCTGCAATTTCACGCGTGCAGTCCTTTTCAAGAATTCCTTCGGCTCTGCGTTTGCCTGTTTTTTGGCCCGGATACCTGCCCGTGTCGGTTACGCACGGGAGGGGCGGGGAATTTTGCTGACCGAACGACTGCACCCGCCTCGATTGCCGTCGAGAGATTTTAAGCCGATATCGATGGTCGATTATTATCTGGCCATTGCATCTCGGCTGGGGGCCGAGGTGCAGGATAGACGCATCGAATTGTCAATTGAGCCGAAGGATACCGAAACGGTCAAAGCCAAATTGCCGCAGGTGTTCAGTCGGCGTGGGCCTTTAGTGGTTCTTGTCCCCGGTGCTGCGGCGGGGCCGAGCAAACGATGGCCGGCGGAGAGATTTGCCAAAGTCGCTGACTGGCTGGTTGCCAATTACAACGCGACGGCCGTTCTGTCGGTCGCACCAAATCCCCAAGAAAAGCAAATCGCAGAGCAGATTGTCAATGCTTCATCGAATCAGCTTGTTAATCTGGGCGATACTCCAATTTCGCTGGGTGAGCTGAAAGCGCTTTATTTGATAGCGGATTTGGTCATTTGTAATGACACTGGGCCGAGACATATTGCGATAGGACTGCAACGGAAAGTCATTACGCTGGTTGGCCCGAATGACCCGGTGTGGACTGACCCCGGCTACAAAGACGAGGTATTTATCAAAGGCCAGGTCCCCTGTGCCCCCTGCGATAAGCCCATCTGCAAAAAACCCTCGCATTTGTGTATGGAAGCAATCACGGTCGAAATGGTTTGCCAAACGGCGGCACGACTGCTCGACGCTAAATGCTCGAAGGACGAGGCACGATGGACGAGGGACTTTTTTGTTGACCCTGCTTACAAGGCGGGGTTTCAAAAACTCGGGCTTGTCTCGATTGACGCCGTTTTTGCGTTTCAGGCAGGGATAAATCTTACAAAAGACAATCTTGCCCCGCATCGAAGCCGAATCGAATTTCAGATTGAATCGCCTGCTCCGGCTACGGCTCGGCCCGTCTATACCCAGACCAGCTCTGACTCCGCCTACGCCGAGACGAGCACTACGGTTTTTTTGAAACGCTACGACCGGCCGCCGATATCGGCCCAGTTGAAAAACTGGCTGTCGGCAAAGAAACGAATCAGTTGCGGCTTCGCGGAGGTTGACGCGGCACGCCAACTGGCTGCGATGGGCATTAACACACCTAAAATGGTCGCGTGGGGTCAGCAGTGGGGGGGTGTTTTCGAGAAACGCAGTTTCGCAGCCATCGAGAAAATACCCGGCGGCGAATCGCTTGAGCGAAGTTTGCCCGGCTTTTTCAATGGGCCGGCAACATCCGAAAACCTGATTTTGCGCCGGCGGTTTATAAGGCAGTTGGCGGCGTTTATAAGGAAATTTCACGACACCGGCTACCGCCACCGCGACCTGTACCTGTGTCACATATTCAGGACTCCCGATGACCAATTTTATCTTATAGATTTGGCCCGAGCGTTCAGGCCGATGCTGCTTGGCGCACTGTATCGTATCAAAGACGTTGCTCAACTGCACTATTCGGCCCCTGCCAAATACTTTTCAAAAACGGACCGGCTGCGGTTCCTCCGGGCGTATCTTGGCCGGGACAAGCTGAACAGTCGAGACCGAACTTTTGCCAGGCAGATTCATAACAAGGCAAAACGGATGGCGCGTCACGACGCAAAACACGGCAGGGCCGTTCCTTTCACAGCTTAGCCCGGCTATAATACGGCGGAATGAAACAAAAGATTGCAATCATAATCGAACGAGCCGACGTGGAGTTGGGCGGCGCCGAACGCTCAGTAAGCGAGCTGGCTGAGGCGCTTGGGTCGCTCGATTACGACACTCATATTCTTGCGGCCAAAGGCAGGGCAGGAAAAGAAAACGTGCATATTCTTTGCGGCGACCTGCCGGGCAAAAGGACCGACTACGGGGCTTTTGCCCGGGCATTGAGAAAACACATAGAGGACAATCATTACGATATTATTCACAGCGTCCTGCCTTTCGATTTCGCGGACATCTATCAGCCGCGAAGCGGAACTTTCGCCGAGTCGATAATCCGCAAGGCCGCCACTTATCGCTGTCCCGTTCTGCAGGCGATAAAAAAGTGGACTGCCTTTTTCAATTTTCGCAGGACAGTATGGCTTGGCGCCGAACGTCGGCTCGCCGGTGCACAAACCGGCCCTTTGATTATCGCAATTTCAAACTACGTCGCGGAGCAATTCAAAACCCACTATCATACCGTCAATGAGCGCATCATAGTCATCCCCAACGGCATCAAGCCCGCTCCAAAGGTCGAAGCGGCCCACATCAGCTCGGTTCGAGTTACTTTACTTAACCGGCTCGGCCTTAAGGAAACAGACAAGCCGGTCCTGTTTCTGTTTGCGGGTCATGATTTTCGTCGTAAAGGTCTTGATTGCCTGGTGCAGGCGATGGGTCGGCTGCACAAAATTAATAATAGCACGTCAGCCAGGTTAATTGTCACCGGCCGCGCAAATCCGGGTGCATACAGACGATTGGCCCAAAAATTGAACGTCGAGGATAAAATTTTGTTCCTCGGGGCCGTCAATTCCGTGCAGGACCTGATTGCGGCAGCCGACGTCGCCGTTTTGCCGACGTTTGATGACCCCTGTTCGAGATTTATTCTCGAAGCTCTCGCCGCGGGCAAGCCCGTCATCACGACGAGATTCAACGGCGCAACCGACCTGTTTATAGACAGCCGCCACGGCAGGACAATCGACGAGCCGCGTAATATTGTCGCGCTATCCGAGGCATTGGAACACTTTACCAGTCAGGATAATCTTCGCCGGGCCGAAAATGCCATTATCAGCGACAACCTCCGCCAGAACGTCTCTGTTGCCAGAGTTGCCGGACAACTTAGGGCCGTTTACGACGATATACTGGATAAAAGGAGGCGACGATGAGATTTGTTGCGATGTTGATTGGCGCCTACCTGCTTGGGGCGGTGCCCTTTGGGCTGCTCATTGCCGCAGGCCACGGCATTGACCTGCGCAAAGTCGGCTCCGGGAATATCGGCGCAACGAATCTGTCCCGCGCTTTGGGTAAGCGATGGGCTTATGTATGCTTCGTGCTGGACCTTGCAAAGGGGCTTTTGCCGATGTTGGCGGCGGGCGTATGGCTTTGCGACCTCGCAGGAACAGTTGGCCTGATAGCCCGGCTTGCCGTCGGCTGCGCAGCCGTAATAGGCCACATCTTCCCCGTCTATCTTCGTTTCAAAGGCGGCAAGGGCGTCGCAACGAGCTTCGGCGTTGCGATTGGTCTGTGGCCTTATTACACCATTTGCGCAGCGGCGGCGCTATTGGTATGGATTATCTTTTTATTGATTTGGCGATATGTGTCGCTCGCCTCATTGGCCGCGGCAGTCGCATTCCCGGTTGTTCTTGTTGCATCGATAACGATTGTGCCTGGGTGGCGGTTCGCGGAGTTGTGGCCTTTGCTGATAGTCGCAACCGGCATCCCCATTCTGGTCTTTGTTCGCCACAGCCAGAACATAGTGCGTCTGCTCGCGGGCACCGAAGGCAAGGTGCTTCAGAAAGACAAAAACCAAACGGGCGATTCAGACAGGCCCCGACGCGTCTGAACGCGCCTGCGGTCGTTTATCACTAAGGGGACAGCCGCCGCGAATAAGTTAAAACTCGCGGACGGCTTATGCAGAGTGCAATCCTCGGCGAAGCAGTTCCCGGCCGTTCATAGCCGGCCCCCCAGTGGCAACCAAAATCTTAAAACCCCTGGGCTCCTCTGCATCCTATACTGTCCCCCAGAAAAGCCATAACCGCTTTCACGGTTGTCAACTATTGATTTTATCGGTCTTAAAGTCAAAAAAGCCGGACAGGCAATTGAGGAAAAACGGCTTCGTAAAACTGCAATATCCGATGGGAATATGCGACAAGGGGTGTCAGGAAATGGCACTGTGTAGCACCAAAGCGATAAAATGGGTAAATTGCGGCGGTTTGGTAATCGCGTTTATGATTCGAGCGGCGTCAAGCCCTCGCGGACGGCGTATTTGGTAAGCTCCGCGACGTTGTGGATGCCGAGTTTATCCATAATGTTTCGTCGGTTTGACTCGATGGTCTTGGAGCTGACGTGAAGCTGCGGGGCAATCTGCTTGGTGCTCTTGCCCTCCGCCAAAAGCTGGAGGACCTCCCGCTCGCGTTCGGTCAGGGCCGGGGCCTCCGGCTGGTAGTCCGTTGACATACGCTTGACGTAGTCATCAACAACAACCCCCGTTATCTTCGGGCTTAGATAAACGCCTCCGCTTAATACTGTCCGTATCGCCTCAATCAGCTCGTCGAACAGACACTCCTTCAATATGTAGGCGGACGCCCCGGCCTTTAGCATCTCCGTCACAAAACGCCGGCTGGAGTGTATCGACAGGGCGATAACCTTTACGTCGCCCATCTCGCTGATTATCTTGCGCGTGGCGTCGATACCGTTGAGGTTCGGCATACTTATGTCCATAATCACGATGTCGGGCGCCAACTTCCGGACAAGCTCTATCGCCTTTCGTCCGTCTTCGGCTGCGCCCACCACCTCAATATCCGGCTGCTTCTCCAACAGGGAACACAGACCTTGTCGAATAATCGTGTGGTCATCGGCTAATAATATTCTCGTGGGCATGGTTATTCCTCCTTTTTACGACCTTCGCCTTTAAGCGGCGCCGTCATTGTGGCCTTGCAGCCGGCGCCCGGTTTCGATTCAATCTCAAAACGTCCGCCTAATTCTTCCAAACTCTCGCGGACGCTGAATAGTCCGAATTCCGTTCTTTTGGCCGCCATTGACCTCGCCTCAATCGGGTCAAAGCCGATGCCGTTGTCCTTGACCGTAACCTCTATCGAGCCGTCAATCCTCCGGATGCGGACCTTCACCTTGTCGGCATTGGCATATTTGATGACGTTGATAAGCAGCTCGCGGACGTTCCTGAACAAAAGCATTCGCACATCGTCGTCTAAGGGTTTCGGCTGGCCGTCATCCTGAAACTCGGTGCCGATGCCGTGCTTGTCGCGGACCTGTTCATTGAGCCATTCTGCGACCGCCGCCTCAAATCCCAGCTCATAAAGTATCGGGTTGCTCAGGTCAAACGTCAGAGACCTCGTGTCCTGAATTGCTTTTTCCATTGAGCCGCTTATATCTTCGAGGGCCTGGGCCAGCGGTTGAGAGCTTACTGCCGCGTGCAGGGTATCGAGCTTGATTTTTGCTAATGCCAGCGACTGGGTAACCTGGTCGTGGAGTTCGCCGGCGATACGTCTGCGCTCCCGCTCCTCGGTCAAAGCCAACTGCGCCGCCAGATGCTTAAGTTGTTTCTGATACTCAAGGAGTTTTTGCTCCGCACGCTTGCGCTCGGTGACGTCTCCGTAGGTAATCGCCACTCCGTAACCCTCGATCGGAATGGGCGCGGCGGTGACACTGATCCACGTGATAGCCCCGCCGCTTTTAACGATGCCCATGTCCACATTTTCCACCAAGCGTTTTTCCTTGAGCGCCCGCACGCTGGCATATTCATCGGGCGGCATGGGCGTCCCGTCCGGGCGCACGATGCGCCATTCGGGTCCGTCATACTTGCGCCGGGTATGCTTATCGCGCGAGATGTCCAACAGCCGTTCTGATTCTCGATTTGTCTCGAGGAGGTTACCCTCCGCATCCGTGACGCTGATACCCAAGGGGAACGACTCGAACAGCACCCGGTATTTTTCCAGGGCGATATGCAGTTCTGTCTCCGCACGCTTGCGCTCGGTAATGTCGTTGTAGATAACAACTATCTCACCAGTAGGCAATTTCAAAACCCAACTTTCTCGCCAACTTTCGAGAATCCTCTCATCCCTGTAAACGTTCTGAGGGAAATACTCCGGTTTCCCGGTTTGCCAGACTCTCTGGAATACTTCAAAGACTCCAAACGTTTTTACCCCTGGAAATACCTCGGTAACACGCTTACCGATAATGTCTTTCCTGCTGACTTTCTCTATCTTCTCCGCCGCGGGATTGAAATCCCTGAATATGAAATCCCCGCCGTTATCGATGGCTTCATACACAGCAACTCCACTGCTCATACGATTGAAGAGTTCCCGAAACCGCGTATCGCTAATCCGCATCGCCTCTTCCGCCCGCTTGCGCTCGGTAATGTCCTCATGCATAAAAACAAATCGTTCCGGTTTTCCATTGCTATCATTTATGGGGAATGCAACCGCATGTACCCAAACCGGAACATCCGGCAAATAGGAGATTGAATCATGGGCATTGTAAGGCGTATCAGGAAAGTTAACAACTTCACCGTTTTTGATACGTTCAATTAACTCTCCATATCCATGTTGTTTTAATTGAGGATCATTAAAAACCGAATAATCAGGAGGTGGTATAGAACCAAAAAGTTTGGTGTGTGCCGAGTTTACGCTAAGTGTGAAACCGTCCTTATCTACAATTTGAATTGACATCGGATTTTTATCTATGATGTCTTGCAGATTTTTTTCTGCCTTCTTTTGCTCGGTGATATCCACCCCGTAGAAATTTACATAATCGCTGTCAACGATGGGTACCGCTCGAAGCGCAAAAACACGCCCGTTGTCCATTACTTCTTCTCTTGCTACGCGACCCGACGCCAGCACATTTTCCACCAGCCGACGCCATTGGGCAGGCGCTGGTTGCCCCATGCCGCTGCTTCTTGCCTTCAATAGCCCTTCGCTCGCCTTGTTGGCGTAAAGCACTGTTCCATTTCTGTGAATCCGCAGCACCGGATAGGGATTTTCCGAAGGAAACTTTGCTAAATCGTTGTAAAGTTTGTTTGGCTGTTCTGCCTGCGGCCGAAGCGGCTCTACCTTGGCTGGTTTTCTGTCGCTCTTGCGAACCTGCTCTCCCCGCTCGCCGTTCTTTCTCGACCCGCGCATAGTAACCTCCCAATCTGCAACCTATGCACAAAAAGAACCTTTCCAGAGTTGCACCAACGCAGAACCACAAATACCAATCACACTGCCTGGTAAGCCGACCGCGAATCGCCTGTCTATATATTCCGCCCCATTTGAATAAACATAAAGCTTCTCCCTCGCTGCGCCGCCTTTCGCCGCACACAAATGTCCCGTGCCGCAATTTTGCGCACTCCTTACCATATCCATTCTCCCTGCTTTCACGAGCATTCTAAATCGAAGGCAGAGAATGTCCAGCAAAATACGGATAAATGGAAAAAAAATATCTCTTCCTCCGAACCCTCTGATGCCCGGTAGGAAATAGTGAATCGTGAATGTTAGATTGCCCTGTCCACTCAGGCCAGTTTTTTATCTAAAATCTCCGCCGCCACTTTGGGATTTGCACGTCCCTTTGTCTTTTGCATCACCTGACCCAGTAGGAAGCCCCTCGCCTTGCCGCTTTTCTTGCCGCCTGCCTTGAAATCCTCCACCGCCTGCGGATTGTCTTTTAGCACCGCGTCAACTATCCCCTCTAATTCGCCCGCGTCGCTTTTTTGAATCAGGTTGAGTTCCTCCGCCAGCTCTCGCGGCTCTTTGCCGGTCTTTACCATTTCCTCCAATATGGCATTCGCGGCGGTTGCGCTAATCTCACCCGTCTGTGCCATTTTGGCAAGCTGGGCAACATCGCCGGCGCTCGGACCGAGTTCGGCAATGCTGCAACCTCTGGTATTTGCCAGCTTAAGGCCGACCTGTGTTACTAGGTTACAGACGCGTTTCGGTTCGCCGCCCGCCCCAACAGCCGACTCGAAGAAATCGGCAGTGGCTCGCTCATCGGTCAACACGCCAGCGTCATAATCACTCAATCCATATTCTTTGACATAACGCAGCCGTCGAACAATGGGCAGTTCGCACAATCGGGATTTTATATTACTCAGCCAGTCTTCGTTTGGCTCAACCGGGACGAGGTCGGGGTCGGGGAAATAGCGGTAATCATGCGCCTCCTCTTTTTCCCTCTGCAGGACGGTAACTTCCTTTGCGTCGTCCCAGCCGCGAGTGCTTTTATTGCCCATTTCCATTACTTCGCCGGTATCGAGGAACCGGTCAATCTGTCTGTCGATTTCGTGTTCGATGCTCTTCTCCAGCGCCCTGAAGCTGTTGAGGTTTTTGACTTCTACAATCGGGGTTTTGAATTGCTGGCCTGCTCGGGTGATGATGAGGTTGACGTTTGGCTCGAAGCGCATATGTCCTTTTTGCATATCCGCTTCCGAAACGCCTAAGTATCTGACAATCCGCTGCAATTCCTCAGCCAGCATTCTGACTTCGGCGGCGCTGTTCATATCCGGCTCGGTAACAATTTCCAGCAACGGCGTTCCCGCCCTGTTCAAATCCACCTGCGAGAAATTCCCCGCCGTATGCAGGTTCTTGCCCGCGTCTTCCTCTAAATGCGCCCGCCTTATCCTGATTTTCTTTAATCCGCTGCCCGTTGGTATCTCAATGTGCCCGTTTACAGCCAGCGGCAAATCATACTGGCTTATCTGGTAATTTTTCGGCAAATCCGGGTAATAGTAGCTCTTGCGGTCCCACTTGGTGAACTTTGCTATTTGGCAGTTTAGCGCAAGCCCCGCCAGCATTGAAAACTCCACCGCCTGTCTGTTCATAACGGGCAGCGACCCCGGCATACCGAGGCACACCGGGCAAACCCTGCTGTTTGGCTCCTCCCCGAAGCCGAGCGCGCAGCCGCAGAACATCTTCGTCCGCGTGCAAAGCTGCACGTGAATCTCAAGCCCCACCAAAACCTTGTAATCCACTTTACCCATCAATAATCAATGGCCTTCTCTTGTGCCAATCGGTTTGTTTCTCATACATACGCGCAATTCGCAGCAAGTTGTCTTCGCCAAACGCCGGCGTCAGTATCTGCAGGCCGATGGGCAGCCCCTTCTCGTCGAAGCCGCAGGGGATGCTTATGCCTGGAATACCTGCCAGGTTTACCGCTATCGTGTATATGTCCGACAGATACATCTTCAGCGGGTCGTCGGTTTTCTCGCCGATTTTGAATGCGGTGGAGGGCGATACGGGCATCATAATACAGTCGCAGTTTTCAAACGCCTTAACGAAGTCTC
>Ga0315284_10008511_pt1 | contig 14659 bp, 14 predicted proteins | sample YL17G09_16_MG_FD_203696 | JGI IMG/M metagenome (GOLD analysis project Ga0315284, IMG submission 203696) | Sediment microbial communities from Yellowstone Lake, YNP, Wyoming, USA - YL17G09_16 | ecosystem: Environmental > Aquatic > Freshwater > Lake > Sediment | place: USA: Wyoming | collected... | reverse complement strand
GCGCCATGCAGCGCGTGGGAAGAGACTATGTGGAGAGTGGAGCGGATTTTGCCTCCACCGTCGGCACGGGCGGAGTCCTGGGGACCAAATTCACCTGGCCGGATTATGGACCGACGTTCAAGAATGTGTTCCTGACGCCTGCCAAGGAAGCGCGCTGGAAGAAATGGATTGACCTCTACAACTCCAAGCTGCTCTCGCGGGGAACCTTCTTGAACCTCTACACGCTGGGCTACGACGTGCCGGAAGGCTACGCCATCGCGAAGGACGGGAAGATGTACTACGCGTTCTTTGCGCCCGAGCCGGCCAAGCCATGGAAAGGTGAAGTTGAACTGCGCGGCTTGCAGCCGGGCAGATACCGCGTCTTCGACTACGAGAACGGGAAGGACCTGGGCACGATTGATGGCGCGCAGCCCAGGCTGGCGACGGAATTCACTCATCACCTGCTACTGGAAGTCAGCAGGTTGTAGGGAACAGGGAACAGGGAACAGGGAACAGGGAACAGGGAACAGGGAACAGGGGACAGGAAACACCATCACAGGCAATTCCTGGCGACCTGTGGGCTGTCCAGTGGAGGCTACCTACTCACCCAGGACCTGTATCAGGTAAGTCCTCTCCAGCGGGCCGTCATACTCCATGAAGTAGATGGTTTGGCGGGAGCCGCGCACGATCTTGCCGTTCTCAATCGGGAAAGTGCAACTAATGCCGCCGATGACGCTCTTCAGGTGCGCGTCGGCGTTGAAGCCGAGGCGGCCGTCGTAGTCGAGGTAGCGCCGGTGGTGGTAGTCCGCGTCCTCCGGGAAGAGGCGGGCCAGATGCGTCAGGATATCTTCCTCGAGGCAGGGAATGCCCTCGGTCACCAGCAGGCCCGAAGAGGTGTGCATGGTCACCACATTCACCAGACCATTCTTCACGCCGCTTTTCTGGACCACTTCGTCCACCTGGGCCGTGATGTCGATGGCCTCTTCGGTCTTGCGAGTCTGGAGTTTGACGCGTTCAAGTTTGATAATCATAGTCAGTTGCCGGTAGTCAGTTGCCAGTTGCCAGTCCCAGCAGTCGCTCGGCGTTCTCGCGGAGGATCAGGTTCAAACAGCCTGCGGTGAGCGGCAGACTGCGCAGCGCGTGCACCATGTTCTTAATCTCGACGCGCGGATAATTGGAGCCGAAAAGAATCTTCGTTCGCAGGCTGCGCTCGATCACTGTGGCGGGAATCTGCCGGCTGAAGACAAACTGGAAGAATTCCTTCGGGCTGTCGTAATAGAGACCAGAAGTATCCAGGTACACGTTCGGGTACTTCAGCGCCAGCGCCGTCGCTTCCCCCACCCAGGGCCAGGCAAAATGCGCCAGCACGAACGCCAGCTTGGGGAAAGCGCGGATGGGCTCCTCCAGATGCAGGGGATGCCCGCGTTCGAGCGGCGTCTCCGGAGCCCAGCTCATACCGGCATGGACGAGGAGCGGGATCCCCAAGGCCGCTGCGGCCTCATAGACGGGAAACACCTTGCGGTTGTTGGGCCGAAAGTCCTGCAAGGCCGGATCGAGCTTCAAGCCTTTCAGCCCCAGGTCTTTCACCGCGCGCTCCAGCTCGCGCGCCGCCCCCTTCCTCAAGGGGTCCACGCTGGCGAAGCCGATAAAGCGGGGACTGCGGCGGCAGAGTTCCGCCACCTGCTCGTTCGAGCTGACCGCATCCTTCCGCGCGCGCCGGCAATCGATGGGCAGCAGGACCGCCTTTTCAATCCCCGCCACATCCATTTGCAGAAAGAACGTCTCCAGCGGTTGGAAGTTGTTGCCGATCTTGAAGACCTGCCGCGCCACGCGCTCGTAGTTCGGATATTTCTCGAGCAATTCGCGGATCAGGACCGGGTGCGTGTGAAAGTCAATCATGGTGTCGCTCGGGGCAGGGAATCTCCAGCTTCCTGGGCTGGGCGCCAATGGTGGCGCAAGAACTGCTCCAGATGCCGGCGCTCGCGAAAAGCCTCGGTGCCGCCGGGCCGAGTGGTGGAGAAGGCGCCGGCCAGATTGCCGAAGGCCAAACACGTGGCGAGGTCGGCGTCCCGCACGTACTGGTGAAGAAAGCCGGCGTCGAAGCTGTCGCCCGCCCCCACGGGATCCACCGCCTCCACGCTGAGCGCCGGCGATGTGCACAGTTCGCGACCGCGCCGGGCCAGGGCGCCCTCGGGGCCCAGCTTCACGGCCACTACGGGCACGATGCGGGCAAGCTGCTCCACCGCCGCTTCCAGGTGATCCGTACCGGCGATTTTTTTTGCCTCGCGGGCGTTGGGGAGGAATACGTCCACCGTGCGCAGCACTTCGTGCAGATCGCCATCCCAGCGGTCGTCGGGATCGTCGTTTGTGTCGAGGGAAACGGTCAGGCCGGCGGATTTCAATCGCCGGAAAAGTTCCAGGATGCGCGGCCGCAAGGCGCGGTGCAGGAAAAAGGAGGAAAGATGGAAGTGGCGCGCCGACGCCAAGTAATCGAGGTCCAAGTCCTCGAAGCACATTTCGAACATCGTGCCGGGATAAGTGAGGATATTACGGAAACTCGTCCGGGGCAGGATGACCGTCAATCCCGTGGAAGTGCGCCCGCTCACCTTGCGCACCCGCGAAACATCCACACCCCCCGCCGCCAGCCTTTCCAGACTGATCGCGCCCAGCGGGTCGTCGCCGATGCGGGAAATGAACCCCACGCGGCTGCCCAGGGCGGCGAGGTTGTGAGCGAAAATCGCGGAAGAGCTTCCCAGCGTCAGGCTCAGCCCGTCCGCCAGGAGTTCGCGCTCCGGAGCCAGCTCTGCGGGGAGACCGTAGAGAATGAGGTCCAGATTCAGCTCACCCACCACGGTCACGTCAAATTCAGGCACGTCCTGCGCTCCCCTGCTAATTCTTGTCGTTGAGAATAACCACGCGACTCAGATGGCGCGGCCGGTCAGGGTCGAAGCCCTTTTTCAGCCCGGTGAAATATCCCAGCAACTGGCCGGTGAACGCATACGCCGCCAGGCGCGCGTATTCGGGCAAGTCGAGGTTGAGCTCCACCAGGAAATCCGCGGCTTGACGCGTGCCGACATCCGCCGTGTTGGTCACCACCAGGGTGTTTCCGCCCAGCCCTTTGACCTCCTGGAGCACCTCGCACTCCGCCTCGTAGCCGGTTTCGGAAAGCAGGAAGGTGGCGAGGATCTGGGGGCTGACGATTGCCCGCGGGCCGTGCCGAAACTCTAAGGTGTGATAAGCCTGCGCGTAGGAGCAGGACATCTCCTTCACCTTGAGCATGGCTTCGTTGGCGAAACCGAAAAGCGGGCCCTGCGCCAGGAAGACGTAATCGGCAAAGTCGTGCCCCTGCGCGAAGGCTTGAAGGCGCGCCGGCAGCGGGTCCAGAACCGCCTGGGCCAGGGCGGGCAGCTTGCGCAGCGCCTCCGCAAACGCCGTCTGCTGCGCGTACTCGGCCGCGAGCGCTTGCAGCCCCAGGAGCATGGAGGTGAACGAGCGGGTCATCACCGTGCTCTGCTCGTCGGCGGGCAGAAGGTAGAGCGTGGCGGTGGAGATTTCTTCCAGCGGCTGATGCGGCGCACAACTGACCGCCAGGGTGCGAATATTCTCCTTGAGCTCCAGGTACTCGGCCACCTTCAGGATCTCCGAGGTGTGACCGGAACGCGAGATCAGGACCGGCTGGCAAGGCTCCGGCCCGGAGAGGAGCAGGCTCGGGAAAAGCAGCAGGTCCGAGGCGGGCACGGCGCGCGCCCGCAGCCCCGTCAGCTTCGTCCAACTAGCAGCCGCCGCCAGCGCGATGTAGTAACTGGTGCCGCATCCCGTGAAGAGCCAGTCGGAGCGCGCCGGGAAGCGCCGGCAAATCTCTCCTAGTCGGTCATTTTCCGCGAAGGCCGCGAAGCACTCCCGCCAGCACTGAGGCTGAGAAAGGATTTCGGCCCGGGTGTGGGTGCCCGGAGGAGGCGAGGAGGCCACAGTCATGACGAATCCTTTGTCGCAAGTCTGGGGAACGCGTGCTCTTCCCGCCGCGCGACTAAACCAGAGTTACTTCGATCCCTGCTTCCTCGAGCGCGCGCAAGTCGGCCTTGGAGATCCGGCTGTCGGTGATCGTCTGGTGCACGGCCGACGTGGGAGCAATCGAGGAGAGGCTGCGGCGCCCGAATTTGCTCGAATCGCAGACCACCACCGTCCGCCGCGCAATCTCGATCATGACCCGATTGACCTTGGCCTCCAGCACATTCGGGGTGGTCAGGCCGAAAAGTACGTCGAAGCCGTCCACGCCCAAGAACAGCACGTCGGCGCTTAACCGCCGCAGGGTTTCTTCGGCCAGCGGGCCCACGAGAGAAAAGGAATTCTCGCGCAGCGTGCCTCCGGTCAGGATGACTTCGATGGCGGTGCCGGCGAGCTCGGCGGCAATGTTCACCGCGTTGGTGATGACGGTCAGGTTGCGGTAGCCGCGCAGTGCCCGCCCGATCATGGTGGTCGTGGTGCCGGAATCCAGTACCACCGACTGGCCTTCTTTCACCAGGCGCGCCGCAGCCTCCCCGATCTTGATTTTTTCCTTGCGGTGGAGCTTTTCCTTCTCCCGCAGGCTGGGGTCGAGAAGTGCTCCGGTGCGGATGGGCAGCGCGCCCCCGTGCGTCCGGTAAATCGCGCCCTGGCTGTGCAGGACTTCCAGGTCTTTGCGAATCGTCACCTGGGAGGTGCCAAAACGGTGGGCGAGGTCTTTGACCAGAACCCGACCGTCACGATTAATGATGTCGAGGACAACTCGTCGCCGCTCTTCGTTTAACATGTGCTGCATGGCGACCCAACGCAATCCCGACCTAGGGGTTCGGTTAGGCCCGGCCCGTCTTACTTTCGCTTTCCATTTAATACTATTGCTTTCGAAAGTCAAAGGGAAAATTCCCGGCCCCCTTAGCGCTTCGGACCAGTGCGCCGCAAGCAGCCAACTCTACAGCCGGGACGCGCGGCCCCGACGCAAGCTCCTGCCCGCACGGCCCAGAGTTGCTTTCGGCTGGAAAGGTGTCCGGGCAATTGAAACCAGTCACAGCTTCCCAGGCCGCTACGCCGCAGAGGCGCTTCCGTGGCAGGTGCGGGGATTCCTTGATTTGCATGGCGCGTCTCGCTTGCCGTCGGCGGCGCCTGGGAATAAACTTGCTAGGGGAGATATGGACTCTAGTTCGACTCCGGGACCAGGGCGGCAATCTCGAAACGGGAGAAGGTTCAATTGATAACCTCAGGGCTCTCTTACTTTTCTTCCTCTCCGTGCGGCAACCAAGCGCGGCTATGGCGGGGAGCGTGCGCGCTGCTGGCGCTTCCCTTAATGCTTTTTCCCCTCGCTATCCTGGGAGCGCCGCAGGAGACCGGGGAAATTCAGGACATCACCGGCAGATATCACTTCTTAACGGCCGAGGACACTCTGGCCTTGCTCGAGGAAGAAGGAAAGCTGAAGGGCTACGTGGATGTGCTTCAGGGTGAGGAAGAGTCCGACGCCGTCTTGAGTTATCCCATCACCATCGGGTCACGTAAGAAGGATCACGTAGAGTTCAAAACCGGGAAAATTCACCAGAAATATTACCGATTTGCCGGGACAGTCGAACGCGGCTCAGGACGTCAGGAGCAGAACCCGGACTACCTCCGCCTGGTCGGCGACCTGGAGATCATCACGATCAACCCTGAGAGCGGGGAGGAAGTCGCCGAGAGACGGCACGTGGTCTTCAAGTCCCTGGGCCGAGCGGCGGAAGAAGAGGAGTGATTGTCGCCAGGCCCGCCGCGGTGCAGGCACGGCCGCCGTAATCAGTACAGCACTGCCCCCTCGCCCTTCTGGGCAATGAGCTTCTCGAAATAGGCCACAATCTTGTCCCGCCGCGCTATCAGCGCCTTGACCTCCGACTTGTTGAGGTGCGGCTTCGTCTTGTCCAGAACCTCGTCGTAGCTCAACTGACGCAGCTTCTCCAGCAACTGCCGGTCGCACTGCACCAAATCCTTGGGGTTCCGCAGGTCGTGGTTCTGCCGGAAGGCGCGGGTGAAGTCAATTCTCCAGATCTTCCAATCCTGGGTGATCAGAACATTCCCCAGGTTGGGGTCGGTATCATAGATGAGCTGGTCAAACACTCGCACCTTGTACATCTGTTTGTTCCAGGCCTCTGCGTCGGGCGGCTCGAGCTTCTCCTTCTTGCGATCGAGTTCCATCTTCCACCAGGGAACCCACCAGCTCAGGGAGCCACTATTACCCCGCCATTTGCGTTCCACCGTCACCGGAAGCATATCGTCCAGGCCGAGAAGCTTGGCCAGCTCGCGTGCGGCAATGTTGAAATGGTAAGAGTCGCGGAAGTTCAATTCGGTGCGTCCGTCGGCTAACTGCATGACGGTTTTGCGTTCATCAACACTTTGAAAAGCAGCGTCGTGTGTCAGCGTGCCGTCGCTCAGCGTCAACCGCCAGGGGTGAGTGATGCCTACTCCGAGCTCATGGCTGTCCACGACTTTGGCGTTCAACAAGAAGTCTTTCTTCTGCTCCTCCGTGAGCTTCGGTTCGTTGCTCAGGTTCTGCGTGTTCGCCGCTGCCAGGACGCCTGAGGCAGCAGCAAGGCACACTGCTAGGGCGAATGCCCGTGAAACGCGGCGGTAAAACATGTTTTTCTCCTTTCAGCGTATTCTCCCGGGGAACCTTGCTGAGCAAACTCTACTCCTGCCGGGGGGAGACTGCAAGGCGGGTTGCTTGGCATAAATCTCCCCCCCGAGCGGCAACGACTCCTCCACCCGCCCAATATTCCCCAGTCAGACGGCGTGCCAGAACTTCATTTCGAGCTTTTCGCGGAACACCAACGCGGCGGCCCGGGAAACTCAGGCCGGCATCCTCGCCGCCCCAGGCTCGGGATAGCGCCCGCACACCCCGGATTCAGGCGAAGCGTGGCTACTGTGCCGGTTCCCGAAGATCGATGTGAGTGGCCACGAACTTCTTGTTCTCGTCGTAGTTGCCCAGACAGATCACTCGCGCTCCGTCCTTGAATTCGCTCGGCTCGGCCGGTTTGTTGAGTTTGGTCCACTGCGTCGAGCTGGAATAGAGAACGACCCGTTCTATGGTTCCGCCGCGCTGGCGGACCGTGAGCGTCGATCCCTCCTTGTCGCTCCGGATGATCGTACCATGCCAGCGAACCTCCTTCTTCTTTTCGCCGGCCGCCTTCTCTTGCGCGGCAAGTCCTATTACCGCAAACAGTACAATTAGCAGACTGGCCAACACCTTCCTCATGGTTTCCTCCCTCGCCTTCGCGCCACGGGCGCGAACTGAAATATGGTAGTGATACTCTAGGCTATCTGGGCTCGTTCAGCCTGCGCGTAGTATAAACTTCGTCCACCCTGGAGTAAAGCCATACATCCCTGATTTTGGCAACCTCCGCACACGCCTACCCAGCGCCTGATCTCTTTGCCGGGACCGGTCGGGTGGACCGGGCGAGAACGTTGACTTGCCTATGCACGCGGCCTATAAGATGGCCTCCACAGGGGGATCCTCTCCCCATGCTCGGCAAGACGATTTCCCACTACCGCATTCTCGAGAAGCTGGGTGGCGGGGGCATGGGCGTGGTGTATAAGGCCGAGGATACCAAGCTCCGTCGGCTGGTCGCGCTGAAGTTCCTGGTAGGGGAGCACCTTTACGGTGCTCCCGCTCGGGAGGGCCGTGAAGGCCCTCCCCTACGACTCGACCCCACGGCCCTCGAGCGCTTCAAGCGCGAGGCGCGTGCTGCGTCAGCCCTCAATCATCCCAGCATCTGCACCATCTACGACATTGATGAGTACGAGGGGCAGCCGTTCATCGCCATGGAGTTGCTGGAAGGCCGAGACGCTGAAACAACGGCTGGCCTCTCACCACCCCCTGACCCCCTCCTCGGAGAGGAGGGGAGTACAGGCGGTTTCCCCTCCTAGGTTAGGAGGGGAGTACAAGCGGTTTCCCCTCCTAGGTTAGGAGGGGAGCAAGGGGTGGTGACGGGTTCCCCTCCTGGTTCAGGAGGGGAGCAAGGGGTGGTCGGGCAGGGGAGTAGTCGGCCGGTCCGAACTGCGCTCCGACCCGCGCTTCCAGGACCTCCTGCGGCGCATGAACTTTCCGCCGTGATGTTGTGGTAGGGGAGCACCCTTGCGGTGCTCCCGCGGGAGGGCCGTCCCGACGGGGTCGGGACAGGCGCCGGCCCTCCCCTACAGGCCGCGTGAATTTCCCGCCGTGGAATTCTTGTAGGGGAGCACCTTTACGGTGCTCCCGCACTTCAATCGAAACGGGAGGGCCATGAAGGCCCTCCCCTACCCGCCGCCGGAATTTCCCGCCGTAGCGCGTCAGGGCACGACTTCAGTCGCGCCGTAACGCGGGACCCTCTTCCACGGCCTTTAGGCCCTGGGGCCTCAGGGGCTGAAGCCCGGCAATCATCATCTAAGCGAGTGCGCGTTGGCACGGATCGCGAACATCGGGACAGGTAAATCCGTGCCCTGACGCGTTCGCTAAAGACGCTGGATGGGTAAGCCGCCTGCTTAGCGGCAGACTGCGGCGAGGGCGGCGTCGTGGGCGGCGGCTTGCTGGCACTCTTTAAGCCAAGTAGCGAGCAGCCACACCCGGCCGCTGGGGGAGAGGTGGATATAGAACATCCGCGCGCCGTTCTCGACGTCGTAGAACTTCTTGCGCCGCGGGTCCGGGTAAGCCTTCGCCCCGGCCACCAACAGCTCGCGGAGCTTCTCCACCACGTCGGCCGGATAGTTCCGCAGGTTATCGATTCTCGGGTTCCCGCTCAGGTGGAGTAGCATGGCGCCTCCTCTTTCCCCGTAGAACGCTCCTCTCTTGGGATATACGATGCTGGAGGCGGGAAAGTTTCCTGCTACCGTCTCCTGTGCCGTGCTTGCCATCCTTACCTCCGCTGGGCTTCCCGCCCATTTCCCACGTCCTGGCTCGATTGCTTGACCAGTCCTGGGTTGTCTGATTAGACGCCTGCGGGCGGAAAAGGTCTTGCAGGCGTCGGGTTTTTCCGCTCGCCTGCTGACTCCTTCTCCTCCCCTTGGGTAAAACGGCCGAAGGGAGCGGACCGGCGCGGGTCATTTTCAGAAGGATTAGGTCGGGCAGGTGGCAATCGGCGGCGGACACGACGCGCCTTCGCCTGCCGCGAAGGTGTATCCTCAAAGCGTCATGCAGAGCAGCTTCTGGCGGCAATCTCCAGCGTGGCTGTGCGTTGTGGGCTTGCTGGCGTCTTCCTTCGCCGAGACTCCTTCGCCCTCGCCACCCCAGGCGGAGCCGACCTTGCGCGTGACGACGCGCCTGGTGGAGGTAAGTGTCATCGTGCAAGACCGGGCAGGTGAACCAGCGACCGACCTCACCCGCGACGACTTCGTCGTGCTGGACGCGGGCCGCGAGCAGTCAATCAGCGTTTTCGCGAAAGAATCCGCTTCCCCGCCGCGCGCGCCATTCTCGCCGCTACCGCCCAACACCTTCTCCAATCGGCTGGGGCAGACCGAGGCCGCTCCCACCAGCGCCACCGTCATCCTGCTCGATGGCTTGAACACGCGTTTCGCCGACCAGCCTTACGCGCGGCAGCAGATTGTCGAGTTTCTGGAGCAGCTCCGGCCGCAGGACTGTGTGGCGCTCTACGCGCTCGGCCAGGGCTTACGCGTGGTGCACGACTTCACCCGCGAGCCTCGCCCCTTGCTTGCGGCGCTGGCGCGCGAAGGCGCGCGCCTCTCGCCCGCGCTCCTCGAGTCTGAAGCCGAAGAGCCGGGAACCGGCTGGGGCGAGTTTGACGCCTGGATGGGTGAGGTCAACCGGAACGTGGCCGAAAGGTACCGCGCCGATCGCGCCCTGCGCACCATCCGGTCGTTGCTCGCCATCGTCAACCACCTGGAGCGGCTGCCGGGACGCAAGAATCTGATTTGGGTCGCGGGCAACTTCCCGGCGTGGTTCAACCGCCCGGCGCTCGCGACGGGCGAGAAACTGAAGCTGGAGTCAGGGAATTTCAGCGTGGAGATCGAACGCGCGGCGCGGGCGCTGAACAACGCCAACGTGGCCATCTACCCGGTGGACGCGCGGGGGCTGGTGGCGCCCGCGGAATTCAGTCCCGAGCGCGCGAGCATCAGTCGCGAACTGCCCGGCGCGAGCCGCGGCGAGGTGGGCAGCATGCTGGAGCTGGCCGAGCGCACCGGCGGCCGCGCCTTCTACCACCGCAACGACATCCGCCGCGCCCTTCGCCGCGCCGTGGACGATGCGCGGGTCACTTACGTTCTAGGCTACTACCCGAGCCACGGCAAATGGGACGGAGAATTTCGCGCCCTCCAGGTGCGGGTGAAGCGCCCGGGACTTCAGGTACGCCATCGGCGCGGCTACTTCGCGCTCCCCGACGAGCCCGGCGATGAAGCGCACCGCCGCGCTGTGCTCGACGCCGCCATGTGGAGCCCCATAGACGCCAGCCGCCTCGGGCTGACGGTTCGCGCCCTGCCCGCAGGCAACGCGCTGGAGCTGGAACTCGCGATCGACCTGCGCGACCTCGCGCTCCGGCAGCAAGACGGCATATGGGTGGGAACGCTTGACCTGATGCTGGTCCAGCTCAGCGCCGACGCCCGGAACCTCAAAGGCGTTTCCCACGTGGTCAATCTGCAATTGAATCCGGAAACCTATCGGGTGGCCAGGGAAAGACAGGCGGTGGTGTTGACCGAGCGCCTGGGGGTCGTCTCCGGCGCCGCGCTGCTGCGCGTCCTGGCGCGTGATGCTTCCTCGGGCGCGCTGGGCTCGGTCAGCATTCCGCTCGGTGGGCTCTCGCCGGGACGCCAGCCCTGAGGGCACCCGCGCAAATCTCGCTTTTCATCCCCAACACACAAGGGACGCGGGACGAAAGACTGCGGCTCAGTAGGCCGCGAGTTCTTTCACCGCCTGCACGATATCGGCGGGTTGCGGGAGGACAGCATCCTCGAGCACGGGATGGTAGGGGATGTAAACGTCTTTCCCAGCCAGGCGGCGCACCGGGGCGTCGAGGAATTCGAAAAGCTCGTCTGCGATGCGCGCCGCGATCTCCGCGCCGTAGCCCCAGGAGACATTGTCCTCGTGCAGCACCAGCACGCGATTAGTCTTCTTCACCGAGGCGGAAATCAGTTCCCAGTCGTAGGGTTGGAGGGAACGCAGGTCCAGGATTTCGGCCTGGATTCCTTCCTGCTCCAGCGTCTTCGCCGCCTGCCCGGCGCGCCCCACCAGCGACCCGTAGGTCACGATGCTCACGTCGGTCCCTTCCCGGACCAACTTCGCCTTTCCGAAGGGAATCATGTAATCGGGCCCCGGATGCGGGCTGCGGTTGTACGTCTGGCGATAGAGGTGCTTCGGTTCAAGAAAGAGGACCGGATCGTCGCAGCGGATGGCGGTGCGCAACAGGCCGTTGGCGTCGAGCGCCGTAGCGGGCATCACCACGCGCAAGCCCGGCAAGTGAGTGAAAATCGCTTCCCCGGACTGGCTGTGATAGATGGCGCCGCCCGCCAGATACCCTCCGATGGGCGAGCGAATCACCAGCGGGCAGGCGAAGGTATTGTTGGATCGCCAGCGCAGGGTGGTGAGCTCGTCGCGAATTTGCATCATGGCCGGCCAGATGTAGTCAAAGAACTGAATCTCGACCACCGGCTTCAAGCCGCGGGTAGCCATGCCGATGGCGCGGCCGACGATGCTGGCTTCGGCCAGCGGGGCGTTGTAGCAGCGCGCGCTGCCGAACTGGCGCTGCAACCCGTGCGTGACCTTGAAGACCCCGCCTTTGCCCTTGACTTTGGCCAGGTCATCGGCGTGGCTGGAATCAGCGACGTCTTGGCCGAAGACCACCACCCGCGGATCGCGCGCCATCTCATCGCGCAGGCAGGCGTTGATGAGGTCCACCATGGTCAGCGGCTCGCCGCGAAACTTGGGCGGGTGGTCAAACTGGTCGGAGGTGGGGTCCACGGTGGGCGAGTACATGAAAGCCAGGATTGTGGCGGGTGAAGGCGGCTCCGCGGCCAGCGCTTGGTCGGCCGCCGCTCGCACCTCTTCCGCGACCCGTGCCTGCAATTCCTTCAGCTCCTTCTCCGTCACCAGATGCTCGCTCAACAGGTACTTGGCCAGACGCGTCACCGGATCCCGCTTCGCCTCCTGGCGGCGAATCTCCTCGGGCTTGTAGAGGCGCTCATCATCCGAGAGCGAATGGGAGTAAGGCCGAATGACGTGCGCGTGGACCAGCGCTGGACCGCGCCGCTGCCGGATGTACTCGACGGCCTTCCCGGCCGCCTCGTAGCTCTCCAGGAAATCCGTGCCGTCGCACTCCAGGGTGAGCAGGTCCGGGAAGCTCCGCACCAGGCGCGAGATGCTGCCGCCCGCGGTCTGCGCGTCCACGGGCATAGAAATCGCGTACCCGTTGTCTTCCACCATGTAGAGCACCGGCAGCTTGCGCAGGCAGGCCCAGTTCAGCGACTCCCAGAACTCGCCTTCGCTGGTGGCGCCGTCGCCCATGGAAACGTAAACCACTTCGTCGGCGTGGAACCCGGAGGCCAGTTCCGCCGCCTCCTGCACGACGGAGAAATAAACGCTCGCGTCGGCCGCGCCCACCGCTTGCAGGATCTGCGTTCCCGTAGGACTGGATTGGGAAATGATGTGCAGCGCCTTCGACGACCAATGCGAGGGCATCTGGCGTCCGCCGGAACAGGGATCGTCCTTTGCTCCCACCGAGCCCAACAGCATGTCCAGCGGCGTCATGCCAATTTGCAGGCAGAAGGCGCGGTCGCGATAGTAAGGATGGAACCAGTCGTAGCCGGGCCGCAAATGCAGCGCCGCCGCCACGCCGATGGCTTCGTGCCCTACGCCGTTGATCTGGAAAAAGGCGCGGTTCTGCCGCTTGAGCTGGATCTCCTTGTCATCCACCTGCCGCGAAAGGTACACGGTGCGGTAAGCGCCGACAAGGATATCCCTCGAAAGCCGAGGAGCTTTCTGGACCGGAGTCGTCGTGGCCATCGAGCCTCGCTAAGGAAGGTGTTTGCACTCGCACTGTCCTCTGGTTCGTGCCACCCGTGATTATCGAGGGCCGAAAAGCGAAAGTCAACGGCCTCTGTGTCCGGGACTGCTGGAGCGGTTGGGGGCTGGGTGTTAGGGGCTAGGTGTCAGGCGATTGGGCGAGGGAGGGGGGTAGCGCAGACCTCGCTTTTGAGGTCTGCGGCTTTTCGGGAAAGCGCGCGCGTTTTGCGATAGTCTGTTTCCGTGTCGCGACTGCGGCGGCTGGTGCTCTCGGACCGATATTTCTTCCTCACGGTTCGGCTGCTCAAGACAAGAACGGAAATGGTGGACGGAGATTTTCGGCTTCTCGCCGAGGCCCTTCGCGAGGCGCGCCAGCGGCACTGCGGGCTCGCCATCGATCGGGTCCGCCTGCCCGCCGAGCCGATGGCGCGAATGTGATCCCCATCGTACAGGCCCAGCCCGTCCGGGAAAGAGCCGCAGACCTCAAACGCGAGGTCTGCGCTACTCGCTGGTAAGCTGCCAGCACGAGAGCGGCGCTCACCGCCGGCTGCCGCAGATTCGCGTTTGGTGCGAGTCTGCGGTTTCCGGAAGGGAGACGAGCCCACGGCATAACGATCATGCCGTGGCTACTGGCTACCTCTATTCGCTTTCCGGGTTCTCGCCGAGGGCCGCGAGGTCGGCTAGGTCCTGAGGACGGCGGGTAGCCTTCTTGTTTTGGATGAGCGCCTGGCGGCCGATGAAGTTCACCCGTATTCCTTCAAGCACCGCTTCGATTCTTTCCCTCCAAGCTTCCTCGAACGAGACGCCGGTGATTGAAGTTAGCAGGTCGATGCGGTTAGGCGGCAAACCCAGTTGGACCACCTGGTAGGAACCGATAAAGTCAGCGGCCTTCAGGCCGAGGTCGCCGAAGCCGAAGGCTTGGAGCACGCCTTCCAGCCGCTGGGCGTTCTCGGGGGAGTTGCGGACCAGGATGTCGAGATCGCCCGTGTAGCGAGGAAAGCCATGGTGGGCCAAGGCGACGGCGCCCACAATCAGATACTCAACTCCGCGGGAGTTGAGCGATTCGATAAACGCGCGCCAGTCTCTCGGAAGAGACATCGTCCTCCTTGCGGGCGAGGGCCCGGAGCCCAAACAGAATCTCCAGACGCTCCGCCGGCGAGAGGCGGCGATAGTACGCAAGCGTCGCTGCCTCGGCTTCCTGGTGCGTTCGAAATTTGGCGATGGCTAGCTGCATCAAACCCATTTTACCTTCTGGCGGATGCGAATACCACTGCAACAAGGTAGCGCACAGTTGGTCTGTAACTCTGCGGCTTGTGTTCAAATCCTGGCCCTTTCATCCGCTGGAATTCTCACCCGGTCGATTCGCAAGTTTGTAGCGCAAGTCCCGTCCCGCTCTGCGGGAGACTTGCGGCTTTCCGTGATTTTCATGAAGGAGCCGCAAGACTAAAACGCAAGTCTGGCGCTACTTGCTACTTGCTGTCCGCGTCCTCGCCGAGGGCCGCGAGGCCGGCCAGCGCGTAGCGCAGAGTGCGGCTTTTTCGAACTCTGCGGTCCTTCCCATCATAAGAGCCGCTGCTGCACACATCGCCAACGGCGCGAGGCCCCGCACCCGATGGTACAGGGCGAGGTCTGCGCCACTCGCGGATTCAAGCGCGACGCTGCCTCTGCCGATGAAATAGTTGTTGGGGCAAAGTGAGGGGGCGATGC
>Ga0315284_10008508_pt1 | contig 14663 bp, 14 predicted proteins | sample YL17G09_16_MG_FD_203696 | JGI IMG/M metagenome (GOLD analysis project Ga0315284, IMG submission 203696) | Sediment microbial communities from Yellowstone Lake, YNP, Wyoming, USA - YL17G09_16 | ecosystem: Environmental > Aquatic > Freshwater > Lake > Sediment | place: USA: Wyoming | collected... | reverse complement strand
AACCTTAAGACTGCGTTGGCAATGGTAAAATAAAGAGCGGGAACGACAATGGAAAGCGGGAAAGAGCAAGTTGTCCACAAGTCCAAACACTCAGTATATCAGTAAAATGGTTTTTCAGCAGACCCTACGTAGTTCCGTTTAACCCTTCGACAGAGTTTATACTGAGCCCTTCGACTCATTCTATTCACTCAGGATAAACTCCGCCGAAGTGCCGGTAAAAACGTTACAAGTATGCAAAAAAATGTTATTTCAGGATTTCATCCGGAAAATTTAAGTACAGAAGGATAGTTTTAAGCCACAAACTCAGGGGAGGTAAGGGTTAATTAACCATAGGAATAAGGCATGGAAGCGAAAAAGGGAATATTTTAAGGTTTTTTTATCTTTAAATAATTCCTTCGTAGTATCATGGAAAACAATGGTGTATGTAAAAATCTTTCTATTCTTTCCATGCGTATTTCAACAGCTCTTTGGTTAACATTAAAGTCGTCCATTAATGTTTTTACAATTTTTGTTCTTAAAATATCTTTTTTTCATCCGTAATGACTTCTTTCTCTTTTCTAGGAGAACTTAACAGGGTGTCTCTTATTTCAACGGCTCTGTTTATAAAGTAATATCTTGGCATAAGAATAATACCGGCAAGCATTCTTGCATTATTGTGTAATCTGTTATATTCTTCGTCAGGGATTGATTTCTCAATTTTTAAATAATCGTCAAATGTTTTTACGTCTTTATATATATCATGGTGAAGAATTATATGTGATAATTCTTCTGCAAGAGTGAATCTATATCTGCGTTCCTGAACTGTGTCGTCAACCGTACAATCCAGGGTGCCAATATCTACATATACTATATTTCCTCCCAGACAAGGGAATGCCTCAATAGAATACTTTTCTTTGAGTGCAACCGGCTCTATTATAATATTATACCCATGCTCGATTATATATTCTATGTCTACTTCATAATAGGGATTTTTACTATTATATTTCTTTAATATCCCTTCTCCTATATTTTCGAGTTCTGCCAGGGTTCTTTCGTGTTTATTTAAGATTGTTTTTTTCTCCCCGATTTTTTAATAGTAACTATCAGTTCTTCAAGTTCTCGTTTTGTCAGCCTTGCGCTTGCAATGGTTCTTAGCATAATGGGGAGACATTGCCTAATATTATCGTTTTTTGCTATATCTACAGGAATCTCTGTTTTTTTTGAGGATAAATTAAAATATTTATCCCATTCAGCAGAGTTTCTTTTTAAATTTAGTGCAGCAGCAATTCTGAATAGTGTTTTTTCCGTTCTGGGAGGATTTGCTTTGCCACTTTCAATAAAGCTTAAGTTTGAAGGTTTCATCTCTATTCTCTTTGCAAATGCCCTTAAACTATACCCCGCCCTGAGCCTTTGAATCCTAAGATACTCGCCATATTCAATAGCCATTTTAATCCCCTTTCTATATTTATTAGGATTGAAAATAATGTTATGTTATTAGTATAACATAACATATATAGTTTGTCAAGTAGAATTTTAATGACTGTATAACGTGTTAAAGTGTCTTAAAAACCCTTTCCCATTCCCACCCTTCCCCCATAATCCCATTGAATAAAATATGCAAACCTGCTATAATCCCTATGCAGGGAAATAATCCAGATAAAGAGATTTTATTATTAGGTCAAGTAGCTAGAAATATAGATTCCCCAACGACTAACGACCCTTCGACTACGCTCAGGACTCCCTTTGGTCGCTAATGACCGTTTTATTCATATCTCAGGGCATCTATGGGATTGAGGAGTGAAGCTTTTCTTGCTGGCCAGAGGCCGAAAATAAGCCCCACAAAAAATGAGAAGGTAAAAGCAAGAATTATCGGGCCGGGTGTGACATAAGTTGACCAATGGGCAAATTTTGCAAACATAAACGAAATAAATGAGCCGAATAGTATTCCAATTACTCCTCCAAGCACGCATATAATAACCGATTCTATCATGAACTGAAAAAGTATGTCGCTGTTGTTTGCGCCAATTGACTTGCGCAGCCCTATCTCCCTTGTGCGTTCCGTGACAGAAACAAGCATAATGTTCATTATTCCTATCCCTCCCACAAGCAAACTAATGAACGCGATTGCGCCCAACAACAGCGAAAAAGTCTTTATGGTTGACGTGATCGTCTGCTGGAGTTCCGCCATGTTCCTGATGTCAAAAGAGTCCTCTTTATCGGGTGGTATCCTGTGGAGGGCAATTATCATTTTCCTTATTCTTTCCACTACCCTGTCCATCATTTGGGGGTTATCAACCTGTACATCCATGTTATCAATGTATTCCCTGCCGAAAAGGCGATACATCGCAGTATTCAACGGGATTATTATTGCATCGTCCTCATCACGCCAGCCGGACGAGCCCTTTTCAGGCAAAACCCCGATAACCTGAAAATCTATCCTGTTTATTTTAATAAACTCTCCAAGGGGGTCCTGGTCACCAAAGAGGTTTTTTAAAACCGTTTTTCCAATAATTGCCACTTTTTTTCTTGATGTTACATCCTCTTGGGTAAAAAAAGTTCCCTTAACCGGTTGAGCGCTTTTTATTTTCTCGTATTCAATGCTCGTCCCGGTTATCCTGGAGTTCCAGTTCTTATTCTTGTAAACCACCTGCCCGTTACCCGAGCAATAAGGGACAACTCCCGAAACATTTGGGATTTGCGCTATCTGCTCGCAGTCATCCATTATAAATCTTGTAGGCGCCTGTGTAGATACGCCCCCTCTTGTAAACCTTGACGGCATTACCATCAGCAGGTTTGACCCCATGGAAGAAATGTTCTTTTCAACATCTTTCTGGGCGCCCCTGCCGAGAGCAAGCATCGTAATCAGGCAGGTAACACCAATCAGGACTCCCAGTATTGAAAGAAATGTCCTTGCCTTGTTGGATATCAACGCCCTGAATGCCTGCGCAAAATATTCCTTTACCCTTCTTATGCGGAACATGTCATATTTATGAAATTTCTTTTCCATGCTCAATTTATCTACAAGCCCCATGCCGGATGATGAGCCGCCTATATTTTCATCGGATACGATTTTACCATCGTGTAATTTTATTGTCCTGCTTGCCACGCTTGCAAGGTCAGGTTCGTGTGTTACCATGACAATTGTAATACCGGATTTGTTCAATTCCTTAAAAATGTTTATTATCTCTTCCGCAGACTTGCTGTCAAGATTTCCTGTCGGCTCATCAGCAAACATCAAAAGAGGGCTGTTAACAAGCGCCCTTGCAATGGCAACCCTCTGCTGCTGCCCTCCGGATAACTCGTTCGGCTTATGGTGCGCCCTGTCACCGAGCCCGACTTTTTTTAGTAAATCAATTATTTCGCTGTCGTTTTTCTTCTTATCTGAATAAACCAGCGGCAGGGCAACGTTCTCAAGCGATGAAGTCCTCGGCAGGAGATTAAAACTCTGGAACACGAAACCTAAAAACTCGTTTCGTAACGATGCCAGCTGGTCATCTGAAAGCATAGAAATTTCACTACCCACGAGTTTATAACTCCCTGAAGTCGGTTTATCCAGCAGCCCGATAAGGTTCAGAAGTGTTGACTTGCCGCTTCCGGAATGCCCCATTATTGCCACGAACTCACCTTCCGAAATACTGAGGGATACGCTGTCAAGCGCCACAACGTCAACCTCCCCCATCCTGTATATCTTTGTTATGTTTTTAAGTTCAATTACATTCATACTATATTTCCTGTTACTTTCTGCCCGTTGACCTGCTACCTCCACCCATCCCTGGCATGCCTCTAAAATGCATGTCGCTTTCTTTCTTGATAAGTTCAGGCATTATCAGTGTATCGTTTTCCGTAATTCCTGATACAATTTCCACTTCCTTGCCGTTGTTCAGTCCAGTAACGACCTCCCTGTATTCCGGCTTTCCATCTGCACCTTTAACTTTTATGGTCTTTTTACCATCTTTTTCAATAATCGCATCCAGGGGCAACTTAATGACATCTTTTTTTGTTTCACCTATTACTTCCACAGTAGCGGTCATCCCTGACCTGAAAACAGCAGGGACTTTATCGGGAAGGATTTTCACCAGGTAAACGGTTACATTATTTTCCGTTTCCGACCTGAATGCAATGTGCTCAACTGTACCGCGGAAATTCTGGTCAGGATAAGCATCAAGGAATATTTTTACTTTCTGCCCAAGATACATGTACCTGAGGTCCGTCTCATCCACCTTCGCTTCAATTATGAGTTTGTCAGCCATAACGAGTATTACATCAGCCAGGCTTGCGGACTGACCCGGTTCTTTAAGCCGCGCCGTTATGAACCCGTCTATAGGAGCAACTATCGGTGTCGGATTATATACATCCTCCCATTTTTTCATCTCCGCTTCGCCCCGCGTTCTCGCGGCATCAAGCAAGGCTGCCCTGTCGGTGGAACTCATCCAGACCATCACGTCTCCTTTTTTCACGCGCTGGCCTTCCACAACGAGTATATCCTCAATCCTGCCTGATACTTGCGAACTGATATTAAGTTCATTCCTTGGCTCAACAGAACCAGTTTCACGGAACTCAATCTCTATGCCCCCCCTTGCCGGCGAAATTTCCATTTCGGATATTGCCCTGCCTTTATTTTTCTTTGATATAAAGAAACCAGCAACAATGATTATTACGACGATTGGAATTAACCACCTTCTAATTCTATTCTGCGTCTTTAACATGCGGTCAGCCATTGGCTGGACGCCTGTTTCGTTTTTTAATTTTCCTTCTTCCATTTTATTCTCCAATCCCGAGAGTTTTTTTCCATGACGCTTCCGCAAGAAAGGCATCACTCTTAGCGCTCAAAGACGACTTCTGGGCGTTTATAAAATCATTCTCAACATTATACCAGTCATAGTATGAAACAAGGCCGTTAAGGTATTTAACTGTAGTAATTTTTGACTGTTCCTCCGATGCCCGCATATATGTTTCCTTTATTCTTACATTTTCAATTGAACTTACAAGGCTGTTCCAGGCTGATACAAGCGAAGCCCTTAGTTGAAGGGCAGTTTCCTGCGCGGAGTTTTTAAAAATGTTGCGGTTTATTTCAGCTATCTTCACATTGAAGTAATTCCTGCCTCCTGTAAATAATGGCAGAGACAGGCTTAAACCTGCATTCCACGAGGGACCATCAAGCGGGAAATCCTCCCCTGACCTTGAAGTGCTTGCTGAGAGTGATATACCGGGATAGAAATCACTTTTTGCTGATTTTATGCTTAATAGCGATTTATCCAGATTGTATTTCGCAATGAGATATTCGGGAATATGTTCCATCAGCACTTTATAATCCATATCCCAGTAAGGCAGGCGCACGGAAAAACTTCCCGTCACCGCAACCACCTCAAATCTTTCAATGCCCATATCCCTGAAAAGTTGAGCTGAAGCCGTCTGAAGGTTTCTTTTATTCTGGTTTAATTCATACTCAGCCTGAAGCTTATCAGCTTCAACCCTCATGAGGGCTCCCTTGTCCTCGCGGCCGGCATCATATTTCAGTCGTATCAGGTCAAAGTTCTTCAACCTCCTGCTGTATATCTCGCTTGAAAGGTTTATCATATCCTGCGTCAATAGCAGGTTTACATAACTCTTTCTTAGATTATAAATCACATCTGAGACAGCTCTCCTGTATTGTTCCTGCTCAACTTTTAAATCCAGTTTTTTTATACCCGTTTCCGTAATATTGGAAAATCCGGAAAACACGGCAAGCCTTCCGGAAAGACCGAAGGAATAACTGTTAGTCAACCCCGAGCTGTTTCTTGAATCCCCTGCGCTTGCGGAAACCTGCGGCAGAAAATTTGAGAAAGACATTTTATAATATAACTCAGCCTGATTGAGCGACTCTTCCGCCTTGATGAGAGTGGGGTTTTTGTCTTTTGCTTCTTTTAATACGTCATTCCAGGACATTTGAGCGGCAGAAGTATTTACTGCAATCAAACCAATAATGATTAAACAGATTATTTTTTTCATTGATTATTTACTCTCCGATTATTTTCTGCCCATATGCTTCCCGTGTTTATCATGTTTGCTCCAGTTGGTAGGACCGCCCTTTAAATCCTCCCTGTGTTCCCCTCTATCCCCCATAAACCCTTCTTCCCCACAAGGAGGAGGGCACTTCATTTCATCAGGCGGCACTCCAAACATGCCCATATGCTTTTTAAATAATCTTTCCTGTCTTTTCTCAATTTTGTCAAACTCCGCTTTCTGGTTTTCATTAAGGATTGCCCTGATATCATTTTTCATGGAATCTCTTAATTTATCCATTTCCGGCCTCATCTTTTCAGTAAGGCTTTTCATGGTTTGCTTGTTTTTATCAAGTATCACAAGCAGTTCCTGGTGCTGTTTTGCATCAAGTTTCAGCCGCCTGCTCATCATATCCATTCTATGTTCCATCATGACGCTGATGCCTTTATCAGCACAGCGCATAATGCACAGTCTGTGGCAGAAGAACCCGCAAAAAATACCCGTAAGAAATATGACAACTGCAATTAAAATACCTAACAACTTTGTTTTCATCATTTGTTGATTACCTCCTTAAATATAACCTTGTGCCTTTCACAAAATTAACTCCTCGTCGGATATTTTATCGTCGAGCGTGATAAATCACGCCGCTACAGTTTTGAAAACCCTATATAGCCTTATTAAACTAATCCCTGTATACAGCAAATGATACCATGCTGTTTTCCGAAATATTCTTGTCCATGATTACACTCTTTTCACCCTCCGAAAGTATTTTTTCTGTAAGGTAGCTCTCTACCGTATTTAAGTCGCCTCTGTTACCCGGCAAAAATATCCCTGACAGGTAAATCCCGCCTACCAGCAGTATGACGCTGAAACATGCCGCAATAGCTTTCCTGTTTAAATAACCAATTTCATCAAGAATTGACATGCTGGCTTCCTCTTCCCGTATTCGGTTTAATAACCGTGTTTCAAAAAAAGGCGGCTGGTCCGGTACTCTGGTTTTTACAAGCAGGCTGTCAAGTTTTTTAAAGTTTCTATACTCCTGGCTGCATACCCCGCATTCCTTCAGGTGATTCTTAACCGTGGTTTCTTCAGCGGAATTTAATTCTCCGTCAATAGACGCTGATAAAAGCATGGATATTTTTTTACAGTTCTTCATTTTAGTTCCCTCCTTTAATACCCTGCGCCGAGTCCGCAAGTTCCTTCAGTTTCATTCTCGCACGGAACAGCCACACTTTTACTGTGTTTACCGAAATCCCCATATTCTCTGCAATATCCTTATACGAAAGGTTCTCCATTTTCCTCAAGGTCAAGACTACCCTGAACCTGTCAGGCAGAGCCTTAAGCAGTTTCATGGCAAGCCGTTCCCTTTCCTCACGAAGGAGTTTATTCTCAGCATTCTCTTCATTACTTCTTAAAATATCCTGTAATTTCAGGTGTTCATTTTCGTTCAAGGCTGTTTCAATTGAAAACACTTTATTTTTTCTTTTCCTCAGCGCTTGTAAACATTCGTTGACCGTAATCCTGTATAACCAGGTTGAAAATGACGATTTGCCCCTGAAAGAATTCAAAGAATAGAAAACATTAAGAAATACTTCCTGAGCAATATCATCAGCTTCATTGGCATCATCCATTATTGAGTAAATACGCCCGAATACCTTATTACTATACTTTGTAACAAGCGCTGTAAATGCCTGCTGGTCGCCATGTTTAAATGCTTCTATAAGCTTTAGGTCTTCATCCATTAATAACTGCCCTTCTGTTTGTTTGGATACAAGATAATGTAAAATGTTACAGTATCCTTTAACATTTGTGAAATCATTGTTCAAAAATGAATAAAACTCCAATTTCGGTTTTTAATGCTTTGGCTATGTCATATGCCAGTTTAAGTGATGGATTATATTTCCCCTGCTCCAAGAAAACAATCGTTTCTCTCCTGACTCCGGCTTTTCTGGCAAGCTGTTCCTGTGTAAGGTTATATTTAGCCCTGAATTCCTTTATTCTTGTTTTCATCCTTTCCTCTCATATATATAATAAGATAGAATATGTGTAATAATTCCTGCTGCAACAACGGTGCCGGTAAAAGCTGCAAAAGCATTTGCGCTTATTAATCCAAGCTCCAATAAAACATATAATACTGACAAAGAAAATACAATCACCATATAACCGTTTCTTGACCCTTTTAACCCGTTCAATTCCGCCCGCTCATCAATAAAAGCTTTAACTTCACCTGTTCTTCTGTATTTCCGGATTCCTTTAACAGAATAATAAAGGAAACCAATCCCCAGTATTATAAACAAACCTCCAGGCAGTTCTTTTAATGAATTTTGGCTGGCGGGAACAAGCCACCCTATTCCCCATATAATAAAGAGAATAGCAACTACTGACCGGAAATACAGAATCTGTAACTGTTTGTTTTTCATATACCCCCCATGTTATATAAATATAACATTATGTTAGATTTATATAACATCATACATAATCAGTTTTTAGCTGTCAAGAAAATTCACACTGCCTGAATAATAAATATATTACAGTTGGCATTTTAGGATGGCTGTGGTTGAAGAAATAATTGTCATTGCGAGCCTCTCCGTAGGAGGGCGAAGCAATCTCAATATTGCTCTGATTTGTTGAGATTCCCACGGTCACTCGTTTCACTCACTCCCTCGGAATAACAGAGGATAGGTTATAAAGAAGAAGTATTTTTATACCAACCTGCTCAATTTTACATATTCATCGCGAATTCCCTGAGGCAAATGACTGCCGAATTGGTCAATGAATGCCTTGATATCGTTTACTTCCTGTTTCCAGTCTTCAACCCTTACTTCAAAGAGTTTATCCATGTCTTTTTTGGATATATTCAGCCCTTCAAAATTCAGGTCATTCTGATGCGGGACAAACCCGATTGGTGTTTTCACGGGTTGGACGCTATTGTTTACCCTGTCAACAATCCATTTCAATACCCTTATGTTATCTCCGAAACCAGGCCAGATAAATTTGCCTTCATCGTTTGTCCTGAACCAGTTCACTGAAAATATCTTTGGCGGGTTTGCCATTTTACTGCCTATGTTCAGCCAGTGTTTAAAATAATCACCCATGTTGTAACCGCAGAACGGGAGCATCGCCATCGGGTCTCTTCTAAGAACGCCCACCTGCTGGGCTGCTGCCGCTGTAGTCTCGGAACCCATTCTGGCTCCCAAAAACACCCCGTGCTGCCAGTCAAACGACTCCGTAACAAGCGGTATCAACTGCGTCCTCCTGCCTCCAAATATTATGGCTGAAATGGGAACACCTTTCGGGTTATCGGCCTCTTTTGAAAGTGTAGGGCAATTCTTAATTGATACGGTAAACCTGGAATTGGGATGGGCGGCTTTGCTGCCGGAATTCCTGTCCCATTTTTTTCCCTGCCAGTCTATAAGCTTAGCAGGAGGATTATCGGTAAGCCCTTCCCACCAGGGTTCATTGCTGTCTGTATTTACTCCGGTATTTGTAAAGAGCGTTGGGAAAAACTTTTCGCCTTTTAAAGTGGTTATCATATTGGGGTTCGTCTTCATTGATGTCCCGGGAGCCACTCCGAACAAGCCGGCTTCAGGATTGATCGCCCATAACCTGCCGTCTGAGCCCACATTCATCCAGGCAATATCATCTCCAAGCGTCCAAACCTTATAACCGGGCAGGGCTGATTCCAGCATTGCCAGGTTTGTCTTCCCGCAGGCACTCGGCAGGGCAGCCACTATGTAAGTTGTCTTACCTTCGGGGTCTTCAACGCCTATTATAACCATGTGTTCCGCAAGCCAGCCCTCTTTCAACCCGAGCCAGGACGCTATCCTTAACGAAAAACATTTTTTACCTAAAAGGGCATTTCCGCCATAGCCGGAGCCGATGCTCCAGACAAAATCCTCATCCGGAAAATGCATGACAAATCTTTTATTGGGATCAAAATCACCTACTGAATGCAAACCTTTGACAAAACTTTCCTTGTTCCCTATTTTATCAATAACATTCCTGCCCATTCTGGTCATTATTCTCATACTAACCGCGACATAAGTTATATCCGTAAGCTGAACGCAGGCCTTAGCATAAGGAGAATCCGGGTGGCCCATCATATAAGGCAGGACATACATGGTTTTACCGCGCATGCACCCGTCTGATAATTTCGTAAGCATTGTTTTTGCTTCTTCAGGGTTCATCCAGTTATTGTTCGGACCTGCTGTTTCTTTATCCTCATGACAGACAAAAGTAAGGTGTTCCGTCCTTGCCACATCCGTAGGATGGCTCCTGTGATAATAAGAATTAGGCCATTCTTCTTGATTTAATTGCCGGAATATCGGGGTGCCGTTTATATGTTCTTCTTTTATGCCGATTTCAATCAGCCTGCGAGCTTCTTCTTCAGAACCGTCGCACCAGTATATTTTATCCGGCTTGGTTAAACTTGCCTGTTGCTGGACCCATTTTTCAAGCGGTGTAGCCATCTAAGGTCTCCTATTCTGTTTTGCTTTTCTATCGCAGTATTATATTTATTTAAATTATTTTAAAATCAGGTTATTATACAAATAGATATCATGGATGTCAATGGAGCTGCACGGATTTGTTGGGAATGGGAAGGGACATGGTATCCCCCCCAATGTTTTACTTTGTAAAACAAGACATGGGGGACTACCGCCCCCCTTGAAGGTATTGAAGTTAAATGATAAATATGTTTATGCTGAAACTACATTATTCTATTTATTATATTTACTGGATATGTTTACTATATTATTTATTGATGTCATAAAAGTTTCTCTATCTTCATTTTCCATTCTATTTAAGAACAATTCAACTTTCTTTTCCCATTTACATGAAATGTTTTTTATCAGGTCTTTGCCTTTTTTAGTAAGGGAAATCCTGATAGCACGCCTGTCTTTGTCATCCCTCCTGCGCAGCACAAAGTGCTTATTCTCAAGATAATCAACCAGATATGTCATTGTAGGATGTGAGATTGAAAGTTCCTTCGCCAGCACTGTAATTATGGGATTGTCTTTCCTGCTTGAAAGGTTTAACATTATCATGAAGTGCCCCATTCCCATACTGAATTTGTCAACTTCATCATCCAGTTTAGGCAGGAATATTGAATGAAATTTGTCCTTGTAGTTCCTATGATTTTTTATAAAATCCTTTACCTTATCCATATATCAGCCCCCCGTGTGTATGCAAAAAGTTACCCGGCAGTAATTTCCTCTGTTTTATCAATTTCCCTTGATTCAGGCCTTTTCAGTAATTTTCTCATGCCTAATCTTAAGTCATCCATATAACCAAAAACCGCCGGAATAACTACAAGCGTCAGGAAGGTTGAACTAATCAATCCTCCTATAACCGCAATACCCATGCTCTGGCGGAACTTTCCCATTTCCGTTAAACCCAGCGCAAGTGGCAGCATGCCCGCAATAAGGGCAAAAGAAGTCATCAATATCGGCCTTAACCTTACCACCCCTGCCCGTATTATTGCATCATCCCGTTTCATTCCGCTGCGTATCATCCTTTGCGTATAATCAATCAGCAGTATTGAATTCTTGGCAGCCAGTCCCAGAAGCATTATCAAGCCTATCATGGTAAACATGCTTAACTGCTGATGAGTTATAAAAAGCGCTATCAGCCCCCCGATGGTTGAAAGAGGCAGAGCCAGCATTATTGTAAATGGCATAATCAAAGATTCGTATAAACTTGCAAGCACAAGATATATAAAAATAATTGAAAGCCCTGCGGCAATTATCATGTTCTTTATCAACTCTTCAAACATCTCGGATGTCCCCACGAATTCATAACTAATCCCTTCGGGAAGTTTTTCAGCTTCCATAATCTTCCTGGCTTCCCTTTTAATGGTTCCAACCGCTCCTGTTTTATCAAGGTTACCGAATATTTCTATATAACGCGAGCGGTCATATCTTTCAATTACTGCAGGTCCGGTTGTCATAATCGGGTCCGCCACATTTTTTAGTTTAACAAGCTGGTAATTGACATTTGGAACATAGAGCAAACCAAACTCCCTGCTCAAGTCTCTCTGGTTATCCTGCAGTTTTACTCTTATATCATACTCAAGCCCGTTTTCCCGGTATTTTGCCGGAATCATACCCTCAACCATCCCTCTCAGCTCCATTCCGGCAGTAACTGACTGGACCCCGAGTTTCACCATCTTTGCCGGAACCATCTTTATCTGATATTCCGGTTTTCCCGTTTTATAACTTGTATCAACATCTATCAGCCCGGGAATTTTTTTGAATTTTTCCTTGATATTGTCTGCAATAGCCCCAATCTCTACAAGGTTTTCTCCTGAAATAATCATTGTAAATGGTTTACCCTGTCCGGCAGCCATGCCAATATCATTCACGCTTGGATTAAGGGTTTCCTTATAAGGCGCCAGAAGTTTCCTGACATATTCTTTCATATCAGAAGTGCTTCTCTTTCTTTCCTTTTCAGGGACCAACTCAATAAACAATTCAGCTACATTGCTCTCTCCCATTGAATTACCTACCGACATTGATACTAATTTAATGTCTTTTTCCTTTCTTAACAATTCGTCTATTTCAACAGCATATTTATCCATCCGGGAAAGTGAAGTTCCCTGTGCTGCCTCAAGGTCAATTATAAATTCACCAAACTCATTCTTAGGCATAAATGTCATAGGTATTTTATTCATAAAAACAGGCACTAAACTTCCAATAAATATTACAACCGCTAAAAAGAGTATTAAAATTTTATGTTTCAGCGTATATTTTATTGTTTTTTCATAAAACCTCTCAAACCATGCATAAAAAACATTGAACCATCTTGCCGGCGCATAAATTATTGCTCTGATACCATGGTTTCTCTTTTCTTCATCAACCTTTCCAATCATATATGCTGAAAGCATCGGGGCAATCGTAAGCGAGTCAAAAAGTGAAATCACCATTGCGAATACCACGGTCAGCCCAAACTGCTTGAAAAACTGTCCTACTATACCCTGAAGAAATCCTACGGGTAAAAATACTGCGATCACGGTTAGCGATGTGGCAATAACTGCAAGAGCAACCTCATTAGTGCCGAATTTTGCCGCCTTAACGGGTTCCATTCCTTCCTGCACATGCCTGAAAATATTCTCACGCACAACGATAGCATCATCTATGAGCAATCCTACCGCAAGCGATAATGCCATAAGCGTCAGCATGTTTATTGAGAACCCTGCCAGACCCATGAAAATAAATGCTCCTATAAGGCTGTTTGGCAGTGCCATTGCTGTTATAAAAGTTGACCTGAAGTTCCCAAGGAACAGGTAAACTACTATAATAGCGAGCAGAATTCCTTCAAGTATAGTCACGCTCATATCTTTAATATTTCTTCTTATCGGCGTTGCATTATCCTTCACCAGGTTAAGTTTTGGCGACCCTTTCAAACCTTTAATATCCTCATTTATTTTTTTCATTCTTTTCTGAATTTCGTCAGAAACCCCTACCGTATTTGAACCTGACTGCTTATAAATATCCAATAAAAGAGCCGTTTTACCGTTTAAGTATCCTTTTGATTTAACTTCCTGACTGGAATCAATTACTTTCCCCAGTTTGTCTAAAGTAACAGGCACATCATTAGCGTAAAAACTGACTACTACATTCCTGATTTGGTCAAGCGAATTGAATTCGCCTACGCTCCTGAAAGCAACTTCCCTGCTTCCCACCGATACGTTGCCTATCGGGATGTTCTGGCTATTGCCTGCTATGCGCCCTGAAATCATTGTAATGCTGGTTTCATATTCCTTTAACTTCTCCCTGTCAAGCTCTACACGAATTTCTCTCTTAGTCCCGCCGATAATATCAACTTTGCTTACATTTTTAACCTGCTCAAGTGAGTTTCTGATTGTAATATCCGCAAGATTAAAAAGTTCTACGGGCGGAAGGTCAGCGGTTAAACTAAAAGATAATGTGGGGCGGTCTGAGGGGTCAAACCTCCTTACTATGGGTTCCTGTATATCTTTAGGAAGCCTGTTGCGGGCTTGCGCCAGTTTATCTTTCACCTGCTGTTCGGCATATTTGAAATCGGTTTCCAGAGAAAACTCACCAAAAACTACTGAAATGCTATCCTGGTTAATTGACGAAACATGCTGAAGCCCTGAAATGGAACTCATCTGCTCCTCAAGAGGTTTTGAAACAAGTGTTTCAAGCTCCTTCGGCCCTGCCCCGGGGTAAATTGTAGTAATACTGACAAAAGGGAAATTAATATCAGGGAACATATCAACGCTCATTCGTGACATGAATATCCCTCCCAATATTAACATTACAACCATAATTGAAGTAATAAACATCGGCCTCTTGATTGATAAACTCGCTAAACTCATATTCCTTCCCTCTTTTCCAGTAAATTTATATGTTTTTACTTAGTATCGGTTGCTATTAATCTTTTAATGCTGTTGTATTATACAATTCAACCTGGTAATATGTAATCAGTTCTTCCATCATCATACGGTAAACATTCAGTGTCGCATCGTTGAGGTCGTTCTCTGCGCTTAAAAGCTGGAATGTGGTTGTCCTGCCCCTCTTGAACTTCAGGTGCTCATTCTCAAGCCGCTGAGCCTGGATATCCCTTACCTGTATGGCGAGTTCAAGCCGGCTCTTAACATTGTTCCAGTTCTCGGATAATTTAATCCAGTCCTTTTTGGCGCCTATTTCAGCCTTATCAAGCGACTCTTTTGCTGATTGAAA
>Ga0315284_10008507_pt1 | contig 14663 bp, 16 predicted proteins | sample YL17G09_16_MG_FD_203696 | JGI IMG/M metagenome (GOLD analysis project Ga0315284, IMG submission 203696) | Sediment microbial communities from Yellowstone Lake, YNP, Wyoming, USA - YL17G09_16 | ecosystem: Environmental > Aquatic > Freshwater > Lake > Sediment | place: USA: Wyoming | collected... | reverse complement strand
CTGGGCATCGGCGATCTCACCTGCCGTGCTGCGATTGCCGCTCGTACCGTGGCTCGGATCGCTGGACCCCCTGCCGTGAACCGCTGACCAGTCGCATGTGTCACCATCCATGCAACGAACGTGCTCGTTGCACAACCGTGGGAGAATCCCCGCATGAAATTCTCTGTCAAGCTCCAGAACATCCTCCGCAAGAACAACTCCTTCGTGTGCGTGGGTCTCGACCCCGATCTGAACAAACTTCCCGACCATCTCCGCAACTCCGAGAATCCGATCTTCGAGTTCAACCGCAGCATCGTCGATGCAACGCACGATTGCGTGTGCGCGTACAAGCCGCAAATTGCGTACTACTCGGCCTTCGGTGCCGAATCGCAGCTTGAGATGACCATCGCCTACATTCGCGAGAAGTACCCGGAGATCGTCGTGATCCTCGATGCCAAGCGCGGCGACATCGGCAGCACCGCGCAGATGTACGCCAAGGAGGCGTTCGATCGCTACGCTGCGGATGCTGTAACGGTCAATCCCTACATGGGCAGCGACACACTCGATCCGTACCTGTGCCGCGCTGACAAGGGCGTGGTGGTGCTGTGCAAGACCAGCAACCCCGGCTCCGGCGACCTGCAGGACTTGTTGGTTGAGGGCGGGGCGCTGTATCTTCGAGTCGCCAAACTTGCGGCCGACAAGTGGAACACCCGCAGCAATGTGATGCTGGTAGTTGGCGCGACGTTTCCCGAGGAGATGGCGCAAATCCGCATGTTCGCGCCGGACATTCCGTTCCTGGTGCCGGGCATCGGGGCGCAGGGCGGAGACGTGGAGGCCGTGCTGCGCGCGGGGTGCACGCCCGATGGACTGGGCCTGGTCATCAACTCATCGCGCGGGATTATCTACGCGGACGACACGGAGAACTTTGCCGAGGCTGCCAGGGCGAAGACCATTGAGCTGCGGGATCAGATCAACTCGTTGCGGTAGGGTGTGCGCTCAGCAGATAGTGTTGTTGTAGAAACTGCGGATCAATGCATCAGCCGTGACGATGCACGCGGAGTATTTCTGTGCAGTAGCAACGATCATCGTGTCTGCCGGGTCTCTGTGCTCCCAGCGCAGAGCAAGCGCCCGCTGGCGCGTACCGACCGTCCAGGCACCCGTCCATTGCGCTGGAGCCCACACGAGGTGCATTTTTCAATGGGTCAACGCATCTCGTCCACCCACCCACGACCTCAACTCAAGGAGTCCGCATGTCACATCTTCGATCCGCGACCGGCCTGTCAACGGCGATACTGCTGTGCATGTCATCGCCGGCGGTTGCGCAGCCGCAGATTCTCCTGTGTGCGTCCGATAGTGGCGCGGCCAAACCTGCCAAGACCAATCTCGTCTACAGCTACATCAACGGCAAGAAGACCGAGTGCATGCCCGAGACCAAACTCCGCGAGCTGCTTGCACGTGCTGAGTTCGAGCATCGCCGCGACTCACTCATGGCCGACGCGCAGAAATCCGACAGCTTCTTCGTTGCCGCGATTGCTCGGGGAGAGAAGGACCTGCGCGGTGCACGTCTGCGCATGGCCGATCTCATCAACGTCCGGCTCGACAAAGCCGACCTTCGCGGTGCCGACATGTCAAACGCCGACTTGCGCGGGGCTCGCCTGGCCGGCGCCGACCTCCGCACCGCCAATCTCTCGGTCGCCTACTGCAAGAACGCCGATTTCTCGGGCGCCAAAATGGACAGTGTCAACCTCAAAGGCGCGTACCTCAACGGCGCCAATCTCATGGGCGCAACCGGCCTCACCATTGACATGCTGAAGACCGCACAGACGCTCTTCCAGGCAAAGATGGACTCCACTCTCCAGCTCAAGGCTTCGCGCCAGGCGCCCGAGAAGTTCCACAAGCCGGCGGACGGCTGGCTCAACAATCGCTGGGGCCCTACACCCGAGGAGATGAAGAAGTACCCGGTTGACAGGTAGCACTTCCGGGCAGTGACAGTGCGGTTGCGCTCCACCAGACGACTGTCACGACAGCCACTCCCACGTCACGAGGCGGCCAATGACACTCCGACCACGGAGGTGGCGCCGCAGAACCACCCAACACCACGCGCAGGACACCATGAGCGGAAAGAAGCACTCACTCCTCCTGATCAACCCCCGGTGGGACCAACAGAACCAATGGAACCTCCGCGAGGTCGCGGCCATTGTCGGCAAAAAGAAGTCGGTCATGCCCCTCTCCCTTCCCACGCTCGCAGCGCTTACCCCCGACACGTGGGACATCCGCATTGTCGACGAAGATGTAGAGCCTATCTCCTTCGACGCGAAGCCCGATGTGGTGGGCATCACCTCCATGGTGGTCACCTCGCGACGAGCCAATGAAATCGCCGACATGTTCCGCAGTCGCGGCGTGCCCGTAGTGATAGGTGGCGCGTTTTCCACATTCAGCTCGGAACTCGTGGCGCCCCATGCCGACGCCGTCTTCGTGGGCGAATCGGAGACCACGTGGGCGCCCGCGCTGAACGACTTTGTGACCACCGGCACATTCAAACCGGTGTACAAGGCCGATGCGTACTGCGAGTTCAAGCGCATGCCCATGCCACGGTGGGATCTGATCAAGGTTGACAAATACATGTCAGTTGCCGTGCAGGTGTCGCGTGGGTGCCCGTACCAGTGCGACTTCTGCTGCATCCACAAGATGTTCGGCGGCAAGCAGCGCTACCGTGACCTTGACAATGTGATCGATGAAATCAAGCGCCTGCCCATCAGACAGATCTCGTTTGTCGACGACAATCTCACCATGAACAAGCGCTATGCGCGTGAGCTCATGGCTGCGCTCAAGCCGCTCAAGGTTGCCTGGAACTGCTCGGTGAGTATTGACGTGGCCTTTGACGACGAACTGCTGGAGGCCATGGCCGAGGCCGGTTGCTCCAACACTCTCATCGGCATCGAGTCGCTCAATCCCGAGAGCATTTCGGAAATGAAGAAGGGCCAGAACAAGATTGAGCGCTACGACGAGGCCATCCGCCGAGTGCAGAGCAAGGGGATCCACGTTCTGGCGGCCATGATCGTCGGTTTTGACCACGACACACCGGAAACGCTTGCCAGGATCGAGGAGTTCGGACGTCGCAACAACATGCCGTTTGTGATGCTGAGCATCCTTACACCCTTGCCCAACACCGACCTGTACGCCCGACTGGCGGAGCAGAAACGGCTGCAACCAGTGGACCCCGATGTGATGACTGCGCCGTATCCGTGCCTGCAGTTCATGCACTTCTCGCACAGCCAGATCTTCCGCATGTTTTTCGAAACCGTGGTGCGCATGTACAGTTGGGAGAACCTCTACCACACATCGGTGGGGCTCTTCTCGCAGGGATTCTTCCGGCGTGTCAATCCCGCAGTCCCGCTCTGGGCGAAGATCCGTGGTTCAGCAGTCATCCTCCGCCACTATCTCTTCTCCAAAGACCCGTGGCAGCGCAAACTGTTCTACAAGATGGTCCACATGGGCACGCGCGAGAAGAAGGCGGACATGAGCACCATTGCCGAGTATCTGCTGTTTCTGGCAGGGCTCACCGATTATGTCAAGACGGTTGAGCCGTTCCGCAGGGAGACGCTGGCGAAGCTAACGGCCAATGATGTTCCGGCGCTTGCAGGGAGCGGGTCAGCACGATAAAGCAACTGGCCTTCGACGCATTCTGTCAGAGGGCGCTCAGATCGGCTTTGATCCTCGGGCCGAAATGGAGAGGAAAGCCTGGATGGCAAAGCCGGGTGGTTCCTGAGCGGCGCCGAGCAGGCGCTCGGTGCCGCCATTGAGGCATTCTTCAGCAACGACGGGCTCACTGCTCGCAATGTGCTCGATCAAGATCGAGACGAGCCACTGGTCGCGCCGGTTGGGACTACCCCGGACCCATCGACGATCACGGCACCGCACTCACCGTCACGTGTACCCCCGCCAGCTTCAGCGCCCGCACGACCTCCGCGCGTACCTCGGTGCTTACCTCCAACGCAAGACCGCACTCCGACGAAATGTGCTTGGGCACGGGAATCACCTTGCACGGGATCTTCTTCTCATCGAGGAGCCGCTCGGCCTTTATCACCGCATGCGTGGATTCGAAGAGCAGCAGTGCTGTACTCATGCCGAGAGTACCTCGTGCAGGCATCTGAGCAGATGCTGGAAATCCGCCGCCGCATGATAGGGCCCCACGGCAATGCGCACGGCGCCGCGCGGGGAGGTGCCCAGAGTCTGGTGTGCCAGTGGCGCGCAGTGTAGACCTGCGCGCGTGTCGATGCCGTATTTCTCCGCCAGCGCCGACGTGACCTCCGACGACATGCGCGACTCGTGGACAATGGAGAACGTCTCTCCCTGGCAGTCAACCGACGATGCGCGCAACACCCGCACCCCGCGGAGGCGTGCCACCTCGTCGACAAGCGACAGGTAGTCGTGCCGGGTGTGGTGGGGCTCGGGCCGATGCATCAGAGCCGCGCGCAGACCGAAGATGCCGGCCACGTTGGGGGTGCCGGCCTCGAACTTGTCGGGTAAGAAATCGGGCATATCGTAGCTACTCGACCGGCTGCCCGTGCCGCCCCACAGCAGCGGGGCAATGCGATCGGCGTGTCGCGCAAAGAGAGCGCCCGTACCCGTGGGCCCCAGCAGACACTTGTGTCCGGTGCACGCGGCAAAGTCGATGCCCCATTCGTCAACCAGTACCGGAACCGACCCCAGTGACTGCGCAGTATCCAGCAGCAGGGGAATGTCGCCGCATGCGCGCTTGATCGCGGCCACCGGCTGCACCACGCCGTTGACGTTGCTCTGGTGATTGACAATCACAAGTGCGGTGGTCGGACGGATGGCCCCGGCAACTGCGGCGACGTCGATGAGACCATCGGGTCCGTGCGCAAGCACGTCGAAGCTCACGCCGTGGGAGCGCGCCAGCATGGCCAGGGGGCGCATCACTGCATTGTGCTCCATGGGCGAGATGAGGATGTGGCAGTTTGCCAGCTCCATGCCCTGCAGCACCGTGTTGACGGCGTGCGTGGCGTTGTGCGCGAAGGTCACCGATCCGCTCTCCGCAACGCCCATGGCTGCGGCCAACCGAGCGCGTGCATCCTCGACCGTACGTGCGACCTCCACGGCTCGGCCGTATGCACTGCGGCCATACGGTCCGCCCACCTCATTGAGGTAGCGCGCGATCTCGGCGGCAACCTGTGGCGGCTTGGAAAACGAGGTGGCTGCGTTGTCGAAGTAGGTGTTGGTCATGGGAAGGGAGAATCGAGAATTGAGAACCGAGAACCGAGAAGATCACTCACAGATCACACCCGTGTCGTGTGAAGCGGAACAGGGGCGCATCCCCTTCTCACTTCTCGATTCTCGATACTCGATACTACTCACGGATACACCACATGCCCCGCACTCACCAGCGCCTGCGAAATGTCGTACATGTTTGATACCACGCCCACGCCCAACTCGTCCTTCTTACCATAGTAGTTGAGACAGGTGCCGCACACCAGCACCCGCACGCCCTGCGCATGGAGCGCCTGCAGCGCCTCGAGCACCGGCGAACTCTTCAGCGCAACGAAAATGCCCCGGTTGTAGCACACAACGGCCGAGGGCAGGGGAGCGGTCTCTTTGATTGTGTTGACAAATGCTTTCATGAGGATGGACCCGAGCTCCGCCTCGCCGTGGCCCATGGCATCGCTCTTGAGACAGACAACGTGCGACCCGCGATTCTCCGGGGTCGCGCAGTACGCCTTCTCGTTGGGATGCGGCATATCCGCCTGCCGCTTGATGGCCGTGAGACGGAAGACGCCGGCCTCTTCCTTGCAGGCGACTGTGGCACCATTGTCGGCAAGGAATCGCTCAACATTCTGGCGCGACGTGGTGTTGTCGATGAGGATGATCATCTCCTCGCCGACTTTGAGGTCTTTGAGGACCTTCTTGGTCTCGATCAGGGGCTGCGGGCAGAGCAGTCCACGGGCGTCGACAGTCTTCAGGGCCATGGGGGTCTCCTCTCATCGAAAATACAACGCAGGGGCTGGGCACACCCCCGATACGCGGGAACCGTGGCCGATGTTTGAGCTCCGAGCGGGCGGGACCTCGTCAATGGTCATCGCTGCAAGATGACGTAGTGTAGCATTTGACACCGACCCAAATGCATATGTCTCGACAATCACACCCGCACCGCAGCCCACTTCCCCACAACCCACAACCGCGCAAAGACGCCGGCAAGAATCGCCCGCGACGCGACGCTGAGTGCCCACACGCCCGTCAGCCCAAACCCGAGCACCGGTCCCGCAACATACGCCAGGGGTAGAAACACGATCCACTGAGCAGCAATGCTGGTGATCATCACGCCCTTGGCATCCCCGGCGCCCAGCAGCGCAAACATGAAGACCGTGGCCACCGCCTCAACGCCCATGGAAAGGCCCATGAGTCGTAGCGGCATTACCGCAAGCGCAACGGTTGACGGATCGTGGATGAACGCGCGAAGGAGCAGCTCCGGGATGATCACCATGGGCAGTCCAATCGCTGCCATCACTATTGCCGCAACCTTCAGCACGTCATACCCCCAGCGCGAGGCGTCTGCGGGATCTCGGCGGCCCAGAGCTTGACCCACAAGCGTTGATGCTGCCATGCCGAAGCCCATGCCGGGAAAGAGCGCCACCAGCATGATGTTGATGAGCACGTTTGCGGCCGCAAGCTCCGGCGTGCCGATTCTGCCGATGATCCAGAACATAGCCACAAACCCCATGGCGAACATGAATTGCTGCAGGCCATTGGGGATGCTCTGCTTGACAAGCGTCACGGTCTGCTTCAGGTCCAGACGGGTCTTGAGGAAGCCCTGCCCCTTCAAATCGCGGGAGCCAAGAAAGATGTAGTACCCCGAACCAATGGCCGTGGCAACAAGGTTCAGTAGGTTCTGCGAGAGCATGCCGCCGATGATGGGAAGCGCGAGGCCCAGAATGCGGGATGTGCGGGATGGGGTGGTGGTGGTCATCGGGTGTTGGGAGATCCGACCGCATCCGCTCACGAAAGCGAGATGACGTCCTGTCTGAAATCAATGTGGAGAGAGGTTCCGTGAAGGAAGTCGACACCAAGGAGTCCATCGACGCAAGAGCTGGGCGGGAGCGTGTGCGAGAGAAGCGAGAATCCCTCCCGCGTCATGCCCAGAGTCGATAGTCGTTTCACTGTGACAACGGGCACGAACTCCACACCGCTGCCCGCAGTTACCTGATAGCGTTCGTCGGCGAGAGCGGGGTCGCATCCGATTGACACCAGAATTCCCGCGTTGACAAGGGATCGCGTGGCCCCGGTGTCCAAGGCAAGATTGATGACGGCAATTCCATCCGGGCCAGTCAGTTCGGCACGGACAATGACAAGGCCGTCAGACGGATCGAAGCGGAAACTCATAGGACGATCGCAGTTCCCTTGGGCATCGACCCCGTATAGAACGTTGCGAATCGTTTGGGCCGCAAACGAATCGCCTCGCGGTACACTTCGTCCCGATCTTTGCTGTGGAATTGAACGCGGCCCTCAAGGACGTCGAGGTCCGCGTTGGTCTTTGGATCCTCGACCAGCACCCACTCAGAGTCATAAGACGACCGGATTTCCTGGGCTGTCATTGTCGTATTCATAGGAGACCTCCGGACGGTTGGACTTCACTGAGGCACCAATCCCCTCGACTACAAAATAGTTCGGAGCTGACACGGTCGCATCCCGGACATTCCTTCCCCAAGCCGGACATTTTTGCCCGACCCCGCGATGCCCGATTGTCGTAACACGGCCAAATCACTGCTGATCCCGCATTGGCACCGCGCTTGCGTAAGAGAACCCCCGGAGGCGAAAGGATTCGCAGCCGAAAGGATTCAGGGAGGCCCTATGGTTACCGACGCACTTTCAAACGCTCAGCCGGCCTTCCATCCGCCCGGCACACCCGATCGAGCCCGCGAAGTTGCCAGGGAATTCGAGTCTCTCTTTGCTTCGATGATGATGCGCTCCATGCGCAAGACTGTGGGCGAGAACGAGCTCATGCCCACGAGCACCGGCGAGCGCATCTATACCGAAATGCTTGACGATGAGTATGCCAGGCAGTTGGCGAAGAGCGGTTCTCTCGGGCTTGCCGAACTCATCCTCAAGCAGATCGACCCCTCGCAGGCCACGGGCCTTGACGCGCTGAAAGGCCTGCGCGGAAACTCCTGGGACCTCGACCCGAACTTCATGCCCCGCATCCAGTCCCGCGCCGCCGACCCGGCAGCGCTGCTTGCCAACGTGTCAAAGTGGGACGACATCACTGCCGACGCGGCCAAAGAGCACGGCGTTGACGCGAATCTCATCCGCTCGGTCATCGCGCAGGAGTCCGCAGGAAACCCCTACGCTGTTTCGCGAGCCGGTGCAAAGGGCCTCATGCAGCTCATCGACAGCACCGCGCAGGACATGGGCGTATCGCGCGTCTTCGATCCTCGCGCAAACATTATGGGCGGCGCCAAGTATCTGGCATCGCTGCTCCAGAAGTACAACGGTAACCGGGAACTGGCACTCGCCGCATACAACGCCGGCCCTTCGGCGGTTGACAAGTACAATGGCATACCGCCGTATCCCGAAACGCAGGACTATGTTGCGCGGGTCAAGGCCTTGTCGCAGAAGTTCTCCGACACCGCAGTTGCCGCATCTCAGGAGGCACCATGAGCGACCGATCCGACGAGCTGCTCAGAACATTGATAGGCGAGCTGGCAGTTCACGACCAACTGACCGAAACCGCGCGCCTGATGAATGAAGCGCTCAAGCGGGGCGATGCAGTGGCGGTCAAGAGGCTCTCCGGTCGCTACGACGAGTTCACCATGCAAGTAGAGCAGCTCGAGGAGAAGCGCCAGGATGCCAGCGCCGCACTCGTCAAGACTGCAGCAATCGTGGGACGCCCCCTCAACCTCTCAACGGTGATCCTTGCCGTCGCACCCGAGAAACGACCGTCATTTGAGGAGGTCCGGATCCAACTGAAGCGCTCGATGGGAGAACTCGCCAAAATCAACACGTGCAACCAGATCCTGCTCGAAGAGGCGCTGCATGCAATCTCCCAGACCATGGCCATTGTGGCCAAGCCCGATACCAAGCTGTCTGCGTACCGCAAGAGCGGGCGCATTGCACAAAGCGACGGAGTCCGACGCAGCTTCATCAACCAGACGGCATAGAGGGACTGACCCATGGGACTCTTCTCGATACTCTCGGTCGGCACACGCGGTCTCTTCGCATCGACCATGGGCATGGATGTGGCGGGCCAGAACATCTCCAATGCCGATGTCGAAGGCTATTCGCGCAAGCGCCTTACTACTACGGCCGACTATCGCTACGACAGCACATTCGGACAGATGGGCTTTGGCGTTGACGTGGTGAACATTCAGCGCATGCGCGACGGGATGATTGACGAGCAGATTCGGCGCCAGAACCAGCAGGTGGGCATGTACACGGCGCACGACGACACGCTGCAGAAGATCGAGAACGTTTTCTCCGAGCCCGGCGCCAATGGTCTGCAAACCTATATAGACAACTTTTTCGACTCGTGGCAGAACGTCATCAATAACCCGGCCGACCTCTCGGCGCGCACCATGGTGCGCACCAGCGCCGAAATCATGAACGACGTGTTCCACAACGTGTCGGGTGAGTTGACCGCCCTCAAAGAGAGCCTCAACGAGAATATTGCTCAGAGTGCCAAGCGGGCCAACGAGCTGCTTAAAGAAATCGCCAATGTCAACACAGAGGTGGGCGCGGTCGAAATGGGCGACCAGAAGGCCAACGACAGCCGCGACAGACGCGACGTACTGCTCAAGGAGCTCTCGGGGCTCATCAACGTCGACACCATCGAAAACGATCAGGGCCAGATCTCGGTCACCTCCAACGGCAACATGCTCGTGTCTCCGTCGGGCTACCGGCAAATCGAAACCACCACGCAGTCGTTTACGCTGCCCGACGGGACGCAGTTCAGCAACATCGGTCTGCGCTTTGCCGACTCCAAGCGCGCCTTCGTGCCGACCCAGGGCACCATCAAGGGCTACTACGACAGCCGCGACGTGATTGTGCCGGCATACCAGGCGCAAATTGACACAATGGCTACCACACTGGTGACCAAGGTCAACGAGCTGCACCAGCGCGGATACTCCCTCAACGGGTACACCGGCAACGCGTTCTTCAACTCCGACACAACCGGCGCATCCGACATCGCGCTGGCGCCCGAAATCATCAACGACGTGCAGAACATCGCAGCCGCATCAGGAGGCGCTCCGATTGCGGCCACGCAGGCGGCGATCCCTGCAGGACAGGCGGACTTCGGCACCCTCCCGCTGCCCCAACTCTCCAAAACGCTCGGCCGACTCTGGGTTGTCGGAGATCCGGCCAACCAGGAGGCGCGCAACATGGTGCGCGGGTCGGTGATAGTGCAGGCAGGCGCAACCACTCTGATCGAAGGCGTCGACTACCATATCGACTATGTCAACGGCACCATGCAAATGCTGCACGGCGGATACAACGGACAGGCGCTCACCGTCGATTTCAACTACGACACCGGTCAGTTTGCCGGCCCGGGCGACAACAGCAACGCGCTTACCATTGCCCAACTGCGTCACCAACTCACCATGTCGCCCGACCCGCTGGGCAACGAGACGAACACATTCTCGCAGTACTACAGCGCATTCATCGGACAGCTCGGACTGCAGCGCAACGAGGCCACGGCAAATCTGGAGACCCGGCAGTATCTGGTGACGCAGTACGAGTCGCATCAGGAGGCGATCGCGGGCGTGTCGCTTGACGAGGAGATGGCCGACATCATCAAGTATCAGCACACCTATACCGCCACAGCCCGCCTCATCAGCACCGCCAGCCAGATGCTTGACGTGCTGATGAGCATGGCCCTGTAGCGACCGACGAGATGGCGAAAGGACACAGCCTATGATGCGGATCACGTTCAAACAAGTCAACCACGAAATGCAGTACGTGATCAACGATCGGTACAACGATCTTGCCAACGTACAGGAGCAGTTGGCTACCGGCAAGCGGCTGTTGCGGCCGTCGGACAGTCCCGTGGATGTGGCCAACGACCTGCAATTGCGCTCCAAGGCGTCTCAGATCACGCAGTTCAAGAAGAACATCGAAGACGGCAACGGATTCATGCAGGTTTCCGACACTGCTATGATGAGCATGAACGATCTGTTCCAGCGCATGCGTGAGTTGGCCATCCAGGCGCGCAACGACACACTCTCGGGCACCGAGCGCGGGTATATCAACAAAGAGGTCGAGCAGTTGCTGCGGCAGGTGGTATCGCTGGGCAACACGCAGTTCAAAGGCGACTACGTGTTTGCCGGAACGCAAACCAAGATCGCGCCCTTCCCCATGGCAACATCGACCTCGGCAAGTGTCGACGACTACACCAACATGCGCATGGCCTGGTACGATGGGTCGGGGGGCGTGGGCGTAGCGGCACAACTGCGTCAGGGCTTTTCCGGAGAGAACATCACGCGGGTGGTGCCGGGCACCTTCCAGCTCAAGGTCGGCAATGTCCAGTACATCGAGAACGTCGACTACACCGTCGACTACGTGCACGGAACCATTACCCCGATCAACGCGGCTCTGGCGCTTGACGTTTCCCAGGGCGGGACGTTTGGCCCGCCAAACTACAGTCAGGCCGGCGTGCAGATGAGCTTCGAGTATGTGGGCCGCGGTCGTGACATCTACGGAGATCCGGTGATAAACACCGGGCAGATTCTGCGCGAAGTTGACAAGGGCATAGTGGTGGGGATAAACACCACGGCCGACGAGTTGATGCTCGACATCAATTCCGGAACCCACATGCTTGACGCCGTAATTCAGTTCGGACAGCGCCTGCTGCAGAACGACAATCCCGGGCTCCAGCTTACCATTGGCGAAATTGACGTCGTGACCAAGACGCTATGGTCTGCCGAGAGCAAGAATGGCGCACGTATCAACCGGTTTGAGACGACGCTTGAGCGCAACGAAATGCAGTTCAACGAAACCACGCGCCTGCAGTCGAATCTGGAAGACGTGGACTTTGCCGAGGCCGCAACCCGGTTCTCTCTGCTGCAGACCGTGTACGACGCAGCGTTGAAGTCGGCAGCCAAGGTAATCCAGCCGTCACTGGCAAATTATCTCTAGTGCGGTGGGAATCTTTTTCCGCTGGTGTTCTTTGGAATGCTCCGAGCTGCTGAAATGCGCGCGCAACAGGGATCCTCGCATGGCACGGCTCTTGCATTAAGAATGAAGTCGCAGGGAAGCAAGGCATGGCCAGGACGGCACACAAGGACGCAGTCGGCCCAGCAGGCGGGCTGCAGGGACGCACCATTTCAAGGAGGGCGCTATGCCTCGTATCAATCACAACATTTCCGCAATGATTACGGGAACTGCTGTGAATCAGGTGGACCGTGCGCTGTCAAAGTCTCTGGAGAGGCTCTCCACGGGCTTGCGCATCAACCGTGCTGCCGACGATGCAGCCGGACTCTCGGTGTCCGAACAACTGCGCACGCAGACCCGCGGGCTCAGCATGGGCATTCGCAATGCGCAAGACGGCATGTCGCTCATGAATATCGCCGAAGGTGCGCTCATCGAGACAGAGTCGATGCTGCAGCGCATGCGCGAGTTGTGCATTCAGGCCGCCAACGATACACTTACCTCGGTTGAGCGCGGCTTCGTACAGGTGGAGTTTGACCAGCTCCGCATCGAAATCGATCGCATTGTGCAGGGCACGCAGTACAATAGCCAGAAACTGCTGAACGGCACCGCGCCCTGGTCGACCGGCGGCGTTATCCATGTGGGGCCCAACGACAACCGCGATGGCGCGGACGTGATCACCATCACGATCTCCGGCTGCACCACAACCCTCATGGGCATCAGCTCGTCGCAGAATGTGTACGTGACCGCACAGTCCAGCGCAACCATGGCCATCTCCTCTCTTGACAGGGCGCTGCGCTCGGTGAACACCTTGCGCTCCGAACTTGGCGCCAAGACCAACCGGCTTGAGCATGCGCTGCTCAACCAGGAGAATCAGGAGCAGAACATGACGGCCGCCGAGTCGGTGATTCGCGATACCGACTTTGCTACCGCGACAACCGAGTTTACCCGCAACCAGATTCTCTCGCAGTCCTCGATGGCCATGTTGTCTCAGGCCAACATGCTGCCTCAGGGCGTGCTCAGCCTGCTCGGAGGGTAGAGAGCGTCGTCATATTCGTGACCAGCGACACAGGAGGCGGCCCCCGGCCGCCTCCTCACGTCGCCCCCGGTCGGCGCCTCGCCGCGCCATTGACGAAAGAAGGACCGGCCCCCCGCACTTGACTGGTGTTGCCAGAATAAACCATATTCCTCTCGGGTCACCCAACAGCAGAACGCTCCCCGGAGCTCACAATCCTATGGCCGACTTCTTCAAAGACATCGTCTACGCCAAGAACGACGTCATCCAGTTCGGGGCGGGCATTCCGGGGTTCGAGAACAACAAGCAGTATGTGCTGGTGCAGGTTCCCGAGTATGCACCGTTTGACTGGCTCGTGTGCGTCGACGGCACGCGGCTGCGCTTCGCGCTCATCAACCCGCTGCTGTTCATGCCCGAATACAATCCTAAAATGACCAAAGATCAGCTCGAAGACCTCAAGGTCGAGAGCCCCGACGATCTACTGCTCTACGTGATCGTGACAATTCGAGAAAATCCCGCCGAGTCCACAGCCAATCTCCTCGGCCCGGTGATCATCAACAAGCGTCTGCGGGTCGGCAAGCAGGTCATCATCGATGATGACCGCTACGGCACCCAGGAGCCGCTTCTGAGGAAGAAATAAGCATGCTGGTACTCACCCGTAAACTCGGCGAATGCATTCGAATCGGCGATTCGATCGTGGTGAAAATTGTCGACATCGACAGTCGCCACGTCAAAATCGGCATCGAAGCGCCGCGTGCCATTGCCGTCAACCGCGAAGAGATCTACCAGCGCATCCAGGCCGAAAACAAGGCCGCATCCGCTGCTCCCGACGTGGGCCTGAAGACCATGGCCGATGCTCTGCGCGAGAAGAAGCCGCAGTAGGCCAGCGGTCACCGGTCAGCAGTCAGCGGTCAGGATGTCCCCGCCGGTTCGTCACTCGTAACTCGTTCTGCTCGTAACTCGTGCCCGTCCGAAAAGCGCCGTTCCTCTATAGAACAGGACAAGAAAATCCGGCGAAGATATGGATTGACAGTATGGTGTAATGTATTTTTTCATTGTGCAGATGATCAAATACATGCCCGTTGTCAACAATCTTCGCCGGAGATCCAATGAGAAAGATAGTTCGTGAGCTGATGCAGATTGGAGAAATCGACATCAGTGCCGTAAGAATAGGGCTCGATAGCAGAGATGAGATTCCACAACTCTTGCGGGGATTGCAGCACCTGTATTCGAACAAGACTCTTCGAGCACGCATTTTCAAGGAACTGTGGAAGATTGTACCTGATGATGTTGACACGAAGAACGGTCGTTCAGGCATGGACCTGTGGAGCATACTGGTTCTAGGCACTCTGCGAGTAAGCTGGAATTGGGCCATCAGATTGCAGCGGGACGATCGGTACCGGGGTGGCGTCAAACTCGGCACAATCTGAGAAATGCAAAGAACCTGTTTCGTAGAGTTCAGAAACTGCGCGACCGGAAGAAGCAAGAAACCCCCGAACACCGGTTGGCGGTC
>Ga0315284_10008505_pt1 | contig 14664 bp, 25 predicted proteins | sample YL17G09_16_MG_FD_203696 | JGI IMG/M metagenome (GOLD analysis project Ga0315284, IMG submission 203696) | Sediment microbial communities from Yellowstone Lake, YNP, Wyoming, USA - YL17G09_16 | ecosystem: Environmental > Aquatic > Freshwater > Lake > Sediment | place: USA: Wyoming | collected... | reverse complement strand
TTTTCCAGAACTCCAAGGAATCGAGTTTGAGACCATGCAGGATGCGGAGACTGCTGAGGCCGGGGTACTGAGGCAGCGCGAGGCCGCGAAGCGGTCTTCTGAAACGGCCATCGGCGACTTGCGGGAGACGATACGGCTCCAGAAACTTGTCGATAGCTTGCGGGTTGAAGTTGAGAGACGGCGGCAGGGGGATTCGCTATCCACCGTGCCAACCGGAACCCCGCGATAGGCGACTGATGCTGTGGGCAAGAGCGAACACGGAACCTGCCCAGCTCGCATGTGCCAATCGAACGCCCCACCGTCGCATTGCGGGAACTGCGCCCATGTTGCGTCATCTGTGCGGCGTACCACCGCGAGATGGACCATTGGTGTTGATTGCCGGAACCACATTGACATTGCAGCCAGAAAGTGATATATTACCAATATGGCCCATGCGGTGAGTATCAGGCGAAAGGTCGAGCGGGGTCTTCACAAGCTTCCGCCGAACGTGAAGAAGCTCTTCTTCCTGTTGCTGGAGGACTTGAAAGCGGACGGCCCGTTCCAGCCGTCATGGCCGAATTACTCGCCGCTTGGAGATGACAAGTACCACTGCCACCTCAACTCGTCGTGGGTGGCGTGCTGGACGTGGTTCAAAGGCAAACTGGAAATCGAGGTGTACTATGTTGGCAGTCGTGGCAAAGCCCCATATTGAGCTCTCCATTACCGGCGAAGGCGCGAAAGAAGCGCTTGATTGGCTGGCGCGCAAGTTCCGGGTTCGCATTGTCTCCGGGCAGGCAACCGGCGACAGCGTGCGCATCGAAGACACCGACTTCTATCGGGAGATGGAAGTGAACCGTAGCGGCAATCTGCTCGAAGCGGCACGCCTCAAGGCGGGGCTGTCACAGGTCCAGCTTGCCGAAGCCGTGGGTATTCGCCAGACAATGGTGAGCGAGTACGAGAATGGACGACGGCGCATCACCGAGAAGATGGCGCAGCGGTTCGCTGAAGTGCTGAAGATCAAGGTTGAGAGGTTGCTCTGACAATTCGCAGGGGGATAGCTGCGGCCTAATTATCCGCAGTGAAAACCGGGTTCCCTTTCCGCTCCCGGCCTCCCCTTTCTTCAAATAGCGGGAATGCCCGGAAGGGGGCCGTGATGGGTGACAACTACGACGCGGAACAACTCGCAGCATTCAATCGCTTCGTCGACCAGAAGATAGCGCGAACAAGGGACGCGCGCAAGGGGTTGACAAAGACGTACCAGAAGAAACTGCCGGTCGCGCGGTTTCTCGCGCTGTCAGGATACCTAGCTGCAATGAGAGCCACCGCAGGTGATATCAAGGGGGAACGCGCCGCTGAGTTTAAGGCCGGTATCTGGGCAGCGGAAGAGATGACCGAGGCACTTGCGCGTGCATTCTTTGAGGGAGTCAAGAGATGCGAGAATGACCAGAGAGACGGCGAGGCCATGGCACTTATCTGGGAGTTGCTGGCGAAGGAACCTGAACTGAAGAGGGCGGGCAAGGAGATTGGGCTTGACAACTATTTGGACGCACTACTTTTCCAGCGCATACACAGGATAGTTAGGCCCGCAGGAAAGTCATCGGCTCGCACCCAAGGAATTTTGACGAAGGAGTGTCAGGTGGTACGCCCCACGGATGCGGAGTTGGGGAGCGCACGGAAGAGCATAGCGCGAGCACTACAGGGCAACCGTGCCTATGGTTCAGGTGTCTCGTTGATTAACGACTACAGGCATGCGTACGATAGTCTCATCTTTCCAGCTGTTGAGCGAATAACTGACGGAGAGGGGAACGAGCACGACATGGCGGTTGTGGTCGCCGGTGCGGGGTGGGAGGGGCTGCTGAGCCTCTATGGTGATGACGCGAGGCGTATCGCCCGCGGGAAGTGGATAGGGAAGGCTGCCACACCAGCCCCACCGCCAGCGGCACCAAAGCCGCACGGATCAGAATGGAGCAAGGAGCACAATGTACTTGATGGAATATCAGGTGATTGGTTCGTGCACAAACGGGGCACCTTGAGGCGTTTTCTTCGACTTGACATTGTTGGAATTGAAGGAATGGGGAAGAAGCCGAAAGATCCATACGCCGTGATTCTGAAGCGAATCAAGCTTGGCGATTACTCAGATACTCTCGCGGTGATCAGGACCAAGGAACTGCCGGAACACTACGCCATAAGCGACGTGCTGAGAAACCGGTTGATAGAGAAAGCGGGAAAGTACCTGCCCGCGCTGGACGCAGCAGGCAAAGAGCGGTGGACGGGGCCCATGAAGGCGCTTGTTGATGGGACAGCAAGAGTGAGAGACTGTCGGACCTCGTAGCGTTCGGGACCGTTCGCGAACGTTCGGTTGAACACAACTCTCGACACATCACTTTGCGTTACCCGTTGCCCGATAGTGAGTTACATCACTGTCGGGTTTTTTTATTGTCTTCCCGCGTGGTTGCGGTATTTTGCTGCGATGCGACCTGTCAAGTATTTCTTAGTCAACGGGCAATTGACAACAACATCAACAACGAGGTTGCCGTGACGTACGAAAGGGAAACGGACCTTTGTTTGCGCCTCCGGGCTGCCGGGCTCACTTCTCGAGACTGTGCCAATGCACTTGGGATTTCACCGGCGCGGGTGCGGGCGAAGCTCGGGGGTTTCGAGCTGCTCACCACTTCCGAACGGCTCAGGCTGGTTGAGCTTTGCGAACGAGCGACAAAGGCGGCGGCATGATGAACAAGGCTGACACACGAACGCCGCCCGCCTACGGCAGCGCGCTCCGAGCGACGGTCGAGGAGATCGACCGACTGCGGCTGGTCTGGCGTGAGCATTCGGTCGTATGGGAAGACTTCGCCACGAGGGAGCTTGCTGCTCGCATCAGCAATTACCTGAATGGCGTTGCGGGTTCCATCGAGTGGCTCTTCGGGAAGGACAAACTCGCGTGATCTGGCTCATCCTCAATTCCGATCCGTGGACCGCGCTGATTCTCGTTGCCAAGGTGTTGACGCGTTGGATAACCGGTAAGCCTGTGGGGTGGTGATTTCATGGCCCGCAATCGAATGATCAAACCCGAATTCTGGTCTTCCGCGACACTCGCGAGGGTCTCGCGCGATGCGCGCTTGCTCTTCGTGGCCCTGTGGAACTTCGCCGACGACTGGGGGTACTATCTGGCGAGCACTCGAAAGATCATCGGCGACGTTTTTCCGATTGATGACACCGTGACCGAGGCCGAAGTCAGGGCGTGGCTCGATGAACTGGCCTCCGAGAATCTCATCCAGATCGGCGACGTGGATGGGAAGAAGATTCTTTACGTGACGCACTGGGAGGAACACCAGAGAATTGACCACAAATCAAGCCGGGTGTGGGTACCCGAAGATCAGCAAGACGCGTTTCAGGCGTCTCTCGCGACGACCTCGCGAGGTACTCGCGAATGTCTCGCGACACACTCGCGCCCTAAAGAGAAAGAGAAAGAGAAAGAGAAAGAGAAAGAGGAAAGGCTGGCGCTCGACAGTGTCGTCGAGGAGGTCTACCAGCGATATCCTGCCCGGGACCTCCGGAACAACAACCGCGCAACCGGAAAGTGCGCGAAGGATCGTGAGAAGATCCGCAAGCATCTGAGGGACGGAAAGCCTCTGCGCGAAATCATGGACGCTTATCTTCGCGAGTGCGAGAGCTCCGGCGCCTTCATCATGAACCTCGGCACATTTCTTACCAAGCTGCCAGAAACGCCAACCGAACAGCCCAAGGCTGCGGTGGTCTACGAAGAGATCAACTTCGCACCGGCAGGAGTGGTCGCATGAACCAACCAATCGACATTCAGGTTCTCGATACACTGCGCGATGCCGGGCTGCAATACCGTGACCGTGGCAGCGAGCTGCAGTTGACCAATTGCCCGTTCTGCGAGCGGGATAAGGAGAAGCCCTCCGAACATTTCAGCATCAACCGCACGACTGGCGTGTATCACTGCTTCAAGTGCAGCACGAAGGGAAACCTCGTTACGCTCCGGCGGGAGCTCGGCATCGATCCATTCGCAACGAAGGAAACGCGGAAACCAGATCCGGCACAAGTGAGAGCGTACACCGCGGAGGTCAAGGACGACTACTATGCGCAGATGGAAGTGGCACGCGGAGTGCCAGCCGTTGTCGCCAAGAAGTATGGCGTGGGGCGAACGAACCACCCACGCTTGGGCGTGTGCCGCACATACCCATACTGCGGCGAATCTGGCGAGGTGCTGAACGTCAAGTATGTGACCCGTGAGAAACGGATGGAGATGGAAAAGAACTGCGCGAAACCTTACTTCGGACTCCAATTCCTCGACTTCAGCAAAGACACATTACACGTCACAGAGGGGGAAGACGACGCGCTATGTCTTGCCGGAATCGGTTTCGACAACGTGGTGAGCGTGCCCAACGGCGCAAAGTCTTACACCGAAGAGATGGGCGCTGTCAATGCGCGGTTCAAGAGGATCTATCTCTTCCACGACAGCGATCAGCCAGGCGAGGAAGGTGCGGAGGTCTTCGCGCACAAGGCGGGCGTGTGGAAGTGCTGGCGTGTTCGGTTGCCGTTCAAGGACGCGCGCGATTGCAAGCTCAACGGTCTTGACATCTTCGATATGCAGAAATACCTCGGGATGGCCACGCAGTACGAATACAAGGCTGAGGACCGGGGCCGCCCGGCGCTGTCAATCGACGAGCGGTTGGATAGGTTCGAGCGCGAAGTCAAGAGCGACTGCGGGGGCGTAACACTCGGGTATGCTGCTATCGATGGTATCACTGGTGGGCTACGCGCAGGGGATGTGTTTGGCATTGTCGCGAATCCCGAGTGTTTCAAGACAACCATGCTCATGAATTTCCTGCTCGACGCGTCTGGCAGGTTCACGAGCGGGATGGCGGTCTTTTTCAGTCTTGAAATGCAGATTGAAGCGGCCACAGAGCGAGAGCTGCAGATCACAACCAAGCAGCGGTCGTACGATCTTCGCAGCTGGGCGCACAGCAATTCGGCTGAATGGCAGATGGTTCGGAAGTCCGCAAGATCGCACAACCGCCTCTATGTCTCCGAGGAATCACAGAGCACTACCGAAGACATCATCAAAATTGTCAAGCGTACCGAAGAGGCCACGGGGGAGCCGTGTCGCCTCATCGGAATTGACTATATCGACTTCGTCAAGGCACTGAAGAGCAACGAATACGAAGCGGTCAAAGAAGTCATGAACGCGTTGAAGTGGCAGGTTGCTCGAGGGTTGCGCGTGCCTGTCATCGTGCTTGCTCAGACGAACCGCACAAGCAGCGAAGCCGATTCGGAAGTGAGCATGCGGTCAGGCAAGGGTGGAACGGCAATCGAGTCGGCTTGTGACTTCATGGTCGGTCTTTGGCGGAATGGGGAGGATGTGGTCGGTCGGTTTCTGAAGCATCGGCGCATTGATAGCGGGTATGCAGGGCACCCGCACCCATACCTCCGCCTGCACATCGACAAGCCCAACTATCACATCCAAGACATTCGGTACTGTCAAGTGAAAACCGATGAACCCCAGCATCGCGGGAAGGTACTTCCGCGCCTTGCGTTTAAGGACGATTGAGGAAGAACATCAGAAGACTCTCACACTGAGAAAGGCGGTTGCCATGGGTGGGTTTGATTGGATGCTGTCGGCACAGGAGGAAGCATTTGCCAAGAAGCAAGTTGAGGACGGTTTGGCGCAGGCGCGCGAGGGCGAAGCGCAATCGCGTATCGCGCAGCTTGCGAAGATGCGTCGTCAGAGCGATGGGGTGCGTAGCGATGCCACAGGGCCGTATGGCTCAGCCACAACGCGCGTTGACAGAGGAAAGCCACCATCACAGACCCCTCAGGCCCCCGTCTCACGCACCGAGATGCCACGCCTCAAGGCTCTGGCGATGGTGCCTATGGCGAGGTAGGCCGATGACAATGGATTCATGACGCCAATTAAATATCGCCGATTTGGCAGAAAGATGAGCAAGTCGTGCAGGAATTGGTCGGAAAACCGGAGGTGGAAATGGCTGATTCGTCTATGAAAACTGATGCGCCTATGGGGGGTGGTGCGCTCTTTGGGGTTACACCTCCGCGCACGGTGAATGCTGCACGGCGACTCCTCAGCAAGCTGATCGCTGCACTGTACCGAGGTGAGATCGACGATATACGCGCACGGACCCTCACGTACATGCTGATTTCATACGTGTCAATATGCAAGGACTCGAGTCTGGAAGAGAGAATCGCACGGCTTGAGAATGCAACACCTTTGACAAAGGGACGAGAGAAATGAACGGACGAATCGAGCCGCGCGTGGAGAAGCTTGAGCAGAGGTCCGGCGTCGACGCCAAGCCGCTGCGCATTGTCGTTTCGGGAGTCGTCGCGGTGCGTGACGAGAACGGCGTGCAGATCGGGCGGCGCGTTGTGAGTCGGCACTGCATCGAGGTTGTGAACCGCAAACAGAGAAAGACGCACGGCAAACTGAGAACACCAACACACCCATCACAAGGAGAGACAGTATGAACGCAATGCCAACGCCCGCCAGCCTACCGCCGCAGAGTACCTTTGACGCGATCAGTCGGGCAAGACCCACGAAGGGTGACGACGGGAGTGTTCGTGATTTCATCGCGCTAAGTGCCCGCCGCGGACTTGCACCAAAGTCTGGGCATTCGATCCTGGCCGAGATCGGACGAGGTGCCGTGCCACTGTCGAAAGTGCCACCGGCGACCGCCGCACAGGCCGCGCAGGACTCGCTGCCATCTGACGGCACCGTCGGGCAACGCAACATCCACAACGCGGAGAAAGGTGGGCAGGATGGGCTTGGAATCGAGAATCGGGCGACTTGAGCATGTGGCGGGCAGGGGAGCTAAGGTCTTGGTGTTCGCGGCGCACAATTTGCCGGGTCGCCCTGCGGCCACCGTTGAGGATGTCCGCGCAGCCTCTCGCACCAAGGTCGAGGTGAGGCTCGGGCGGAGGATCGCGGACCAAGAGATTGAGTGGGTTGATGTGCACTTTGGTGCGGGCCGCGCCGCGTGACGGGTTGGCGGGGAAACCGGCGGTACATAGGGAGCGGTAGTATGGAACACAATCTTGTCGGTGTGCAGAAGGAACTGGACGGCCTCGGCTTCATGGCCGTTCGCCGTCTCATGGATGTCACTGTATTCTGCGCTGTCACTGGTCTCGCCAGGAGTTCAGTCATGCACGGGTTGGCCCGCTTCGATCACCTCCGGGTGCGGAGCCCATTCCGGCGTGTCCTGTTCGACGCAGTGAAGGTCCAACGTGCGATTGAGAGCGGAGACTTACGTGGAAACTGATTATATTACTACCATGCTCAGTGCGCCGGGTAGAACGGCGGTGCACATGGCGCGAGGAAAGCGGATTGAGGCCGGAATCTTCCGGCTCAGTTCCTGTAAGTATCTCGTAGAGGCTACGACCTTGGGCGGCTCGAAGCGGGCGCGCAAGACCGTAGAGGGCGACATCCACGCGGCGCGCAAGTGCCGTGAGGAGTTGCGCGAACAGTTGTTGCAGGGCTCTTTGAAATCACCGGGTGAAGTTCTGACCGTTGAGAGCGTCATTGACTACTACGTGAAGAACCACTATGCGCGTACGTCAAGATATGCAATCGGTTCGGGCAAGGCGATCGTGCGAACGCTCAAAGAGAAGTTCGGCGGCATGGATGTCGCGGATCTTTCGAAGGGCGCGCTGAGTACCTTTGTCTTTGACCTGCGGAACAGCGGGTATGCGAATGCAGGGATCAACCCCTACATCGTGACGTTGCGGGCGGCATTCCAGTTCTGCATAGATGCAGGGGTGCTCCGCATCGCGTCACCGCTCGCCGGGTTCAAGGTTCTGAAGGTTCAGCAGGGCCGCAAGGAGATCATTCCCGAGGCGGCACTGAAGGTGTTTCGAGAGAACCTGCCCGATTTTCTGAGACCGATACTCGCCTTCAAGGAACTGGTGCCTTGTCGTGTGCTTGAATTGCTGGAGATCCGGATGGAGCAGGTTGACTTCGAGAAGCGTGTGATTCATTTGGCCAAGGATCAGACGAAGACCGAAGAAGACCGAGACCTTCCGATACCGCTGGTGATGATGGTACACTTCGAGCGCATGAAGGCGTGGGGGAGCCCCTGGCTGTTTGCGCGGACTGAACTGCGGAAGGACGGCACTGTCGTCTTTCACAAGTTGGCTCGGAACACGATTTCGGTTGAGTTCCGCAAGGTGCGCGAAGCCGCAGGGCTGCCGAGGGCGATAGTCTTCAGGAAGCTACGGCATACGGTACTGTCGCAGTGGTTGAGGCGTTACGACATCGGTTTGGTGAGCGAGGTCGCAGGGGCATCTCCTGAGACTTTGCGCGAGTACTACGATGTGGTGCCTGTTGAGGCGAAGGTGGCGGCGGCTGATGGTTTTGCTGCGTGCCACGAACACCTCACGAACACCTTGACCCTCTCTGAGGGTAGTAGAATCGCTGCAAGCGCTTGATTTATATTGGAAGTCACCCGGAGGTTTCGGCGGTCGTTCAACCTTCCCAAGGTTGATGTTGCGGGTTCAAGTCCCGTTTCCCGCTTTATTCTCCGCCTACCTTCCTGTAAATCATTTCTCCTATAGAAAACCCTCAGAAACGCGGGAATACGTCAGGGCTCGTGCGGCGCCGCATCGAACGCCGGCAGAATTGGACCGCGTGTTGCAGACGCTCACGGGTCGCATTCGCGAGCTGGCGGAGCGCTATGCCGGCCCGTTGCCGACGATTGTTGACGAGGTGGCCACGCTCTCTGCGCGCGTTGAGGGGCATTTGAGGAAGATGGGGTTTCGCGCATGAAGACTGAAGCTGTGTTTAGGGAACACCGCCACGTCCTTCGGAGGACACCCGAGCGAATTGTTGCGACGCTGTCACAAGAATTGGCTTGTGGAGCTGGGGATGGCTGGGGGCCTGCGTCACTGTCATTCGCCCGGACTACATGCCAGCGCAATTGTGTCGACGCGGTCGGCACATTTGCGCCAACTGTGCATTCCTTGAGGGACTCTACCGAAACGGAGTTCAAGCCATGCCGAAACTGAGGAAAACCACGAAGAACTCTGGGTTCGATGCACTGGTCGATCTGTGTCGGCGAACCCATGAGGCACTGAGGGATCGGGCCGTCCGTTCGGCCGATGTTGCCATGGTCGACCGGAACTGGTTGATCGGGTGGTACATGGTTGAGTATGAGCAGAATGGAGCTGATCGAGCGGTGTATGGTACCAGATTTCTGGAAACTTTGTCCGCGCAACTGAGACGGGTTGGTGTCAAAGGGAGTTCGACGACCCGACTGAAGCTCTATCGTTCCTTCTACCTCCTCTACAAGGGAATTCGTCCGACACTGTCGGACGAATCTGGGAAGCGTCCCTTGGGCGTCTCAAATAGAATTGGTCCGACAGTGTCGGTCGAATCTCCTCCGGCGATCCTTCAACAGCAGGGCTTCAACACGGTCTCGACCCGACTCATCGACCGTTTCTCTCTTGGCTGGTCACACTCCGTCGAAGGAGGAGTTGAAGGCGCAGTTGGAGAGGATTGAGAAGGAGTTGGGGGAGAGCGGAGAGTTCGAAGCGGGGAGCGGAAAATGAAAAGCGGAACCGGGGAGGCCCCCCTGTATCAGACTGTTGACGGCAAGGTCAGTAAGGAACCGGAACGGGACTCAACTACCGAGAAATCCTCGGTAGTTCAAGAATACCCAGGACCGCCTGTATGAGTCGGACTTCGACAGGCAGGTCAAGCAACTGCTGAAGGACCGGAAGAAGAATGGCGAAGAGTAAAGCATTGTCACCCGAATTGCGCCGACTGGCCTCCACCCTCAGGGAACTGCCCGAGATGGCTTTCAGAGAGTATTCGCCGCAGGTTGAGGTCATTGTCCGAAGCGAATCTCGCGACGTTCGAACGATCGAGCACTTGCTGGATGGCATGTTGAGCTTCTGCTATGATGGGAAGATGCTGGTCCTTTTCAAGAAGCTCTGCCGATACTACTCCCAGTACAACACAGGTACGGCCCAGCCAAAGCTGAACAAATTTGTTTGCTCAAGAATCCCCGTGCTTTGTCCACCTCTCCCCGAACAACGCGCCATCGCCACCGCCCTCTCCGACCTCGACACCGAGCTGAATGCTTTGGAGACTCGCCTTTCCAAGACCCGCCTTCTCAAACAAGCCATGATGCAAGAACTTCTCACCGGGAGAATTCGTCTCGTATGAGCCCCTCCAACTCCGAACCTGACAACCCAGATCGCTCCTCAAAACCAGAGGATCCCCCTGCCGCCAACGGTGATCACGCCCTCCACCGCCCACGACGATTGCGTCCCAGTGGTGGGTACCGCAAGTTGCGCAGTTACCAGGTGGCCACAGTGGTGTACGACGGCACCGTCTCCTTCTGCGACCAGTTCGTCGACAAGTGGTCGCGCACGAACGACCAGATGGTGCAAGCGGCGCGTAGTGGCAACAAGAACATCGCCGAGGGGAGTCGTGCCGCTGCCGCGAGCAGCCAAACCGAACTGCGCCTTGTGAATGTGGCACGGGCGAGCCTTGAGGAACTGTTACTTGACTACGAAGACTTCCTTCGTCATCGTAAGAAACGCCAATGGGGTAAGAACGACCCCGAGGCACTGGCAGTGCGCGCGGTAGGAGACCAACACCGCGACAAGGCGGGGGAATGGGAAGACCCGAAGGTTCATTGGCTCGCTTACGCGCGTTGGCTCGAACACGCCGACTCAGCAGTGGTAGCCAATGCACTCATTTGCCTGATTCACCAGGCGAACTATCTGCTGGACCAGCAGATAGCCGCCTTGGAGCGCGGCTTTGTCCAGCAAGGTGGCTACAGCGAGCAACTTGCGGCTGCTCGTATCGCGGAGCGAAACAAATCTCGCGTGACGGATACGTCGGATCCGGCGGATCAGTCACGCGGAGAACTACCTACGTGCCCGTTGTGCAAGAAGCCCATGGCCCTGCGCACCGCCCGCAAGGGCCCGCGCGTGGGCTCGCAGTTCTGGGGCTGCACGGGTTACCCCGAGTGCAAAGGCACTCGGCCGTTCGACAAACCAGAGCAGAGGAACGCATGACCACCATCACCCCCACCGAACGCGCCACGCAGAAGCGCGTTGACGGGTACAAGGGCGGCGTCATCTGGCACACGCAGGGCAGCGGCAAGAGCATCGTCATGGTACTGCTTGCCAAGTGGATTCTGGAGAACAGACCCAAGGCGCGTGTGGTCATCGTGACCGATCGGGATGAGTTGGACAAGCAGATCGAGGGCGTCTTCGCCGATGTCGGAGAAGCGATGAAGCGCAGCACCAGCGGACGGGATCTGGTGGCGCAACTCGGACGGTGAGGCACGAGGACTGGCTTCCTTGATGCGCGAGACCGATCAGCCCGCAATCGCCCTGTCCGCAGCAAGCGCAACAAGCCCGCACACCATCTCGACTTTGATGAGCATCGAGATCCGCGCCAACTTCAAGTGCCACGTGGGGCGCAGCGTAAACCACAGCCACGCCAGGTGCACAGGAATCACCGCGACCACGCATACGCCCACGTACACCGCGCCGAAGTGCCCGAGGTAGGCGGGAAGCAGTGTCAGAGGGACATACGCCCCCGCAAGTCCCACCAGCAACGCGCGGAGGATGCGGTTGGGGAGCACGGCTGTGGTGATGGCGCCCTGCGCCAGATCTCCGGGCCTGTCCTGCACGTCCTTGACAATCTCCCGCGACAGGTTCAGCAGAAACGCAAGCAGCGCCGGCACAACCACGTGGGATCGCATCCCGGATCCAAGACCCCCGTACACAATGGGGTACGCCACCAGCAGACTCACCAGAAGATTGCCGGCAAGAGGCGTTGCCTTCAGGTACCGTGCGTACAGTGCGAGCAACGCCAGTGGCGCCACCGTTGCCGTGCCATGCAGTGGAGAGACCGAGAGGGATGCCACCATCGCCGAGCCTGCAAGCAGCCCCGCGAAGATCCACGCCGTCCGCAAAGACATGGTTCCGGCAGGAAGCGGGCGCGTCGGATGATTGACACGGTCTGACTCAACATCGCGGATGTCATTGACAACATTGCCAAAGCCGACCGCGCACACGGCCGCCACCATGAGCAGTGCCATGCCGATTGACGCCGGGCCGGCAGCGCACAGCCACCATCCGAGCGCAACACCGATTGCAGTCATCAGCGCGTTGGCAGGACGAAGAATCTGGATGCAGGGCAGGATGCGTTGCATGTGATAATGGTATTTTCTGTGAACGAAGATCGACGATTCTCGGTGATGTCGATCAAAATACAACACCAGCGGCACGATCCCGGTCTCCGCTTCCGAGCCGGATGCCGATCCCTCAGAAGGGCCTTGCTGACATGAGCTTCGTGGTCAAGTACAAGTGGGCAATCCTCGCACTCATCGCGGTTGTCGGATGCGTTGTCGACATCTACACCAAGCACCTTGCTGCCACATCATTGTCGATGGGTCACACCGTGCCGGTGGTGGGGCAGTACCTCCAGTTCCTGCTCGTGTACAACAAAGGCGCCATCTTCGGCATCGATCCCCGGCACTACGTGCCCGGCATTCCGATGAATCTCCTGTTCTACATCTTCTCCGCCATCGCCATAGTGATTCTCGTCGTGTACTACCGCGCATTGCCCAAGCACGATGCGGTGTCGCATTGGGGTGTCGCGGCGATTCTGCCCGGGGCCTTGGGTAACCTCTACGACCGGGTGGTGCATCCGCAACTGGGTGTTGTCGACTTCATCAGGTTGGGTGTTTCCGAGCGCATCTACTGGCCCATCTTCAACATGGCCGATGTGTATGTGACCGTGGGTGTGGGGCTCATCCTGCTGAGTTTCCTCGTCGATGAGAGACGACGCGTGCGTGCTGCTGCGGCCGTCGCACCCGTCACCAATGCTCCTCCGAGCGGCAACTGACGCCAATGACGTCCGAATCCCCGGTAACCCGGTTGCGTGTTGAGGAACAAAGCGTGGGCTCACGCCTCGACCAGTTCCTGGCCCTGCACCTCTCCGACATCTCCCGTACGCACCTGCAGCGCAGCATCGAGGCCGGAGCTGTTCTTGTCAACAACGCCGTTGCCGCAAAGAACCTGCGTCTCAAGCTGGGTGACGTGGTTGCGTTCGACGGCGCCGCTCTGAAGCGATCGGTCCATCCGCCAGTTGAGGCTCAGGACATCCCGCTGGATGTGGTCTACGAGGACGAGTATCTCCTTGCTGTCAACAAACCGGCCGGGCTCGTTGTCCACCCTGGCAGCGGCAATCGCGACGGCACTCTGGTCAATGCGCTGCTCTTCCACGCCGATCGTCTGTCAGATGGGTCGGGAGACGAACGCCCCGGCATCGTGCACCGGCTTGACAAGGACACCTCCGGTCTGGTGCTGGTTGCCAAGAGCAACCACGCGCACGAACTTCTCTCTGCCACGTTTGCCGAGCGCCGTATCGAGAAGATCTACGCAGGCATCGTTATCGGCGCGCATCCGCCGGCTCACGACATCATCGAGGGTGCGTTGGGCAGGCGGCGCAACGACCCGATTCGCTTCTGCGTCAAGGCTGACGGCAAGCCGGCGGTCACCGAGTACTGGCTCAAACAGTACCGCTCATGCCTCTCGGTGATGCGGTTCCAATTGCACACAGGCCGGACGCATCAGATCCGGGTGCATTGCGCGTACCGGGGTTTCCAGATTGTGGGCGATCACCTGTACGGAGAGAGGGACCCCGTGTCGCGGTTGGGCACTGCCGATCGTCCATTTGCCTCCGCAGTGATCAAGTGCTTTGACCGGCAGGCGCTGCATGCGTGGCGGCTGCGCTTCGAGCACCCGTTCACGAAGAAGCCGGTGGAGCTGGTGGCGCCATTTCCGGCGGATCTCTCCGCCGCTCTCGGGCTGTTCGGGGTTGAGGCACGCGCGTTTGAGTGAGCCCCGCCAGTGTTGACACGGGAATGCCGTGGTCGTAAACTATGGTGATGGGGTGGAGACCGGTCTCGGAATCCGACCCGACAGACCGAGGATCGTGCGCCAGAAATCCCGAACAGAGGAGCATGCCGTGAGTCGCAGACAGATGTGGGCTTCGGTCGTTGTGCTGGTGGCAATGGGTGTGGTTCTGACGGGCTGCTTGACCGAAACCGGAGGTCCGTCATCGCCGGCGCCGCGTTTGACGATGCCGTTGACAACTGAGGGTGGGCAGACCACCTTCTCGACTGATGATACGGTGTACGTCACATTTGGCGGACCAGCAGGCACGTACTACTACTATCTTGAGTACGAGAGCACGCCAAACTCCTTCTCGACAAGCACGCAGCGCGACGATTTGTACTGCTGGTACCGGAACCTGGCAGCCGGAGAGCACACTCTTACGGTCTACCTCGAGACCGGCGGCCAGCGTTCGCCATTGTACACGTTCGAGTTCACGGTCGGCGGCGACGGCGACGGCTACGAGTGGGACGGCTCCTCGTCATCCGCCACTACTATCACGATCAACGGCGGCGCTCAGCTCCACACCATTGCGGCTGCCGACACCGACTGGTACAGCTTCAGCGCAACTGCCGGGCAGGTGTGTACGCTGCAGACACTCGGCAGCATGATCGACCCTTCATAATGCACTCCCTTCACACTATTGTTGGCATTGTCGCCTCTGAAGAAGCGAACGCAATTCCCGCTTCTTTTCCTCGTGGATGTCCAGCCAGTACTGTTTGCCTATCTTGCGTG
>Ga0315284_10008504_pt1 | contig 14665 bp, 37 predicted proteins | sample YL17G09_16_MG_FD_203696 | JGI IMG/M metagenome (GOLD analysis project Ga0315284, IMG submission 203696) | Sediment microbial communities from Yellowstone Lake, YNP, Wyoming, USA - YL17G09_16 | ecosystem: Environmental > Aquatic > Freshwater > Lake > Sediment | place: USA: Wyoming | collected... | reverse complement strand
TTGCAAATCCCCCGCCGCAAACAGGGTAGGTAATTGTCTATGGAAATATGGAAGGATGTCGATGAGTTTTATCAGGTCTCTAATATGGGAAGAGTGCGGAGAACTACGTGGGTTAACGGGGCTAAGCCTGTAGGAAGAGCTCTTGGCTATACTCTTCAAAACGGATATAGAGAAGTTACTATCTACGACAAAGATCATAATAGAAGGACTAAACTAATACATCAGCTTGTCATGGAAGCTTTTGTCGGACCGTGTCCCGTAGATAGGGAGATAAATCATAAGGATGGTAATAAGAGGAACAACAATCTAGATAATCTAGAATACGTTACCGCTAGCGAAAATATCTTACATGCTCATAGAACGGGACTTATAAAGGTAGCGAGAGGGCAGCAAGCTGGACAAGCTATCCTAACCAATAGGCAAGTAAGACGTATAAGAGAACGTCATGCTCAGGGAGTATCGATGTCATCTATTGCTCGGAGATTAAAGATAGGTCTCTCTACTGTAAGTGATATCATCAATAGGAAGACTTGGGATCACATCTAGGAGGCTATAGTGACCGAAGAACCAAAGTGTGAGGGTGATGGCATAACAGCATATGATACCGATGCTAAGTGCTATAGAGTAGAAGGTTGCCCCGGATGTGAGAAGTGCATCATCAAGTGCTCAGGATGTGTCAACTGTACGGTAGTCAGGAAGCCCCGGGATCTTGATGTGGGTGACTACGTTGTGATACACTCCAAGCTCATCCTAGATCCTCACTGGAAGCATACGTGGTCTCCTATAATGGATCTCGCGGTTGGTCGTGTGGGATTCATAGAAGAGATGAAGCCGCAGGAGGGCTACAGGATTCGCTTCAAGACCACACATAGCGATGCACTGTCGCAGTGTTGGTTTCCAAAGGGCTCTCTGAGGCTGGCGATGCCTGGAGATAACAAAACGGATAAAATGATCAAGGAAGTCAAAGGTAAAGACGTCAACTGGAACGTCTAAAAGAGGATATAGGAAAGCATATGGCAAAAGCAAAGAAAAAGAAGTCAAAGGCTTTCTCGACGGAAGACTTCCTCCAGTGTCTTGCGGATAGGGCAGCCGTAATCTTCAAGAAAGAAGCTATTGTCGAACTCATGAGAGGCAAGAAGGTTTTAGTGAGAAAGACAGCTAAATGCCCTAAGACAAGAAAGAAATGATCATGGTTAAGTTCTTTCTAGGTCTTTACTTATTCTGTGAAGGACATTGGATCTGTGCCTTTATTGTATGGTTAGTTAACCTGGAGAATTCTAACTAGGAGGTACCATGACTGCTGAGAAAGGAGATTGGATTCAGACGGAAGTGGGTCTTTGGATTCCTAAGGAGATGAAGAAGGAAGTACGTGTGAAGGGATTTATCGGAGGGAATAATGGTAACCAAGATTCCAGTCGTTTGTCCTCACTGTCGTGAACAGATAGGCTATCAAGAAGACTTCATGTATATGTATATTGCGCCGCCTGGTTACGTATGTAAGCACTGTGGTGAAGTAGCAATACCTAGTAATAAGCCGATGTATAGAGCCTAGGAACTAAGAGGATGAATCTTGGCTATCCGGATAACAAAAGCAGGAAGGTGTTTCCTGCAGGGAGATGAACTTGGACAAAGTACAGAAAGCAATAATCCATCTGTTGTCAGGAGAAGGCGTCTTCTATGCATCTCTGATCATGCAGATGCAGAGGAGAAATGCACCTGACTTGCCTAAAGACGCCCTGGCAGGGATATCCGTGGAGAACGGAAGAATCATTCTTCACGTGGATCCTCCTCGTCTCGAGAGTCATTCTGTGGAAGATGTCTCGAGAATACTAGAACATGAGTGTCTCCATCTGGTGTTCGAGCATATCGTTCGCCGCGGAGGGAATCATCCCTATGTCTGGAACATCGCCTCCGATCTTGCGATCAACTGTCTGATCAAAGCGATGCATGTGGGATGCATTCCAGGGCAAGGTCCTTTCGCAGACTTCCCTGCGAAGAAGACTTCAGAGTTCTATTACGCGAAGCTGTACGATAAGTTCGACATGAAGGATGTTACCTTCAACGCGGATGGGTCTATCACCATCAAGGATAGCAAGACGGGAAAAGAGGTCACGGTTCATCCGACAGGAGATCACACTAAGTGGAAGACCGGTGATGGCAAGGAAGCTGATTCCTTAACCAGAGAGGTCATCAAGCAAGCTGTGGCTGAAGCCTACCAGCAGGCTAAGGCGCAGGGACGTCTTCCTGGTGGGATCGCCGAGATCATCGAAGAGCTGCTCGGAAAAGAGAAAGTCAACTGGAAGAGGCTTCTCAAGCAGTTCGTCGGTAACGCCGTGAAGTCGAGCTCCAAGTACTCCTGGAAAAGGGAGAGCAAGCGCTTCGGTGACGCACAGAAGGGTAAGGTGAAGGATCGCATGATCGACTTGGCGGTTGCAATCGATACATCTGGTTCGATCAGCAAAGAGGAATTCCAGGAATTCATCACGGAGATCAAAGGCATCATGTGCGCCTACAAGACTACCGTGACAGTAATCGAATGCGACGCTGAGGTACAAAAGGTGTATCAGCTTCGACGTCACGGGAAGGTGGACACCAACTTCAAGGGAAGGGGAGGAACGGACTTCAGACCTGTCTTCAAGTGGTTCGAGGACAAGAAGAAAACGCCAGGGCTGTTGGTGTTCTTCACTGATGGAGAGGGAGCCTTTCCGGATCCTCCTCCGGTAAAGCCGAAGACAGTCTGGATTCTGACGTCGAGAACCTACTGTGAGAAGACGCCGTTTGGTCGCGTAATTAAAATTCCTAAGTCCGACAAGCCGAGTTCGTACGGAGACTAAACAAATAACGCGGAGTTGGTTCTACTCCAGCCCGCGTTACATTTTGAGGATACTATGAAATGCGATTGGTGTGGCCTAGAAATATTCGGCGAAGAGAATGTCTACTACTGCTCTACATACTGTGAATATGCATGTATGGATAGTCAATTTCAAGATATGGAGAGTCAACAATGAGAAGCGAAAACGAATTTATATTTCTACTGTTTGGTCTTTTATTAGGCGTCTTCATCACCTCTATAGTCTTTGTAACTATAGGAACGCCAGACCATGTAAACCCTAGTGATCCTAGTACTACATATATAACATGGCAAAATGCAATCTATAAGAAACTTCCTAATGCTCAGGTTACTTTGGATGGTAAAGGGAAATTTGTTAAACTAGTAGAACAACCATGACTCCTTCAGTGGGGTACTTAATAGTACTCCTACTCACAGTGGGAGTTCCTATCTTCATGATTGGAGATCTTCTTTTAGGAAGATATCTAGAAAAGAAGTGGTACTTCTATCCTTGTCTTAAATTTCATTGTTATTGTGGAAGAACATTCACTATGAATAGTCTAATGTTTAAAACGACCTATGACGTATTGAAATGTTACTATCATATTAATCATTGTTTAGTTTATCTTCTTAGATACGATCCTGATCTAATACCTTATTATAATTCTAATATGCAACGACACGATTGGTCTCTCATAGTAGTTTCTCTTAGAGAGAAGAGTAAAGAAATAAGAAAAACAGGTAGGTTCTTCTAATGAACATCTTCATCGCGATCGCTGTAAGTATTGTGGTAGGGTCGTCTCTTACCGTAGTATTGTTTCTCTACGCCTTTAAGTATCTATGGAATAACATTATGACAATTCCTAAATTACAAGGGCAACTAGAAGCTACGCGAGATCGAATTGAACAAGAGAAGCAGGAAGTAGTGAACATGCAGTTGGATGTTATGACCAAGATTAGAGAAATGACTAACATGAGAACTGATATAGAGAAGTATATGAATTCTATTGTACTGACATATCAGGCTATGAAAGACCCTGAATGGATGCAGAAGTTCTATAAGGGAAGAGATAATGCTCAATTCAATTAAACCAGTACTAAAGGAATTCTTTTCCTTGCTGGGAAAAGTAATACTTGGTATAGTATTTTTCTTGGGATTGATGTTTATTCTCTACATCATCGCCAAAGTTGGGGGTCAAGATAAACCTCCCAAACCATACAGCGGAGATGTTCGAACGTGGGAAGATAAGCAGAAGGAAGTAACTTGCTGGATACTTACGGATGGGGATAACAAACCTATAACAATGAATTGTCTCCGTACAGGGGGAAAGAAATGAAAGACAGAGATGAAGCACTGAGAGAGTGGCTCGATAAGGGGTGCACCCACGGCATGGAAACACCTCGCAAGTGCGCAGCGTGTATTGGCAGCTTCCTCCAGACATATGGTGTAGACAAGCTCTATAAGGAATTTAAGGAAGAAGATAAGAACGTGGAGAAGAAAGAGAAGGTCACTGACAAAGCAATGGATTGGCAACTCACTCTGTATAATTGCTCATGTCACACTTTCTCTGACGTAGAGTATGCTCTCCACAAACTCCTTCACTGCCCTCTTGAGAAGGCAAAAGAGATGGCTGTGGGGGTTAATGAGAAGGGCTCGCTGTTGGTCTACAAAGGTCATAAAGAGAGATGCGAAGCCATGGCAGTCGACCTTGAGATGTTCGGTCTCAGAGTGGCGGTGACAAAATGAAAGAGATAACTTGCGGTTCCTGTGATTACTGGGACAAGATGTTAGGCCACTGCAAGAGGAATGCCCCTAGAGCGGCTTTCACAGACTGTCACGCGGTATGGCCCATAACTCAAGAGACCGACTGGTGTGGTGAAGGAAGAAAGAGATCGGAGTTTTCCTTCGGGGAATAGCTTTATCAGGGAGCTGGTAATCCCCCAACGTGCCTCCACCAGCTCCCACCCTTTTGAAGTTCGTCTTAAACTCTTACGGCTACTCAAGCTTAGATGGTTAGCACCCGTCTAAAAGAGAATAGATGAAAGGTGTACCGGCGGTGGAGTAAGTGAGCTAATAACTCAAAGGAGGAAAAGCTAGAACTATAAAGTCGGGCAGACGAGCAACTATGATTAGAAGATAAATTAACTGAGCGATCAGGGCCTCAGCTCTTACTGAGCCCGAGTAGGAGAGAGTCATACTAGATTAGGTATATAGGTATAAGTATAAAATGTCCGGGATAATTATTAGGGAAGGCTCTTCGACCCGGCGAACCCTTCCCCTAATTTCAAGGAGGCAGGATGTCTAAGAGGAAGCTATGTTGCATACTTAATCCTGTAATTAAGTCATGCAACTTCTGTAAGCAGCCTATATGTCAGAACTGCTGGGATAATGGCTTCCACCTCTTAGTTCCTGTTAACAAAAGAGAATTCAATATGTGGTGGGGTTCAGGGGGAGTTAAGGGAGTTCACCGCACCAAAGGGGACATAAGGAAGCATGATATTGTTCCTGCGTGTGTTAATCCGTGGAAGTCTCAGCTGGCTGATCTGTACACGGAAGATGACGAATGAGAATGATTCTATCGCTGATGTGGCTATATTGCGCACTTCAGTATAAGATAGTAGAAGATAGCTTCTTCTGGTCTCTAGTCATGTTCTGCCTGTCGCTTTTCTATTTAGAGGGCAGTATAAATCCCCAGCCGGAAGGGGAGGAACTTAAGGAGGAGAAAGAAGGTGAAGGATGAAAATAAGCTACTTCGATACGTCCTGACGGGACTATGTGTAGCTTTACCTCTGGGCTTTTTGGTAGCAGGAATTTACTGGGCTAGCAAAAAGAAGGCAGAAGGAAAGAAGAACAAAGGAGAATAAATGCCTGGAAAGAAAAAGAAGGTGAAGGCGCCTCCACCGAAGAAGTCAAAAAAGGTGAAGAAGGTAAAGAAGGAAAAGGACGCGGATCAGTTGGAATTCCCTGAGCTCCGCGGAGACTGCTGTGGTGAGTGCGGCGGTAAGGACACCACTGACGAGTAGGTAAGTCTAGGAGGAAGGAGAGGTTATCGCCCACAAAGGCTCGGAGAAACGAGTAATATAAAAATTATCGAAATAGAATAGGTCGGAAAGAAATGGTCTTCTTAGTAGCCTACAGACTCCGAGGTAGGTGAAGAGAGAATCCACTCCGACCTCAATTTTGGAGGACCATATGCTAAAGAGAATATCTGAGAATAAATTAGTTATTTGGATAGTTTTTGGCATATTAATAGCGTTCGCTATTCTTACAGCTATATGGGACGGTATTAAGAGACTCTGCAAATGAGAATCAAAACTTTATTCAGATGTCTACCCTGCGAGATGGTTAGGGTAGCCAAAAATAAGAATCAATGTTATGGATGTTCAAGCTACTTTTGTGATAAGCATCGTAACTACGACCACAAAAACTTTGGTATAGGGCATTTATGTTTAAGTAAATACGCCTGTAATCAGTACTATGTCCCTGCTATATTAGGATCTATTTTAGCTGTAGGTGTAGGTCTCATGATGGTAGGTATACCTCTTACCTACCATTATGAGAAAGAAGGAAAGAAATATACTATATATAAACTACAAAGTGGCGAAATAGCTATTTGTAAATACAAGGATGGAGGCTCAGGGGGAGTACACTTAAGCAACTGTCTTGGACCTATAGAAAATTATCTATCTCAAATTAACATGAAGGACCTAGGTGAAGTTAAAACTACCGGTTGGAGGCCATAATGTCTCAATGCAAAAAGTCACACCCCTTCTCCAAAAGAGAAAGACTTAAGAGAAACGAAATAAAGAATCAGAAGAACAAGAAGACGGATCGCAACAAGGTGTTCGAAATCTATAAGATGGAACACCGTACCGCTAAGCAGAAGAAGATGGCTAGACTTCAAAAGCATGAAGAGTTCATGCAGAAGATCCAGGAAGAAGCTGCCAAGAGAAAGGAACAGACACCTACTCAGCCCCAGGAGGTAACTCAATGAAGCCCATCGGTTCGTTCGAAGTAGAGTCCGGTATCGTCCGAATCACTGATCCTTGCTACGACAAGAGCGTAGGCTGCTGTGGAACAGCTGGAGCTCAAAGCGGTAAGTGGAACGCTTTCATAACAGAAGAGCATAGGTCTAGCTGGGGAAATAGAGTAACCAGTCTAGTCGCTCTCCATGAAAGTGTTGAAGATGTAGAAAACATCTTCATGGAGCCGTGGCTCTTCCTAGATATCGATGTTGGAGTTGACTCCGGTCAAGCTGGTATCTTTGATGACAAGTACTACCGAGCAGATGAAAACTTCTACGAGGAGTGTGGTTCTCATACGCTGTCAGAGAAGAGAGCAGGTACGCTAAAGTACGGTGCCGTATCAAGCTCAGGTCTTGGTGATGGTAGTTATGTCGCTCTTGCTCTTCAGAAGGATGGAAAGAACGTTGGCATCAAGATAGACTTCTTTCCGGAAGTACCTCAAGAGTTCGATCCTGAATCGACGGAGGTCTAATGCCCAAGGTGATCGCGACAATCCATACTTCCATGCATGAGGAACTTCCTAAGGGAAAGAAGGTTAGGGGGAAGCTTACAGAGAGATACGAGTTCGCTAAAGGTCTCTACTGGATGGAGGTACGCCTGCAGGAAGGGGTTAAGAGGGACATCATTGTAAAGAATCCGCGGAGAAAGTAAATGGAATATGCTAATAAAGATGACTACACCCCTGTAGACAATAAGATAATAAGGGTAGGAGATATACTCAAGTATATCGGACCCAGTACAAATCCTAGTGGATCTTCTCGAAGAGCCTATGATTTGTTTAAAAGGAGAAATATAATTGTCTACGACTTTCGCACAAACGGGTCTAAGACAGAGATATACTGCATGGCTCTTTCTGACTTTGAGCCTACTTTTCGTCATCCACAATGGTGGATATCCATTAAACAAGGAAACTGGGCTCGTGTAGGCTTTAAGGATTTTGATTTACAAAGACATGATCACGCTAAAAGAATGGTAACTAAATCCATCAAAGGGTTCTCTAAGGCATATAAGAGGACACTATCGATCCTTAAAACCCGAGTTGATTTCCAATTAGATAAACTACAGCTACATCATAAGATGAATATCCTTAGGGATCTTTCTAAGGAAGAAAAAGTTATTCTTGAACTCATCTACGGGGACGCGGACGAATCTTTTAAGAAGTTACTACAGGAAGAACAAATAGAAGAATCAAAGGTCTCATAGCTCAACGGTAGAGCGTTCGCTTTACGTGCGAAATGTTGCAAGTTCAAATCTTGCTGAGACCACCATTTAGAAATATGAAACTTGGTGACAAAGTAATTATCAAATGTCGCTGTGGCTTAACTTGTAGCTACTCTGGGGGAGTATACGGAAAATACGTAGAGACTATCCTAGATCGCTGCTATGCTATAATATTTGATGAAGACCTTAACAAATTCATCCACGAGGACTTCCTGGAAAGGGTGTCATCAATCAGAGAGGCAACAAAAAGCGAGATTAGAGACAAGGACTTTATTATCAGTGTTAGACAGCCGGATGAGGTAGGCCGCTGGAACAACCCCAGTGATTTTTCACAATCGAAAAAATCCCAAAGCTAATATGAACCTTTGCTGTCAGATCAATCCCGCAAGAGAGTGTAGTCTTTGTGGGAGTACAACGTGTATAGATTGTTCTACGTATGCTCATATTGGTGTAACTTCATGGTCAAGAATAAGAGCTTATTTCAATAAACTAACTCCTCTTGTCTGTAAGGGATGTATCAAAAAAGGTAAGGTAGCTCGGCTTGTAGAAAAAAGAAAGAAGAATATGAAGAAGACCAAAATCTATTCAAGGTTAAAATATTGGACAGATTGGCTTCAAAAAAAGAAAAGAACTAACGCAGAATTACTTAGAGCGCTTCATCAGACTCGAGATGATTGCTGGGCTTATGGCTCGGCAACAAATGCTGGTTATGCTAAAGAAGTAACTGAATGGCTTATTAAGGAACACAAGCTAAGCAAATGAAAAGGTGTCTTATCTGTCTTACTAAGCCACACGGCAAATGTGTGGACTGCAATAAAACATTCTGTATAGAATGTACTTATCCTACATCTACTCTGAGTAGAATATGTATAAAGTGCTTTAAGAAAAAGAAACTACATATTATTCCCAAGAGAGAAGGTATGACATTCAAACAACTATGCTACAAAGCGAGAGAGATAGTTCCTCAGGGGTATGCAGCCGTTCAGGTACAGTATGACAATTTTACCGGAGGCGCTGAACCTAAACTAACTTTTGTCGTATACCATGAGAACTACGGCCACTGCTCTGGGCCTACTCCAGAAGAAGCTCTGAAAGTTCTCCAGGTAAAGATAAGAGAAAAGGAAAATCCGGAGCCTGTGTTGGAAGATATTAATATATGATCTGGTACAGGGTAAATATAGGTAAGATCCACTTTGGAGTAGGGGTCGAAGATTTTCTTATTCGGAAAGTGGGTCCTGCGGGCTTAAGATGGATTAAGCCCGGAAGCGATACTTGGGAGTTGTACACGTTGAGAAAAGCTATTATTACCAGAATTAAAACAGTTAAGACTGTAAGAAATAGATGTTTAATCTGTATGGTTAAGTCTCAAAAAATATGTGCAGAGTGTGGTAAGCTATCTGGTTGTCCAGATCACTTTGAGGGAAAGATAAGAAGAAGAAGGGGGAGAGTAAAGAAGAGTATTAAGTTTTGGTATGAGAAACCTATTCATGGTGGGTGGGGGTCAAAAAGGCATCCAACTAAAGTAGAACCTAGTAGCTCTCCTCTTTGCTACAGATGTTACCAGAATTATTTAGATGATGTATTAAAAAGAAATAAGAAGAGGTAATAAGAAATGGCTATAACATCAGACGAAATAGTAAAGGATCTAGTAGAATCTTTAGTAAAGTATGGAACCTATAGCTTCGACGATAAAGGTCCTAGTGAAGTAATGGATATTAATTTTATAGCAAGTGAACTGCGGGAGATGCCCGCTAAGGTCGCTGGAACCCTCATGAAAGAGGTCGCGGCTAAAAATATCAGAGGAGAGGCTTTAATAAATTGTATTGCATCTTGTCTTGATGATATGCCTGATGTTTGGTTCAATGAGATGGTAGATGTATCAGGAGCGGACTATTAATTTAGCGGCACCGTAGCCCAATGGCAGAGGCGACAGACTTAAAATCTGTACAGTGTGAGTTCGAATCTCACCGGTGCTACAATTTCAAAGTATGAATAAGTTATGTTGTCTTGTACATCCATTCATAGGATGTAGAGCATGCGGATGGATATTATGTTACGATTGTAGACGTAGGGCTTTTGACTTTGGATTATTCATCAATAGAGAAATTCATCGTTTATCACACCCAGAGTGTCTAGAAGCAATGGATGTACACACTAATATAAGCGACTGGCCTAGCTTTCACTGTATGACAAATGGTCATGTATAAAAAAATACTTCCATGTCTTGTTCATGGCGAGCATCAATGGCAGGACCCCATCACAAAATTATATGAGTATAACTACGAAGAGACCCCAGGATTTGCTACTTTTATATGCAGTAGATGTGGCATAAAAGTTAAAGTTAATAAAGGGTATGGGACACCTTCTACTCCTTTTGCTAAAGAATACAATGAAGTAGTTCAAGGCAGTCAAGACCATGAAAAGGTTACATAAGCTTCTCTGTAAGATACTAGGTCATGAGCGGTCTCGCATTCCCTACTTTGGGTTTGATTTACAATGTAAGAGATGCTCCCAGACTCTTTGTAAAGATTGTGGGGTTGAAACCAAATCAGGTAAGGGTAGTGCTCGATGTCCGGAGTGTTGGGAAAATCGCCGTGCTGAAAAATGTCTATGAGAATAGATAATCATTATCATTGTCCCTACTGTTTTAACTACCATCGTTTTGTTGAAACCATATATAAATGCGAAACTAGATACTACGAAAGGAGGATGACAAATGAAAGCACCTAACATAGAAGAACTGAAAGAAAAGTATGACGTGATCATAAAGCATCTTCGGAGAGCAAAGCCTGAAGCGACCTGCGCAATCCTTATCAAGGATAAGAAGGTCTATGCGGGCAGGGCAGAGTGTTCTGGCAAGGATCAGTTCAGCAAGAAGATCGGTCGCGATGTTGCTCTCGGGCGTGCTTACGGGGCAGCAATGGGGCAAGTATCTCCTCATAGCATCGCTGTAGAGGAGTGGACAGATCTTACCGACATAGAGTTCAGTGCAAGGCTGTCTGTGCTGATAGAACAACCTATATAAGTATCTTGCCTCGGTAGCTCATTGGTAGAGCGCCGCCCTGAAGAGGCGGGCGTAGGCAGTTCAATTCTGTCCCGAGGCATTCAATTTATGTCACTACAAGAAAGAATAAACAACATGATTCTTAGAGATAAGAGCAAGAGAGACTGCTATCAGCGTAAGGTAGATAGACAGCAGGGCTATGTCGATAGGCTAAATACTGAGCTTAAGATCCTAGAAAAGTCAGATCTCTTAGAGGATCTACAGAAGAAGTTTGATATCTGTCTAGCAGAAGTTAAAGAGATTGGAATAATTATAATAGACTCCTTCGATATCAATACCAATAGTTTTGTAACCGCGGAGTATAAGAAGGGGGAAGTTAATATTTCTGGGCATATTTACTGTGAAGTAGATCCTACAGAAGCTAGAGTAGCTATCAACTTTCGCCCGAATATTGTTTATGGTGATATAGTAAGGGTATCTATGGGTGAAAGACTTTTCAAGAAGGTAGAGATTATTCAGTATCTTATGAAGAAGGCCGGAGGTAAATAATGGCTTGGTATAAGAGATACAATTCAATTGGTTCAAAATATCAGCATGAGATAGATAGAATAAATCAGTTTATTGATAAGTCAAAAGACGAAGCACATCTCCGTCAATTACTAATAACAAGAGCGGGTCGATGTGGTCCAGAGAAGCTGGTCCGATTTGTATCGGCCTTAAAAGAAATGGGGATGGATAATCTAGCTATGTTTATTAGGATGACAATAGGTGAGCGATGAAAATACGAACAGACTTCGTAACCAATAGTAGCTCAGCTAGCTTCTTTCTTACTCTCTGTGCTCCTGCAGGATGGACAAAAGAATCGGTAGCAGAGTGGCTTTGGAGTAATTGTAGCTATAGCGGGGGAGTAGTAGAAGTGCTGAACTCCGATATACAAGCCTTAGCTACCATGGCAGATAGACCTAACATCTTTACTATATCGGAATACCTTTTCATGTATAATGGTATGGAAGATCTATCTGAGGGATTTAGAAATGTAATAAGAAAAACAAAAGAAGGTATTCATCCCATTGTCATGGGGAGCTACGAGGTACAGGGAGATTGAGATGAAAATCAGAATCGACTTTGTCACCAACAGCAGTTCCACATCCTTTTTCATTACCAACAAGACAAAGGAAAAGAAGACGCTTGTCGACTTTGTTAAAGAGAATATACATTTGTTAGCTGAATTTCAGGAGGAATATGGCGCTAGAGAAGGACTTACGGAAGAGCTCTTTATAAAAAGTGCAGAGTTAGATGGTAGAGAAATAATACCTGGTCGCGGTGAGTATGCTTTCGGAGATGAGAGCGGAACTTTAGTAGGTACTGTTTTTGATTATATGTTAAGAAATGGGGGTAGTTCTAAGTCGTTTTCCTGGGCATTCAATGAGTGGTTAAGATAGGAGATAAAATGAAAATAAGAAAAGACTTCGTGACAAATAGTAGTTCAACGTCTTACTGTGTTGTGGGAGTATGTCGAGATGCTTTGACTCTCCCTAATGGAGTAGATGACACTTACGAATATTGTCAGGAGAATAAGCTGCAGTTTAGTTCTGTAAATGAAGAAGAGTTTGGAGTTGCTGGATTAGATATTGGTAATATGAAAGATGACGAGACCCTAAGAGAATTCAAACAGAGAATTCTTGACCTCCTTGTGAAAGCATTTCCTGGAGATAATCTTACTCTTAAGGATATAGAAGTTCATGTAGATGGCGGGTACAATGGTTAAGATACGAACAGACTTCGTAACCAATAGTAGTTCCACTTCCCATTGCATTATGGGAATAGACGCCCATAAGGTAGATCCTAAAGTCTTTTCTCAGTCGTACGAAAACATCGATGATGATACCGATTGGGAAAATATTAACGCTAGAGCTGCAGAACTAAGAGCTTTAGATTTGGAGGTTGCTATCTATCAGGAGTCGAGAAATGGTTATGTAGGCCTTCCTATTGAGGAAATGAAGGGCAATGAAACTCTCGATGAGTTTAAGATGAGGGCTCTCAAGACTATTCAGAAAGCTATACCAGATACGAAACTCTCTATAAAGAATATAGAACTTGTATATAGCGGGGACTTCGACCAAAACGTATAGGAGAAAGATGATAAAGGTAAATGTCGCTAAGGGATACCATTCCATATTTAATACGGAAAATGGCTTCTATGTGAGAAAGGAAGACCCCTTCAAGGCACCTTCTCCGGAGCTCCTGGACATCTCTATTACCAATAAATGTACCAGAAGCTGTACGTTCTGTTACATGAACAGTAGTCCGGTGGGGAATCAGTTCATATCCCTTAGCGACTTTCATCTGATCTTGAAGCAGTGTAAGTCTGTTTATCAGATAGCCCTAGGTGGAGGAGAGCCTACGATTCATCCTCAGTTCGAAGAGATACTTCGAACCATCAAAGAGGAATACAACATCGTTCCTAACTATACTACTAACGGAGATAACTTAACTCCGTCTATAGTAGCAGCTTCTAAGAAGTATTGTGGAGCTGTAGCAGTAAGTGTATACGAACAGGAAAGAGTAGATAAGGCTACTAAGACTCTTCTTGATGCAGGCATCAAGACGAATTGGCACTTCGTCGTAAGTAAGAAGACGATCGGTAAAGCAATCGACATCCTGGAGAATAAGAAGTTTCCTCAGGGTCTCAATGCCATCATCTTCCTTCTTTACAAGCCTATAGGAAGAGCGTCTGCAGAAGATATGTTAACTATCAACGATCCCGTAGATAAGTTCTTTGATACTCTCCAGGCCTCTGGAATTAAAGGGGGCTTCGATGCGTGCTTCATGAACTATATCATTCGGTACAAGAGCGACAAAGTTCAGGAGGAGCTGATAGACTTCTGTGACGCTGCTAGATATACGGCCTACGTTAACTGGAACTTAGATGTAAAGCCTTGTTCCTTTAATACAAAGTTGTATGGGAATCTCAGGGAAGAGACTTTGATCGACATTTGGAATAAGAACTTTCAGCCTTATAGAGATAGTATGTTAAGTAACGGCTGCAAAGGTAAGTGTGACAAGTTCAATAAGTGCTACGGGGGATGTCCCTTACTTCCAGTTAACATCTGCGAGGAAAGGAAATCGTACTGTGCTTAAAAGAAGTAAAGAACTCTGCTGTCTAGTTAAGGGAGAACTAATATGTTGTTACTGTCCTAAGTGTCCAGAGTATCATGTTCTAAGATGTAAAGAACATTATGAAGATTATGATTGTCCCATATGTGGATGGGCAGCTTATGATTCAGACACAACAAATTGTAATGTTGTTTGTCAGAGTGTAGCGGGGTGCAAGAAGTTTCCGTGTCTTTCAACATTTAGGAAGGGGTAATGGAAATAAAGATTCTAGATAAAGGCTTTATTAAGCTAGTAGAAATGATGGGTAGTGACCAGGCGGCAGTTGATGCTGCTAGGGTTTCCTATGGAGGAGTATCAAAAGGGGAAGACAAAGATAAGGCTTTAATCAAGTATCTAGTCGAACATGAACATCTTTCTCCGTTCGAACATATAGTATTTAAGTTCCATGTGAAAGCTCCCATCTTTGT
>Ga0315284_10008503_pt1 | contig 14665 bp, 11 predicted proteins | sample YL17G09_16_MG_FD_203696 | JGI IMG/M metagenome (GOLD analysis project Ga0315284, IMG submission 203696) | Sediment microbial communities from Yellowstone Lake, YNP, Wyoming, USA - YL17G09_16 | ecosystem: Environmental > Aquatic > Freshwater > Lake > Sediment | place: USA: Wyoming | collected... | reverse complement strand
ACGATTGTCGAGGTTGTGGCTGTCAGCGGCGAGGCGGTGGAGTACGGGCAGGCGTTGTTCAGGGTGCGGCTGGATTAAGCATTTATTATTTATTATTTTGTATTTTCTATTTATTAAAAGGCAGACGCCGGTTTTGAAAGTTGGTCAATAGAGAATAGAAAATAGAAGATATGTTTTCAAGAGTTCTAATAGCGAATCGAGGAGAGATAGCACTAAGGATTATTCGTGCGTGCCACGAGCTTGGTGTGGAGGCGGTGGTGGTGTATTCGGAGGCGGACAGGGGTGCGGCATACCTTGATACAGCGGATGAGGCGATATGTATAGGGCCAGCGAGTCCGGCGAAAAGTTACCTCGATATCCCGCGGATAATAAGCGCCGCGGAAGTAGCGGACGTGGATGCGATTCACCCCGGTTATGGTTTTTTGGCTGAGAATGAGAATTTTGCCCAGATATGTCGGGAGTGCGGGATAACGTTCATAGGCCCGCCGCCAGAGGCGATGCGGCTTTTAGGCAATAAAGTTGAGGCGAGGAAACTTGCGAAAAAGGCGGGAGTGGATTTAGTGCCTGGTTCAGACGGCGTTGTGGCCGACGAGGCGCAGGGTCTGAAGGTGGCCGGCGAGATTGGGTATCCTGTGATGATAAAGGCGGTTGCGGGCGGCGGGGGGCGGGGTATGCGAGTCGCCCACAACGATATGAGTTTTCGCTCCGGTTTTGCGGCGGCGCAGGCGGAGGCCGAGGCGGCATTCGGCAATGGGGCCGTATATCTCGAAAAGCTCGTCGCTGAACCCCGGCACGTCGAGGTGCAGGTGATGGCCGACGGGGCGGGAAATGCACTGCATTTTTTTGAGAGGGACTGCTCAATCCAGCGAAGACATCAAAAAATGATTGAGGAATCGCCCTGCCCGGCCCTCAATGAAAAGACGCGGGAGAAGCTTTGCGAGGCGGCACTGCAAATTATCAAGCGAGCCAATTATGTAAATGCGGGCACGGTCGAATTTCTCTTAGATAAGGACAAGCACTTTTATTTCATCGAGGTCAATACGAGAATCCAGGTCGAGCATCCCGTAAGCGAAATGGTAACCGGCTGTGATTTAATCAAGATGCAGTTGAAGATAGCAGCGGGGGAGAAGCTGGAGCTGACCCAGAAGGACATCAAACACAGGGGCGTTGCGATTGAGTGCCGGATAAACGCCGAAGACCCCGCTAATGGTTTTTCGCCATCACCTGGGACGATAACTCGCTATATACCGCCTGGCGGGCCGGGCGTCCGCGTGGATACGCACGTTTATCAGGGCTGGACGGTGGCCCCCAATTACGATTCGATGCTGTGCAAGTTAATCGTTCATCAGCCGACAAGAACTGAGGCAATTGCCACGATGCGAAGGGCGTTGTCGGAATTTGTCATTGAGCCGATTAAGACCACTATCCCCGCGTGCCTATCTATCCTCTCGCACAACCTTTTCGTCAAGGGCAAGGTTGACACGGAGTTTGTTGAGCGCAACTTTTAGCCGGCCTGTTGAGTTATCTTTCCAGGGCGATGAGGTCTTCGTAGGATTCGCGTTTTCTAATTATGCTGAATTTGTCGCCATCCACGAGGATTTCGGGTGCGCGGAGGCGGGCGTTGTAGTTGCTGGCCATAGTGAAGCCATAAGCGCCGGCGGTGAAAATGGACAGGAGGTCACCGCGTTTGACGGGGGGCAGTGCTCTGTCTTTTGCGAAGAAGTCGGCACTTTCACAGATTGGGCCGACAACTTCAACAAACTCCAGCCCTTTTATATCGAGCTTTTCGGTCCTTTTTAAATAAGAAAACCTTTTTTCGACTGTTGCGGGCCATATAAAATGGAATGCTTTGTATAAAGGCGGGCGAATCAGGTCGTTCATACCGGCATCGACAATGACGAATTTTTTGTTTCCGCCTGTTTTGCAATAAAGAACTTTCGTCAATAATATCGCTGCGTTGGCGGCGATACTGGCGCCTGGTTCTAAGATGAGTTTAAGTCCTTTACCTTTGAGCATCGGGACAATCGCGGCGGCATAATCTTCGGCGGTCGGCGACTGGGCGGTGGTATAGTCAGCGCCGTATCCGCCGCCGATATCGAGGGCCTCTATTGTAAACCCTTTGCTGCGCAATTTATCCACGAGGGCAAGTGTTTTGCCGAGGGCCTCGACATAAGGTTTGACGGTGTGTCCTGCCGAGCCGAGGTGGATGTGTAGTGCGCACAATTTTACGGCCGGATTTTTGCCGAACTGCTCGAATATTTTTTCTGCGTGTTCGATATCGACGCCGAATTTTGTTTCTTTGACGCCTGTGGTTGTATATGTATGGGTTTTGGGGTCAACGTCGGGATTGACGCGCAACGCTGCTTTTGGTGTTTTGCCTTTTTGTTTTGAGAGCCGAATGAGGTTTTCAAGCTCGGCTTCGGATTCGATGTTGAGATAGGCGATACCGGCGTCTAATGCCTCGATGATTTCCTTATCGGTTTTGCCGACGCCTGCGTAAACGATTTTGGCGTGGTCAGCGCCCGCCTGCGTTGCGCGGTAAAGTTCGCCGCCGCTTACGATGTCGAAGCCGAAGCCAGCAGCGGCCATAACTTTTAGGATGTTTATGTTACTGCAGGCCTTGATGGAAAAGCAGACCATCGTGTCCAAATCGCTATATGCCCGGCGGGTTTTCCGGAGGTGTTCGAGGAAGGTGGCCTTGCTGTAAATATAGACGGGCGTGCCGACCTTTTCTGCTATTGTCTCGACCGGCACGTCTTCCGCAAACAGTTTGCCCTGCTTGTAATTAAAATGGTCCATATCGGGGCATAGTATAAGTTATGGCGAGGCGAATGCAAGATGAGGTTGATGCAGGGTATAAACAGGATTTCGGGCGAATAAAAAATGGAAGGTTCCACAGTAGCTAAAAGGAACCTTCCATTGTCAGCATAACTTGTTGTCTGGAAGTCTTTGATCAGGGCGTTATGCTATTTCTTCTTTTTCTTCTTGCCTTTTTTCTTTGTGCCTTTTTTCTTCTTTGCCATTATCTGATACCTCCACATGGCATACAAAAAACGAGTTTAGTCATAATAGCGGCAAACCTGGAGCGACCGTCAACCGATTTGTCAAAGAGGCCAATAAACATAGTTATAGTTTTTATCGTCCAGATATTTAAGAATCCTTCAAGGAAATTTGTGCTGCGTGGTTTTACAGAGCCGGCAAAATCGTTTATCATAGCGTGTGTTGTATCGCGGACGCCGCATCGTCGTCGTTGATGATTCAAGTTGTCCGCGGCAGTTACCGGCGACTTTGATTATCGCTCGGGCGCGTATTCAGTGAAATTGCAGAAGTGGGTTTTAATTGCGTTATAAGCAGTTTTTAGTGCGATTGGCGCAAAGCAGCGTTTCCGGCTTTGTCAATAGTTTTGTTGTCTGTTTACAGCCGGCTTTGCTGTGGCAATTGTGCGAAGCTATGCCTTTTAGGCCTGGGTGTTGACTTGTGGTTTGAATCGGCTTAAAAATGTTTTTTTGTTGTGAGAAAATTTTTTGAGAGAATTCACAATTCGGCTGTTAATTCTTTATGGCTGAGAGAAAAATAGTTCTGTTTGGAGGGACGTTTGACCCGATTCACCTCGGCCACACTGCCGTTGCAGCAGCCGCCGGCGAGCACATTGGCGCCGAGAAGGTTGTGTTTGTTCCCGCCAAACGTTCGCCGCTGAAGGCGTTTTTTCCTGAAGCCGGCGACGAGGACCGTTTGGCGATGATTGCATTGGCAATATCCGGCAACGGCAGCTTTGACCTCAGCGATTATGAGCTGAGAAAGCCGGGGCCGAGCTACACGCTGGAGACGGTGAGACATTTTCAACGTCAGTTCGGGGGCAATACTCTGATTTACTGGCTGGCAGGAGCCGACAGTCTGGAGGACTTGCCTCACTGGTACGGCGTCACCGAATTGATTGACGAGTGCAATTTGGCGGTGATGCACAGGGCTGGTTTCAAACCGCCCGACTTTTCGCAGTTTCAGGCAGCATGGGGTCAGCAGCGGGTCGAGAAATTACAGCGAAACGCCGTTGAGACTCCGTTGATTGACGTAAGCAGCACTGAAATCCGCAGGCGATTGAACGCCGGGCGGGACGTCGGCGGAATGGTTTGCCCGAAGGTCCTGCAATATATCCGCGAGCACGGGCTTTACGGTGGACAGAACGATTGACTGGGCCGCATTTCATCGGCTCTGGCGATTGGTCAGCGCCTCGAGCCAGTCGCACCATTGGCTCATTCCTTCGCCTGTTTTGGCGGACATGGGGAAAATCTTCGTTTTTTTGTTGAGCTTCAAGATATCGGCTTTTGCTTTTTCGATGTTGAAGTCGCCGGCGGCGAGCAGGTCGATTTTGTTAATCAGCACGGCGGCGGCCGTAGCGAATATCAGCGGGTATTTGGCGGGTTTGTCGTCGCCTTCGGGGACCGAGAGCACGGCGACCTTGGCCGTCTCGCCGAGGTCGAAGGCCGAAGGGCAGATGAGGTTGCCAACGTTTTCGATGAAAATCAAATCGAGCTTATCGAGGGGCAGCTTCTGGAGGGCATCGCTGACCTGGGCGGCGGACAGGTGGCAGGCGCCGTCGGTGTTGATTTGAATCGCGGGCGCCCCGGTTGTCCTTATCCGCTGTGCGTCGATGTCGGTCTGAATATCCCCTTCGATGACGCCGATTCTGACCCTGTCTTTAATCGCTTCTATTGTTCTGGTCAGGATGGTTGTCTTGCCTGAGCCGGGCGATGAGATGACGTTCAGGCACGGCATTTTGCGTCGTGCCAGAAGGGACTTGTTCCTGAGGGCGTATTCTTCGTTTGCAATCAGGATTTTCCTGCCGACTTTAACCTTACGCATATTATTTATCCTCGAATTCTATTTCCTCAAGAATAAGCGGCTCATCAGGCAACAGCTCAAAATCATCGCCGCGACACCTGGGACAATTCGGTTTGTGGAGGTCAAACGCAAAGGTGTCGTCGCACTTTTTACATTTGGCCTGTATCGGCTTTTGCTCTATAGCAAGCTTGAGGCCTTCGCAGGCGGTCCCTTTGCTGATGGCCTCGAAGGCAAAGCGAAGGGCGTCGCTGCTTACGGCGCTGAAGACGCCGCAGCTAATTTTGGCGGCGACGGGTCTGGCGTTTTGCTTTTTTGCTTCAGCCGATATTGCCGCGAGGACGGATTGTGCGACCATTACCTCGTGCATCAGCAAATCCTCGGCAGTTCCCTTCCGTAGGGCATCTGGACAATTCTTCTGCCGCCGATTTTCGTAGTCATTTCGACGACGGGGACGTCTTCGGTTTTTGTGATTTCGCCGATTATGGCCGCTTGTTGCCCTAACGGATGTTGGCGGCAGATATTGATGCAGGCATCGGCGATATCAGGGGCGACGACCGCGACGAATTTACCTTCGTTGGCGATATTCAGCACATCCAGCCCGAGTGCATCGGCGGCGGCCTGAACTGATGGATTGACGGGGATATCGACTTCATTCAGCCGGATGCCGAGCGAAGTTTGCTTTGTGATTTCATTTAGTGTTGCCGCCAGGCCTCCCCGGGTCGGGTCGCGCATAAATTTTACCCGCTTTGTTTCAGTCAAGAGCTTGCAGGTCAAATCGGCAATTGCGGCGCAGTCGCTTTTAAGCTGAGAATGAAAGCCGATGTCCTGCCGCTGCGACATAATCGTCATACCGTGGTCGCCGATTGTGCCGTTTATAATCACCTTGTCGCCGACGGCGATTTTGTCGAAGCCCAGCTCCACCCCTTCCAGCCGGATTCCGATACCGGCGGTGTTGATGAAGATTCCATCGGCTGCGCCCTGCTCAACGGTTTTGGTGTCGCCGGTTACTATGGGGACATTGTTTTGGGCAGCGGCGGCAGCAATACTGTCTAAAATCTTTTCGAGCGTCTCTAACGGGAATCCTTCCTCGATAATCAATGACAGCGACATCGCCACGGGCCTGGCGCCGCTGACTGCAAGGTCATTTATCGTTCCGCAGACGGCCAGCTTGCCGATGTCACCGCCGTTGAAGAATAACGGTTTTACTACGTAACTGTCAGTGGTGAAGCACACCGATTTTGAATTGAGATTCAATTTGGCGGCGTCCGCCAGTTCGGCAAGGGTATTGTTTTTGAATCTGGGCAGGATGTAGTTGTGGATGAATTGGTCGCTAAGTTGTCCCCCTCCGCCGAGTGCCAACAGGACTTTGTCGTGCGTCCTTTGGTTCATTATCCTTGTTTTACCTTCCGGCCGTATTTGAACCAGGCGGCGCAGGCGCCTTCGGAGCTGACCATACAGGGGCCGACGGGGTTTTGCGGCTCGCAGGTCTTGCCGAAGAGTTCACAGTCCGACGGGTCTATTAAGCCGCACAGCACTTCTCCGCATCGGCAGCCGGCTGGGTCCTCCGCGTGCGTTTCGGTTATGCCGAAGCGCTTCATAGCGTCGAATCTGCTAAATTTGTCTTTGAGCGCCAGCGTGCTCTTTTCTATTTTTCCCAGTCCTCTCCAGTAACCATCCGCCGGTTCGAAACATTCTGCGATGACACCTTGCGCGATCGCATTGCCCTGTTCGGTGACGACCGCCGTGTATATCGATTTTGCTTCCGGCTTGCCTTCACAGAGTTGCCGGCATATTTCTGCCAGCCCCTCGATTATCTGCATCGGCTCAAAACCCGCCACAACGCAGGGCCGGCAATATTGTTCGACTATTTCCCGAAATGCGGCATATCCGATTATCACGCTGACGTGCCCCGGGCAGAGAAAGGCATCTATCCTGTTGTTCTTCTTGCCGAGAAGCGCCCGCATCGCCGGAACGACCAGCTTGTGGTTGCTTAGCACACAGAAGTTATCGACGTTGTCGCCTGCCGCCTGCTTTACCACCACGGCGGTTGACGGCGCGGTCGTCTCAAAGCCGATTGCGACAAAGACCACGGTTTTGCCGGGATTGTCCTTTGCCAGTTGTAAAGCGTCTTCGCTGCTGAGGACGATTCTCACGTTTCCGGCGGATTTCTTCGTTTCCAGGGAGCCGCCTTTGCCGGGGACGCGAATCATATCGCCATACGTGGCTATCAGACAATCGTCGCGTTCGGCAAGCTGCAGAATGACATCGATGTAGCTCTGGTCCGTGACGCAAACGGGGCATCCCGGCCCCGACAATAACTTGATTCCTTGTGGCAGGGTGGCTCGTATTCCATTTCTGAATATCGCCACGGTGTGTGTGCCGCAAACCTCCATTATGTTGATGGGCCGGCCCATCGCCTCACAGGCGGCGTCCATAAGCAGATGGGCTTTGCGAATTCTTTCGAGCATAGTATCGGGTTCTATCCTGAAACTTTATTCGGTGTGTCTTTGAACTGGTCGATTTCTTCAATTAATTGCCAGGTTTTTCTTGCTTCTGTTTCGTCAATCATCGAAATGGCAAAGCCAGCGTGAATCAGCACGAGGTCTCCGAGTTTGACATTCGGCAGCAGTGTCGTCCTTGCGCGGAACTGATTACCCATCGCGTCAACAACCGCTTTGTCGCCTTGCAGCTCAACTATTCTCGCAGGTATTGCCAAACACATAATCAAACCCGGTAAAACAAACTATTTTGGGACACCTTGTTTAACCGCACTTTAAGATTTTGTGGGCGGCGATGGCCGCCTGCCCGATAGATATTCCCCCATCGTTGGCCGGGAAATCACGGTTGTATAATACCAAGAAGCTGTTTTTTTTCAAGAGTTGAATCAGCCGGTTGGTCAGAAATCTATTGCAGAACACGCCACCGCTGATTGCAACGGTGTTGAGCTTCGTACTTTCCCTGACTTGTTTAGCCATCGCCAGAAGGGCGATGGCAAGGGTATTGTGAAACTTAGCCGATATGACCGCGTGGTCTTTACCTTGACTTAGGTCAGTCACAATCTGCTTTATCATTGGGCGCAGGTCGAGTTTTTTTTGTTCAGAGAGTTCAAAATTATATTGTTGGTCGCAATCCGGGTCGGCGATTGCCTCCAGCGCCATAGGCAGTTGGGCCTCGAAATGATTGTAGTTGCCAAGCCCGAGCATTGCCGCTACGGCGTCGAAGACCCTGCCCAAACTTGATGTTTGAATGGTGTTTACATTTTTGCGAATTTGCTCGCATACGATTTCCTGCCGTGATAGTTCCTGCTCGATTGGCTCAAGCAGCCATTGCAGTTTCTTTAAGTCAAATTCCTTACCGTACGCCTGCATTAAAAGTCCAAGCAGGGGCCTGATTGGCTCCTTGCTGGCGGCGTCGGCGCCGGCCAGGGGGTAATAAGCCAGATGGCTGAGTCGTTCAAAATTGTCGAGTGTGGCGATGATACATTCGCAGCCCCATATTGCACCATCTGTTCCGTAGCCGGTTCCGTCGCAGGCGAGACCAATCACCGGCCCTTCGAAACCGTGCTCCGCAATAACCGATGCGATATGCGCCCAGTGATGCTGCACCTCGACGATTTGCACACCCGCCTGTGACCGGGCATACTGTGACGACAGATAAGCCGGATGAAGGTCACAGGCAATGACCTTTGGCTGAACCTCGAACAAGCCACGCAGGTGTTCGATTGAATTTATATAGTGATGGTAAACCTCCGCGTCTTCGAGGTCGCCTATGTGCTCGCTGCATATAAGCTGGTTGCCTTTAACAAAACTAAAGGTATTTTTCAAGTCTGACCCTGCTGCGCAGATGTCCTGAGAACTTGTTTGCTTTATAAGAACAGGCGTAGGCACATAACCCCGTGAGCGTCGAAGCAATACCGGTTTATCGGCAATGAAGTGCACAATTGAGTCATCGACCTGCCTGAAGATATCCCTGTCGTGCATCAGGAATGCGTCCGCCACACTGCCCAGACGCTCAATCGCCTCGTCATTTTTGCATATCAGAGGTTCATCCGAGATATTGCCGCTGGTCATCACCAGAATTTTCAGCCCTTCCGCGAAAAGCAGATGGTGAAGCGGGGCATAGGGGAGCATAAAGCCAAAAGTGCTGGTGCCTTCGGCGACTGATGGCGCAATCATCGAGTTGTTCTTTTTAGGCAAAAGCACGACCGGGCTTTCGGGGCTTTTAAGCAATTCTTCTGCTTGTTTACTTACCACGGCGTGCTGTTTTATCGTTTCAATCGTCCCCGCTATCATTGCGAAGGGCTTATGTTCTCTTTTCTTGCGTTCTCGCAGTCGCTTCGCCGCCTCGTTGTTGAACGCATCGACGGCGAGATGAAAGCCGCCTATGCCTTTTATGGCGAGGATTTTGCCTTCTTTCAACAGTTTTACAGTTTGTGATATTATGCTATCGGTGTCCGCCTTTGGCGAGACCTCGTCCGCCGCTTCGCGGCGAGACGGGCCGGTCTGAATTGTGTTTCCCCTGTTATCAGCCAGCCAGATTTGGGGTCCGCACTGTGGACAGGCAACCGGCTGGGCGTGAAAGCGACGGTCAGCCACGTTGTGGTATTGGCCGGCGCATTTGTCGCACATTGCGAACGCCGACATTGTCGTATTCGGCCTGTCGTAAGGAATGGTTCTGATTATCGAGTATCTTGGCCCGCAGTTGGTGCAGTTGATGAATGGATATCGATATCGAAAGTTTTTTTCGTCAAACAGTTCTCTCAGACAATCCTTGCAGGTTGCGATGTCTGCTGTTACCCGCGAGCTCGGCGTCCCGCTTGCGTCGCTTGGCTTGATAACAAACTCGCACTCTTCTGCAATCAGGTTCAGGTCTAATACCAGGCACGAGTTTATCTGCGCCAAAGGCGGGGCATCTTTGTTGTTGAGTCGCGTTAAGAACTCCGTTATCTTCGTTTCTTCGCCCTGCAGTTCGATAGTGACGCCCATTGAGTCGTTGTGGACGAAGCCGGTGAGATTAAGTTGCGAGGCGAGCCGATAGACGGCGGGGCGAAACCCCACCCCCTGCACACGCCCCGTTATCAATATCTTTTTTCGCTTTAACAAAACCTTCACTTTCAATCTGCGCGTTAAAATTTATACGTTTCGTTGCAGCAATTGGTTTCGGCCAGATTATAGCCGCTGCAATTGTGGACTGAAACGTCTGTTTAACGGTCTGGCCGCGATTTTTTGTTTGTCAGCGGGGTATATCTCTGGTAATATGACCGGCAACTGGGGCCATAGCTCAGCTGGGAGAGCGCTTGCATGGCATGCAAGAGGCCGCGGGTTCGAATCCCGCTGGCTCCATTGGTATATCCTAAGTCTTAAGTAAAAGATTTGTCATACACCATATCCTAAATCAGAGGGATACAATATTCCCTGGCTATCCCCAGTTGGAGGGTTTTTTTACTTGACAAGGTAATGAATGTGGTATTAAGGTAACTCAACAGGTAAGGAACGGTGTATGAAGAGCGGTAGGTCAAGTTCATTCATCAAGTCTTTCTTGCATACCCAGGGGAAGATATACATACTTAACAGTTGTGCCTTTTTTCCAACCTTCCGACGCTTTTTGGGGGAGCGGATATTTTGTAAATCGTGGCGGTTTTGTGTCGATGCCCTTCCTATTCCACATAATCCATCAGGAATTTCGTCGGCAGGCCACAGTTGTTGGTTTGCAGGCAATTTCAGGGCCGGAAAGCCCTTAGTAAAGGAGGCGTGAATGAGGCAAACAAAAGTAATTAACAGGCAAATGAAATTAACTAAAGATCAAAAAGAGGAGAAGAAAATGAAAAAAGTAAATTTAATCACAATCATGGCCCTCGCGTTACTTGCCGTGGGCCAAACTGCGTATGGAGAAGCTCAGGTGGTGCCACCCTGTGCGGTATGGCAGTCCTGCGGTCAGTGGGCCGAATGGAGTGAGGGCGGCTACAACCTCTATAACGACATCTGGGGCAGCGGCGCAGGCCCGCAGTGTATATGGGCGTGTTCGCACAGCAACTTTGGTGTATGGGCTGACCATCCCAATACCAGCGGCGTCAAGTCCTATCCGAACAGCGAATTGCCTATAAACGTAAATATCAGCGGTCTGAAGAGTCTCACGAGCAGCTTTAGCTGCACAGTGCCCAGCGGCGGGGCCTACGAAACTGCCTACGATATCTGGTCAGGCAGGCGTTACGAAATTATGCTTTGGATGAACGAGCAAGGTCCTGTTGGCCCCTGGGCCGGGGCATGGGATCAGTACGGTAACCCAATACCAAATGTAACAAATGTAAACGTGGGCGGCCATACCTGGGATTTCTACTACAATGGTGGCGTCCAGGGGAGAAATGTTTATTCGTTCGTGAGGACGACCAACACGAATTCGGGAACCGTCGATATACTGGCTGTCCTGAACTGGATGAAAAGCGGGGGCTGGATCAGCGACGTCACTATAGACGTAGTCCAGTATGGTTTTGAGATTACCTCGTCCGCCGGTGGTATGAACTTTACGATGAATAGCTATTCCGTCGAGTACAGCACGACGAGCACGTCGCCGCCGGCTGCGTCGACCAACCTGACCGCCACAGTCGCCAGCTCGACCGCGATAGACCTGGCCTGGACGGATAATGCGAACAATGAGGACGGGTTTAAAATCGAGCGAAGTCTCACCAGCGGCAGTGGTTTCTCTCAGATTGCCACCGTCGGTGCGAATATTACAAGTTACCGTAACAGCGGCCTGACGACGGGCACGAAATACTACTACCGCGTGTGCGCCTATAACGCAGGCGGCAACTCCGCCTACTCCAACGAGGCCAGCGCCACCCCGATGGCAACCGGCAGCGGCACAGGATTGAAAGGCGAGTACTTCGACAATGCGGACCTCACTAACCTGAAGTCGACGCGCACCGACGCCACAGTCGACTTTGACTGGGGCAACGGTTCGCCTGACCCGACCATTGGTTCAGATACCTTCAGCGTGCGCTGGACCGGCTCTGTGCAGCCGCTCTACACCGGGACCTACACGTTCAAGACCTACTCGGACGACGGCGACCGCCTGTGGGTGAATGGCGTGCAGTTGACCAACGACTGGGCCGTCCAGAGGAAAAACAAGACCAGCTCGGGCACGATTGCCCTGACGGCTGGTGTGAAGTATCCGATTACGGTGGAGTTCTACGAAAATAGCGGCGGGGCGTTCATGCACCTCTACTGGTCGAGTGCCAGTCAGGCGGAACAGATTATCCCGCAGTCGCAGCTCTACACTGCGCCGTAGGGAATTGACCAGTGGCTCGATAGTTGTTTATAAAAGTTCCGGGACCGTTAGATTTGTAAATTGAAAAGCTGTGAGTGGTTTTCACAACTCACAGCTTTTTCTTTTGTGAGAATATAACGTAGATTGGAAATTGATGAACAGGGCCTTTGAGTTTATAATTTACGGACAGATGAAAAACAGGGCCCAAATATACACGGTCGGCGAAGGTAATCTTGCTTCTTAATACAAAACCTGCGAACAAGCCCCACTGGCTCCATTCATTTCCGGAGGGCTGATAAACAATGCTGGTCTCGATGGTTCGTAAGAGGCCAATTCGCGGTTGCCTTCAAGTCCGATAATCTGTATTTAGCAAGCCACTTAAGACAACGCGGCCTGTCTCGATAATTTAGGTTATGAACGAGCAGGCAGCATTATTGGAACACGGAAGCCAAATCTTCGCAGACGGCCTGGAGACAGGGGCGGATAAGTCCGCCACGGCGGATAAATTTCTCGAAAACGCCCTCGTTTTCAATGCTGGCAGCGATGTGATGTTGACCAAGCGAGAGGGGGAGATACTCCGGCTGATAATCGGGGGACATACCAACAAGCAGATAGCGAGGCGGCTTTCCCGCAGTGAAAGAACCGTCGAATACCACCGTAACCGGCTTATGCGAAAATTGTCCGCTCATAACGCGGCAGAGCTTGTCAGACACTCGATGGTTATGGGGGTCGTTTAGCCGCTCTGTCGGGGCAAATCAGGTAGTTTCCGCAATACACCCAGGACACTCGTTTGACGAACATAACAACAGCAGGAAAAGGGGTTTATATATGGTTTTAGAATATCTCTAATATCAACATAATCGAAGGAAGGCCGGGAGGCAGTTGTATGGCGGACGAAGAAAAAATCAGAGAACTGATTAAAAACAGGATGCAGGACGTATCATCGAGCTGTCTTGTAACTTCCTGCCAGGTTTGGCTTAAGGTAAAAGACCTTATGATTCCCGAAGTGGCCACCATTGGTTCGGAGCAGACCATGGCACTGGCGGCGAACCTGATGGCCGACGACTGTGTCTCATCGCTGGTCGTCGTGGACAATGGTATGGTAGTGGGCATCATCACGGAGAAGGACTTTCTCGAAAGGGTCGTTGCGAAAGGCAAAAGCGCCGTGGACATAAGAGTGAGGGAGGTTATGTCCTGTCCGGTTGTAAGCGTTTCGCCGGAGGTGACGGTGCTGGAGGCCGGCAGGATTGCAGAGGAAAAGCACATTAAACGGCTGCCCGTTATCGACAGCGGGAAACTGATGGGGATTGTTACGCAGACCGACCTTATTCGCGTGCTGACATCATATGGTATGTGGAGGGACGTCGCGGAGATAATGACCAAGGATGTGGTGACGGTTCAACGTAATGCAACGGTCGCAGAGGCGGCGTCGATGATGGCGTCACGGGGAATCTCCGGCATTGTCGTTATGCAGGCAGAGCAGGTTGTAGGCGTGCTGACCGAAAGAGACCTTCTTAAAAGGGTCATTGCCGTCGGCCGCGACCCGGCCTGCGTCAAAATGGAAGAGGTAATGTCGCATCCACCGGTGAGCATACCTCCGCATTATGCGGTGTTTACCGCAAGCCGGATTATGGAAAAGATGCATGTTCGCCGGCTGGTTGTTCAAGACAACAAGTGGCTGTGCGGCGTCGTAACTCAAACGGACATATTCAGGGCGGTGGAAGACAAATGGTGTCAGGAGGAAGAAAAGAACCTCAAATCACTGGAGGAATCGGACACGTGTGTCTATACGCTCGATTTGGACGGCAAAATTACCTATGTCAATCCCGCTTTTATGCGGCTGCTCGAAATCGCCGACAGGTCGGAGGTAGTAGGCAAGCCGTTTTTACCTGAGCAGTTCTGGTTCGACCCGCGTGAAAGGGAACGGTTTGTTAAAGAGCTTAAGAAGGGGGCAGTCCACATCAACGATTTAACGCTCAAGACGAGCGGCGGCAAAAGGGTGGACGTTACTGTATACTCCAGCTTAACCAAGAACGTTCACAGCCAGGTTGACGGCAGCCAGGGAGTTGTCCACGACATAACCGACAAGAAGGACCTGGTTGCGCTGAAGAATTCGCAGAAGGCGCTTTCCGCCAGCGAAGAGCGATACCGGCGTATTACCGAGGCGGTTACCGATTACCTCTATACAGTTCGTTTCGCCTCAGGCCGGCCCGTGGAGACCATCCACAGCCAGGCCAGTATCGCGGTAACCGGTTATTCGCCGGAAGAGCTTAAGGCGGACCCGAAACTGTGGCTGGACCTGGTGCATCCGGAGGATTTGGAGGTGGTTCGCGAGCAGGTTTCCCGCTGTATTTGCGGGCAGGATTTAAGGCCGGTCGAGCATCGGATTGTCCGAAAGGACGGGAACATTCGCTGGGTGAGGAGGACGTTAGTGCCGAGTTTTGATTCGCAGGGCAAAATTTTGTCGTACGATGGTTTAATGCAGGACATAACCGAGCTGAAGGTTGCCGAGCAGGTGCAGATTCAATTGCTTGGTGAGCTTGAGCAGGCCACCGAGGAACTG
>Ga0315284_10008502_pt1 | contig 14669 bp, 6 predicted proteins | sample YL17G09_16_MG_FD_203696 | JGI IMG/M metagenome (GOLD analysis project Ga0315284, IMG submission 203696) | Sediment microbial communities from Yellowstone Lake, YNP, Wyoming, USA - YL17G09_16 | ecosystem: Environmental > Aquatic > Freshwater > Lake > Sediment | place: USA: Wyoming | collected... | reverse complement strand
GGGACCTACACCAACACCTTTGTGGTAACAGACGATTGTAGTAATACGAGTGCCACCTATACCCAGGTGATCACGATAACCGATGCCATAGCCCCGACCTTCACCCGTCCTGCTGATATAACGATATACACCGATGCCACTTGTAACTACAATGCACTACCGGCTGCAACAGGAGATGTCACGGATGAAGCCGACAACTGTTCCACTGGAATAAATGCCACTTACACGGATGTAATTGTAAATGGTCCCTGTGAAGGAACACATGTCATTACCCGTACCTGGCACCTGTCGGATAACTGTGCCAATGCAGCGGCCGACCAAGTACAGACCATCACGGTGAGTGATACTACCGCCCCGACCTTTACTGTTCCGGCCAATGATACTATTTGCCGGGATCAGCTCTGTATTTATGATATTAACCCGTCGAACACAGGTGGTGTTGTTGATGAAAATGACAATTGCAGTACCGGGCTGGATGCAACCTATGGCGATGATTTCTCAAATTTAACAAGTTGTGACACAGCAGGCTATGTAATCAGAACATGGGTATTGTCAGATAATTGTGGTAATATCACAGAAAAGATCCAGATTATATGGATAGAACCTTTAGCCAGGGTATCAGTATCTCCCAAACAAGATACAATTTGTAATGGTGATGCGGTAAGCATAACACTGACCAGTCCCACGGTACCCACACGACCGGTGAAGTTCCGGTATGTCACCGAGGCACCGGCAGGTGTAACGGTCACTCCGGCTACAGACGGACCATTGAATAACAACGCTGTACTTACCAATACAATCACTAACAGCAATAACCAGGCACAACTGGTGAAGTTTATCCTTACACCCTATACCCGCCAGGCAGGAACTGAACTGGAAAAGTGTACCGGCATCAACGACACGGCATATGTATGGGTAGAACCCACGGCCGTTGTAGATGCTACACCTGAAAGCGACACATTGTGCTCAGGAGAGCCGATTGATATTGACCTGAACAGCCTAAACACTCCCACGAGACCTGTTCTGTTCCGCTACCAAACAAGAATACCCTTTGGTGTAACAGTCACACCTGGTTCAGGAAACGCTTTACCAAACGGTTCGGTCCTGACGGATGTACTGACCAATAACACCGATACTGCGAAACAAGTACTGTTTATTGTTACTCCTTACACCTGGCAGGCCGGATCGGAGTTAGAAAAATGTGCCGGAATTGCCGATACCGTTGAAGCATGGGTAGAACCGGTTCCAAAAGTCGACCTGACTCCCGGTTTAGATACCATCTGTACTTCATTGCGGCCGGCGGTTCAAATGACCACCGTTACCCGGTCATTGCAATCTGTAAGGTTTAATTACGAGGCAGCTTATACCATTCCCGACGTATCGGTATTTTACGAACAGGATACTTTTGATCTTGCACCCGGATTCACTATTGTTGATTCCATTGTGAACCATTCGGCTATTCCACAACGTGTTACTTTTATTGTATATCCCTACCTGAAGGGACCCATGGGGACCATGAAATGTGCAGGTATTCCTGATACAAGTTTTATTTGGGTGGCGCCTGAACTCCGGATTGAGGTTGACAGCATCTCTACCTATATCGGCGGAAGGAATATCCGGTGTTTTGGACAAAATAACGGTGGCATCTGGTTAAAACCAGTTGGAGGAATTGCTGCATTTAGCGGCTATGATGTTTATGATTTGCAGTATTTCTGGAGTAACTCAAAAAGGACCAAAGATATTACCAATCTGTATGCAGGTAATTATTCCATCATTATTAATGATAAACTGCAATGTACCGATGATTCTTTATTTGTCCTTACCCAGCCTGCCAGACTGCAATCACAAATAATAGTAATTGATACCCTGAGCTGCCATGGTCACGATGGTACTATTGCGCCGCTTACGACCGGAGGGACACCTTATTATAAATATTCCTGGATACCGCCAGATAGTTATTTTCTGAATGATCCGGTATACCAGGACACACTGTTCTTAGTTGTTGATGGACTATATCGCTTGCAGATTTCCGACACCAACAATTGCACGGCTAATACTTCTATTCTTCTGTCACAGCCGCCAGCTGTTACATTTGCTATCCTTCCGTATGGGGAGTGGGGACCCTATCAGATCAGGTGTTTTGGTGAAAATTCAGGTGCCATTATATCTCAGAATACCCTGGGAAGCGTGATTAACTATCATTGGACAGGCCCTAACGGATTTGACACCACTTATGTAAATAATAGCGGCATTAATATTGTGAACAATTTGTATGCAGGCCGTTATACCCTTCATTATACCGATCCGGAGGGATGCAACGGCATGTATATACAGGATATGAATCAGCCGGAGCCTCTGATAATCAATAACGCAACCCTGTCAGTTTATTCCGGCCAATACAATGTAAGTTGCTTCGGTTCCTCAGACGGAAACATATGGTTAAATGATATTACGGGGGGGCATGATTATGTCCCCTATACATATGACTGGGAAGTTCTTTCAGGCCCTGGTTCTCCGGACACTACAACCAGAAACCAGTTGAATATTCCTGCCGGAATTTATGCTGTCACCGTTTCCGATACTTTCAACTGTGCTGTTGCTGATACTTTTGAATTGGTGCAGCCTGATGAGATTGTTATCAACGCTGAAGTCTCGTCCTCTTTAACCGGAGGATACAACCTGAATTGTTATGGTGAAAGTACAGGCTATATTAAACTGCAGGCATCAGGCGGTGATACAACAAATTACCAGTACCATTGGGAACATAGTCCTCTTATCACAAATGAATTATACAATTTACCGGCAGGAGATTACAAGGTAACTGTAACCGATGGACTTAACTGCCAGAAAAAGGACACTATTTCCCTTACCCAGCCTTCCTTGCTACAGGTTGACTCGGCAGGAATATCGAATTATTATGGATATGGAATATCGTGCCAGGGAAGTTCAGATGGATCTATTTTTATCCGGCCTGCAGGAGGCACACAGGAATACACCTTTAACTGGATAGTTGATGGGATACCGCTTATGCGCGATACCGCTTTCATTGATAATCTTAAGGCAGGTGGATATAACCTTACTATAACCGATGGCAACAATTGCCAAACATCCTGGATTGGAAATCTGACTGAACCTTCGGCAATGACACTGATTATTGAAACCGACAATATGAACTGCACAGGTACGGTTTTAGGTAGAGCCCAAGCGCTGACTTCAGGCGGGATTGCGCCTTATGAATACAGCTGGGATAACGGAGAAATTACTGCAATAATTACAGGATTAGATACAGGTATATATGTGTTGACGGTACAGGATCAAAATCTATGTGTCATAACCGATACCGCTGTAATTGAGCAAAATACAGGTGTTCAGATCGAAATTCAGATTGTTGATAACGTCTCCTGTAACCTGGGTTCGGATGGCGTATTGCGGGCCGAAGTGTCCGGTGGAATCAATCCATATTATTATGTTTGGGATGACGGACGTCAAACGCAGACCATTGACGGAATCCACGAAGGCACCTATTCCGTAGAAGTGACTGATAATGAAGGCTGTAAAGGCAGCCAGTCCTTGGCAGTAGTGGATCCTGATCCACTGAAAGCCTCATTCACGGTAACAGATGCACGATGTTTCGGTTCAGATGACGGGTTAGTCACAATGGGAGCCTTGGGAGGCACCGGTGTTTTCAGATATTACTGGAACAATAACCTGGTAAATGGTACCGAAGTTGATAATCTGACAGCTGGAAATTACACACTCAGGGTAGTTGATGCAGAAAATTGTTTAACCGATACCCTGGTGGTAATACAACAGCCCGGGAAGCTAAACATTACTCTTGATGACAGTTATACTGTATATCCGTTTTGTCCCGATTGGCAAAATGGCGCTTTAGCTGTTACAGTGAGCGGAGGCACACGTGATTATGAATATATCTGGACCGGCTTTCCAGCAGAAAATGATTCAATATTAAGCGATATCAAAGAAGATTCCTACTCCCTCAGAGTAATTGATAATCATGGTTGTAAGGCTGATACGATATTCAGACTGGTTGCATTGAACAACACCTGTCTGGGGATCCCTACAGCATTTACTCCAAATTATGACGCTGCCAATGACACCTGGGATATCAGTTATATTAATGCAGACGGGGGGGAATCATCATTTCATGAAGTTTATCCCAATGGAGTTATTCAGGTATATGACAGGCTTGGAAACCTCGTTTACCGTTGTTCAGGGGGATGTCCTCAGGCCTGGAACGGCGAGGACCTTAAAAGGAGGGCCCTTCCGGTTGATTCCTATTATTATATTATTGAATTAAACACCGGGGAAAACCAGCCTCCGTTAAAGGGTACGGTGACCATTATTAGATAACATCTATAACAGAATCCATTAAAACATTTTGTGCTTTATTTCGTAATATATTCACTAATAATACCAACAGCCCAAAATGATACCTATTCCAACAACAACACCGTTATTGTAAATGAAGGTTGCAATAAAGATATGTTTCCTGCTATTAGCTTGGATTTATCCTTTGTTTGCTTTCACACAGCAACTTCCCAGATTCAGCCAGTATTATTCGAATGAGTTTCTTATAAATCCATCCGTAGCAGGTTGTGATGGGCGCACGGTTGTGAATCTTGCGGCCCGCAAGCAATGGATGGGATTTGCCAACTATACACCAAGTTCATATCTGATCAGTCTGCAGGGAAGGATTCTGAAAAGCAGTTATAGTTTGAAGGCTGGTCCCAGAGGCAATGTCTATCGGAAAGGCAGACAGGGCAGGGTAGGTCTTGGAGGAATTATTTACCATGATGAAAATGGAGCAATTGAGCGCACAGGAGCCCAGTTTAGTTATGCTTATCATCTGTTTATTGAAAATTCCCAGTTATCGTTTGGCCTGACCGGGAATGTTTTTCAATACCGGATAAACCGGGAACGAGCCCAATTGAAAGATCCGGAAATAGATCCGTTGAACGGGCTCATTGGCAAATCCACACTCGTCCCTGATGCCGGAATTGGAGTAAATTACATGACAGAAAAGTTTCATGTAGGGATTGCCGTTTCCCAGGTATTTCAATCCAAGTTAAAGATTGGTAATAATGCAGACTTCCAGAGTTCGGAAGAAATCAGACTTTTAAGGCATTATTATATATTGGCAGACTACCGGTTTACCTTGCCACGAAATCCCGACTGGGAAATTGAACCATCAGCAATAATCCTTCTGAGTGAAATGCTCAGGGTTCAGTCCGATCTGACCTTGAAAGCTTATTATAATCGTCAATACTGGTTCGGTTTGTCCGGCAGAACATCGGGAGATCTCATCATTATGGCCGGGTTAAAATTTCGCAAATATTATTTCGGATATTCCTATGATTATGGCTTCAGCGGTATTTCAAGGTATACCTATGGCTCACATGAAATTTGCATCACAGCCAAATTCGGGGATACGGCCAGGAGATACAGGTGGCTGGACAGATACTAAAAGTGACAAGTGACAAGCGAGTTATAAGTGTGGGGATTTGTGCATGATACAATTCTCAAAACCCAATTCCCTTAACCCACTTGTTACTCGTTACTAGTTACTCTTTTTTTCCATTCCAACCATCCTGTTCCAATAATCATCAATACCAGCAAAAGAGAACAAGCCAGTGAAACTTTCTCTCCCAGGTAATAACTCCGGGGATGGAATTTGAACTCGATGGTATGATTTCCGGCCGGAACCTGCATAGCACGAAGAATATAATCGGCCCTGAAATGGACGACCGGCTGATTATCAACATAGGCCTGCCATCCCTTATCATAAAAAATCTCAGAAAAAACAGCCAATTGCTCCCTGGCGGCTGATGAACTATATTTCAGGTAATTGGCACGATATTCGGTTAATGCAATTTGTGCTGAACTGTCAGGTGCCAGAGTGAGGCCTTCCACTTCTTTCCCAAACCGATTGTCAATAACAGCTTCTTTCGAAGGATTGAATGCCACAACTGCCGCTATTTCATCATTTGCATTAGCAACCATTTCTATCTGGCTAACAAACCAGGCATTGCCCAGTTCATGTTTATTTACAAGCGGGGGTGCTTGCGTATTGTAAATGATATAACGGGTATTGAGCATATTGAGAGTGCCCAGTTTAGCCATGGTACTATCCAGAGCTTCTGGAACCGGCCTTTTTTGAAAGGTGCTGATGAGGCTGCCGATTTCATTTTGTATACTGTGGTCAAAAAGCTCCTGATAGCGCTTCATTTTTGCGCCATGGTATCCTCCCAGTGATTTATGAAACCAGGATGTGCTTGCGTCCTGCAACACACTTACCGTTAAATTCAGCACCCTGAAATCCGGATCTTTGTCTCTCAGGATAACAAGATCTGCAGTAGAAGGTGTAAAAGGATTTTTGTCCTCTTTTTTGGTAACGAAGTCCTTACTGCCCAGGTATCTTTTGTTTACCGGCCACATATCAAACAATAAAAGAGCTGTCAACAGGATGATGATCATAGTGACTTCTATTTTTTTCAGGTAGGCAAAATAAACAAGGGTAGCGGTTAAGCAAATAAACACGAGCGACCGAAAGGCATCTGAACGCAACAATGAAAGGCGATCTTTCTGCATAGCGTCGACAATTCCGTCTAAGCCCTGCGAACGCCACTGCTCATCCACCGGACCCGACATGTCAAATGATCCGGAAATTAACATCAACAGCAATATTAATCCGCCAAGTCCAAAGAAGGAATACTTCAGGGCGTTGAGGAATTCCTTTCTGGGAAGTTCGCCGGTGATGATTTCCTTTACGGCAAGTATAGCCAGTAAAGGCATGGCAAATTCCGCCATGACCAGAGTCATGGCAACGGTTCTGAATTTGTTATATCCCGGAAAATAATCGAGCATTAAATTGGTTAAAAATGAGAAATTGTGTCCCCAGGCCAGGAGAATGGATACTACGGTCACAACAAACAACCACCATTTGATAGCGCCTTTTACAATAAATACACCCAGGATGAAAAGGAATACAATCACTGCACCGACATACACGGGCCCTGATGTCAGGGGTTGTTTTCCCCAGTATAACGGTATATTGCTGATGAATTTTTTAGCCTCGGATGCTCCGTATGTACTTTTGAAATAGTCATAAGTATTGGAATTTGTTTTCAAGGCACCTGATGAGCTGCCACCCATAAAATCAGGGATCAGCAGGGTGAATGTTTCACCTGTGCCGTAACTCCATTGGGTGGCATAATCCTTATCCAAACCTGATGTCTTGTTTTCAGCATCCACAGTAAGTTCGGATTTCCCGCGGATCGAGTACTTACCGTATTCGTAAGTAGTATAAAGAGAACCAAAATTTGCTCCGATGGCAAGCAGGACAAATAGAATGAGCCAGGGGAAAGGTTTCAGGAAATTACTCAAAGTTTTATTTCTGATGGCGCTGACCAATTCAAAGATTCCCAGCACAAGAATGATCAGCAGGGTATAGTAAGTAATCTGGAGATGATTGACCAGGATCTGTAATCCCAGAAAAACACCTGTAATTAAGCTCCCTAAGAGCGCTTTGCCCCTGAAAGCGGTATAGGTTCCTGCAATGATCGGAGGCATATATCCCAGTGCCAAAACCTTGGAAACGTGACCAGCTTGTATGATGATGAAAAAATAGGATGAAAAAGCATACGCAATGGCTCCGGCAAAACTGAGCCAGGGATTTATACCAAAAAGGAGTAGTGCAATGTAGGCTCCAATAAGGTATAGAAAAATAAAACTTACAGGTCTGAAATCATAAAGGGTAAATATGCGGTGAACCTGCCGGAGCAGGTTGTTTTTATATTGGGTAGATACTAAATAGGCAGGCATACCCCCAAACATACTGTTGGTCCATAAAGGCTCTTCTCCGTATTTTGCACGGTGGTCAACGATCTCCTTTGACATGCCTTTGAACTGAATAATGTCATGTTGACTGATTTTTTTACCTTCAAGCACATCGGGTATGAAATAGGCCAGGGAAATAAAGAGAAAAATGATAATCGGATATACATACTGCAGGGAGATTCTCATTTTCTTTTCCATGATAGGGGTATATTTTAGTGAACGAAGATATCCAAATTGTACTAATTCAATTTCATTTTACTCAAGTTTTTACTCCATCTCAAAGGGTTTCGCCACTTAATCCAGAATTGCCCCAATCGCTCAAGTTCGATGGATTCATAAAAGCCAAACCAGTAAAGGATCAACGGGAAGGATGCAATTAAAAGTAATTTAACAGTAAGCCTCATCACCAAAGGAAATGAGTTTGACAATAACCCTGCAGAATAAAGACAGATTCCTGTAAAGATCATTAACACAAGCTTTTTTATTTCATAGGGTATCGGATAATGCCTTTGTGCAAAATAGTAAACAGCAACAAAGAAAATTGCCTGGGACAAAGTAGTTGCAATTGCAGCGCCATAAAAACTCCAGGCGGGAATGAACAGCATATTCAAAAGGATGTTTAACAAAGCTGCCAACAAAATTAAAACAGCGATTATCTTTGTTTTCTTTGTAATATTCAGGCCTGTATAGGCGACATCCCTGAGCATGCTGAAAAGCATGGAGAAAGATAACACGGGGACTATTTGATAAGCATCCCAGTACGCCATATTTTTCTTAGAGATAACCTTAATGATTTCAGGAGCATACAAAGAGAAGAACAAAACAAAAAACATTAAGCCAAATGTAAAATAGGTCATCACCTTGGAATAAAACCTTTTATTTCCGGGATCATCCATCATTTTAAAAATCATGGGCTGCAAGGCGAGATTCACGGAAGTGATCAGAAAAACACGAATGGTATTGGCAACCTTGAACCCCAGGGAATAAACCCCTACATTGGCCATATCAGAAAGAAACCGGAGTGAATACCTGTCTGTAATATTCAAAATAATTCCTGAAACCGATGTAAGAACTAAGGGCAGACTGAATGAAAGCATGTCACGGAGGATTTTCCATTCAAGTTTTATCCTGACATTATTCCGTAACACGTTAAAAATGAGCACAAAATATAATAAATTGGCTATTAATTGAGCCTCATACACAGCTTCAATACTTCTGTTTCGATAAACAATCAGATACACAGTTAGCAAAAGACTTACAGTTAGTTTAACAACCTGCAACAGTGTATAAAATGCTGCCCTTTCTTTAAGCCTTAGCAGTGTGGAAACTAAAACGCCAACAGCTTCAAATCCGCTTACGATCAATAATAGCTGAATCAGATAGGAATATCGATCTGAATCAAATAACAGGTAAGATAATTCATGTTGAAAAGATGAAATCAGGACCAGAAAAAGCGCTATTTGAAAGAGAAGAAAGACAAGGATGGTAAAGAGAATTGATTTTTGCTTATCAATGTAATTCTTGTCCCAGTACCAGCGAAAGAAAGCATTATACAAACTGAACCCCAGTAAGGCAAGTAAAACTTGAGCAGTAACTTCCATAATGCCCATTATTCCATACTGTTCAACGCTAAAGTGGCTTGTATAAAGAGGAATGAGAATGAATCCGGCCAATCGTGAGGAGAATGTCCCGATACTGTATATAAAGGTATTCTTCAGTGTTGATTTCAGGACAGGAAGCATATCAAGCATTTTAGTTGTTGGTCGACAGTTGGTAACTGCTCAAAGCCCTGAGCATCCAAGCCTGACCCCAGCGAATATAAGGTATTTTCGATTTGAATGGTATTCCGGTAAACCGGCTTTTAAGGATGCCATAATAGAAATAGCCCGATTTATCCTGCAAATTATTGATGGTCCAGTTAAGGATATTTTTTGCAAGATCCAGGCCTTCAGGGAAGGTAGTGCTTAATTCAGACAGGCAGTTAATACTTTCAGCGCAGGAATGAATATCAAGGCGATATTTCTTATCAGGCATCAGTTTAGGTATCCTGCCATCTTCAAAGAAATGGGCAATATAGTGTCGATAGCATTTTTCAAGTACATGATAAACATCTGCTCTATCGGTTAGTTTCCATATTGAATGTAGCATACGCAAAACGAACCCGGTGTGATAATGATCAATATGATTAAGCGGTTTTTCCGGCGGGCCATTGTAATCAAAAGCCCCATTTCCCAATTGATTTGAAATGGTATAATTAACAGCCTTATTACCCAAATCTATCCAACCCAGGTTACCGGTTTCCTTGCCTGTTTTTATAAGAAATTCAGCCACAAACAGATTCAGGTTATGGACATGGTTGATAAAGAGGGGAGTATAAGAAAAGCAAATTTGATCTTGGTTTATTTGGTCAACAGGAAGCTTGCTGAGGAATTCGCAAATCCTGACGCAATAATCTAATGATTCCCGGTCATTAAAAAGCTGATAATGTTTCCAGAATGCTTCACCGGCAGCCGTAGTAACAATACCGTTCGGAGTCCCTGTAGGAATTAGCATTTTCGATTGCCAGTCAAAAGGATAGCCCCAACCAAAACCTTGAAATTTTGTTACTTTGTTGACTTTTAACCAATTCAAACAATATAAAGACTTTTCATTATAAGATTCTTCTTTCTGCAGGGAATAAAGATCCAAATATGAGGAGGCGAATAAACCCATTGCCTTGGCGCTGACTGCCGGTTTTATCTGTAAAATGTTTCTTGAAATGACAGGGAAAGAATAGAAGAACTCAAAAACAATTTCTCTGAGAACCGAAGTTGTATAACTCCTATTACCAAAACCTGTAAGCTTAATGACAAGAGGTTTGCCTTTAATATCATACGGATCATAACCGGCATAACCATTTTCCCCGATCCATTTTTCGAGGGATAATAGGCTTGATAATGCTTCAGAAGGCATGAGGTTAAAGACTATTTCTTATATAAATAAAAGCAGGCAGTATCTCCCCGTTTTGTTCGGTTCAATTCTTTTGCCATTTTAGCAAAGTTTCTAAGCTCTGATTTTGAAAAAATTGACAGTTTGCGGTTGAGATAATACGAATTCGGTGCCTGTAAGGGGATGTCCCTTACCAATTGCTCGCTGGCAGCATATTGAAAATCCTTGGAGTCATAAATCACCTCAGATATGGTAAAACCTACTTTCTCAGCCAGGATTTTCATGCTTTTATTAGTATGTAAAAAGAAATGTCTGGGAGGGTCCATGGCCATCCAATTGGTTCTGTATTTTTCCCAGGCAAATGAATCGGCAACAGGAATTCTGATTAATGCTATTCGCCCGATTTTTAATAACCTATAAATATCTTTCATGGCCTGCAAGGGATCCGGCATATGTTCGAAGGAGTGATTGAGCATCACCATATCATATTGGCCTTCAGCTTCAGAAAGATGTTTTTTGTATACCATAACGCCGACATCATATTCAATATCATGTTCAATAAAGGGTTCAATGCCGGTGAGATTTTTAAAACCTTTCTTTTTCAGACCGATGAGCCGGGAGCCATGACCAGTACCCACATCCAATATACTTGAATCAATCGAGATATGAGTTGGCTTCAGGTATTTAATAAATCCTTTATCAATAAATAAATTAAGCAGAATACCAATAGGATTGGCGTTAATCCCAAGACTGTTTTCAAGTTTTTTCCTTTTAAGCAAGCGGATCAACTTATTCTCTTGAATTTTCTCATGAAGTTTATAAGCTCCATATTCCTTGGGGTAGTATTTAGTCAGATTTTTGGGAAATTTTACTATCTGAAGACAACCGCATGCGGCACACTGGAAGTATTCGAACTCGTCCCGGAATCCGAAATACATTTCCCTGCCTATGTATGTTATGTTGTTCTGATCATTATTGCAAATTCTGCAAATCATATTACTGGGTTATTATTAATTTCAACAGGACTTTGGCCGATTGAATGTTATTTTTTAAATAGAACCGTCTTTTCATTAATGCTTTTTTATTCAGGTAATCACTAGTCACGTCTTCTTTATGGTATATCTTGGCTTCGGGAAAATAAACTGTAATAAGGCCATCCTTTCGGGCAAAATAAAACAGAATTGATTCTTCACAATACAGGAACGTCTCTGGATAAAAGGCATAATCATATTTTTTAAGATAATCAGGAGAAAATACTAATGCACTGCCATGTAATTTCACTTGTTCCATTTCGATATTTCCAGGGTTGATGTTCTCTTTGCTGGCACTGGGAAGTTTGGAAGAAGGGGCAAAGAACTTCTTTATCCGGATAACTAAATCATCAATATAAAAGTAATTAAGCAGCAAGGATACTTTAAAATACCTGATATACTTTTTAATTACGGAAGCATTATCCAACACTTCCTTTCTCGGATTTTGATGTGAACCATCTTTGAGGGAAAGAATATCAGGTCCGAGAATAGCATATCTTTTCAAATCATAGCGGGTTACTATTTTATTGATAAAACCAGGTTGCCTTAGAATTGTATCGTTGTTTATAATGATTATAAAATCAATATTGAGAATCATTCTAGCGTATTGATAACCTGTATTGTTGCCCTGAGCAAATCCAAGATTTTTCTTATTGAACAGGATATGTAGTCTTGGATCGTTTTTATATCTTTCTTTGAGTGTATTACCTGAATTATTAGCTGAACCATTGTCTACTATAACAATTTGCCATTCAGGATATTCAATTGTTGAAACAATAGAATCGACACATTCAATGGTGTCTGTAATGGTTTCATAGTGGAGTATAACAAATGCTGCCTTATACATTGATTATCTTGAGTTATTAGGCTAATCTGAGAGAGATGCGAGTGGTTTCAAGCAGGCTTTGCAAATCAATTGGCCATTCCTGCCTTATGCCATTCAAACAATCAGATAAAACTGCAAGTTCTTCGAAATGTCCTTTTTTACTGACTTTTGATTTGATTGCATGCATCTTAAATCCAAATGATTTTAATTGCTTATAGTCATCCAGAACAATAGACTTTTCATCAAAGTGGATTTCCATGAATTCTTTTGCCAGTGACCTGCTACCCATAGAAAGGTAATCAATTGTGGCCAGGGAGCCATCTTCATATTTCAACAAAATAGATTTATTGTCACCTGATAGGAACTTGCCATTTTTATTATCAATGTTTTCAATATTACAGCTTACAATCCTGCTGTTAGTCAAGGCCCCCATAAGATCGACTATATGACAGGCCTCGCCAATGATCCTTCCCCCATCCTGGTGCGTCCAATGATCAGCGGGCTGGAAACCCGCATTCATACGATAGTGGATATATAAAGGGCCGATTCGGTTATCGGTATGCTTTTTAATTTCACGGACATAAGGACTGAACCGCCTGTTAAACCCTGTCATTAATAAAGGTGTGTCATTGGAATGATTTTCAAAATAATCTTCCAGGGATTTTAAGTCATCAATATTAGTGGCCAGGGGCTTTTCAACAAATACATGTTTACCGGCATTAAGGGCTTTAAGAGCCAGTGATGCATGATTGCCATGCCTGGTGCAAATCATGACCAGGTCGATATTGGCATCTTCAATAATTTCATCATATTGTGTGGTAACGTATTGGGCATTATAAAACACCCCTGCATTTTTTACTTTTACGCCTGATTGACTGGCCAAGGCGTAAATGGTAAATTTATCCCCAAGTTTTTTCAGGTTTGGAAGGTGAACCGACTGGGCAAAGTTGCCGATACCAATAATACCCACCTTGATCCTATTATTCTTGGACGAAGTTTTTGTGTTGAGGATGAGCTTTCTTGTAATAGGGAGGGAGGAAATGTCAGCGGGGAGGCCATAATCGAGCAACACTATCAAAGGCTTATTATTCGTATCTTTTAGTGAGTCAAATGCTTTTTCTGCGTCTTCAACCGGGTATACTCTATTAATAAGTTGTTCAATTAATACTTGTTTTGAAACTAATAACCGTAGGTATTCTGTAAAATTGCGGCCTTCGGTCCAACGTACATAAGCATAAGGATAATCGATGCCACTTTCTTCATAGCTCTTATCATAGCGCCCGGGGCCATAAGAGGTGGAAATGTTAAAATCGAGTTCTCCGGTATAAATATCTTTCCGATTCAACTCCATCCCTGATACGCCCATGAGGACTACCCTCCCTTTCCTTCTGCACATCTGAAATGCTTGAGCCAGCGGTTTGCTGTCTGATGTGGCCGCCGCAAAAAGCACCGCATCGGCACCATGGCCTTCGGTAATATTTTCCACAGCTTTAACAGGATCTTCAGTAGTTGGGTCAATAATATGTTGAGCCCCAGATTCAGAAGCAATCTTTAGCCGGGTTTTATGTAAGTCAATTGCAATTACACGAACTCCCGACCTGTTGAGCATTTGAATGGCAATAAGTCCCAAAATGCCAGTGCCAATAACAACACAGAATTCGCCCATTTCTAATCCAGTTCGCCTGACACCATGCAGAGCTATGGCGCCTAAGGCTACTGTGGAAGCTTCTTTGAAACCAAGTCCGGATGGGATTTTAACAACAAGATTTTTAGGCACTTCAACAAATTCGGCATGATAGGCATAGCCCCCACCAGCAGCGGCAACCGGTTCACCCGCTTTAAATTCGCTAACACCTTCACCAATGCCAATGACAATACCGCTGACGGAATATCCGGTAGATTGTCCTGATTCTTTGATGAATTTGTACTGGGCCATCAACTTGCCCAATCCTTCAGATTTGATCATATCCAAGATCTTCCTGATTTTTTCAGGTTGTTCAAGCATTGTCCTAACCGGGGACTTTCCG
>Ga0315284_10008501_pt1 | contig 14669 bp, 9 predicted proteins | sample YL17G09_16_MG_FD_203696 | JGI IMG/M metagenome (GOLD analysis project Ga0315284, IMG submission 203696) | Sediment microbial communities from Yellowstone Lake, YNP, Wyoming, USA - YL17G09_16 | ecosystem: Environmental > Aquatic > Freshwater > Lake > Sediment | place: USA: Wyoming | collected... | reverse complement strand
CAAGATCAGCTTCGGCACTCGCTCCGAGGACGGCACGCAGGCGTGGGACACCTTCGCCACACTGGAGGCCACGGCGAAGAAACTGGGCATCAGCTTCTACGAGTACATCTACGACCGCATCTCTACCACCTACCGGATGCCCAGTCTCGCCGATCTGATCTCTACGCGGGCGGAGCATCTTCAGTTGGGAGCATCCTGGCTCCCTCCGTAGGTCAGTCCGTTGTTAACGTTCTGTCGCTTGCCGGTGATTCACCGACGGCTACCCCAACTTATTGAGAAGATACGTTGCGCTCAGTTGAGCACACTCGGAGGTGATCGCCGTGCTGGAGCAATTCTACCGATGCTGCTCAGAGAGTCCGTGGCCCGCACCCTACAGGCTGGCCCGTCTCGACGAGAGCCACACGGGAGTGGCCGCCATCCTGGCGTTACTCCCGCAACACCAGCCCTCGCACGTCCAGGCTCTTCACCGCCAGCACAATCACATCCCCATCCCGCTCGAGCGGCTCACCCAGCAGGTCCTCCACGTGCACCCAGCCGCTCACGTCCACCCGCTCCGTCACGTCGTGGGCACTTGCGTTGGTGAACAGCCAGGCTTCCTTCCCCGCGACCACCCGCTTGCGTAGCAGCAACTGCCCCTGGTGCGCCGGGCGCACTCTGCACTCCGCCAGCAGCGCGCGGACAAAGGCACGCGACTCTTCGTCGCGGTAGGCCGTGCCGTTGTGGCCGACGTAGGTGCCCAGCAGCCAGGCCCGTCCCTGGCCCACCTGCCGCACTAGGCCCGCCACCGCGCTGCCGTAATGCAGCAGCGGCTTGCTCCCCACACAGTGAAACGTCTCGACGTACACGTTGGCCCGCAGCCGGTGGTCCGCCAGTGGCCCGGCCCCGTCCAGCATCACCGCGTCGAGATACTCGCCCCACGTGCGCTCCTGCGGCGACCAGCGCATACCGCCCGCCGGCTCGCGCACCATCGCCAGGCTCTCCTGGCGCACGCCAAACAAGTCCCGCATCGTGGGGGAGAGTTCCCCCCGATTGGCGTAAGCGTGCTCCGTGATGCGCCCCGGGCAGGCTTCGCTAACCAGGTTGCCCCCGCCCTCCACGTAGCGGGCCAGTTTCCCGGCCACCTCCTCGGAGAGCGAGAGAGGGAACGGCAGGATCACGGCCCTGTAGCGGCCCACGTACTCCTGGTCCAATTCAGAGACTTCGACGAAATCCAGCGCAATACCGGACTCCCACAGCAGCCGGTGCCAGCCGCGCACGCTGTAGGCCAGGTGCTCCCCCCCCTGGGACATCGAGGTACAGAACTGATAGTTTCGCTCGTTGATCAGGAGCGCCACCTCAGCAGGCGGCCACGAAGGCTGGCCAAAGAGGCCCGCGTGCCTATTCAAGGCCCGCCCCACCCGGCTCGCCTCCTCGCAGCGCGGAGTGGTGTCCCCCTCGCTGTCCAGCAGGCTAAAGCCGTTCATCTCCGGGGCCGCGATCTCGGCCCGCGTGACCCAGAAGGAGATGGCGGTCACGCCCGAACCCACCGCCGTCAACGTCCAGCGGCGCATATCGTCAGGAGAAGGCACCCGCCCCTTGTGGAAGCAGGTGCTCACCGGGCCGCCCTGGAACTCGGCCGCCCACACGGGGACGCCGCGCGGGTTGCACGAGCGGATATAGTCATAGAGCAGCGCCACTCCCCCCATTTCGGCCAGCAGCGCCGCGTGGCGGTCAGATACCTGGCCACACGCCGGGCGACGGGCGTACTCGCCCGCGTCGTCCCACGGGTGAAGCGGGGACCAGGCCGGGTAGCAGGAGGAGCCAAGGAAATCCTGGCAGCGCGCGTAGGTCCAGTCCACGCCGGAGCCTATGATGGGGGCACCCTTGTGGGCAAACACCGGCCGCTGCAAGGGATCCGCCTCACGGATGGCCTGGGCGCGCGCGCGCAGCACGTGGGCGACCTGCACGTTGTCCATAAAGTACTGCCAGTCCACGTCCTGCGGCAGGGCCTGCCGGCCTGCCGCGCAGCGGTCGGGGACGACCAGGCTCCAGTCGCCATAGCGGGTGTTCCAGGCCCGGTTCAGCCCGTCCAGGTCTCCGTACTCCTCCTGCAGCCAGCGGCGGAAGTGGTCGAGCGTGTGCTCGCAATAGCACACCTGCTGGCCGGCCAGCCGCTCCGACCAGTAGCCCACCTCCTGCCAGGTGTTCCACACCACCAGGTTCTCGTAGCGGCCCAGCGTCTCGACCAGGCGGCGGATGAAGCGCAATTGGTCCGCCATCGCGCCGGGGTGGTCGTAGCAGGGGCCGGGCTTGCCGTCGGCCGGCAACGTCATCTGCGCCTCGTAGGCCACACTCAGCCCGTCCCGTCGCACCATGCGGCAATCTGGATGCTTGCGCCACAGCCAGCCAGGGGCCTGCTCGCAGGTGAGCCCCAGGTAAACCCCCAGGCCCAGCCGGGCTGCATACGCGATCAACTCCTCGTATTTCGTAAAGTCGTACTGCCCTTCCAGGGGTTCGTCGTAGGCCCAGTGCTCCTGCAACTTGACCAGGTTGAAGCCGTGGCGCTGCAGGTTGTCCAGGTCGTGTTTCAGTTCATTTATGGGGGGCATTGGCTCACGGCACAGGTGCGAGCCAAGGGGAAAGGCCCGCGCGAATGTTCTCGAATCCATCGTCATCCTCTCTTCCCAATTCCGGACGCCCCGCTTCAGCGGGGAGGCTCCGCCGCGCCTGACTCGCGTCCCAGGTCAATGAAACGCCGGATGCGCGGGAGGGGCGTCAAGGGCGTGATGGGGCTGCCGGTGCTGACAATGAACTTGCCGGTCCGCCGGCCAATCTCGACCTGCTGAGCGATCGCCTGGCGCAGGTCCTCCTCCGTGCCGTTCTGCACCACGCTCACCGGGTCAATGTTCCCCCACAGGCACAGCCGGTCGCCGACCTGGGCCGCGATGTCACCCAGGTCGTTGGTATACGACTTCATACTGGTCTCGACGTTCAGAGCGTCTGCCCCCAGCGATGCAATCTGCGCCAGGCGGTCCGCCACGCCGCCAAAGTAGATCAGGACGGCCTTTTTGCCCAGGGCGTGAATCTCGTCCACCATGGCCTTGACGTAGGGCATGCTGAAGCGCTCGTAAAACTCGGCCGAGATCATGTCGCACGTGGTCAGCGCATCGTCTACGTAGATCGCATCGTGCCCGGCAGCGGCCAGCGCGCGGATCTCCTCAATGGTCTTCTCCAGGAGCCGGGCGCTCAGATAGTGGAGCAGGTCGGGCGCGTCGTACAGCATAGTAAACAGCCGGGTCTCGCCCACGTAAAAGGTGCAGCGCCAGAACGTGCCCTCCACGCCGTTCATCAAGACCTTGTCGCCCCACATCTGCCGTGCTTCCCGGATATAGTCGTAGACCCCACTCTCCAGCAGCCGCTCGGCCGGCTGGACCTCGACCAGCCGCTCCACGTCTGCCCGGTCGAACACCCGCTGAGTCTGGTTCGGGCCGGACTGGCTGTGGGGCAGGTCCTCGTTGAGCAGGCTCATCTCCCCGCTGCGGCGGTCGTGATAGTAGTGCTTCCCGCCCTGGTGGACGACCTCCAGCGCTTCGCGCCGTTGGCGCGTGAGCGCGCGGTGGGGCTGGAGGATGTCGAACGGCAGTCTCTGGTCAAAATCCTCGTAGGCCCTGACGTGTTCGGCCGGGTCCTGGATCAGCCAGTCATAGTAGGTCCACGCCGGCCGGCCGGTGATCTCGCACCAGTGATCGCACTGCAGGAGCATGATGTAGGGCACGGCCACGGGGAAGCGGTCCACCGGCCGCCCTTTGATGGCCGCACTCACCCGCTCCCGATCCGTCAATCCTGTGCATCCATCCGTCAATCCTACCGGTGTACCCACCGGCCGAATTACGTGTTCAACCAGTTCAGGCATTGCTTACTCTCCCAGATGAAACCGGGGTGGGCGCGCTTCCCCGCCGCCCACCCCTCTATCCGTTCCGGTATCGCTGCCAGTTCGATCCTACTTGAACTCGAGGCCGGCGAGGACGTCCTCGACCGCTTTCTTGACGACCGGGGCCACCTCCTCCATCGTCGCTTCGCACAGAAAGACCGGGTCGAGTTCGGCGTACAGGGCGTCGTAGAACTGGGAGTAGCCGGCGATGCGGTTCCACGGGGTGACCACGCCGTACTTCCACGAGCCTTCGAGCGACTCGGTCAGTTCCTCGCGCACGTCCTCCGCCCACAGGTTGATCCAGTCCGGCAGCAGCGACTTGCGGGAGGGCGGCGACCAGGTGGCCACCGTGAACTTGCGCAGCCCCTCTACGCTATACAGGTACCGCATGAACTTCCAGGCATCGTCCTTGAGCGGGGTCTGGGTAGAGATCAGCATCGGGTCGGCGTAGAGAGAGTCCTTGAGGTCTCCCTTGGGCCCACGAGGCAGGGCGCCAGCACCCCAGTGGAAGGTCCCCTCAACCTCCTTCAGGCTCCAGAAGCCCCAGCCGCCGCTCATATTCATGGCCACCTTGCCCACCTGGAAGGGGTCGCCAGCCGCGCTGAGCGCCTGGGAGATGGCAGAGTCGGGAGCCACCTTGTGCTTGCAGACCAGGTCGGCCTGGGCCTGGAACGCCTCGATGACCAGCGGGTTGTCAAAGTCAATTTCCTTGGCCACGCCGGTCGCCAGGACCTCATCCGACCATATTTCGTGGCCCCACAGCCAGGGCATCTCCTCGGGACTGCCCAGGCCCAGCGTCACGCCGTACTGGCCGGTCGTGGGGTCTTCATAGTTCCTGGTCAGTTTCTGGGCGACCTCGAGCATCTTGTCCCACGTCCAGGTCTTGTCATCCCAGTTGCTGGGCGGATAGTCGAGGCCACCTGCGTCGAACAGGTCCTTGTTGTAGTAGGTATAGGTGCCCAGGATGTAGATGGGCAGCCCCACCAGTTTGCCCCGCACCCTGACCCCCTCGACAGCGGACGGAACAAAGTCGTCCAATTGCAGGAAATCCGCGTCTGCGCTGATGTACTCGTCCATGTAGATACACATGCCGCGCAGCGCATACTCCACGTAACCGGTGGAACCCCAGTTAGCGAACACCTCGGGCAGGTCCCCAGCGGCGAACATGGACGACAGTTTCGGGTCGAACTCGTCCCACGGGACGATGATCGGCTCGATGGTGATCTCGGGATGGATCTGCTGGAAATCCGGGATTGCCACGTCGTTCATCCACGTATTGCGCGTGGGGTCAGCGTTGGCGTACCAACGGATCGTGACCGGCTCCGCCTCGGGCGCTGCCGTGGTCGGCTCCGCCGGCTGGGTTGCGGCGGGTTGGGTAGGCTCAGCCTTGGGCGCACACCCGGCCAGGGCTGCGCCGAGCGCAGTCGTGGCCCCCAAACGCAGAAATTCACGCCTGTTCAGTCTCTTGCCTGTCATCTTTCCTCCTTGAATCTAATGCCAGTGTTCCGAAACCTGGCAGGTTGCGGGTGCTCCGATGTCCTCGGTGTACCCACCCGATGTACCCCCATCGGCACCATCGGCGTACACTCGTGGGAAACCTGTCAGGTTTCACCCTTACCCCGAAATGTCTCAGCTGCCTCACCACCCCCTTTCTGAGACCCTAATCAAGACCCTAAAGGTTTCGGAAAACCTCTAGGTCTCATTTAGGGCCTTGACTCTAGCCCTTCACTCCGGTTACCACGACGCCCTGGATGAAATACTTCTGGGCAGTGAAGTAGAGAACCACGCATGGCAGGACCGCCACCACCGAAGCCGCCATCAGCAGATGCCAGGGCGTCGCACCGTAGCGGTGCCGAAAGTAGGCCAGGCCGACGGCCAAGGTCATCTTCCCAGGGGAACTGAGATAGATCAGCGGCGCAGTAAAGTCGTTCCAGTTGTAGGTGAAAGAAAAGATCGCCGCAGAGGCCAGGGCCGGCAGCGAGAGCGGCACCATGATCCTCCACCAAGTCGAGATGAAACCGCAGCCGTCAATGCGCGCCGCGTCGTCCAGTTCAGAAGGGATGCCCCGGTAGAACTGTCGCAACAGGAAAATGAGGAAAGCGCTACCGAACCAGGCAGGGATGACCAATGGCCTGAACGTGTCCACCCATCCCAGCCGGTGGAACAGCACGTATTGAGGCGTCATGAGCACCTGGTAGGGCACCATCATGGTGCTCAGGACCAGCGTAAACAAGATCTCCCTGCCCGGCGCACGGAGGCGAGCGAAGGCATAGGCGACCAGGGAATTGGTCAGGAGGTCCCCGATGAGCACGGCGAAGGTGATCAGCGCCGTGTTGCGGAAATAGATGTCGAACGGCAGGAAGGTCAGCGCCTCAGGGTAGTTGCTCCACATCCAACTGTCAGGGATCCACTTGGGAGGGAACGTCAGTACCTCCTGCAGGGTTTTGAGCGAAGTGGAGAGCATCCACGCGGCCGGGATCAGGATGATGACGGCGCAGACCAAGATGATGGCCGTCGCGCCAACCCTGGTCAGCGCCTCGGCCCCGCGGCGCGAACGGAAGAAAAGCCAGCCCCTCGTGGAGTATAATGGCTTGTTCACGCTACCGCCCTCCTGCATAGAATACCCGCTCTGATGAGAGCTTGAAGGTCAGCGAAGTCAGAAGCAGAATGATGAGAAATAGCACCCAGGCCAGGGCAGACGCATACCCCATGCGGAAATAGCGGAAGGCGTTCTGGAACAGGTACAGCCCGTAGAAGAGCGAAGCGTAGTGAGGCCCTCCTCTCCCTCTATCGCTCATCACGTAGGCCTGGGTGAAGGTCTGCAAGGAGCCGATGATGCCGGTGATGAAGGTGAACAGGATGACGGGGGAGATCATGGGTAAGGTCACGTGCCAGAAGCGCCGCCAGGCGGTCGCGCCGTCGAGCGAAGCCGCCTCGTACAGTTCGGTCGGCACGCTCTGCAAGGCCGCCAGGTAGATCACCAGCGACCCCCCAACGCTCCACATGCTCATCAATACGAACGAAGGGATGACCCACGGGCCGCTCAACAGCCACTTGGGCCCCTGGATACCGAATAGGACGCGCAAGAGGTAGTTGATCAGACCGAAGGTCGGGTTCAGCATCCACAGCCACAGCAGCGATACGGCGACGCCGGAGATCACACTCGGCAGGTAAAAGATCGTGCGGAATATGCTCAAGGCCGGGATGCGCTGGTTGAGCATGACGGCCAGGAACAGGGAGAACACGATGCCCAGCGGCACTGCCAGGAAGGTGTACGTGCCCGTCACCTTCAGCGCCTGCCAGAACAGTGGATCGCCGAAGAACATCTCCTCATAATTGTTCAATCCGATCCAAACAGGCGGCCGGACTATGTCGTACTTGGCGAAGGAGAAGCCCAGCGAGGCCAGCATGGGACCGATTTGGAACACGAGGAAGCCCACAACCCAGGGCGAAACCAAGAGATAGAAGGCGAGCGCCTCCTTCTGCGACATGCTGAGCCTGAGCCTCATGTTCACCTCCTGTGACCCCTAACCCTTGCGAAGGTTCAGGCGAACGGCAGTTCGCACACCTTCGCAAGGGTTGGCAGTTGTGCTATAATGGCAGCGTGCCTGCCAGACAAGCATACCAGATACGTAGGGGGTACGTCAAGGGCTTTAGTCCCATGCCATTCCGTTCACAGTCCCACGTTCAGGTCAAGTATGTCTGAATCCGTCCTGTCTCCCACCCACGAAAAGTTCGCCGAGTGGGTGCGCGACGCGCTCAACCAACTCTACGACACCCCCTCCCTGCAGAAGCACCCGCTGGCGGTGCTGCTGGCCGAAGAGGGACCTGGAGCGACGGCGCACCGCAGCCAGAATCTGCGCCAGGTCCTGCTGGAAGCCATGCGCGCCTTGCGCCCTGCGCCGGGCGTGCCGGCCCAGTCGCCCGATTGGCGCGCCTACCGCATCCTGGAGTTGCGCTACATTGAGGGGCTGAGCCCCAGGGACGTGATGAGCCAACTCGCGCTGGGCAAGAGCCAATACTTTCGCGACCAGGGGCGCGTGCTGGAGGCGCTGACGGAAATGCTCTGGAATGCCTGGGCAAGCAGTCACAGACCCCCCACTGGCGTGGGGGGCTTGCAAGAGGCCTGCCCTGAGCCTGGCGCAGAGTTCGCTTCCGCGCCAGAGGCGGACGACGACGCGCGGGAGAACCTGATTCGCTCCGAGACGGAGCGGCTGTCTGCGCGGGCGACGTGGGAAACGGTGGACGCGGCTGAGTTGTTGCGCGGCTTGAGCGCTATTTTGACGCCGCTGGCGAAAGCGCGCGGCGGGTCCGTGCAGTTCAACCCCCTGACCCACCTGACAGACCTGCGAGCCGACCGGGTCATGCTGCGGCAGGCGACCCTCAACGCCATCACGTACACGCTCGACGTCGCGCGTGGCGGGCAGGTGGACGTCGGCGATTTCGCGGAGGGGCAAGAGACCGGCATCCGCATCGTGGCGCGGGGCTTCACAACCGCCCGGACGCCGTCCGCCACGGCTGCGCAGCATTCGGACCTGGGCCTGGGCATCTGCCGCCAGTTGATGGAAGCGCTGGGCGGCACGCTCTACCTGGAGGCCAAAGGCAGCAGCCACTGGGAAATACGGCTGGCGTGGCCGGTGGCGGTACCCTCCGTACTGCTGGCCATAGACGACAACGCCGGCCTCATAGACCTCTTTCGCCGCTACCTGGCCGGCCACCACTGGAAGGTGATCGGCGCCACCGACAGCGCCGCCGCCCGCGCTGGCCTGGCCGAGACGCGGCCCACCGTCATCGCGCTGGACGTGATGATGCCCGGAGAGGATGGGTGGGAATTCCTGGTCGCGCTCAAGAAGAGCGCAGACACCCGCGACATTCCCGTCATCGTCTGCTCGGTGCTCGACGAGCCGCAACTGGCGCTGGAACTGGGCGCGGCCGCCTATCTCCCCAAGCCCGTCACCCAGCGGGCGCTCCTGCAGGCACTGGCTCCGTGGAGCCGGCCTGGTGCCAGCCCGGCAACAGCGCGTTAAAGACCGCCTCCAGCGTACGCACCACCTCTCCCAGTTGAAAGCCACCGGTCCTGGAGACGAGGATCGCACCCGGCGCAACGGATGTACTCATCCGCCTCGTCGGCCACGCTGGCGCGACGTCGGCCTCAATGTACTCATCCGCCCCGACGTACTCGTCGGCCACAGCATAGTCCTGGACCCTGGCGGAGACGACGATGATGGGGATGCCGGCCAGGTCCGGGTCCGCCGCCACACGTTCCAACACGCCCTGGCCATCCAGCCCTGGCATGACCAGGTCCAGCAACACCAGGTCGGGCTTTTCCTGCTGGATCAACCGCAGCGCCTCCTCGCCGTTGTAGGCCTCCAGGCAATCCTGGGCCGGGATGCGCGAGCGCAGCATGCGCCGGAACAAGCGCACCACTTCAGGATCGTCATCGGCGATGAGCACGCGCCGCACCGGGCGCTCCACGCGGTCTATGGCCGCCAGCAAGTCTTGCCGGGAGACTGGCTTGGTCAGCAGATCGTCTGCCCCCAACGCGGCAGCCATCCGGCGGGTGTCAGGTAACGAACATCGCACAGTCAGCAGAGAGTCAAAAGAAGACCCTAAAGGTCTCGAAAGACCTTTAGGGTCTGACGCAGCGTCCGCCACCAGGGCGATGGCTTTCACGTCCTCCGCGAGCGCCATCCCTTCCTCGACGTTCGTCGCGCCTACGACCCGATAGCCATCCATGTAACGCTGCAATACCCTTGCCACCTGCGGATCGTCGTGGACGATGACGACGATCCGTTCAGAGGCTCCCAGCCTGGCCACGGGCAGCGGATGGTCCGGAGCCAGAGACCCTAAAGGTGGCGGTAGGAATCGCTTGGGAAAACCTTCAGGGTCTGAGGGGAGCGTGAACCAGAAAGAGGTACCCTGCAGGACAGTGCTGTCCACGCCCATGCGCCCGTGGTGCAACTCGACGAATTTCTTGCTGATCGGCAGGCCCAGGCCGGTGCTGGTGTGCCACGCGGAAGTGACCTCACCGGCAGGGAGAAACGGTTCAAAGATCCTGGGCAGGTTCTGCTTGGGAATGCCCCGCCCAGTGTCCGTCACCCGCACCACGATCTCGTCGCCCTGGCGAGACACGTCCACGGCGATCCAGCCACGCTCGGTGAAGCGCGCCGCGTTCACCAGCAAGTTCAGCAGCACCTGGCGGATGCGCAGCCGGTCTACCCACAGGGCAGGCAGGCCTGGCTCAACCTGCACCCGCAACTCCAGCCCCTTCGCCGCGATATAGTCGCGCACGATATCGAGCGCCTCGCCCACCAGCGATGCCAGGTCCACCTCGTCGCGGGTCAGCGGAATTCGGCCCACCTCGATGCGCGCCAGGTCAATCACGTCACCCACCAGCGCCAGCAAATGCTGGGCACTGTGGTAAATCGCGTGCAGGTCGCTGCGGTAGGGGCCGGGGATCTGCACCCCTCCATAACTTTCTGGGGAGGTCATCATCATCTCGCTGAACCCGACGATCAGGTTGAGCGGGGTGCGCAGTTCGTGGCTCACGTTGGTCACGAATTCGGCCCTAAAGCGCTCCGCATCCTCGGCTGCCTTGCGCGCGGCGACCAGCGCGATGTTGAGCCGTTTCAGGCGATAATAGGCCTGGTCCAGTTCCTTCAGCGCCTGGGCGAGTTGCGCCCGGTGCTGGCGCGCCGACTCCATGTTCTCCTGGGCCTGGGAGAAACTGAACAGGTACCATTCAATCGCCGTGAGAAGCGTGCGGGCCGAAGCCCAGCCGAGCACACCGGCGAAGGCCCCGCCAGCGGCAATGCCCAATCCATAGAACGCGGGAAAGGGGGGCATCCCTGCCATGCGGGGGATCCACCACAGCAGCCCGCCCACCAACGCCTCCACGAGCAGGCCCGCCGGCCAGCCCACGGTGACGACCGCCATGAGCGGAAGGAGTGCGTAGAAGAAGCCGACGGCCGGCTGCTGGAACACGTAGATGGCGAGCGTGATGGCGGTCGCCAGCCCGATCTGCCAGACGGCCTGGGCTACCAGGAAGCGGCCACGCAGCAGCCACAAGGAGAGCGCACAGGTTAGCAGGACGACCGGCGTGATGAACGCCACGTTCCAGCCAAGCTGCTCCGTGTAGAAGACGGTCGTCAGCAGGTGCCAGGCCAGGTAGATGCTGCCCGTGGCCACGATGAGGGCGCGCGAAGTGGATTGGAGCAACTCGAGAGCCGAGCGGACGAGATCGGACCTGGTTTCCGGTGACAGGCTGAGCGTGTACCACATGGATACCTCCATACTTGGGCAGGCCGCAGGAGTGCGTGCCTGCGCACCCAAAGTAGAATCGCCGGTATCCTACCATGCATAGCGCTGGACTGCAATAGCCTGCGCCTGCGTGCCTATCACCTCTGACTGCTCGCGGCCAGCGCCTCCAGCACCACCGGGATAGACTCACGCCAGTTGCGGGGCAGGTCCTCGGAAATCTCGAACGCCAGAAGCCGCCCGTCGGGGGTAGCGTCGTGCGCCATCTGCTGGACGGCTCGCCGCAAGTCCGCCGGCGGCAGGTCGTAGAGCGAGACGTTGATGTTGCCCCACAGGAACTTGGCCGGCCAGGCCGCCCGCGCCTCCGCATAACGAATGTCCCCCTCCGGCGGCTGCGTCAGAGATTCGATCCCGTCAATCTCCGTCCCGGCGATCAGCCCGGCCAGGCAGGCCAGTTTGCCGTCAAAGTGGGTGAACACTTTCTTGCCGCCGGCGTGCAGGATGGGCAGGACACGCTCGTATACCGGCAGGTGAACCTGGGCGAAACGCCTGGGTCCCCATATCTCCGCGCTGAGGTTCTCCCACAATTCTACGTACCGCCCCGGCCCGGCGGCAATCAGGCTGCATTCCTCGAGCAGTTGATCCAGCAGCGCCTCGGCCAGGGCGAACAGTCCAGGGAAGCCATCGGCCAGGTGGTACGAGAACGACTCCAATCCCGCGTAATCCACCAGGATCGTCTGCATCGGCGAGCGCCCGGCCCCGATCAGCACGATGCCGTGCTCGCCCACCTTCTGCTCGGCGTCCCGATAAGCGTCAGCGACAGCCTGGGGGTGAGGATCCAGGTGGGTGTCGCGCACGACGTACTCCATGACGGCATAATCGGCCGGGACTTTAAGCCAATATTCCTGCACCCACCCGCGGGCCGACAACTGTGAGATTTCGCCCACCGGCGTGCGCAGGATAGTACGCTCGGCGGGGCCGCCCCGCCACGTCTCGGCCCGCACGATGCGCTCGACGTTGGGCGTCGTGCGCCGCACGATCGTGGCAAAGGCCACGGGACAGAGTCCCTGCGCGAACAGGCCCTCCCATGCCGGATCGGGATTGGCGAGGACGCAACCACGGTGATAGATGGTGAACGGGACGCGCTCCGGCTGCTCGCCTTCCAGGGCTGCTATGAGATCCTCTCGCGAAGTTGTCACAGTGCGCTCCTTGATTCCAGATTCACGATCCTCGTCGTGAGGCAGCCCTACCGTATCACGACTGCGGCCGAACACGGGGGAAGGCGCACACCATCCTTCACCACGTGCCACGCCGGGTCGTCCACCAGGCGGTACCGTCCTAGTCCCCCACCGTCGTCGAGTGCCACCTCCAGCGTGATCTCGTCATCTTCATCATAATTCGCGACTGCCACACCGTAGGCGCCATTGCTCCGATTGACGTACACCGAGTACGGATGGTGGGGGTGGCCGTTGCACGTTACCAGCGCTCCCTGCGTGTCAAGGAACTCACCATCCCAGAAGTATTCGCGCAGCGCGGTGCGCAGTTCGTCCATCTTTCTCCCATACTCTACTGTCAGAGGGAGATCATCCAGGCGCCCTTTGAAGTTATAGGGTTCGTAACTGACAATGTACCGGTACAGCAAGCACTGGTTGATCATATTCCGATCGTGGAACCCGGTCACCGCGGTCATGATGTTCGTGTGCGGCAACAAATAGCGCACGACGGGTACGTGCCCCTTGTTCTCGGTGCGGTAGTACAGGAGGTGGTAGGCTTCCATCTCCCAGTCATAGCACGCCTCGCCCGCGTACAAGAATTCCGGGTTTACAGGCTGCGAGAGCCGGCTAAAGTTCAGAATCAGTTGGCGGTCGTTGGCGTAGACTGGCGCGCCGTAGCGATGGCCGTGGGACGTATCGAAACAGAGCAAGGCTGGGCTGTGGTGCTGGCACTCGTCGAACAGGATGCCCGCTGCACCCAGCGCCAGCACCTTCTGAAACTCCTGCTCGCAGCACCTCAGGTACTCCTCGCTCTGAAAGCACATGGGAATCAGCCGTCTGGTGTTGATGTCCAGGAGTTGCGTTGCTGTCTGGTACTGATAGCCGGAATGGTGATAATAGTCGCCATAGGGGTCTTTGGCCGCCAGGCCGACCAAGTTCTTCCGAAACCTCTCGCTAGCGCGGTCGGCCCACGTGAACTTGGAGAAAAGGATCACTTGGACACCCATCGCGTGTATCCTGGCAATGGCGTCCTTCAGTTCTTGAAAGGTACCCAGGCGCAGGTCAGGGTCGTGCGAGGGATTCCCCTGGTCTTGCCCGCCATCGTTCCATCCCACCAGTTGAATGGCCCTGACGTTGTGGTCAGCACAAACCTTGCCAATCTTGGGCAGGTCGCGGAACGGGACCCGCAGTTCATCCTCGGGAGAGTTGATGTGGACCTGCTGCCAGGCATGTGGATCGCGGGCCCAGCCAGGCACACAGGGCAACCTCATCCAACTATCGCGCCAGGCTTTGTAGATGTCAGCCCCCTTGTGCCAACTGCCCTGGAATGCTTCGAGAGCGATCGGCGTCAGTGCCCGCGTCTCGCCGGCCTGGATGTACGGCACGTGCACTGTTGCAAATCGCGTCGCCACATCCTGACCATTGATCGTTCGACCCTCGGGCACACGGAAATCTATCGAACTGCCATATCCTGGACGTAACTCCGTGTGCCAGGCCACCAACTCTGTGCTGGGTGCACATAGTCCCACGTAGAGCCCCTGTCTGGCCCCGCGCAACAGGATGAACGGAGCCATCGGCGCTGCCGCTGCAATCTGAGTGGGAAAGTCTACCCCGTAGTATCCGCACAGATTCTGGTAGACCGGCCACAACGACCACTGCTGTGGGTCGGCGTAACCACAGAGGAACGCCTTGAACCACGTCTCGTCTTGAGGGTGCTGTATGTCGCCAAGGTAGGGGCAATAGACGTTCTCGACCGTGTAGGGAGACCCGTTCTCGACCGTCATCCCGTAGATCACCTGCCTGTCTGTCAGCCTGACTTCGAGGGACAACCGGATGGGCAACCTGCCCCCATGTTCCGACGTGACGCCGTCCCAGACAAACTTCGCCGCGCGCCGATCGTCCGATACAGCCAGCGAAGACAGGCGCTGCTTTTCGCCGAAAACTGGATTATTCCGTCGCTCTTCTGAAAGAGGCACCAGCAGCCGGAACGACAAGCCCAGGTGAGGCCGGTCAAGAATCTCCCATCCTGTGGCTGATGCCGTCAAGCCTATCAAAGCACCACTATCGCAGTCGAACCGCAAACAGAAAGCCTGATTCTCTAGAACCACATCACTCATAGTCGTTCCCCTCTCAGCTCAAATCGAGCTCAATCACCGGCACGACGACGTCCGGCTGTTTGACCGGCAGCGTCAGCACCAGCGTCGAGCCTTCCAGCCCCAGGCCACCGGCCTGCCATTCTGGCATGGCGCCCATCAACACCTCGCTCCCGTCGTGCAGGAACTGGGCGT